>Ga0315282_10012974_pt1 | contig 12648 bp, 12 predicted proteins | sample YL17G07_20_MG_FD_203693 | JGI IMG/M metagenome (GOLD analysis project Ga0315282, IMG submission 203693) | Sediment microbial communities from Yellowstone Lake, YNP, Wyoming, USA - YL17G07_20 | ecosystem: Environmental > Aquatic > Freshwater > Lake > Sediment | place: USA: Wyoming | collected... | reverse complement strand
CCCTGGGCGATTGGGTGCGTGCCGCCGCAAGGTCTCTTCGTCCGGGCGGCCAGGCGGCTTGCGTGCACCTGCCGCGCCGGTGCGCGGAAATTGTGGGTCTTCTTGAGGCCGGGGGGTTTGAGGATATTGTCGTCACGCCGGCCGAGACGCTGGACCAAGGTTCGCCGGCTTGGAGCATCGTTCAGGCCCGGCTCGTCAAAGAGCGTGAGAGGGCAACGACCTCGCCATAGGGGAGAGGGCCGCCGAAGATGTCGAGCGCGCTCCCGATGGTCAGGGAAAGGCGGCCCTTGCCAGCCTGCCAGACCGCGCGGATATCGTCCAGACTGCGGCCGCCGCCGGCATAGGTGGTGGGGATCGGGCTTTGGGCGCCCAGGAGCGAAACAAGATCCAGGTCCACGCCCTGCTGCTTGCCTTCGACGTCGGCGGCATGAACCAGGAACTCATCGGCGTATTCGGCGAGGCGGTTCAGCGTTTGCGCGTTGACCTCCGTTTCGGTCCACTTCTGCCAGCGATCGGTGACCACGTAGTACCGGTTTTCCCTCTTACGGCAGCTCAGGTCAAGCACCAGGCGCTCGCGCGAAACGAGGTTCTGGAGTTCCTTCAGCCGCTCCCAGGCGATCCGGCCTTCCCGAAACACGTAGGAGGTGACGATGACATGGCTGGCACCGGCGTCCAGCCATTCCAGCGCGTTGCGCGGGGTCACGCCGCCGCCGAGCTGCAGTCCGCCCGGCCAGGCCGCGAGGGCCTCGCGCGCCGCGTCCTCGTTGCCGGGACCCAGCAGAATCACGTGGCCTCCGCGCAGATCGTCCGACCTGTAGAGACGGGCGTAGTAAGCAGGGGAGCGTTGCGTCTCGAAATGGGTGACGGGGCGGGCATCGTCGGCGAGGGTTCCGCCGATGATTTGTTTCACCTTGCCCTCGTGGAGGTCTATGCAGGGACGGAACATGGGAGTTGCCTGAGGCGAAGATTCCGCTCGAATTCGCGTCGAGCCGCCACTATGATGGTCGAAAATGGACCGGGAATCAAGCGTGTTCCTGCTCGGCCGGCTCCATAAGACTTTGGGATCCGACGGATCGGACCGATCTGACGGATCAGACCGATCCGACGGATCACGCGGCAAAAATCAAGAGGGCTCGACCCAAATGACACACACCCGGAAGTGGGCTTCCCCCGAGGATGAAGCAGGCCTGACCGAGAACGAGATCCGCGACCTGATCTGCGAAATCGGCCGCCGTTTGTGGATAAAGGATATGGCGGACTGCAACTCGGGCAATATCTCCTACCGGTTGGACCCGGTACGCGTCCTAACCACCCCCACGCTCATTTCCAAGGGTTTCATGGAACCCGATGACCTCGTGGTGGTGGACGTGCAAGGGAACAAGCTGGCTGGAAAGCGCAACCTCACGTCGGAAGCGCGCATGCACCTCGGGGTGTATGCGGCGCGGCCGGACGTGAGGGCCGTCATCCACGCCCACCCCCGCAACGTGCTGGTTTTTGCGGTGACCGGCCTTGCGCCCGCCTCCGGAGTCCTGACCGAGGTGGAAGGCAGCATCGGCGCGATTGCAGTCGTGCCATACGCTCCGCCGGGCACACAGGCCTTTGCGGACGCGCTCAAGCCTTATCTTGCGGGCCACAGCGCATTCATCCTCTCGCAGCACGGCGCCCTGACTGTCGCGCGGGGGCTGATCGAGGCATTCTGGGCCATGGAGACGCTGGAGACCTACTGCGGGGTTCTGCTTGCGGCCCGTTCGCTGGGTGAAGTGCGGAAAATACCGGGTTCGTGAATAAGCGCCTCACGAATCGCGGTCGGGCGGCCGATAGACGAGAGAGACGCCAGGGAAAAGCCCCGCCGTGGGCCATTTTCCCTTGCGCCGCCGGAGGATGCCCCATTAGAATCGCATCGCCGCGAGAGGAGGCGCCCGGGAGGCGTCCAAGCGCGGTTTCGCGCCCACCAGATTGCCAAGGAGTCAAGAACCCCGTGAGCGCTCTAGTTCACTTCTACACGTCGGACCTTCGGGCCCTGTTCCATATTATCGGCAGCGCCGACCGAGATCTTCTGCAGGAGGTGGGGATCACCTTTGGCAATGAGTTCTGTCCCGCCCCCGAAGAGGAAGAGTTTCTCGAAGAGGAAGAAGAAGAAACCGAGGATTCCGACTGGGACATCGAGGAAGTGGAGGCGGACGCCGGACGCGAGATCGTGGCCAAGATGATCATGAGCGGTCTTCCCCAGGATTTGGCGGAAGACGAGGCCTACGCCGTCCAGGATTTCATGGCGTCCTATGTGATCCGCGGCGGTCAGGTCCACACGATTGATCCCGACGACGTGCTGGATGAGACGGCGCTTCAGCATGAAAGCGCCCAGACGGCGGAGACTTGCAGGCGGATGCTCGTGGCCGGGGCGGGCGTGGAGGAATTGGGGAAGTTCGTGGATCATCTGCAGGCGGCCGGCGCCTCCCACGAACTCGTCGCCCGCGTCCAGATGCTGTACCTGGGGCGGCTCCCGGAGTCCGATGAACCCACCTTCACCGATCTGGAGGAAGACGCCTACACCGCGAGATTCGGTTATCTGTACAGTGAGGAGGCCGCTTCCGTCGCGGACGAGGTGGACGAGCTTCTTCCCGCCCCTGATAGTGCGGTGCGCCCGCTCGCAGTGGTCCTTTCTGCCCTTTTCAGCTACTGCAACTCCCAATCGGTGGACCTCCTGGTGACCGTCGAGGAATAGACCGGAATGGCCACCGAGTACCAGAAAACCCTTGCACGGCCCCTCTCGCTCTCGGGGCACGGCGTTCACAGCGGGCGGAAGTGCGCCGTTACGCTGCTTCCCGCGCCCGTGGACTACGGTGTGCGTTTTATCCGGGCGGATCTGCCAGGGGCTCCCGAGATTCCTGTTTGCCCTTCCTCAATCTCCGAAGAGCCGCTTCTGCGCCAGACGATTCTCTGTCATCCGCACGACAAGAGCGTTTCGGTCGGAACCGTCGAGCACATTCTGGCCGTTCTGCACGGCCTGGGGATTGACAACGCTCGCGTCGAGATGACCGGCCCGGAAGCCCCGATATGGGACGGCGGAGCGGGCGAACTCGCCCGAAAGGCGGCTGAAGGCGGAATGGATGAGCAGCGGAACGCCGTGAAAAAAGTGTTCCGCGTGCGCAGACCCGTCTCCTTTGCCCCTGACGACACGCCCGGCGTGGAATACACCGCATGGCCGTCTGAGACCTTGACGGTCACGTATTTCCTGGAGTACAATCATCCCGTCATTGGCTCCCAAGCCGCGTCATTCCGGGTGGAGCCGGACGTTTTTACCGGGGAGATCGCCCCGGCGCGCACTTTTTGCACCAGCGACGAGGTCGAGCACCTGCGATCCAAGGGGCTCATCAAAGGTGGACAGACAAGCAACGCGATTGTGGTGGGGGATAAGGGAATCCTGAACACCCGGCTCCTCTGGCCCGATGAAATGGCCCGTCACAAGCTTCTGGACCTGGTGGGCGATCTGCTTCTGATCGGCGCTCCCGTGCGCGGCCACATCCTGGCCTACCGGGGGGGACACCACGCAAACGCTCAGTTCATCCGATTTCTTGGAAAGGAATTTCCCCAGGCATGACCGAATCCGCCAACCTACCCTCCTCTATGGACATCCAGAAGATTTTCGAGACTATCCCGCACCGGTATCCCTTTCTCCTGATTGACCGAGTGATCGAGATGGACAAGGATGCCATGCGCATTGTGGCGCTCAAGAACGTCACGATCAACGAGCCCCACTTCACGGGGCATTATCCCGCGTACCCCGTTATGCCGGGAGTTCTGCTGGTGGAGGCCCTGGCGCAAACGGCGGCCGTTCTTCTTCTGAGCCTTCCCGAACACAAGGGTAAGATCCCCTTTTTTGCCGCGATTGAGGAAGTCCGCTTCCGCCGCCAGGTGGTGCCGGGCGATCAACTCCGGCTCGAGGTGGTGGTCACGCGCATGAAGAGCCGCGTGGCAAAAGCCGACGCCAGAGGGCTGGTGGACGGCGAGGTCGCCGTCGAAGCCAAGCTGACCTGCATGCTTGGGAGCTGATCCATGCCGGATACACAGCAACCACTCGTGCATCCCACGGCGATTGTGGATACGTCGTCTCTCCTGCTTGACAACGTCGAAGTGGGCCCATACGCGATCATCGAGGCGAACGTGGTGATCGGCGGCGGCTGCCGGATCGCGGGGCACGCGGTGATCGGCAGGGGAACGCGCATGGGCCGCAACAACCACGTCCATCACCACGCCATCATCGGGACGGAATCCCAGGACATGAAGTTTCGCGGAGAGGAGACGGGACTGGAGATCGGCGATAACAACGTCTTCCGTGAGTTCGTGACGGTCAACCGCGCCACGGGCAAAGGCAAGGTCACGCGCATCGGAAGCGGATGCCGGCTTCTGGCCTACTCCCACGTTGCCCATAACACGGTCCTGGAAGACGGGGTGATCCTTGCCAATTGCGCGGAGGTTGGGGGAGAGGTGCTGATCGAGAAGAACGCGATCATCGGGGGGCTGGTGGGGGTCCACCAGTTCTGCCACATCGGCGCTCACGCCATGGTGGGGGCGTGCAGCAAGATCGTCCTCGACATCCCGCCTTATGTGACGGCCGACGGCCACCCGGCCCGCCCCCGCGGGCTGAATCTGATTGGTTTGCGGCGATTTCGGTTCGCCCCAGAGGCAATCGCCGCCCTCAAGACTGCCTATCAGATCCTCTACCGGAGGGGGGTGCGCCTGGACGAGGCGCTCGATATCCTGACCCGCGAGTATGGGGGCTGTCCGGAAGTGATGCACATGGTGCGGTTCATCCAGAACTCCCGCCGCAAAGTCGCCCGGCCGCGGTCGGGTTTCTTCGATAGGGATGAGAGCCCCTCCTAGAACTGCTGGAATTCCTGGAGCAAGGTCACCGCTCAATCAACATGAAGCCGGTGGCACAGAAAGAACCCCGTTGGGAAAGTGAGAAGTTGGCGGATAGTAGTGCGGAATGTTCGGGGCATCATTCATAGCGCCACGTGTTTTCCACTGCGGACAGAGGCAAGGCGGTGACGTTGGGGGCGAGGGAATAAGCACGATCTCCGGGGTAGAGAATCCAGAGGTGAGCGAGGCCCAGGTCTTTCAGGGCGCTGGACATGGAAGGCGTGAGGCGAGGGGCGTCGGCGTACTTGACCTCGATGGCCCAATTCTTGCCGTGTTCCTGCCAGAATAGGTCCACTTCGGCGCCGGAATGGGTGGCCCAGAAGGCGAGTTCCTCATTGCGCTTTCCGATGGCGCGGGCGGCAACCTCCAGGGCAAATCCCTCCCATGAGGCGCCGAGCTTGTTGTGGGCCATGAGGTCGCGCATGGAACGGATGGCCAGCAGCGCGTGCAGCAGACCCGAGTCCCGCACATAGAGTTTGGGCCGCTTCACCAGCCGTTTGCCGATGTTGGAATGCCAGGGTTGGAGGAGGCGGATGATGAACGTGCCTTCAAGGATATCGAGATAGCGCCGGACAGTCATGTCCGACACGCCGAAGGAGCGGGCAAACTCGGCATGGTTCAGGATTTGGCCGTGGTAATGGCAAAGCATGGTCCAGAAGCGGCGCAGGGCCGCGGATGGGATCGTGATGCCCAATTGGGGAATGTCGCGTTCGAGAAACGTGGCGACATACTGTTCGAGCCACAGGCAGCTCTGCTCGTCCGCGCGCGCCATGTATGAACGCGGCAGACCGCCCCGCAGCCACAGCTTGCGCCAGTGGTCCCCGCCCACGTCGCCGAGCCGGAAGCCGCCCAGCTCGTGATAAGCGATGCGTCCCGCAAGGGACTCCGCGGACTGCCGGATCAAGTCCCGGGAAGCGCTGCCCAGAACGAGGTAGCGCTGCTCCTTGCGCGTGTCCACCAAGTGTCGAATCAGCGGGAAGAGGTTCGGCGCGCGTTGCACTTCATCAATGACGATCAGCCCCGAGAGCGGCTCCAGCGCCAGCTGCGGCTCCGCGAGCATGGCGGCCTCGCGCGGATTCTCGAGGTCAAGGAAATGATCCGCTGCAAACTCGCGGGCCAGGGTGGTCTTGCCCGCCTGCCGGGGGCCGAGAATCGCGGTGACCGGGAAGGCCGCCATCAGCTTGGCAAGGGATGCTTTGTCCGTCGGTCGCTCGATCATAGCACTATTCTCGCGGAACCGTATTGAAATGTCAAGCCCAAACGATGATTTTTCGATACACACCCGGAGAGTATCGAAACCGTCTCATAGACAGGCTGAAGCCTGTACTCCAAGCGTACTCATACTGAAAAGCAATCAAAGAGACACTATACAAACCCTTGTCTGCCTGCCTTCAGAAACAAGGCGGGAGCATGGCTCCCGCACTCCAAAAACGCCGCGCTTGCGTCTTTTCTTTCACGCTGTCTCCATTTTGGAGTGCGCAAGCCATGCTTGCGCCTTTTCTTTCCCGTTCATCCCGTCTCGCAAGTCGATAGTATGTATCTCTTTGAATGCACATTGGTATCAGACCAGGCGCCTCAGCCCGATCCGCTTGGCACACAGAGGGATTGTGCAGTAGCCCGACCGTCAGGGAGGGCCAACACCCCTCAGAATGAACTGGACGCGCCACTCACGAGTTTCTGAATGCGGAAAACTAAGCGAGCCCGCAGAGGACCTCGGCGCCTTTGCGCAAGGTTTCGTCCGGCGCGGCGAACGAGATCCGGAAGTGCGTGTCCCGCTCCGAGAAAACGTTGCCGGGGATGATGAGAACGTTGTGCTTCAGGGCCTTCATCACGAATTCCGTCGCGTTGCCTCCCGGCGCTTCGGGGAAGATGTAGAACGCGCCGTCGGGTTTGCGCACGTTGAACCTGCCCTTCAGACCTTCATAGATGATGTCCCGCTTGCGTTTGTACGCTTCCTGGGTTGCGGTCATGGGAAGATCAAGCGCCGTGAGCCCCGCGTACTGAACCATCGAGGGCGCGCACACAAACGTGTACTGCTGGAGCTTGGTCATCTCCTGGATCACGTCCCGGGGTCCCATGGCGTATCCGAGGCGCCAGCCCGTCATCGCGTGGGACTTCGAGAAGCCGTTCAGGACGACCACGCGGTCGTGGTATTTCGTGATGGACTCGTGGCGGTGGTCGTAGCTGAAGCAGGAGTAGATTTCGTCGAACAAGACATAGAGGTCGTGGCGCTTGGCGATCTGCGCCACCATCTTCAATTGATCCGGCGAGTATGCGACTCCGGTCGGGTTGCTTGGGGTGTTCACGATCAACATGCGGGTTCGTTTGTTGATCAGGGGTTCGATTTTCTCCGCGCTCAGGCGGAAATCGGGATAGGTGTCAATGAAGCGGGGCGTGACGGCGAAGAGGTTGGCGAGGTGTTTGTACATCACGAAATAGGGGTCGGGAACAAGGATTTCATCTCCCGGGTCGCACAAGGCGAGCATGGCCAGGACCAGCCCGCCCGAGGAGCCCGAGGTGATCAGGACTTCTTCGGGGTGGTAGCCGTATTTCGCCGCCTCGGCGCGGATGCGTTCGTGGAGCGGCGCGATCCCCTGCGTGACGGTGTAGCGGTTCTTGCCCTCGCGGATGGCGGCAATGGCGCTTTCCTTGACGGGCTCCGGCACGTCGAAATCGGGCTGGCCGATGCTGAGATTGATGGGATTCTTCAGGGTCAGGGCGAGGTCAAAGACCTTGCGGATTCCGGATGCGTTGACCAGGGCCGAACGTCTAGACGTCATAGCAACTCCTCTTTCAACCACGGAATACACGGAACACACGGAAGAGATTCCTTTCCGTGTGTTCCGTGTATTCCGTGGTTCTTTTTGAACAGAGACACATAAGTATCATCCCTCGATGGCGGCGTCCAGATCGTTTGGAAAACCTTCCGGGATATAGGCTCCAGTGGGGGTGTCGAGGAGGTAAGTGCCTTGCGGCCCCTGCGATTGGATGGTCTCGAGCGCCGTGGCCAGGTACTCGATGTCTTCGTCCGTGTTGTAGAGACCCAGGCTGACGCGGACAAAGCCGGGCAGATTCCGCCGGTCACCGCCGTGCACCTGTTTCTTGTACTCGTCGAATTCCTCCGGCGGAATTTCCAGAAGAGATCCGACATAGGGTTGCGCGCAGAAACACCCGCTTCGCACCCCGATTCCCCATTCATAGCCGAGGACCGCCGCGAGCAAGGCGTGATCGTACCGCTCGGACTGAAGGGGTATCACGCCGAGCCGCTCGACGCTGTCTATCAGATCGCACCCGCCGTAGATGCGGATTCCGGGAATGTATTTGAGACGCGCGATTGTCTTGACAGTCATCTCCCGCTCGAACGACGCGATCCGGTCCATTCCGATGGACTCGAGGACTTCGATGGCCTTGGCGAGAGCGCGCACGCCCAGCAGGTTCGGGGTGCCGGCTTCCTCTCTATCCGGCAGGCGGGTCCATTCCACGTCGTCCAGGGTGACAATCTCGACGGCGCCGCCGCCGAGAAGCGCCGGAGGCCCCTCCTCGAAGAAATCGCGCGGGCCGACAAGCACGCCGGTCCCGAAAGGCGCGTACATCTTGTGGCCGCTGAAGACCAGGAAGTCTATGCGTTCGGTATCATCGGCGCGGCCCATGCGGACGGGGCGGTGCGCCGTCAACTGCGAGGCGTCCACCAGGAGGCGGGCGCCGTATTGGTGGGTGAGCCGGGCGATCCGGGCCAGGGGAGGCATAAGCCCCGTGACGTTGGACGCGCCCGTGACGCAGAGAAGACGGACTTTCCCCCCGTGCTCGCGCAGCTTGCTCTCGAGGTGTTCCAGATCCAGCATCCCGCAAGGGAGTTTTGCCCGGACGTAATCCACCTTCCCGTGAAACCGCCAAGGCAGCAGGTTCGAATGGTGCTCCAAGACCGTAGTGAGGTACACGGCGTCCTCATCGGGCGGAAGCCGGCGGCACAGGCGGTTTAGGGCGTCGGTGGCGTAGCCGCAGAAAAGCACGAGGTGGTAATCCGGGTCAATCCCCAGAAAGCGGGCCACGCGCCGGCGGGCCAGTTCGAGCGCCCGGGTGGACAGGAGGGACTTGTAGCCGGCGCCGCGGTGGACGCTGGAGTACCACTCCGCGCAGCGGTTGACGTGCTCGATCACGGCGCGCAGCGGGGGAGTGGTGGCGGCGTTGTCGAGGTTCACGTAGCGGCGCCGCTTCCCGTTGAGCAGGGGGACGAGGGTGTCGAGACCCGCAAAAAGACTGGAGAACTCACGCTCCGTCGGAGGCATCTTCATGTGGTTCCGTTCAGCGCCGTCAGGCCATCCTGGCCCGTGCCGTGGTCCACGCCGTACTTGTCGGCCGTAACGCGGAGAATAGCGTTCTTGTTGATGGCCCAGGAGCACACGGGCATCAGGCGGACGTCCTTGGTCTCGGGATGCTCATAGGCGAAGGCCGCGGGGCATTCCACCAGGCGGGCGGCCTCCACGCACTCAGTCTCCTCGAAGGGAAGGACGATCAGGCGCAGAATTCCGTGGCAGCGTGTGTAGGCCCGCAAGAGGTCTTTGACCTTCCGCCCCAGGAGCAGTCCCCAGCCGATCTTCAATATGCGGGGAAGGGCGGCGCCCCCGAAGACCTCGGGCATGTTGACATTGCGCCGGGCAAAGCCATAGAGAGCAAGGCCGTAAGACAGCTGGCGGCCCTTTCTCCCGAAAAGGCGCGCCAGGGGGCTGGTCTTGAGTCTCTCGCCCATCGCCTTGTCCAGGGCAAGGAGTTCGCGGACGCCCTGCATCATCGAATTCTTCATGTACTTGGTGACGGGATGATACTTCTTCCCATCCGAAATGAGCAGACTAACCGACTCGCAGTTGGGGTGCGCACCGCCGAAGGTTACGCGCCCGATGTCGTAGGTCGAGCGCAGCGTTTCGAGGGCGGCCATAGTGCCCGCGGGGAAGAACTCGATGCCCGGCATGGCCTGCGCCATCAACTTCTCCACGTCCTCGATCGTCGCGCTTTGCGCCTCCACTTCTTCCGGACCCCAGTGAGCCGTCAGGGGGATGAGGTCCAGAGCCTTGACACAGTGGCGTTGCTCGTGGCAGAAGTCCACGAGATCGGACAAGTACTCGCCGTTGACGTTCGGCGAAACACAACACATGATCGTGATCTTCGATTTGCGGTACTTGGCCAGGTTCTCCAGCGCTTTCATCTTGCGCTCATAAGCCTCGGGGTGTTTGCGCGTGCGGCGGTAGATCTCCGGACTGCGGCCGTCGAACGAGAACATGATCTGCGTCCCCGTCGAGGTCAATTCCTTGCAGTAGGCTTCGTCTGCCAGGCGTAAGCCGTTGGTGACCACGCGCGCCAGGAGCCCGTACTTCTTCCTGGCCAGTTTGATCATCTCGATCAGGTCCTCGCGCATGGTGGGCTCGCCGCCAAAAAGCTGTATTCTGGGCTTGGGATTCATCCGGCTGAGCCGCTCGAAGATCTTCTCGAAATACGCCATCGGAGGATCGAACCGGAACCCCATGGCCGGGATATTGGCCAGGCAGATGGGGCAGTTCATGTTGCAGCGGTTGGTGACGTCAATGAAGACCAGGGTGGGGGGCCTGTGCCGGTCGCAGGAAGCGCAGAGGAGGCTGCACGTCTTGCGCGCTTCGCCGGCATAGTTCAGCAGGTCGCGCTTTTCATTGTAGCGCCGCGCGTCCGACGAAACAAGCGCGTCCATTCTCCCACAGTCCGTGCACTCCTTGACCAGGTAAACCTTGTTGTCGCGCTCTTCGTGATGTGCCGGGACTACCTTTCCGCACTTGGGGCAGATACCGCGGTTCTGAACCCGCTCCGCTGTTGACTCAATCGGCATAAACTCCTGCTTTCACTGATGGATGCCCCGCCTGACGGTCGGACTACTGCATACGCCCCGCGTTTCCGCACAACGGCGCCATCTCTTATGCGGTTTCCCATGGCGCCTTGCAGCGCCCGGAAACGAATGAAAATGAACAAGTGATAGCGCCCTTGGGTCCTTCTTGTCCCTGTTGTCGTTGCGGTCCTTACTTGGGATTCTCTTCCTTGCCATACACGTCGTCTTTGAAGATGTCGAGGGTGGTCCAGCCCAGCAGGAAATCCACAAGATCCCCCGGATGCGGGGCGAAGTGGAAACCAATCCACCCCAACATGAACATCCGCTCGCACCCAAAATGCTGGGGGAGGGGGGGGGGTTCGTCCTGCATGAAGGGCCGGACAAAACCGGTGTTGAACCGCGGACGCTCGGCCAAGCTGCGCTGGTCATCGCGGGCCTGGTGCGGGTCTGTGGCATCGAACTCGCCATTTCCATAGGTCCAGCTGCCCCATGCCAGCACGCCCCAGCGGTTGTCCTTGTAATCGAAGTAGCCGGCGTGGCGGTTGCCGAGACCGATGCACTTGGCCTCCAGGTCGCTGTATCCCAGAGGCATGAACGTGAAGAAGTCGAAGTAGAGCGCGAACTGGGGCTTGAGATGGGGGTTCACGATGAACCCTGTGTCGGCGATGTCCAGCGCGTCATTGCCGCGGTTCTTGAGGTAATTGCAGCCGCTGAAAAGCGAAGCGGCGATCGTGAGGATCGAGAAAAGCACAAGGTTACGGATAACGGTACGCATGGGGGGTATCTCCTCGGGTGGAATTGTGTGGTTGGTCTGGGAAAAGACGCTGCCTTGTATCAAGGCAAGACTCCACTGCGGTGCCCTGAAACGCGACGGCGCCGCTCACCAATCCCATCAATTATGAAGCGTATTCCGCTATCGTCAAGGAAAAAGGGAATTACCAGTCATCTGTACCCTATTATACAGGCCCGTTTCCGGGGCCAACCACCTGCGCACGGAGAGACCTGTTTCGCGAACTTCGCACGAGCATTGACCGCGCGCTACGGCAGGCGAGACGCCCGCCCTACTTTACTGGAATGCCTCAATCCCGGATTTTGCGCTTCAGGTCGGGCATGGTGTGCGGCTTGTTCGCTTCCACGTAGCGGCTTTCGTTGCCGGTGGCGGTCACGTTCTCATAGACGCCGCTGTCCCGGCGGACCAGCTTGGTGAAGCCCATGCCCTTCAGGTCGGAGTTCGTCTGGGGCGTGCTGACGTGGACGCGGGAGATCAGGCGCTTGACCGCCCCCTTGCAGCGCGGGCATTCCCGCAACGCTTCGTCCTTGATGTTGTGTTCGACCACAAAGACTTTGCCAAGCTCGCATGGTTTGCCTTGGTGTTCGTATTCGTAAACAGCCATTCTTTTTCCCTTTGGTGGACTGAGTGGACAGCATGGACGAAGTGGACGTTTTCCTCAGCACTCAGCACTCAGTCCTTTCTTCTCAGTCCTCAGCACTCAGCACTCAGTCCTTTCTTCCCAGTCCTCAGCACTCAGTCCTTTCTTCTCAGTCCTCAGCACTCAGTCCTTTCTTCTCAGTCCTCAGCACTCAGTCCTTTCTTCTCAGTCCTCAGCACTCAGTCCTTTCTTCTCAGTCCTCAGTCCTCAGCACTCAGTCCTTTCTTCCCAGTCCTCAGCACTCAGCACTGTCTATCATACACTAAACATGATCTCAATGACATCTCCATCCTGTACGATGTACTCCTTGCCTTCCAGGCGCAGGTGGGCGTGCCTTTTTGCCTCGGCGAAACTTCCGTCCCGCAGGAGGTCCTCCCAGGGGGTCACCTGTGCCCGTATGAATCCGCGCTGCATGTCGGAATGGACCGCTCCCGCGGCTTCGAGGGCGGG
>Ga0315282_10012973_pt1 | contig 12648 bp, 20 predicted proteins | sample YL17G07_20_MG_FD_203693 | JGI IMG/M metagenome (GOLD analysis project Ga0315282, IMG submission 203693) | Sediment microbial communities from Yellowstone Lake, YNP, Wyoming, USA - YL17G07_20 | ecosystem: Environmental > Aquatic > Freshwater > Lake > Sediment | place: USA: Wyoming | collected... | reverse complement strand
AAAGATGTAGTTTACTGTTTCCAGGATACAGATGCAACATCAAATGCATTAGAAGGAAATGAAGTAACATCTATAACAGTACAAAGATATACAGGAGACGATGTATCTAATGGAATGTTTGCAGGAGGAATATTATCAGTTTGGAAAGAGGCAGCAGGTACAGGAAGTTATGTTTGTAGACCATTTGCAACTGAGATAGCAGGAGCAAAGTCAGGTACATATAGATTTACATTTACTGTAAGCGATGCTAATTGGGCAGCAAATGAAGGATTTAAGTTCTGTATTGATGATGTCGGTGGATATGGTAAGTTCCAGTACCCAAGTGGTAATGTCAAAGCAACTGCTTCATGTTGGTCATTAAAAAGCATTGGTGCTTAGTAAAGCACTTAGCAATTCATTGTGTAGAATTCCTTTCTTTTCCCTCTTTATTCTTGAGAGGGGCTAATAATTATGTTACTGGGGTATTAAATGCAATTAAGAGATGAAGAATTAATAGGAGCAGGAATGCTGATTATAGCTACATTTCTCTATGTGAATGTATCTCAATTAGTGGGAACATTATATGCTATATTCTCACTGGCATATTTTGTAACAGTTGGTGATAATCTAAAATTTGGTATTGAGTTATTGAGACAACCTTACAATACTGTAAGAGCACTAGGACTAATTGCAATAGTAATTGGTGTATGGATAATTATATCATCTTTTGCAATAGGTATAATACAACCAAATTTACAAGTTAATATATTATCTACAGAGATATTCAGAGTATTAGCATTAAAAAGTGGGTTTGGTGTAATATCTGCTGAAGACCCATTAGTAAAATTTCTTGTTTGGGGTATATTCATACCAGTCATTGAATCAATGTTCTTCTTGTCATTTGTTCTAATATTTTGGGCTAAGGCATTAAAAGTTCCAATAGCATGGAATCCTAGGAATAAGAATATGTGGGTTGTTGCATTAATGGTTGGGTTTACTGCAGAGATATTTCACTTAACAACAAGAATGATGGATAGCTATGCATTAGTTGCTGATTTTGTATTCTTCTTCTTATCTGCATTAATAGTATTTAAATATAGACAATTATTTGAGGGTATTATATTTCATGTTATAATCAATAGTGCAATTATACTTCAAGTAATATTGGGGTTGGTGAAAAAATGACTAATACAACATTATTAATAAACAATACATTTCCTGATATATACAATATAATAAATCAACCAATAAGTAATGTAACAAATGTCACTGTTGGTCAATTCATCTTATTTATATTGGTGTTATATCTTATATCAAGACTACTGGAGGGTGGTAAAAAATGAAGGGTAAGACAGATTGGTTTATACTTTTAATAATAGGAGTAATATTAGTATTGCTTTTAGGTAAAGGAATATTATTTGCTGCAATAAATCCAGATACGGGTCATAAATATGCTATAGTAGATTTATGGGGATGGATAAAATGTGAGCCTATAGGTTATGGTACATACACAACATCTATGTCATTTTCAGGTGCATCATGGTTAAATTGGTTTCCATCAGTAGACCAGAGAGTAAGTTGTGGAGACTTTCTATTTACTAGCAAATGTAATATGAAGGTTACAGTTGAGAAGCATGACTTAGCATATGCAGTCTTATATGCACACTGCTTCCCAGATACTAGAGCATGTACTGATTGGGTTACATTAGATTTAGCATTCCCATTTGGTGGAGCTCCAGGGGTATTAGAGAAATCATTACCAACAATACCTTACGGTGATTGGTATATAGTTAGACATAGAGGTATACAATCAGGGTATATTACAGTGTCTGGTGATAAATATGGCTTGAAAGCATATCCACTTACATCAGAAGTAAAGACTATTAATGATGAGAATTGTAATCTAGAGGGGTTGGATTTAACTGAGAAAGTTAAGATATGTAAGTCAGGTAGGTGTGAATTCCCAAGAAATACATTAACATGGGAGGCACCAAATGATGTAGTATCATATGCCTCAGGATTTACAATAGGTTTATCAGATTTGAACTTTAGGTATGACAAAGTTTCAAGTAAAAGAGTGTATTGTGAAATGACTGGTAAAGGAAATGCCTCTTTGTATGCATTAGATACATATACTGCATTATCTGGAGATATATACGATTATGTTGACAAGTCTAAAACTCCTATAAGAGAAGAACAATGTTGTCCTGGGATTATAACAAATTGTGGTGATGATTTTAAGATTCATGCACTACCACCTGAGCAGTATGGTACAGGTGCAGGGACAGGAATACCACAAAATATAACATGTAACATTGTGAGTCAATGCACTGGTGGAGGTCAATGGTTCCAAGACTCAACAAACCCAACAAAGAGTGTTAGAGCAACAGGTTGTATAAATAATGTTTGTAGTTATGAATATAAGGATAATGTATGGAAAAATTGTACAACATGGGAAACATTATATATAAATCCAGTTACAGGAGAAAGTTATTGTGTTACACAAATAGGTGGTCAACAAATTTCAACAGTAAAGAATTTAACTGAAGAAGCACAAAGAGCAGGTAAACCACCAGAGGTGACACAAATACCATTATGGTTAATAGCAATAATCATAATATTGATATTAGTTATAATATTCATGGGAAGAGGTAGAGGTGGTGTAGGAGGAGCACCAACAGTAATTGTTACAAGGTGATAATATGAAAGATAATATATTATTATATGGTATAATAGTAATTGTTGCATTAGCTTTGATATTAAAAGGTCATATGGGTGCGTTATTCAATGAGCCTTATACTGTTTACAATTACAAATTATGCGCTGGTAGTGTGATAGGATTCACTGGGAAAGACAACTGTATTGTAGCAAGCGATGTGACTATAACAAGCTGGAAGACTGTAGTTCAATTAAAATATGCAGTTGGTGGGTGTACTTATGCATCTGTAACAGCGGATGGTATAGATAGTATTGTTAACAATACATGTGTAATTACATGTGATGAGAACTGGGTATGCTCAAATTGGTCTACTTGTATTAATGAGTTACAGAATAGAAATTGTGTAGATACTAACAATTGTGGTACAACTGAATTAAAACCATCGTTATCACAAAGTTGTGTCTTAGAGGGAACATATAGTAATGTAACACAAGCAACTGTGGAGTGTAATGTATCGGCAGATTGTGCTGATAAAACATGTGGAACTGGTGCAAATTTAGAGTGTAGAAATAATGGATGTGTATGTGTAATCTATGGTACAAGTGCTACTGGACAACAAACTATAACATCAACACAACCAGCAATAGAAAAGACTGCAGAAGAGAAAGTAACAACAGACCCAATTAAAGCATTCTTTGATTGGTTAAACAAAATGTGGAGTGATTTTGTAAAGTGGTTAAATAGTATTAAATTCGTGTGATGTATGTGCAAGAAAATATTAATAATAACAATGATAATACTTTTGATACTGGTGGGTATAATGTTTGCAATTTATGATACAGAGCAAGTTGTAAGTACTAATGTTCAAGAGGAATTAATGCTTTTTGATAGTGTTGAAGTTAATGTGATTCATCCGTATTTAGAGATTGCTAAGAACATATCTTTATCTCATGAATATGATATAAATAAGTATAATTGTTGGAATTATGCTACTGATTTGAAGAGAGCATTAGTAGAGGCAAATTATACTGATGCTAAAATTGTTATGGGTACTGTAGATTGTTCTGCAGGTTTTAATTGTATTGGTAATTATCCACATGCTTGGGTTGAAGTTAATGATATGTGGATTGAATCAACAAATGGAGAATTAATACAAGACAGAAGTGCTTATAAATTTGGATATTATGGTAATGAGAAATATAGATAGTGGTGTATATGCATGAAAAAATTAATAATATCAATAATGTTTTTGGTAATGGTGAATATTGTGAGTGCTGAAACTGTTATATTATCTCCAAGTGCAGAGGTTGTAGATAACAATTTAACAATACATGCACCGAACAGATATTTTGATGAGGATTTAAATGAGTGGGTCTATGCAAACATAACAAATGTAATTCAAATGACTTTCAACTATTCGACTGGAGATATTAAGTATATTTATAAGAATGACAAATATTATGCGGTAGCTAGATTATTTTTTGTTGTGAACGTAACAAATACAACTTGCAATGCCCAGGGCTGGAATTGGTTTGATAATCACTGTTATCTATGGTGGAGTCAAACTAAGCAATTTATGAAAAACAATAACATAACCTATAATGTTATGATTTCAAAAAAGAATGAATGGACTTGGGAATATGGTTTGAATATAAGCAGTATACCACAGTCATACTCAGAAAAAATAATGTATGTAGGATTACATCTAGAGAATGTTTCAAGTAATCTAAATTGGGATGATGTTACATTGAAAGATGGGAAGGTCGTTATCAAGAATAAGATTGCTTTGGGATATGATGATTTATTAGTTTCAGGTTTCACTTTAAAACTATATGATAAAAGAACATTCTTGATTGGAAATGTTATTAACAAAAATAATTTATGGTTAGACCCTGATTTAACAATAGATGGTTCAGATTATTCAACTGGTGGTGATTTAAGCTATACTAATGTGGTTGTCAACAACTCAGGTGTTTTAAGAGTTAATTCAACTGGTTGGCTAAATATAACTGCAACAAATATAACAGTTGATTCAACTTCTAAGATAATTGGAAATTATAATGGTTCTTCAGGCGGAACTGGTTCTCCATCTGGTGGTTGTGCTCCATCTGACGGCAATGGTATTGGGAATGGAAGCAAGGGAGTATGTGCCTCATTTCAAGGAGATGGTGGCGGTGGAGCAGGATATGGAAATACTGGAGGTTCAAGCAATTATGCTTCTGGTGGAATCTCTTATGGGACACAGGGAAATATTTCAGCAGAAATTGGCTCAGGCGGAGGCGGTGGTGCATCTGCGTCAGTTGGGATTAATACTGGAGGAAATGGTGGAAACGGCGGAGCATTGGTCAGGTTAAACGCAACCTATATAAGTATTTTTGGGAACATAACTTCTAACGGGAATGATGGAGGGACTGGAACTAACAATGGTGGTTCTTGCGGTGTTGCAGGAGCAGGTGGTGGCGGAGGTGGTTCAGGTGGAGGTATAATTCTTATTGGTGATTATATAAACATTACAAATGCTAACATAATATCAATGGGTGGTGGTGGTGGAGGTGTATCAGGTGCAGGTTCAAGTGCAGGAGGTGGAGGAGGAGCAGGTGGCAGAGTAAAAATATTTTATGAAGATAATTTTTATAATACATCATCTTCAATAAATGTTTCAGGTGGAATTGGAGGGACAAGCAATTGTGCTCTCAATAATGGCGCTAGTGGGAATACAGGAACTGTTTATTACAATCAAACAGATTTAGGTTTTGCTTATCCTAAATGGTATAGTAATAACACATCTATACCAAACCAATACAATGCTTATATACAATCTAAATTCAATATTACATTAAATACAACCTATGGTTATATAAACAAATCTTTCATAGAAATAAACTTAACAACTCCAACAAATTATAGCATGGCAAATACAACATACGGTGGAAGTACTTACAATTATTCTAAAATATTACCTGCAGGAAGTTATTACTGGAAAGTTTATATGAACAATTCAAACGGTAGATGGAATAGCACTCCTATGTGGAATTTTACAATACCAAAGAATACATCATTATCACCACTATTATCAATAACACCAAATACTTCAGTTGATACATTGGATTATGTAACGGCAATATGTACATTAGATGCACCAGAACCATTAACGTTAATACTATTCAGAAATGGTGCAGATGTGAGTAACACAGAGAATAGTACGTTAACATTATTACCAACTGGAATTAATAATTATGTTTGTATGGTGTTATCAAGTAATAATTTTACAAGTAATTCAACAACATATAGTCTGGAAGTTTCAACATATACTGCTCCATCAGGTGGTGGAGGTGGAGGAGTAGCATTTATTGAGAGGATTAAACCTGCAGAATGTGGAGATGGTATATGTGAGATAGGAGAAGATATTATTGTTTGTCCCCAAGATTGTAAGATAACTTTTGAAAAGGCTTGGTTCGCTCAATTAACATTTGCAGCTCTTGGGGTGACAGTAGCAGGAATAGTATATTACGATTTAGTATATAAAAAGTACAAGAAGAAAAAGCCAAGCTATAAATTAGGAGTATGAGGTGAAATATATGGATTCAGTATATGCGTCAAATAAGAGGACTAATAGAAATATTGCAATAGCATTATTAGCATTGCTATTGTTACAGACATTGGGTATACTAGCACAAGTTGGATTCAATTTAGCATCATTTACATTGCTTCCAGGATACAGTTTGCTATGGGTAATTCAAGTATTCGGTATATTGTGGGTAATATATGGTCTATGGAAATACAAGATAGGTGCCTAATCAGGTGATTCATTATGGCAGAAACATCAATGTTTGACCCATTAAGAGGTACATTTGGACAGAAAGCAACAAGAATATTATTACTAGTATTAGCAGCGTTTGGTATAATATCAGTTATGGGTAACATGACACCACAATATTTAGGCAAATATGGTTCAATGTTTGTACTAGGAATTGGTGCAGTTGTATCAACAATATTATACACTTACTCAAAACCAACAGTAATAAAACCATCAATAACTAAAGACTTATGGTTAGCAATAGTAATCATAATAATAGTGTATTTTATTGCAGTTACATATCCAAAAGCATTTCCGTTAACATTCAGTCTAATTGGTTCATAGACTAAAACCCAAGAATATTGATTTTTTCAGAGGGCATAGTTCTTTTGCCCTACTAACAATTATGAGGTGAAACAAGTGGCAAAGAATAGAAGAAAAAGAAAGGTGGAGTAAACCTCCACCAATGATAGCCACTTTAGTTATGAGAGGTGAAACAAAATGGCTAAATATAAAACAAAAGATGAGTTGGCAATGATGCTATACAACAAACCATACAAGAGGCTAAATATAAAACAAAAGAATAGAGTTGCAGTATATAATGTCCGAGTAGTGTGAGGTTATTAACATGCCAAAAAAAGATTTATATAAAGTAATTGAGATGCAGAGTGGTATGGGACATTATATAGGCAGTATTAAAGCTAAAGATAAACAAACTGCTATGAGGAAACTAAGAAAAACAGGTTTAAGAAAGGTATCGGTGGTATAATATGCCAGAACATATACCAAAGAAACAGAAAGTGTATAAACCAACAGAGAAACCAGAGAGTTGGAAGTGGGAGAAATTTTATGGTAGAGTCAAAAAGCATTATAAAGGAATACCATTGAAGAAGTTGGATACAAGAAAATATAAAACTAAGGATGAGTTACAGAGAGCAGTGTTAGGTGCACAGCTAAAAATAACCAGAAAGAAATATAGAAGAATAGGAGGTAAGAGATAATATGCCAAAAGGTCAAAGTAGGTTAGATATACTAGCTAATAAAATGGTTAAGAGCAGTTCACTCAATAAGTATAAGAATCCAGATGGCACATGGGGAAGAAAGAAATATGACACAAAGATGGATTTAGCAAGAGCAATTGCTTCAGATATTGGTAGAAAGAAATATGGTAAAAGAAGATTTCAACAATTTAGGAGAAGATGAATATGACTCACACACAAGAGGATTTAGAAATGTTGGCAATGACATTTTATGGTAAGCCATATAGCAAACTTGATAAAGTGAAACAAACAAATATTAGATTAAATGCAGATATGTTGTGGTACAATGTTGGAAAAGCAAGTAAAGAATAGGTGATAATATGTCAACAAAAGATGATTTAGAGAGAGTAGCTTTAACATTGTATGGTAAACGCTACAATAAACTCGGTCCAAAACAAAAAGCATATGTAGAAGATGAGATTAAATTTAGGAAATGGTTGAAGAAATAAGATAATGTGATTAATATGCCATATAATGTTGAAGAGGTTGATGCTCAAGGGAGAAAGGTTTTAAGTAGTTTTAATAATCTTGCAGATGCAATAGTGTTTGCTAATCAAATGAAGAGAGTAAGTAAGAAGAATATACAAGTAACATCTGGTAAACAATTTAAACAATATGAATATGATAGGGAACCTAAGGTGATATTCCAGTGAACTTAGTAATGATGGCTGCATTGGGTATTGTAATGCTATTGCTATTGAACAATATGCAAACTGTAGGTAAATATGCAACTATATTCAGTAATAATACCAATGCAACAACAAATACACCAGAGGAAATATTATCAAAAGGAGTAGATGTAGCAAAAGAGAATATTGTAATACCATTGTGGTTGTTAATATTGATAATATTTTTAATATTAGTGATTAAGTGATACATTTTTTATATACAATACTTACGAGCAAAACATGTATTAAAAACTTACGAAGTGATTAAATGGAGAAGAAAAAAAGAAAGTATTAGAATTAGTTAATCGTAAGAAATCGCAAGGTTTTGATGAAAGTTTTGTTGGTGATAGTTGATGATAAAAATTTCAAAGAGAGAGTGGTATTTGGCAATAGCATTTGGTATATTAGGGTTTGTACTATCATCAAGGCAGTCTATATTGTATCTAAACACATTAGACCCAATATCTGGTTTAGTGGTTTATTATGCATTAATGACTGGTGCATTATTTGTCTTGTCTAAAGCTGGTTTGATTGTTGCCAATATTAGGATAACAGGCAGTCAACAAGTATTAGGAACACTATTGATAATATTTGCATTTTTCATACTTGTAAACTTTGAGTCTGCATACACACAATATGTAACAGAAGGAAAATTAACTGGTGCAAGTAGAGTATTTTTTGAAAGTGAAGATGGTGCAACATTCTACTTTTGGCATGATGTAATGAAAGTAGTTGATATAGAACAATCAAGAGTGTTAACATACATTATAACACCATTCATATTAGTTATAATAGGTTCAACATTAGCCACAAAGAAGGTGATATTCGGTGGTTATTGATATAACAACAACAGGAGATGTTGCAACATCAATGGTAATAAGAGCATCACCACTAACAACACTTTATGATTATTTGATTAGTTTGAATATAGTTGAAATAATGTTCATATGTTTAATAATAGGAACTTGTATTATTATAACTTATGATAAAATAAAGGAGAGGAAAAGTAAATGACTGATTTTGAAACACTATTAACTATTATTATGACAGGAATATTTACAGGGTTGGGTGTAACAATTGGCACATATCTCGCGAATAAAGGATTTATATCGCATTTAGATATGTTATTAGAAAAATTAGAGAATAAAATAAAGGAGGAAAAAGAATGAACAAAGCAATATTATTAGCAAGCGTTTTGATATCGTCTTTGGCAGCAATGGCAATGATGACAAGCATTAACGCAGGCACTTCAGTCAAAGACCCGATGTATTCAGGCAGTTCAGTCTGTGCAAGAATATTGAGAGCAAGCGGCATAGTTGAAGACTTGGGATGCAATGAGAATACTTGGACCAACACAGGAAAGAACTGGACAAGGGATTGCATAGGTCAATTTGCATGTGGTGCAACTGCATTCAAATATCTCGCAGTAGGAAATGGTTCAGCACCATCAGCAACATCAACCACATTGGCAGGTGAGATAGCGGACTGTGGCTTCAACAGAACAACTGCAGGAACTTATGTTACAGAAGGTGCAAGTGTTGGTAATTGGACAATATACCAGACATGGACATCAACTTGTAATAATGAAGTAGTCAATACAACCGCAGTATTCAATGCAACATCAGCTGGCACAATGCTGGCAGGAACAACAATAACAAGCGCAACATTACAAAGCTCAGACCAGCTACAGGTGAATTATACAAAATGGGTGGCATAATCTCTGAGAGTTGATTAAGGTGGATGATATCAATGAAGAGAATGCTACTTATAGTCATTAGTATACTTTTCATTAGTCTTTTTTCTACTATTACACTAACCCAAGAAGCACAACAACAAGAAAACATAACCTACACTCCATCAGAAGAAACTCACTGCATCAATGGAACATGCACCTTGACTATGTATTCTGGAGTCAGATATGTTTTTGAAGATAATGTTTGGAAACTGATAGAGAATGCCAAATCTTTGAAGTCTGTCTGGAACAAAGTCTATTTGGAAAAAGACCCAGATTTTGACATAGACATTTTGGAAGTGAATTATACTGATTTGGTATTGAATCTTTCTTTTTATCCTTCAAGTAATATAACAGAACTGATACAAAAATATCCAGAATGTAATGCTTCTAAAGAAAATGATATCAAATGCGACTTCAAGCTCACTGTAAAAGAAGATATTTGGAATGAAACTTCTGGAGAGTATTATAAATCAGAAACAAAGTTCCAATACAAATACCAAGAGAAGAACGGTGTGAAAGAGGCTTTGAAGTTCACACAGAAAGGAATACCTCTCGGCAAGGAATATACCTTCGGTGGAAACTCAACAACAATAACTTTGAACGAGACGAATGGCGGGAACGTTGGAGATACATACACAAGACAATACTATCCTACTTATAATTATGGAATTGCAAACGTAGCTGGATTGAGTAATGCCTCAACCAACAATCAGATTTCATTCATAAAATGGAATTTATCAATTATACCAGCAGGTTCTACGATAAATAACGCTAATTTTTCCTTTTATGGCTTACAAAACTCTCAAGATAAAATTACTTACACATATGCATATAATACTTCTGTAACGAATGGAACTGGAACAACTACGCAATGGAATGAAGGAACGCTTAATGGAGTAGATTGTGGAAGTAGATGTAATTTAGACCAGAACATGACATGGAATAATATGCCATCATTTAACATACTTCAAAGTAAAATGAGTAACACTACAGCTTATGGTAATTATCAATGGTGGTATTTCAATGTTACAAATGCTACTATAACGACTTTCTCAAATACAACAAACCCAGTAAACCAGACCATGAGTCTTGGTATAATAATTAATTTTAGTTCTGGTGGGGCTGGATTCTTTTATTCAAAAGAATATACAACCGACACAACCAAAAGACCTCAATTAGTGATAACATACACAACTCCATCAGACACAACACCACCAACCTATTCTCAAAATTCAACAAACTCAACTATAGCAGGAACACCAGTTTCACATAACCTGAAATGGACAGATGAAACAGGATTATCTGGATATATCTTTAGTTTTGACAACTGCACAGGTTCTTTAGCTAATGATACTTTTGTCAGTTTCAGTGGAACAACAAATTGGTCAAATGTTACCAAAACAATAAATTCAACAGCAGGATGCACAATTCAATGGAAAGTCTATGCTAATGATACAAGCAACAATTGGAACAATTCCTTGACTTATTCTTATGTTACGACATCAGCAGCACAGCAATATAACAGGACAGCAACAGATTATTCAACATCAGGAGATGCATCATTTAAATTATCAATGCTAAAGAGAAAGCAGACTGATTCATCAGCGCTGAGTGATTTATTAAACGACTGGTCAAAATACATAAGAAAGCAGACTGAATACACAACATCATCTGACTTATATCAAGACTTACAGAAACTATTCAGAAGGATATCAGATTACACAACAGGTTCAGAAAGTTCAAACAGAATAGCATCACTTAAAAGGCTAATATATAATTATATAACATCAACTGATAGTGCTATAAGAAAAGCATTATTTAATAGAAAAGCAACTGACATTGCAACATCCTCAGATACCACATCTAGAATAAGAAAGCTAATAAGAACAATAACAGATTATATAACAAGCTCAGATTATTATAAGAAAAGATTGTGGTTCTATAGAAGAATACTAGAATACACAACAGGATACGACTCATATAAAGTACAAACAACAGGTGTAACAGATAATGTAGCACCATTATTAGAAAACATAAGTGTATCTCCATCAACTAATTACATTGGTAATGGTATAACAATACAATGTGACTCAGTAGATGCTATTAGTAGTGTTGATAAAGTATGGTCTCAAATAATAGTACCAACAACTCAAAATACATACTACAGAGAAAATGTATCATTAAGCTATATATCTAATAATATCTACAAGCTCGTATATGGTAACACATACACTGAAGGCACATATTATGTTGAATACATATTTGCTAACGACACATTAAACAACATAAACACATCAACTCAAAACACTACATTCAGTATAATAAAGCATGGTTTCGGTGGTGGTTTAGTAATATATCCAGGCATAGTGCTAGGAGCACCAATCTACATAGAGAAAGAAGAAATAAAATACGATGTAAGGTCAATATTCTTCATTCTACTCACCATAATAGCAATATTGCTCATATACAATAAGTACTTCAAGAAACAAATCAAGAGCGAGATAGAAAAGAACAAAGAATTCAAAGGCATAAATAAATTATCAAACAAATACTACAATAAACTCAAAAAGCATCTCAAAACCATAAAAAAGTCCATCAAATCCTCTCTCAAACTCAATAAGCCCATATCACTAGAGATATAATACACATCACACACACATAAAACATAGGAGAGGAGAGGTATCCCCAAGTTCTCAACAATAAAATTGTTAAAATTCCCAATTGCTAAGCTGTAAAATCACCCAGCTGTAAAATTAGCTGTGTGGAAAATC
>Ga0315282_10012972_pt1 | contig 12648 bp, 11 predicted proteins | sample YL17G07_20_MG_FD_203693 | JGI IMG/M metagenome (GOLD analysis project Ga0315282, IMG submission 203693) | Sediment microbial communities from Yellowstone Lake, YNP, Wyoming, USA - YL17G07_20 | ecosystem: Environmental > Aquatic > Freshwater > Lake > Sediment | place: USA: Wyoming | collected... | reverse complement strand
AATAAGTTACTCATGAAAATTAGACCTCTTGCGCGATTATGTCAAGTCATGGCAAGAATCATTTTACATAATCGACGAAGGCTAGCCTATTTCTCTAGGCTAGAGCGGTAATATCCGCGCAATGCTCTTCAAATAACAACCTTTAAATATATTCTAATCCATCTTCAATAAAAAAGGGTGATATCATGAAAATTATGATTACAATAATAAGCCTTATAATCATTTTGGCAGGAATTCTCCCTTTTCTTGGCGAAAATGGTCTTGGTGTATTGTCTCCCTCAATACCGATTAAAGGTGTAGGCTATTCTATCATGATCATCTGTATCGGAGTTTTTGGCCTTATCTACGCATTTGTAAACCGTTTACTTATGGGCCCAGAAAGATTTGTGACAATCATACTAACATTGCTCACGATTATGGGAGGCATCCTGCCATTTATGTCAGGATTCATAAACATCCCAATCCCAACATCAGGCCCATTATATGCTGGATTTATTATCTTGATTGGACTTATTGGTTTAGTATATGGGATAATGGCGATTGGTTAGCTTTATCTTCCTAGTAAGAAGACTCCTTCCTTAAGGGAGGGGAGGATGTCACTTTATTCTTTTAATTACAAAATCCAGAAGAACTTGTCTAAATCTTTTAACCGATTCTGATATGGGATTTATTGTTTCAAAGTAAAGTTTTTGATACTCTTCTATAAGCGTTTGAAGATCATAAAGGAATGGTTCTAAATTTTTAGAAGGATCCCAATTAAGTTCAAGCTGTTCTCTGCTGTTCATTAGAGTTGTTATTACTTTTTTCTTGGTTTTGTCATATTCCTCTTTGCTTAGAGCCCATGCAACTTCTTCTGTTCTCAGTAAACCCAGTGCCTCTTGATGTAATCTAGCAAAATAATTTTGGTTGTTTTTTATGAGCTCATCATTCAATCCAAGACCTTTCCACATATTAAACTCAATTAAATACTCCTGTATTCTCTCATATTCTACGATCTTATTCCATACTGTTGTTGGTACTAACAACTCATCGAAATGCACTTTTTGCATAACATAGTCAACAAAAAATAAAACACCTTTTCCTACGGGATATGAACGTACCTTTTTTATTTGATTGATATCTATTAGACCAATAGGCTTTCTAAAAACTAAGATTGATTTGTGCTTTAAGTTTATTCCCCAAATAAACCACTTAAATGGTACTGGTTTTCTTGCTTCATTATTTGACGTTATTTTGTTTCCTTGTATTGAGGAAATATACCAGTATATATCATTACCTGGTTTATCATGTGCTCCCTTTATAATCTCATTTTTTAAATCATCTACTATTTTTACCACATCAGGTTTGAATGATCTTACTTGAGCTGAGTACATATTCAGTGTTTTTTCAAACTCACTAATATTCTCTAAAACCTTGCTAAGGTAATCTTTAATCTGGTTTTTAAAAAGATGGATTTCCTTCTCTTTCTCATCAATAGCTTGCAAAGCTCTTTTTACATACTCTATTGCTTCATCCAATCGTCCTTTGTTGTACCATTCATCTGCTTTTTTATAGAATTCAACTCCTTTAGCGCTATAATACCCTTTATTTCTCTGTATTGCATCCTTTTCCTGATACTCTTTGTATAATTTTTTATATAGTCCTGCTTTCTCACTTTCAGCAGGTAATGCAAGCCTTCTTTCCGCAAGAAGTTTATCTAATAAATGAACCGCAACTGTTACAGTTTTAATCGCTGAATCTAATCTTCCAGATTCATAGTCTTTGCCGGATTGGTTATAGACTTCCCATGCTTTATTGCTCCTAATCCCAAGTTTTCTCAATTTGTCATCTTTATCAATAAAATAATAACACAATTCTCTATACTCTTTTAGTTTATGGTCTGCTGATGGAAGCGCAAGAATTGGTTTGACATAAGCCTCTAAAATTTTTGAGGCACCTGTAAGGGCACCAGGCCCCTTCCCTTTGCATTTGCCTTCAGCTAATCTACACCACTCTAACATCCGTCTTATAAACTCTTCCACTGTTCTTAAAAAGTTTATATAAAATTTTATTGTTCCTGCGTCTACACCCTTGTTTTGTGCTTCTCGAATTAATTGCCTTAGTACCTCAAGTAATTGAGGTATCTCTTTCTCCAATATATGCCTATCTTTCTTTAAGATTTCAAGAGTTTCACTAGGCTTAGGAACATAAGGATTTTTTTCCCAGTCTTTTCCATTAATTTGTGTAATTTCCCGTGTTAATTCACGTATTTTTTTTATCTCATGTCGTATTTTTGTGTATACTTCTTCAATTTTTTTGATGAGATCTCCATTATCTACTCCAGGTCTTAGCCCAGGCAAAGGTTTTGACCCAGGTGGTGGATTAGTTCCTGACCCAGGTGGTTGATTAGTTCCTGGCCCAGGTGGTGGATTAGTTCCTGACCCAGGTGGTTGATTAGTTCCTGGCCCAGGTGGTGGATTAGTTCCTGACCCAGGTGGTGGATTAGTTCCTGACCCAGGTGGTGGATTAGTTCCTGACCCAGGTGGTGGATTAGGTCCAGGCCCACGTGTTGTCGGAGTAGTCGGTCTAGCAGCTGTAACAGGTCTTCTTCGTCTGGTAGGGGTACGGGGCGTAGGTCCAGGCACAGTTGGCGTAGTAGGTCTTGTAGGAACAATGGGCTGTCCAGTCCTATTAGGCCAGTCATCCGTCGGTTCTGTATTTCTCCCCTGTGAAAAGAATCTTGCCAGCTCAGTAATCATATAGACGATTGCCACTAAAAATAATATGTTTGCAATACCCCAGGCAATGGGCATTTTCTGTGCAATCCAACCATCAGGACCACAAAGCTGCGGCATTATAGCTTGGACTGCAAGGAAAGTTACAACATAAGCTGTTGCAACTCCTTTTCCTAATTGAGCTCCTTGCTCTGACATAAGTCTAAATATTAAGAAGGCAATTAAACCGATAAACAAACCTGCCGCAACTGGCCACAGATTTGCTATCCTAAATCCGATTGTCTGAGCAAACCATGTCATTGCTATTGTCAGCATTATTCCAAGGACAATGATTAAGGCATGGCCCCCTCTTCCTGTAAATCGTTTCTCTAATGAAACTCTTACCGCTCCTAAAAACACAATCAGATATAAGATGAAATCAATCGCATACCAATATGTATCATAAAATGAGGCAACATTAATGCCTCCTAAAGGCCTAAATATGTAGTCTAGAAAATTTTCAGCAAGGGCTATTTTTATAGATAGCATGAATACAATAAAAAATAAAAATAATCGGTTCACTCTTTTTTTAATTTTCTTTCACCCTTTAAATCATTGAGGATTAGGGTTTTAACATAATCCGCCTTGTCTACTCCTAATCCTTCAGCGTATCTACTGATTAACATATCTAAAATGTAAGGTTCACTATACCTTTATTTTGCTTATCTTTGTTTCAATACCCTTTATCTCATTTAAAAATAAAGTTTCTTTATTAATATCAATTGCAATATCTTTTGCTTTCTGTTCCAATTGAGTTAGTTTATTCACCCTATCAATAACCGATGTCCTAAGTCCCTTAACTACTTCGTAAATTAATCCAGGAACCTTTTTTTCTGTTAATGCAATCATAATATTGCGTAGCCCTTCTAAAGCGCCCTTTCCAATGTCTATAAGTCTGTTCCTTGCAGCAAGGGCAATTGCATTGTCAACTTTCCCCACATCTTTTTCAATACCCTCTTTAATCTGTTTTTCCAATGCTAGGCACTCTTTTCCTTTCTTTATTTCTTGATCCTCTAAGAATTTTAATTTACCAAGCTCATCTTTTATCTTTGTCAATCTTTTTATTTTATTTTGAGTGGTACTATAATTCCCCATATTTCGCCCAGCCATTCCCCCTGATGTAATTGTTCTCAAATCTCCCTCTAACTTCTCAATCTTTTTAGTGATATCAGTTTCTACTGAAGTGTACTTTCCCATGATTTTATCCATTTGTTGCAGGTTAGCTTGAACAGCAGTTTCTTTTCTTGAGAGAGTCAAATCCTGATTCAATAATTCCTTAATTTTCGACAATATTTTAGATATTACTTCAATGTAATACTTGAAATCCTCTATACACTTGAATATCTCCTCTTTTTTTTCTTGATAAGCCATTGGCCGGGATTTCATTTCGCTTTGTATGCCAGCAATTATTTTTCCGATGTTAGGAAGCACCCTTAATTCATTTTCTAATTGCCCAAGGAGTTTCCATTCCTCTTGTCCGTGAATCTTCCCTATTTTGTCCATTTCTTCTAAAATGTTTTCAAGCTGTGTTTTTTTATTTTCGATATCACCCATCTCGGCAGATAATTTTAGTGCATAATTATCAGCGTTCTGCGCATCCATTGCTTCTTTCCTCTCTCTTCTAGCCTGCTTTTCTTCAGGAGTCCTAAACCAACTTCTTCCGCCACCTCCACCCCCGCCACCTCCACCGCCACCATAACCGCCACCGCCCCCAGGAGCCCATTCCCCTCTAAAGAATCTTATAACGCCCATTATTGCCATAACCAAGGCAATTAAGAAAACTATATTTGCAATCCCCCAAATAGTGGCCAAACCTGGGGTGTTTTTAATCTGGTTGACAAATTGAGGCATAATCCCCAAAAGTAATAGGAATACTAGCACGTAACCTAACGCACTTGAAGCAGCAACATTTCCCCCTTGGTGCCGTATGAACGCAAATATTGAGAAAAATACTATGCCGATAAAAATAGCTGCAGCAACTATTCCAAAAGACTTGATTGAAAAGCCAACCTGGGCTGACCAATAGCTCATGGCAATTGCCAAAATAATACCTATGGAGACAATCAATGCATTTCCGCCAGGCCCTGAAAATCTTTTTGCAAGTGTTACCTTGGCAACACTAATAAATACAAGGAAATAAATAAATGCATCAATAAATGGTTGGTATCTGTCATAAGTGTCAGCAACATTAACATTCTTAAACGGATCAAAAATATCGTTTAGGAAGTTGGAATTTGCAGCAGCCACTGTTGAAACTAAGGTTAGGAATAGCAAAAATCCGATAAATATTAATAATCTTTTGTCTTGTTTCATTTTCCCAATCCTTTTTTTATTAAAAACTCAATATATGTCGATAGCTTAACCATATTCTTGTCACAATGCTCCTTAAGTGAATCATGAAGTTTTTTATCTAAAGAAATGCAAATCTTGTCTTTATTGATGCCCTTTTTCATAAAGTAATACTTATATTACTAGTCATACTATATAAACATTATGATATTTTAAAGTAATACTTATACTACTAGTCATACTATTTAAATTTATTGATTTATAAGTAATACTTATATTACTATTATTATTAGTACTACTTAATAAATTTTTCGGCATTTAAAAGTATTACTTATATTACTATTATTACTAGTATTACTATATAAATTTTTTGGAAGTGATTAGAAAATATACTATAAAAAAATTTTATGAAAAAAAACCAACTAATTCTGCATTTCATAATTCTAAATCCAAAAATATCTCATTAGTGGGCGAATTTTTTCATAATGGGGTGCAAGATGCGCAGTAAGGCTTAAAGTATAAGCATGAGTTGTCCTCACACTATCACTTTTTTGGGCCCAAGATTCTCTCTTAACAAATGTATATCTAGGATAAGCAGTGTTGTGGTAGATGCAAAAAATGCAGATTTGTTCGCCAAAGTCCTTTTTAAATGAACAGGATTAATCGGATGAGCTTCTATAGCAAATGCTCTAAATACTATCAACAGTTTTTTAAACTTGTAAATCTTCTCATTATAAAAATGATCTGTCTAGGCATCGAAAGTACTGCACTCTAAAGGCAGAGATACTTTCGGTGTAGGAATAACAAACGAAAAAGCAAAAATCCTAGCTAATGTTAAAGATAGCTATACGACCGAAAAAGGCGGTATTCATCCATCAGAAGCAAAACTTCATCACCTAAATGTTAAAGACAAATTAGTGGAGAATGCATTAAAAGAAGCAAATCTCACATTTAATGATATTGATATAATCTCCTTTTCCCAAGGCCCTGGTTTAGCTCCATGTCTTGTTGTGGGCATGGAAAAGGCAAAAGAGCTGGCAATAAAGCATAATAAACCATTAGTGGGAGTTAACCACTGCATAGCCCATCTTGAAATTGGAAGAGTATTAACAAAAGCAAAAAATCCGGTACTATTATATGTCTCTGGAGCTAATACGCAAGTAATTGCTTATGATGGAGGCAAATACAGGATTTTTGGTGAGACCTTAGATAATGGAGTTGGAAACTTCTTAGATGGATTCGCCCGACATCTTGGTTTAGGGTTCCCAGGAGGCCCTAAGATATATGATTTAGCTTTAAAAGGAAACGTATTTATTGAATTGCCCTATGTTGTAAAAGGAATGGATATAAGTCTTGGTGGGATCCAGACAAATCTAAAACAGAAGGTAGATTCAAAAAAATACAGGATAGAAGATTTATGTTATAGTTGCCAGGAAACAGTATTTGCAATGCTGGTTGAAGTGGCAGAGAGAGCAATGGCCCATTGTGAGAAAAAAGAATTATTATTAGGTGGGGGAGTAGCATGTAATAAAAGATTGCAGGAAATGTGCCAGATAATGTGCACGGAAAGAGATGCAAGGTGCTTTATTCCTCCAAACCAGGTTATGACAGATAATGGTTTAATGATAGCATGGCAGGGTATTCTACAGCACAAAAATGGAAGAAAAAATATAGAAAATATTGATATCAAACCATACGAACGGACTGATGATGTTGATGTCAACTGGTAGCTTATTTCTTTGTTAGGTCAGGTGTCAATCCAGCTAATATTGCCCCGCAATCCTGGCATATAGTGTTTCCAGTGATTTGGCTTATCACAACATTGATGCTTCCGCATTCCGGGCATTCATTTCTATTTATCTCTTGAACAGCAGTTGCCTTAGCCGGCTTTTTTCTTGGTTCTATAGCCTTTTTTTTCACCTTTTTTTTGGCTTTTTGAGCTTTTTTCAGCTTTTTTTTCCGTTCTTTAGGCTCTTCTGCCTTTTTCTTTCTTTTAAAAAAATTTCCGAATTTCATATGAGTTCCAGTTCACTATAACTTATATTAAAACATTTCGTTTTATTCCAAACATTCCAAAAACAAGCTGCGATTGGGCTAAAAGAACTCTAAAACAGCTATATTTAACCAAATAGTAACACCTAACCATTAATAAGTTTCAGGAAAAGCAAGCTTTTGGATTATAACCTAATCACATTTTCATTATTTTACTAAGAATTTTCTCTTTGCCCTTCCAGACTAAAGCCTCTTTCAAGACCTCAGAAATTGTTCCAACAGGAATTATCTTGATTTTATCTAGTTTTTTAGCGTCAATTATAATGTCCTTCAGATTTGACTGTGGAACAATGACTTTTCTGATACCAGCTTCAATTGCAGCTTCTACTTTTGAAGTAACGCCTCCAACAGGTAAAACCTCCCCTCTTACAGATAAGCTACCAGTCATTGCATAATCTTGTTTCACTGGAATATCTTTAAATGCAGATATAACTGATGTGGCAATTGCAATGCTTGCTGAATCTCCTTCAACTCCCTCATAAGTCTGCAAAAACTGCACATGGATATCATATTTTTCTCTGATATCTTCTCCAAAATATTTCTTGATGATTGCAGAAACGTTCTTTACTGCCTCTTTAGCGATTTCACCCAATTTCCCTGTTGCAATAATCTCCCTTTCTTTTCCTCCTGGAACAACCTGGCTTTCAATAGGCAATATAATGCCTGAGTAAGCAGATTCTCCCCCAATCACCGCTAACCCATTTACCCTGCCAACCTTTTGACCCTCTGTTATAATAACTGCATACTCCTTTTTCCTTTCAATATATTTATCAGCAAGCTGCTTTTCCAGCGGCCTTGCAACTGACTTAGCTTCAAATATATGCTTTCTTTCAACAACCTTTGATCCTTGCTCTTTTGCCAAATCCCCTGCCGCCCGTAACAATCCTCCAAGCTCTCTTAACCTTAATGTTAGGTGGCCTTTTCTATTAGCCATTATTCTTGCTTCCTGTATTATCTCCTCAACTGCCTCTTTGCTAAAATGAGGTATCTTTTCATCCTTAACAACCTCCTGAGCAACAAAGATAGCTATTTTATTCCTGTTTTCCTCATTATCAGGCATAGTATCATTCATATAAATCTCATATCCATAACCTCTGATTCTAGAACGCAAAGCAGGATGCATGCTTTTTACAGTCTCCAAATTTCCTGCTGCAACAAGGATAAAATCACATGGCACAGGTTCTGTCCTTACCATCGCTCCAGCGCTTCTTTCTGACTGGCCCGTTATTGCGAATTTCTTTTCTTGCAAAGCGGATAACAATTCCTGCTGGGTATGTGGCTGTAAAGTTGCTATCTCATCAACAAACAAGACTCCCATATGGGATTTATGTATCATGCCTGCCACAACCCTTTCATGAGCAGGTGTACCTAATCCTCCACTCTGGAACGGATCATGAAGCACATCGCCAAGCAAAGCCCCTGCATGCGCTCCAGTAGCATCATTAAAAGGGGCTGTTTTTCTCTTAAAATTATCAACAATTACCTTTGGAGCCTGTATCTTAACATCAGGCATCCTTCTACCGATATTTAGGAAAATCATGAAAGCCCCAAGAAACATCATACCTCCTAAAAAGAAAGCTGCAAACATAATATCAGATTTATAATAGTTTCTTGCCCACCATGGAGCAAACATAGCAAGGAGCACTAAAACAAACATAATTATCGACTGGTTCTTAAAGCTGCCTAGATTTTGTATCTTTGCCTTGGCAACCAAATCCCTGCCTTGTCCACCAGGAACTGCCCTTATTAAAGGCATATTTGAGTCATTAGGATTTGGAAACGCTACTACATCCACCAACTTTTCTTTAGGCAGCATCTCTGCCAAGCCAAGGCCAAGCATGGATTTTCCAGTGCCCGGCTCTCCGATCAATAGAACATGTCTTCTTTGCTGCGCTGCCTTTTTCATGACATACACAGCGCTGTCCTGGCCTATTACCTGATCTATTAATCCCTTAGATACTTTAATATCTGCCGTGGTCTTAAACTTCAGCGTAGCCATTTTATCCATCTAATTGGAAGTTATTTAAAAATGTTTTGTTGGGGTTTAAATCTTTAGTGATATAAGAAATTTTATGTATAAACAAATTACACCTTGAATTCCATTATTAAATATCTAGAAAATTTGAAAATTGGCTTAACTTTGATATTCAAGGCAACTTGTAGGGAGGCTTTCTAAAATTAGAAGAAGCATTTAATTTCCAAGCCGACTGCTGACCGGGCTGTTGTCCCTCATCATATTGATATATTTTAGGATTTGGTGTTTGTCTATTAATGAACTCAATTAGATAGTAATATAATGGGAAAAATAAAACAATGCCTAGTAAAAATTTCCAGTTTAATTCTACAATATTATAAACTATCGGGCTAAATACCAAAAGAACATAGGTTACTTCCCTTATCCTGCCATAGAAATGTACAAATTGTCTTGCTTTTATACCAAAAAATACTATGCTAAAACCGTAAATGATCATTAAGCCAGATAGGCTATATTTTATAATAACTATATAGCTCCATTTTATTATATTTGTTGTTAATTGGTTTGTCAGATATCTTGTCCAATCAATTCCGATAAATATCGGGATGATTCCATTGCTAATAGCATTTCCAAATGATGTCCCTTTTTTTTCTTGAAAAAATTCAGCAAAAAACCAGCTAATCCATATCGGTATGATGATCCACAATATTTCTGGGTTTTTGAACGGTGAAATAAACAGGGCTAACCAATCTTTAAACAGCTCCCAAAGGAATATTAATCCTGTTAAAATTACAGACCAAAATGCCATGTACCTAACTCTAATATTGCAAGTATAAAAGCTTTACCTTAAAATTATTAATGATTTTAAGTCATTTCTGATACCCTATATGAGCAAAATCTATATTGTTTACCATCTATGAACCTATTTTTCAGCAAACTTTTTATTCCAATCTGTAATCCCTGCAATGGGGGATTTAAATTAAAGAGAAAATACCGCTTAAAATATCACTTTTGATAGCAGTAATTGGAATTACAATCCTATTCTTTATATCATCCGCAATAGATATAACTCAACTAACTGTTTTTATATGCACTGCTTTAGTTGCAGGGGCATTAGCAACTTTTTTAACATTTAAACTCAGCAAGATGGCAGCTAATACTATAAGTAAGATCAATTATAGAAAATTATGCATTTCAATCATCGCGTTCATATCGATAATGGCTCTTATGTTTTCCCAATTATATGGCTTGTTGGTATTGATTGCAAGCAGCTCAGTAGGTATCATACCTCCTCTGGTAACTGTGAAAAGAAGTCATGCTATGGGTTGCTTATTATTACCTGTAATCAAATTTTTTGTAATGTGAGGCGGTTTTATGCTGAATAAAATAAAAATAATTGCAGTAGGAAAGATAAAAGAAAAGTACCTTCAGGAAGGTGCTCAAAAATATGAAAATCTTATTAGTGCTTTCTGCAGGTTAGATGTTATTGAGATCAAAGATGAAGGTATTCAAAAAGAGTCTAAAAAGATTGAAAACTATATAAATGGTAACACTTTTATTCTTGACTCTAGGGGTACACATCTTACTTCTATAGAATTTGCAGATTTCATGAAAAAGCAGGACAATGAGCTGACATTTGTTATAGGAGGTTCAGACGGTGTAACCGAAGATGTAAGGAAAAAATCAAGGATAATCTCGCTTTCAAGAATGACATTTCTTCATGAAATGACAAGGTTGATCCTTCTGGAGCAGATATACCGTGCATTTATGATTATCAACAACAGGAAGTACCACAAATAACCAGTCATTTAAAATCAAAAAATGCCATAAAATAGTTTTAGAAAAGAAAACTTTTTAAATCAACCATAACCTCTGTGACTACATGGAAGGAATTGTATCAAACTATAGAAGAGGAAGGCATTTGCAGACAACAAACCAGATGATAATCTTAATTAAAGGCATAAATAAGAAAGACCAAGCAGCAGGTCTTGTAGGAAAAGCTGTTTCTTGGAAGAGTCCTGCTGGGAAAGAAATTAAAGGAATAATAAGATCTACTCATGGTAACAAGGGGGCATTAAGAGTTTTGTTTGAAACTGGAATGCCAGGTCAGGCTATTGGGGAAAAAGTCAAGATACATTAATCCCTACATGATTCTCCTGTTAGCACAGCCCCAAGCTTTCTTAGTCTTTCATCAACGTCATTTATTTCTTGAAGAACCGTATCCTTTATATGGTCTAATGCATTCGTTGGCAAGTTCCTGCCACCTATAACATCATCTTCCTGCAAGAGGTGGTGCAGGTTCTCTTTTTGGATATGCGCCATGATGAGCGCAGACTTGACCTGCTCAAATAGCGAATCCAATATTATCCTTGTATTCTGTATCTCTTGTTCCCCCCAAAATATGACATGCTGAACATCTCCCTTCACACAGGCTTCCCTGAGCTTTTTTAAATCTTTTGTCTCTTTTTTTAAATATCTATATTCAATAGAGGCATCCCTTTTGACAATCCTAGCCCAATAGCTCTTATCTTTTCCAGCTTCCTGCAGCGTTATCAGGGATGTTTCAGCTCTTAAAAATGGATTATCTATTTGCATAAATATCACCTTATTGTTTGTAATTTGCATTATTAAATCCGCATTATATAAATTTTAGGATTTTAATCTAGATAATTGTATCCTTGAAAAAGATTTTTAATGTAGATACCAAGAAACTTCTTATGTGCTCATTAGAGCATTCCCAGATGTCTTTAAGGTATTTAAAGTCTCAGCAATTTCCATTTTGACCATATTAGTCAAATACTTAGCTTTATCCGGTGGGAAACCTTGCTTAATAATTCCATCATCAGCAACAAGTATTTTTTTTAACAAATTTACCTGAAAAATGCCGATCATCATAACATCCCTGATGGAATGTCTGACCTCTTCGCAAACATGCTTAGCAGTATTCATAAGCTTCACTTCATCTTTTTGAACCTCTTCCACAAGACCCATTCTTATTGCTTGCTCAAATTCTTTAAATAAGACTTCCTCAACACCCATATCCTTAAAAATTTGGTAGCTCTCTACTTTCAGTTCTCTCGGACCAAATCTTGTGAAGTGAGAACTTGCAGTCATCCTAGCACTTACATTTCCTAAAAATCCTCTTATTGGATTAGTAAAAAGCGGCATATTAATCCTCCTCCAAATCAGTATTATTACTACCCTAACTCTCCCAATTATATAAATTTAACTATTATAAAATTGTAAAAAAAGAAATTAGCAGACTTTTATTCCAATTGGTATAGTTTTGTTTGCAACCAGATACATTAGGACTAATCCTAAAATCAAGCCAACTAAAAAATAATACATTGGGTGCATTGAAACAAATCCTTTTTTGAACATTTTCATTACTATCACCTTTTTTATTATTAGATCTGCTATCCACTTAGCACCTATATAAATGTTTCGTTTACTAGTATGTATTAGCGCCTATACGATAGCCCTTAATTCCTTATATGGATTCAAACCTTGCAGTCTCCATGTCTGAAACACGCTTAGCATCACTTGCATATTTCTTTTTCCTTGTTCGCTTCGCAGGCA
>Ga0315282_10012971_pt1 | contig 12651 bp, 10 predicted proteins | sample YL17G07_20_MG_FD_203693 | JGI IMG/M metagenome (GOLD analysis project Ga0315282, IMG submission 203693) | Sediment microbial communities from Yellowstone Lake, YNP, Wyoming, USA - YL17G07_20 | ecosystem: Environmental > Aquatic > Freshwater > Lake > Sediment | place: USA: Wyoming | collected... | reverse complement strand
TCAGATTGCCCAAGGGCATCCTCAGGTCGGAGGTGGCTTATCTCGAGAAGCTCGGAGTCGAGATCAAGACCAATTTTGTGGTGGGCAAGACGGCGACTCTCGATGATCTGAGAGCCGATGGGTACGATGCCTTTTTCATCGGGACAGGTGCCGGCCTGCCCAATTTCATGCGCATCCCGGGGGAGAATCTGATCGGAGTTTATTCGGCCAATGAATACCTGACCCGGGTGAACCTGATGAAGGCCTATGAATTCCCGGACTATGACACGCCCGTCTTTCTAGGGAAAAGAGTGGCTGTTATTGGAGGCGGCAACGTGGCCATGGACTCTGTCCGATGCGCCAAGAGACTCGGCGCCGAAGAATCAGCCATTTTCTACCGCCGTTCACGCCAGGAAATGCCGGCCCGGGCGGAAGAGGTCAAGCACGCCGAAGAGGAGGGGATCGTCTTTCACTTTCTGACCACCCCGATTAGATATATCGGAGATGACAAAGGGCGTGTCAAGGCCATGGTCTGCCTGAAAATGGATCTGGGTGAGCCCGATTCATCGGGGAGGCGCCGGCCGGTGCCCGTTGAGGGCTCGGACTACACAGTTGAGGTCGATATGGCCGTCGTGGCCATCGGGCAAAGCCCCAATCCGCTCATCCCCCAGACGACCCCGGGCCTCAACGTGGGCAAATGGGGAAACATCGAGGTCGACTGGGCGACCATGGTGACATCGAAAGCGGGAGTCTATGCCGGAGGGGACATCGTTCGCGGGGGGGCGACCGTGATCCTGGCCATGGGGGACGGCCGGGCCGCGGCGGCGGAGATGCACAAGTTCCTAAGCTCCCTGAAGAGTGTGGCTCGATCCTAGACAAAGTCGCCGCGGATTAGATAAAATAGTTTGACAAATCTTGAAAAATCGCTTTAATAGATGGCTTTAGTCGGCGGTTGACCTCTTTGGCCAATGGAGGACGATTATGAGTTGGGTCGACGATTACAAGAAAAAACTGTGCACTGCTGAAGAAGCAGTTACCGAGATCAAGAGTCAGAATCGAGTCTATATCAGCGGCAACGCCGCGACGCCTTATCATCTGATGAAGGCCCTCGCCGTGCGCAAAGACGAGTTGGACGAGGTCGAGCTTGTCCATGTTCTTCTCCTGGGTGACGACCCCCTCTCCAAGCCGGAGATGGAAGGGCACTTTCGTCACAACTCCCTGTTTGTCGGCCCCGCCGACCGAAAGGCCATCAACGACGGCCGGGCGGACTATATTCCCATTTTTCTCCATCAGATCCCCGACCTCTTCTACAGCGGCCAGATGCCTCTCGATGTGGCCATCCTGCATCTCTCGCCTCCGGACGAACACGGATTCATGAGCTTTGGGGTCGAGGTGTTGGCTTCCAAAGCCGCGGCCGAGAAAGCCAAGGTGGTGATCGCCCAGCTCAATGAAAAAATGCCCCGGGTGCTGGGCGACTCGTTCATCCATTTCTCCAGGCTCGACAGGATCGTGGAGATCTCGGAAGAACTCCCCCAGCTGGCGAAAAATCCCTTCAGCGAAGTGGAGCGGAAGATAGGCCGCCACATCGCCGATCTGATCGATGACGGATGCACCCTGCAGTTGGGCATCGGCGGGATACCCGACGCCGTTCTCGCCGCCCTGAAAGGCCGGAGGGATTTGGGCATCCACACCGAGATGGCCTCGGATGGAGTGATGGAGGCGATCGAAGAGGGGACTATCACCGGAGCGAGGAAGACGTTCCATCCCAATAAGGTCGTGATTACCTTCCTCCTGGGAACGACAAAGCTCTATGAGTTTGCCGACAACAACCCCATCTTTGAGGCCCACCCGACCGATTACACGAACCATCCCTTCAACGTCGCCCGCAATGACAACATGATCGGCATCAACTCGGCTATCGAAGTGGACATCACCGGTCAGGTCTGCTCGGATTCGATCGGGACATATATCTACAGCGGCTTTGGCGGCCAGGTCGACTTCATCCGCGGGGCCGCTCATTCCAAAGGTGGGAAGCCCATCATCGCTCTTCCCTCAACGGCCAAGGGTGGCGAAATGTCCAGGATCGTCCCCTTCCTCAAGCAGGGCGCCGGTGTCGTCACAACCCGGGGTGATGTCCGCTACGTCGTCACCGAATACGGTGTCGCCTACCTGTTCGGAAAGAACCTCCAGGAGAGGACACGGGCGCTCATCAACATCGCCCATCCCAAGTTCCGCCCCGATCTGATCCGGGAAGCCAAGAGCCGAAATCTGCTGCGCTGAGACCTCCCCACCGATGCGGCAATCAGAGCTGTTTCCTCCTGAAAAGGGTCGCATCGGGACGGATGAGTCGGGCAAGGGGGATTATTTCGGGCCCTTGGTCATCGCCGGCATTTTTCTTCCCGAGGGGCAGGATGCCGCCTTGAAGGAGTTGGGCGTCAGAGACAGCAAGAGGCTTTCCGATAATCGCGTCCGGGAGCTGGCCGGGGTCATCAAGCAGGGCTACAAGCATTCCGTCGTCGCCATCGGACCGGAAAAATACAACGAGCTCTATGACAGGCTCCTGAACCTAAACCGGCTTCTGGCCTGGGGACATTCGCGGGTCATCGAGAACATCCTGGAGAGAGTTCCCTGCTCGATGGCCGTCACGGACCAGTTCGGAGATCCGCGGCTCGTGCTCAATGCCTTGATGAAAAGGGGGCAAAAGATCGAACTGATCCAGAAGCCACGCGCCGAGGAAGACCCAGCCGTGGCCGCGGCGTCGATCCTGGCCAGGGCCGAATTCCTGAAGCGGCTCCATCTTCTCTCTGTCGACGTGGGACTGGATCTTCCCAAGGGGTCCTCGCCGTTGGCGGAGGAGGTGGGAGTCAAATTGATCAAACTCCATGGGGTCGAGATCCTGGCCAAGGTGGCCAAAGAGCACTTCAAACTCACGGAGAGAATCCTAAAACAGGCAACCGGCGACTAGTCACCGATAAAAGCTGAAATGATTATTATATTAAAGATCGCCGCCATCATTTTCCTTCTCCTTTTTCTGGTCCGGTTGAAGTGGAGCCTGGGCCTCGTCCTGATCCTGGACTCGATTCTGGCGGCCGTCCTGTTCGGTTTAAAGGCCAACCTGTTCGCCAAAAATTTTCTGGCCGCGCTTGTCTCCACAGAAATGCTGAACCTCGTCGGGATCATAGTCCTGGTCCTCTACCTGGGGAACTTTCTCCAGCGCGGGGGTCATTTCAAGATGATGGTTGATTCTCTGAAGAACCTGGTCCGTGATCCCCGCTTGATCCTGGCCATTCCCTCGGCTTTTATCGGGCTCCTGCCGATGATGGCCGGGGCGATGATGGGAGCGCCGATCGTTGAGGAGGCGGCCGAGCGCTGGAATCTGACTCCGGCCTGGAAAACGTTCCTGAATTACTGGTTCCGGCACATCTGGGAGTACAGCTGGCCGCTCTATGTCAACTTGATCCTGGCTGCGGCCATCGTCAAGGTCCCGATCATGCAGATCTGCCTGGTCCAGTTTCCTTTCACGCTTATTGCCGCCTCGGCCGGCCTGGTGATGTTGTTCAGGCACGTTCCTTTCGTTCCCAGAGAAAATGCCGCCGGGCAAAAACGGTATGTCAAGGACTCTTTCAAGGTGTTCTTCAGCATCTGGCCGATCGTCCTGACGATCATCTTGATATTCGCCTTGAAGCTTCCGATGCTTCTCTCTTTGGCCATCGCCGGCCTCCTGACTCAGATTTTTACCTCGATGCCGGTCAAGGAGAGGCTGGATATCGTCCTCAAGAGCTTGTCCCCAAGGATCATCATTTTGGTCGGGGCCCTGATGGTCTTCAAACGGATTCTCGAGGTCTCGGGGGCGCTTGATTCGGTCGTTCGGGTCGTCCGACCGGAAGGTCTCTCGGCCTACCTCCTCCTCTTCGCGGCGCCCTTTTTTGTCGCCCTGCTGACGGGGGTCAACCAGGCTTTCCCGGCCATTGCTTTTCCTCTTCTTGTTCCGATCATGGGGAGCGGCCACCCTGACATGGCGCTGGTGATGTTTGCTTACGTCAGCGGTTTTGTCGGGATTCTTCTCTCTCCGGCGCATCTTTGTCTGGCCCTCACGGCGGACTATTTCAAGGCCCCCCTGCGAGACGTCTACAAGATTCTGATATGGCCGGTCATGGCCGTGTTTGCCTCGGCTCTCATCGGACTGATTTTGTTCCATATATTGTGAGGCCAAGATGACAGAGCAGGACAACAAGCCGGGCTCTCTCGAAACAATTCGGCTTTATTTTGAGGACGCTTACCGGACCGAGTTCGAGGCCGGAGTCATAGCCAGGCCGGAAAGTCAGGGCCAGCCGGCCATCGTGCTCGACCGGACCTGTTTCTACCCGGAGTCCGGGGGACAGCCGTCGGACAAGGGCACGATTGAGGGCGTCAGGGTCACCCAGGTTCTCGAGGAAGGATCGGCCATTTTCCACTTTTTGGAGGGGGAGTTGCCGGCCGCCAAAGTCACCGGCCGGATCGACTGGCCGACCCGGTTTGATCATATGCAACAGCACACCGGCCAACACATTCTTTCCCAGTCCTTTTTTGAGTTATTAAAAGGGGAGACCATGTCGTTCCATCTCGGCGAGAGTCTTTCCACGCTGGAGATTGGCGTCCCGAAGATTACGGACGAAGAGGTCGAAAAAGTGGAGGAGCTGGCCAACAGGGTGATTTTTGAAGACAGGGAAGTCCGAACTTATTTTGTTTCGGAAGACCTCATCCAGACTGTACCTCTGAGAAAACCTCCGAAGAAGAAGGGCCTGATCCGGGTCGTGGAAGTGGCGGGTTTTGATTATTCCGCCTGCGGGGGAACGCATTGCCGCCGGGCGGGCGAAGTGGGAATGATCAAGATCACCAAATGGGACAAGATCAGAGAAAACCTCCGCTTTGAATTTGTCTGCGGACGAAGGGCGCTGAGGGACTACGCAGCCAAAAATCGAATCCTCCGGCAGCTAGGCGGCCAGCTGAGTGTCGGTGAGCAAGAAGTCCCCGCTTCCTTGGAGCGGCTTCTGGGAGAGGCGAAGTCTCTCAAGAAAAAAATGAAGAAGATGCAGGAGCGGCTGGCGGAATTTGAGGCTCAGGAAACGATCCAAAAATCTAAGGCTGATGTGATCAGGGCCGTCCTGAGCGATAAGTCCCCTGAAGAAGCAAAATTCCTGGCCTTGAATATCATCAAAAGAGGAAATTTCACCGTTCTCTACGGTGTCCGGGGAGAGGCCAGGGATCATCTGATCCTGGCTGCCTCGGATAAGTCCGGCCGAGATTTGAGAAGGCTCGTCCCGGCGATCAGCTCTATGATCAAGGCCAGGGGCGGAGGAAGTCCATCCCTGGTCGAGCTTGTTTCCGAGGAACGCCTCGACCTCGAGGCTGTCCTGGGCGAGATTTACGAGATATTAATAAAGAACGAACCTCACTCATAGAGTTCGCCAACTATCCCAAAAGACCGTTTTTATTCGTAGCGGAGAGAAACAATAGGATCCAGCTTGGCCGCTTTTTGAGCGGGGAAAATACCAAAAAAAAGGCCGATCGAAACCGAGACGACAAACCCCATGATCACCGACCAGGGTGTGACCGAAGCGGGGAGGGGAGTTGCGAGCTTAACCAAAAAGGCGATCAAGAAACCCAGAATGACCCCGAGGATTCCCCCGGTCCCGGTCAGGACCATCGCCTCGATCAAGAATTGTTTCAGGATGTCACCGGAGCGCGCCCCGATCGCTTTGCGGATGCCGATTTCCCGCGTCCTTTCCTTGACCGAGACAAGCATGATGTTCATCACCCCGATGCCCCCGACCAGAAGGCCGATCGAGGACATGGCGATCATCACCAGGAAGACCGCGCCCGTGATTTGATTGTATAGGTCAAGAATGCTTTCCTGGGTATAGACGGAGAAGTCGTTGGGCTTCCCAAAGCCCACCTTTCTCCTCTGGCGGAGCAGGTTCGTGATCTGCTGGATGGTCTCCGGCATGGTCCCGTGGATTTTGGGTGTAGCGGAAATCTGCAGGTTGTCAAGGTCGTAGGGAAAATACTTGATCAGCGTCGTGACCGGGATAAAGGCGATATTGTCGCGGCTGACGCCGAACATCTCCCCTCTCTTGTTGAGGACGCCCACGACCGTGAACTCCTCCGGCCCGATCCTGATCTTCTTGCCGAGGACGCTGATATGCGGAAAGAGAATATCGGCCAGCTCCGACCCGAGGAAGCAGGATCTGGAATTGTGGGTGATCTCCGAGTCTATCAGGAACCTTCCCTCCCGGGGAAGAAAAAGCGAAAAGACCGTGGGAAACTTCTCGTTGATGCCGACGACGAAAGAGCTGTCGCTCTTGTTATTGCCGTATCTGATATCGATCTGCTCGAAGAAGCTGGGCATGAGGCTCACGGCGACCGATTTGACCAGGGGACATTCTTTTTCGATCGCTTTGGCATCATCATAGGTCAGGTGCTTTCTTTTTCGCATCTCCTCATTGAAGCGGCTCATCGGGCCGGGTTCAAACTTTTGGACGAGGATCAAGTCCGAGCCGGCAGATTCGAGCTGTGCCAGGAAAGAGCGGTTCAATCCTTGGATGATGGAGACCATCCCGATCACGGTCATGACGCCGATCATGATTCCGAGAAGGGTCAGGAAGGAGCGGAGCTTATGAGTCTTGAGGGAGTCCAGCGCCATCCGGAAGATCTCCTGGAAAATGCCCGTCCTCATTCCTCTGACCTCAAGGCGTCGATCGGGTTCAATTTGGAGGCTTTGTTCGCGGGGTAGATGCCAAAGAAGAGACCGATGGAGGTGGACATGAGAACAGCGATCAGCATGGAGACCGGTTCGGCGCGTGAGGGAAGAGACGTGGCCGCCGAGACGATATTGGCGATGCCCAGGCCGAGGCCGATGCCGATGATCCCCCCCAAAGCCGAGATCGTCGACGATTCGAGCAGGAATTGAAACAGAATGTCTTTGCGCCGGGCTCCGATGGCCATCCGGATACCGATCTCCTTGGTCCGCTCGGTCACCGAAACGAGCATGATATTCATGATCACGATTCCGCCCACGAGGAGGGCGATAGAAGAGATGGCGATCATGGCAAAGTAGATGCCGGAGGTGGCGGTTTTGTAGAAATCGATAAAGGTCTCGGAGGTCTGGAACGAGAAATCATCCTCCTGCCGGAAGCTCCTCTTCCTCCAGGAGCGAAGGATGGTCCGGACTTCGTCCTCGGCTCTGGCCATCATTTCCTGCGACGAGGTGTGGATATTGATGTTGATACTCCTGTCGCTGCCATAGATTTTCTCAAACGTGGTGATGGGAATACGGACGAAATTGTCCTGGCTCATGCCCAGGATCTTCCCCTTTTCCTTGGCGACTCCGATGACCAGGAAATTATCGTTACCCACTCTCATCCATCGTCCCAAGGGATCCACCGCCGAGAATAGCTTCTCAGCGATCTCAGACCCGATAATGCAAACGTCTCGAGAATGGTCCTCTTCGTCTTTCTGGATGTGACGTCCCCTGTCCAATTCCAGGACGGAGCCGATGAGGTCATCTAGGTGGGTGTTTCCCCGGACGATGACGTTTTTCAAGGATTCGTTTCCGTACTTGACTGTCCGGGACGTCTCCGCGGAAGCCCCCACTAGCTCACAGGACTGGCAGCGGTTCCGGAGGAGCCTCATCTCCTCCAGGGTCAGGTCCTTGCGCTTGAGCTGTTCCTTAAACTCTTTGATCGAAGTCCCGATGTGCGAAAACTTCGTGACCGAAAAGTCGTTGGCGCCGTAGAAAGACATCTTGGTGTAGACATAATTGTTCAGGCCTTGGATGATGGAGATAACGGCGATGATGGTCAAGACGCCGATGATGATGCCCAGCAGGGTCAGGAAGGTTCTCAGCTTATTGGACCAGAGAGACCCCAGGGCCATGGAAAATGATTCGCCGACGTTGATCTTGGCCATCGTTCTATCCGTTATTTTACACCATCTGATACGAATTGGTGAAAAAAAGGTTCAAGACGTCCATCTCATCATCTCGTCACCTCGTCAAAAAGCAGTGAGCAGTGAGCTGTGAGCACTGAGCAGTGAATAACCAAATCAAATAGACTTTAACTCCTTCCCCCTCACTCCTCACTAATCTTATAACGGTTTTTGTCTTGACAAGTCGAGGAAGGACCAAGAGAATGAAGGAGAGGGAAGAAAAGAACATGCCAGAAAAATCCATCCTCAGTTCCTCTGAAATTCAGGTCCCTTGTGTCTATTTCGGAGAGGCCGGGCCTGCCAACACAAGGCGGACAATCGAGATCGCCGTCCGCCGCGCCGAGGAGCTCGACATCAAACACATCGTTGTCGCCTCCGCCTCCGGAGCGACCGCTCTCGAGGCCGTGGCTGCATTCCGCTCCCGGAGCGTGGTTGTGGTCACCCATTCGACGGGCTTTCTGAGGCCGGATTTCCAGGAGTTGGATGCGGAGCGGCGCAAGAAGATCGAGGCCGCCGGGGCGAAAATCCTCACTTGCCAGCATGCCCTGGGCGGCGTCAACCGGGCCGTCCGGAAAAAACTGGGCACCTATGAGCTCGACGAAATCCTGGCCTTAGCCCTCAAGATTTTTGGTCAAGGGTTGAAGGTGGCGGTTGAAATCTCGCTCATGGCCGCCGACGCGGGACTCGTCCCGACAACAGAACCGTGCCTGTCTATCGGAGGCACGGGAAGCGGGGCGGACACCGCCGTCCTTCTGCGTCCTTCCAATGCCCAGACCTTTTTTGATTTGAGGATTATGGAAATCTTGGCCAAGCCCAGGTTAAAATAAAAGGGATGGATAAGAAAGGAGAATAGTCGATGAAAAAAGCGGTTTTGTGTGTCCTCCTCCTGATCGTCTGCCTCGGTTTGACTTCGAAGTCTTGGGCGCAGGCAGGCATCTATATAGGTGTTCATGCCGGCGTCGATACTCAAAAACCAAAAATCACGGGCATTCAGTTTAACAGCGACACCGGCTTCCTTTATGGAGTTCGGGCCGGAATTCAAATCTTGATGCTCGCGGTTGAAGTCAATTACTCGCAGGCGGCCCACAACCTCAGCCTAAACGGGAATCTTCTTTCGGATTGGAACAACAGAAAGGTCGATTATAGCTACCTTTGTGTGAACCTGAAGTTTATTTTTTCGCTCCCGATCCTGCATCCCTATCTGACAGCCGGCTATGGCTCTTACAGCGCGAATATCCACGATATTGAAAGAAAACGGAACGGGGGATACAACTTCGGCGCCGGGGTCGAATTGAAGCTGGGCCGCCTGGCGATCTTGGCCGAGGGAAAATATAACCACGTGAACCTGGACATCCAGAACAACAGTTTGAGCTTGGGAGACTTCACTCTCGTCGGAGGGCTGAATTTCTATTTTTAGCCGAGGAAAGCTCATCAGGTTAAACAAGTATCTCGCCCAAGCCGGTGTGGCCTCGCGGCGCGAAGCGGACCGATTGATCGTAGAAGGCCGAGTTCTTGTCAACGGCCGAATCATCCGGGAGCTCGGGTCCCAAATCGACGCGAGCAAGGACCGGGTCAAGGTCGACGGCCACGACATCAAGAAAGAGGGGCGTCTGGTTTACCTTGTCCTGAATAAGCCAGCCGGTTATCTGGTTACTCTCAAAGACCCCTTTCATCGGCCGACGATCAAAGATCTTCTTCCTCCCTCCGGGGAGAGGATCTTCCCCGTCGGCCGGCTGGATTTTGAGAGCGAGGGGCTCCTCCTCTTGACCAATGACGGGGAACTGACCTTTCGCCTCTCTCACCCCGGCTTCGAGGTCAAAAAAAGCTACCTCGTCAAGGTAAAGGGAGAGCCGGACGCCAAAGGCCTGGAGAGGCTGCGCCGCGGTCTTTTTGTTGGCGGACGCAGGACCGCTCCGGCGCGCGTTATTCTCCTGGCCCACAACCCGAAAAGAAGCCTGCTCCGGATCGAAATCCATGAAGGTCGCAAGCATGAGGTGAGGCTCATGTGCCTGGCCATCGGTCATGATGTCTTGAGTCTGAAAAGAATCGCCCTGGCCGGTCTGACCCTGGGGAAGCTCAAACCCGGAGAGTGGCGCTCTCTCGGAGCCGCAGAAGTCCGGAAATTGAAAAGACTCGTGAATCTCGTCTGAGCTCAGGCCTCTTGGGGTTCTTTCTGGCCTTCCTCTTGAAAGGCCTTCCAGCGCTTGGCCAGACGTTCGAGTTCTTTGTTGACGAGATAATTGACAGTTCCCTCTTCATAGGAGCCGTCTTCTTTCTTCGGGCCGGCCGCAACGCCCGTCAGGATCTCGATCCCCTCATCGATCATCCTGGCCGGATAGATATGGAACTTCCCTTCACGAACGGCGTCGACAACATCCGGCCTGAGCATGAGATTCTGGACATTCTGGTGGGGTATGATGACGCCCTGGGTCCCTGTCAGCCCCTTGGCTTTGCAGACATCGTAGAAGCCTTCGATCTTTTCGTTGACGCCGCCGATGGGCTGAATTTCTCCCTTCTGGTTCAGTGATCCGGTGACCGCGATATCCTGCCGGAGAGGAAGGTTGGAGAGGCTGGACAGGATGGCGTAGACTTCGGTCGAAGAAGCGCTGTCCCCCTCGACTCCGCCGTAGGATTGCTCGAAGGCGATGCTGGCCGTTAGGGAGAACGGGTGATCTTGAGCGTATTTTCCTCTGAGGTATCCGCCCAGGATGAGCACCCCCTTGTTATGAGTGGGACCGCTCATCTCAGCCTCGCGCTCGATATTGATGACCCCGGCTCGACCCATGGCTGTCCGGGCGGTGATCCGGGTGGGTTTGCCGAAGGCAAATTGGCCCATATCATAGACAGAGAGCCCGTTGACCTGACCGGTCACCTTGCCCTCGGTATCGATCATCAGCGTCCCTTCCTCGATCATTTCCTGAATCTTGTCCTCGATCAGGCTCACCCGTTCGAACCGCTCTTCGATCGCTTTTTGCACATGAGCGTACTTGACCGAAGCGGCGTTGTCCTTTTTGGCCCAAAATCCGGCCTCCCGGATGACATCGGCGATGACATGGAACCGGGTGGAGATCTTTTTCTGTCTCCCGGCGATCCGCGTCCCGTATTCGATAATGGCCGCCATGCCGTCCTTGTCAAAGGGCAACAGATGGTCTTCTTCGGTGATCTTTTTGAGGAACCTGACGTATTCGTTGATCCTGTTATCGTTCCTGGGTATTTCCGAGTCGAATTCAGCCTTGATCTTGAAGATCTTCTTAAAATCCTCGTCCAATGCATAGAGCAAATTGTAGATGTAGGGGTCGCCGATCATCAGCACCTTGACATTGCATTTGATGGCCTCGGGTTTGAGCCTGGTGGTGACGATGAGGTAAAGCGAGGCGAAGTTTTGGATCTCAAAGATCTGGTTTCTGAGCGTCCTCTTGAGGGTCGTCCAGACTCCGGGCTCAATCAGGGCGTCCAGGGCGTTGATCACAAGATAGCCCCCTTGGGCTTTGAGGAAAGAGCCGGCTTTCATCTTGGTAAAATCAGCCTGCCAGATGCCGAAGCGATTGGTGGCCAGTTCGATCGACCCGAAGAGGTTGGTGTAGTTGGGGTTGGTCTCGATGATGACGGGAGCGCCCTTGAGGTCGGAATTGTCGACCATCAGGTTGACCCTGTATTCCAGGAAGGGATCGGCGAGCTCCTTTTCTTTGTCCTCCTTCTTGGTGGCTTTGAAGAGGTCGATATTATCGATCATGTTGCGCTCGACCTCATTCAGGTAGTCCGAGATCTTCTGGGAAGCGAATTTAGCCCTGATCTCGCCGATCGCCCCTCTGATGATCGGGGTGATGGATTCGGCATCCCATTTTTTGAGCAGGGGCTGCGTATCTTCATCGATTTCCTTGAGCTTTTCCAGGATGTCCTCGAGCTCCGCGGTCAACTCTTCGTACTTTTTTTTCATCGAGTCCAGGGTTTTCCTGGGGAACTTGTTTTCTTTGACGAGGGCTTCGATTTTATTGAAGGGAGTGGGGACCTCGTTGATCATGGGGATGAGGTCCGGCCGGGTGAAAAAACCCATCTGGACCTGGATGACGGAGAAGCCTTCCTTGGCGACTTCATCCTCGAAATTTTTCAGGATCTCTTTCCCTTTCCTCTGTTGCGACTCGACGATCGCATCCCTTCTCTCCGTATAAAACTTGCTCTTGAAGAGCTCGGGGATGTTTTTTTGGAGCATCTGGATAACGCTGGCCATAGCTTCGTTAAATTTTCGTCCCTGGCCCGCCGGAAGGGTGATCAGGCTCGGCTCATCGGGGTACTTGAAGTTGTTGACGTACAGAAGATCATCGGGCGTCTGTTCCCCTTTTTCCAGCTTTTCCAGGAGTTGTTTGATTGTCGTTGTCCGGCCTGTCCCGACCAAACCGGCGACGAAGATGTTGTAGCCGAGGCTCTTGATCTCCAGGCCGGTCTGGATGGATTTGACCGCTCGGTCCTGACCGATGATCTCGTCGCAGGACTCGCATTCATCGCTCCGGCCGAAGGGGATGAGCTCCGGAGGACAATACCATCGCAGTTTTTCAGGAGATAGCTCTTCGAAAGATTGCTTGACTTTCATTATGACTCCTTGCGCTCGTACCTAATGATTTTTTATCACAAATATCCAACCAACTCAAGACCAAAAAGTGAGCACTGAGCGCTGAGCAGTGAGCCGTGCTTTTATTTTCGTGCAAAAAA
>Ga0315282_10012970_pt1 | contig 12652 bp, 11 predicted proteins | sample YL17G07_20_MG_FD_203693 | JGI IMG/M metagenome (GOLD analysis project Ga0315282, IMG submission 203693) | Sediment microbial communities from Yellowstone Lake, YNP, Wyoming, USA - YL17G07_20 | ecosystem: Environmental > Aquatic > Freshwater > Lake > Sediment | place: USA: Wyoming | collected... | reverse complement strand
TTTCAGATATAAAAGGGATAATTATCGGAGTAGTAAGTTTTCTCCTATTAAGGAGTAAAAAGCTAGACCCTATTCTGATACTTATTCTGGCTGGAATAGTAGGAGTGATAGTGTATATCCATTGAGAATAAAATTTATTCATATCTACCTATCCCGTCATTGCAAAAAGCCTATGCGACTCCGCAATCTCAAATAGAAGACAGGTATAGGCAAAGGTAGGAGGTAGAGAAAAAGACGTATTAATACTTTTTCTCTTAGTGGACCGAACAGTATACACCTCTGTGGGAAAGCTTCTCATCATTTCCTTACAATTAAAAACGAACTCAATGTAATGGATTTTGATACTGGATATCCGACTGATCTAGGTAAAATGAGAAGGATTCTTGGACATAAGGCTACATTGCGAGGAAATATAAGCCCAATACTGCTTAGAGAAGGCCCACCAGAAGAGATACGAGAAGAAGTAATAAAACTTTTTGCTTCGGGAGTTATGGAAGGTGGAAAGTTCTTATTATGTGAAGGTAATAATGTAGCTCCCTGTACTCCAATAGAACATATAAAAGTAATGTATGAAACAGGCAAAGAGTATGGAAGGTACAATTCTCTAAATTTAAGATAAAATCAGGTAAGACTAGCAACAAAATCTATCCCTCTTTCTATAGAAAGAGTCATTTCTTATCTTTTATTTCCAAACTCTAAGTAACTTTCTTTTAGATTTTATCTCATTTTTATATGTATCATATTCTTGTAATATTTTTGATATATTTGTTATATTTTACTATTGACTTTTACAACATAAAGGAGTACAATTTTATAAAAATTTTATGGGGTTGAAAATGAAAGAGTCTCTAAGTAAGATAAGAAGAAAGGAGCAAATAATAGAAATACTTATATATACTGGAAAGAGATCCAAGAAAGAACTTATAGAAAGACTAAAGATCTCTCCTACAACCCTGGAAAAGGATATTAAAGAACTTGAGGAAGAGGGGCTTGTTTATAAGATATGGGGAGGGATTTCTCTTAAGGACGAGTTCTCTATTCTTCCATTTGAAAAGAGAGAAATAATAAACATTCAAGAGAAGCAAATCATTGCAAGAGAAGCGGTTAAATTAATAAACCCAGGAGAGAGTATAGGTCTCAGTGCAGGAAGCACTGTTTATGAACTCGCAAAGCAGATAAGTTCTGGAAGTAATATTAAAGTTGTAACTTATGGAGTAAATACTGCGTATCTTTTGATTTCTAAAGGAATAGAAGTCATCATACCTGGGGGAGTATATAAAGATAGTACTTATGCCTTAATCGGAGATACCACGATTGAATTCCTCAGGAAGATTCATTTAGATAAGTGTTTTCTGAGCGTAAATGGAATAGATTTAGACTATGGTTTAAGTGAAGTAGACATACACGAAGCAGTAGTACTATCAGCTATGATTGATGCATCTTCAGAGGTTATAGCTCTTATGGATTATACAAAGTTTGGAAGGAGAAAATTAGCGACTGTATGTAAGCCAGAAGATATAGATCTAATAATCACAGATAATAAAACCCCTCAAGTTTATATAGAAGGTTTTAAGGAGAGAGGTATAAAAGTGATATTAGGAAAATAATAAATTTTTGAAGAAAGGAGTGTAAGTAAGATGCGTAAAAAATTAGTAATAGAAGGTGGAACTCCAGCTAAAACTACCCCAAATATTCCCATGTTTCCAGGTGGACTAGAAATTGGGGAGGAAGAAAAGAAAGAAGTGTTAGAGGTTTTAGAACATAAATACCTATTCCGTTACTATGGGCCAGCTGATTTTCCTTCTAAAGTAGCTCAATTTGAAGAACAGCTCGCCAAGAGAATAAAGGTAAAACATGTATTAGCAGTTAATTCCTGTACTTCTGCACTAATCTCTTCTTTAATAGCCTGTGGGGTAGGTCCTGGTTGTGAAGTTATAGTTCCTGGATATACTTTTTTTGCTACTTGTGCTGCTGTAATAGCTGCTAAAGCTATACCTGTAATAGCAGAAGTCGACAAGTCTTTAACTTTAGATCCTGAAGATTTTGAAAGAAAAATAACTCCTAGGACAAAAGCTGTTATTCCAGTTCATATGCGTGGTGTTCCTTGTAAAATGGACAAAATAATGGAGATAGCTAAAAAACATAATATAAAGGTTATAGAAGATGTAGCTCAGAGTTGTGGTGGAAGTTTTCGTGGAAAACCATTAGGCTCATTTGGAGATTGTAATGCCTTTAGCTTCCAATATCATAAGATAATAACAGCAGGAGAGGGTGGAGCAGTAGCAACTGATGATGATCTCTTATTCAATAGAGTTCAAGAACAACATGATACTGCAGCTTGTTGGAGGCCAGATAGATTTGGATTACCGAGATATCCAGGCGAAGTTTTCCCAGGCGAAAATTATAGAATGAGTGAACTTCATGGCGCAGTTTTAGTTGCTCAATTAAGAAGACTCGATGGACTTATAGCAAGGATGAGGGAACATAAAAGAAGGATAAAAGAAGGTATAAAAGATATTAAAGGTATAGAATTTAGAGAGATCCCAGACCCGGAAGGAGAAGCTGGAATTTGCTTAATATTTTATCTCCCAGATAAAGATATTACTAGAAAATTTGCTGAAGCTCTTAAAGCAGAAGGAGTATCTGCTGGAGCAATATATGATAAAGGTATCCCAGACTGGCATATTTATTCTCATTGGAGACATTTGATGGATAAAGTTACGGCTACTCCAGAAGGATGTCCATATACATGTCCCTATTATAAAGGACCAGAACCTAAATATTCTGAGGACATGTGTCCTAAGACTTTAGACTACTTAAGTAGAGCTATTCATATAGATATTCCTCCTCAGCTTACATTTGAAGATGATGACATGATTATAGAAGGAATTCGTAAGGTTGCTGAAGCTTATCTATAGGAGGATAATAATGGTAAAGTTTTCGGTATGTTTAGATACCTTATTAACAGAATTTCCATTTATTGAAAGAGCCAAGAAGGCAAAGGATCTTGGGTTTCCGGCAGTCGAATTTTGGTTTCATGATAAAGATGAAGATATTGGCGAGTTTGGAAATTTATGTAAAGAAGAAGGGATAGAAGTTGCATGCTTCGTAGTAAACTCTCCTAATGGCGACATTGGAGGTACCCTTGTTAATCCTAAAGATAGAAATAAATACATCTCACGATTAAGAAAACTAATCCCTCTGGCACATAATTTAAACTGCAGAACTCTTATTACTTGCACAGGAAATACTATAGAAGGTAAAACATATGAACAACAGTATGAGAGTATCCTAGATTCCCTGGGAGAAGCTTCTAAGATTGTAGAAAAAGAAGGAATTACCCTTGTCTTGGAACCACTTAATACTCTGGTGGACCATAAGGGATATTTTCTAGATTCTGCTATAAAAGGGGCTGAAATAATAAGAAAGATAAATCATCCCAATATCAAGCTTTTATATGATATCTACCATATGCAGATAATGGAAGGTAATATTATTTCTTTTATAGAAAAAAATTTAGACATAATAGGACATTTCCATTCTGCAGGTGTACCAGGCAGAAATGAGCTGTGGCTTGGAGAACTAAACTGTAAATATATTATAGAAAGGATAAATTCCCTTGGATACACCGGTTTCTTTGGTCTTGAATATTTTCCTACCATGAAGTCAGAAGATTCCCTAAGAAACCTTAAAGAATATTTATAGGGGAAGAAAGAATGAGAAGAATCAATGTAGGATTAGTTGGATATAGATTTATGGGTAAGGCACATAGTCATGCCTACAGAGATTTACCAATGTTTTTCAAAACTGAAGTTGTCCCAGTTATGAAAGTAATATGTGGCAGAAATAAAGAAGCTTTAAAAGAAGCAGCTCAAATGTATAGCTGGGAAGAGTATGAAACTTCGTGGGAGAAAGTTGTAGAAAGAGAGGACATAGATCTTATAGATATTTGCACTCCCAATTATATGCATAAAGAAATTGTCATTAAAGCAGCAAAAGCTGGCAAAATGATACTATGCGAGAAGCCTCTAGCTACCAATCTTAAGGATGCCGAGGAGATGCTAGATACAGTGAAAAAATCAAACGTAAAACATATGATAGACTTTAACTACAGAAAAATTCCTGCAGTATGTTTTGCTAAAAAATTAATAGAAGAAGGTTATGTAGGAGATGTCTATCATTTCAGAGGAATTTTTCTGCAGGACTGGATAGTAGACCCTAATTTCCCTTTAGTATGGAGATTACAACAGCAAGAATCAGGTAGTGGCGCTCATGGAGACCTTAATGCTCACATTATAGATCTAGCCAGATTTTTAGTGGGAGATATAGAGAAAGTAATTGGAATGAATCAGACTTTTATAAAAGAGAGACCATTAGTAAAGGAAGTTTCTCAACTAACTACTGGCTTAAGTGCTATGGCTGAGGAAAAACCTGGTAAAGTCACTGTAGATGATGCTACGATATTTTTAGCTAAATTTAAGAATGGGGCATTAGGAACTTTTGAAGCTACTAGATTTGCTACAGGAAATAGATGCGGTTTGAGATTTGAAATAAATGGAAGTAAAGGAAGTGTAAGATTCAAATTTGACGATATGAATTTCTTAGAAATCTTCTCAAGAAAAGATCCAGAAACAAAACAAGGTTTTAAGAAAATATCAGTTACAGAAGCTACTCATCCTTATATGGCAAACTGGTGGCCAGCTGGACACGGGATAGGATACGAACATACATTTGTTCATATTGTCTATGATTTTATGGAAGCTATAGCAAAAAATACTAACCCGTCTCCTGATTTTTATGATGGGGTAGAATGCCAAAGAGTGCTAGATGCTGTAGAAAGGTCTATAAGAGAAGAAAAGTGGGTAAAAGTATAAAAAAGAGGTGATAGCAATTGAGTAAGAAAGTTGCAGTGGAATGGGGATCCGGTCCTATAAAGGGCTTTATTAAAGTTAGAAATGGAATGCTTACAGGTGATTCAGACTTTTCCTTCGAAGAAACAGGAAGATGTAGACTTATAATTGAAGTTGATAATGAAGATGTTTCTTATAGTGCAAATGCAACTATTATAACTCTTCTTACAGAAAGAAATCCCTTTTCATTTTTCTTGCGAGATGTAGATAGGGATTTTCCTATTTTTATTCCTGAATATGATGTTATAGTTACAGAAGCAGAAGATATGCGTTCTTTTAATGACATAAAGAAAAGTATTGAGAATAAAGGGCTTTTAACTAGACTTCAGCTTATTAATATTGAGCCTGAAGAATCATATGAAGAAGCTATAAAACTTACTAGGAAATTAAGATGCCCCATATGGCTTGGAGTCTCTCGAGATATGAGAATATTTGAAATGGATTTTAGGAGACATGGCGCTATACAAGACTATATCAAACCTAGGTTTCACGGTTATGATGTCTCTCTAGAAGAAACTAATTGGAATCCTGTTAGATACGAGTTCTTTTTAGGTCGAGGTTGGGGATGTACGGAGAATATCTCTCGGAGATTGGAGGACGGATTTCTTCCAATACTCCGTGCAGAGATTGTAGATGATGATATTCTTTATGATTGTACAGCATTTGTAACACTTGAGAAGTCAACACTTTCTCCTGAAAATGTCCGTGGTACTCATTTTCTTGTAGCAGACGGATACGGACATGGCCATACGTTTACTCCTGAACAAGAGGAAAAATTTAAACTTTTCCTTACAAAGGAGTTAAACCAACCAGAAGAAACTATTTTTTGTTTTAGAACAAAGGCAATTAATACTTCATCTATGCCACGTTATGCTTTTTTCAAAGTGCCTTATCCGGTTTCAAATTCTCAAGTTCTATATTCTTTTAATAAAAATGAGGGTTTTGGGGTTTTTAATTCAGGCAAAGTGTTCTGTTTTGCTGCTCTAAATGGAAAACCTCTTGCTCAAGAAGAGATAGCTATCCTCTTAAAACCTGGTGAATGTGTAAATTTTGAGTTCTATCTTCCTCACAGGCCTATATCAATGGAGAGGGCTTTAGAGTTGAAGAGATTTAATTTTGACACTAAGCTCATAGAATGTAAAAACTTCTGGAAAAGTAAATTAGAAGTCTCCGCTCAGATTAACCTTCCGGAGCAACAAATTGAAAATAGGATAAAAGCCGGTTTATTACATCTAGATATGATTACTTACGGATTAGAACCAAAAGGTACGCTCGTTCCAGCTGTGGGAGTATACAATGCTATAGGATCTGAAAGCTCTCCGATTATCCAATTTATGGATTCTATGGGATGGCATGATGTGGCACGACGTGTTCTTATGTATTTTATTGAGAAGCAGCATGAAGATGGTTTTATGCAAAATTTTGATGGATATATGCTTGAAACTGGATGCGTCTTATGGAGTATAGGAGAACATTATCGTTATACTTGTGATGATAATTTTATAAAGGAAATACTACCTAATATCAGGAAAGCTTGTGAATTTATTTTAAACTGGCGAACTAGAAATAAGAAGGAAGAATTGAAAGGTAAAGGCTACGGACTCTTAGAAGGAAAAGTCGCTGACCCAGAAGACCTAGAGAGAACCTTCATGCTTAATGGCTATACTTATTTAGGTTTAAGTCGTATAGCAGAGGTTTTAAATAAATTTGAACCTGAATTTTCTAAATTTCTGAGAATAGAGGCGGAGGAGCTAAAAAGCGATATTAGAACTGCTTCTTCTGAGGCTATTGCAAGTGGACCAGTTGTTCCTTTAGGAAATGGAACCTGGGTTCCAACTGTAGCTCCCTGGGCTGGACAATATGGACCATCATTACTATTTGTGGACGGAAAGAAATGCTATACTCATGGAACATTTACAAGTAGAGATTCATTATTAGGCCCTCTATATCTCGTTTTGCAAGAAGTTCTTAACCCTAATGAAGAAGTGGTATCGTTTATGTTAAATTATCATAATGAGCTAATGACTACTCGCAATGTCGCTTTTAGTCAGCCATATTACAGTCCACATCCTTTTGTACACTTAAAACGTGATGAGGTGAAACCTTTTCTTAAAGCATACTATAATGGATTTTCTAGCTTAGCTGATAGAGAAACCTATACCTTTTGGGAACATTATTTCCACGCTAGTCCTCATAAAACACATGAAGAGGCATGGTTTCTTATGCAAACTAGATGGATGTTATATATGGAATTCCAAGAGAGTGGCTTAAGGGAGGTAAAAGTATAGAATTAAAAAATGTGAGGAGCTACTTTGGAGCAGTTTCCCTTTATGTAAAGTCTGATATGGACTGTAATAATATCGAAGCTGAAATTATCTGTAATTCAGAAGAACGGCCTGAAACAGTAGAAATTAGATTACCTCACCCTCAGAAAAAGAAACCAGTCTTTGTAAGTGGTGGGATATATAATCCAGCTTTGGAGACAGTTATAGTTGAGGAATTTAAAGGACAGGCTAAGATTAATCTGTGTTTTTAAGGAGGTGATAGATGATTACTCTATTGATCTAGAAGTTAGAGAGACAAATAAGTTATTATGATGAGGGTTACAAGTGGGGTTACTAAAATCAGAGAATTTTATTAGAATCTATTCACTAGGAGGTGTATTTAGATGGCATGCAAGAATCTATCTAGTTTAATAATTTGGGTTTTAGTAGTTGTTCTTTTAGGAGGGATTTCAACTCCAGCTTTTGGAAAGACTAAAATAACTTATTGGTGTCCTTGGGGAGGGATTTGGCTAGATCTACAGAAAGAAGTAGTAAAAACTTTTAATGAATCAAGCGATAAAGTCGAAGTTGAGATAGTAGAAGTCCCAGGTAGTTTAATGGATCAAAAATTCATGACAGCTTCTGTTTCTGGAAATGTCCCAGACGTTATGGTTCACTGGGGATTCGAAGGATTTCCTTTTGCTGTGAAAGGTTTACTTCTTCCCTTGAAGAAGTATATAGATAGAGATTTAAAAAGGGAAGAATTTATACCTGCTACTTTTGAACAATTCAAATATAAGGGAGAAATATATCTCATTCCTTATGGTGTTGCTGCTAATGCCTTAATATATAACAAAGAAGTATTCAAGAAAGTTGGACTTGGGGGCCCTCCAGAAAATATGGACAAGGTTAAAGCTTACTCCCTTAAAATTTTGGAGAAGGACAAGGCAGGTAAGTTTACTAGAATTGGATATCTTCCTTTAGATATTTGGGGTGGATTTATAAACTTTAGTTATCCTTTTGGTGCAAGCTTTTATAATGAAGCTACTAAAAAGGTAACGGCAGATCATCCTAAAGCAATAGAAGCTTTAAAGTGGATGGTAGATTATTATAAGGAAGTAGGAGGAGCTGAGGCTATTTTAGCTTTTACACAAGGTTTTGGGGCTGCAACTCAGGATCCATTTATGAGTGGTCAACTATCTATGAAGTTCTCTCATAACTGGTATATAACTCAAATCTATAAATTTGCTCCAAAACTTGAATATGGCGTAGCTCCCTTGCCAATTCTGGGTAAACCAGCCCCTAATAAGTGGGCTATGCTAGGCTTAGATTCAATTTGTATTCCTAAAGGGACTAAGCATCCAGAGGAAGCCTGGGAATTTACAAAATGGATGATAACTAAAGGGACTGAAAAGTGGGCTTCGATCCAGGTAATTAACAGTCAATGGATACCTGCAAAAATAGAATGGGGAGATTATGTTCCTAAAGAGGCTTTTGAGATTTATCTAGATTCAATCAAGAAGGCTCGTATAGCACCAAGGATACCTGTATATGGACTATTGAGCCAGAGAGTTTCTGCAAACGTGGATTTGGCTATAAGAGGTAAACTTAGTCCAGTCGAAGCTTTAAAGAAGGTGAATGAAGAAGTTCAACCTGATTTGGACAAGGCTTGGAAGTAAAATAGAAGAGGTAGAGGAGGGTAGAGAAATGCCCTCCTCTACCTCTTCTGAAATAGTTGGAGGGACTAACTAATGGGTAAAAAAAGATTTTTTACTAAAAAAGACCTTACAGGTTATTTATTCGCTTCTCCTTGGCTGATAGGTTTTGGAATTTTTAACTTATATGCAATAATAGCTGCGATATACTATAGTTTTTGTGACTATAGCATAATAGAACCTCCAAAATGGATAGGAATTGGAAATTATCTAGAGTTATTTCTGAAAGATGAACTTGTTCCTACTGTCTTCTATAATACTTTATACTATACTGCCTTTGCTGTTCCCTTAGGAATGGCAATGGCATTCTTTTTAGCTGTATTATTAAACCAGAAAATTCGAGGGATTTCTTGGTTTAGAGCTATCTTCTATGTTCCTAGTGTAGTTCCTGCTGTAGCATCATCTATACTCTGGCTATGGATATTTCGTCCACGTGATGGATTACTAAATATAATTTTGGGATTATTTGGGATAAATGGTCCAAACTGGTTAGCTAGTCTAGAATGGTCAAAACCTGCATTGATTATTATGAGTGCATGGGGAGTAGGAGGAAGTATGCTTATATTTTTAGCTGGACTCCAAGACGTTCCTAGACAATTATATGAAGCTGCAGAGATAGATGGGGCAACTGGATGGGTTAAATTTTGGAAAATTACTATCCCTATGATGACTCCAACTATATTTTTTGTCCTTATTACTGGAGTAATTAGTTCCTTCCAAGTATTTACAGCTGCTTATATAATGACCGGAGGTGGTCCAGGTAATTCGACAATGTTTTATGTATTGTATCTTTTCAATAGGGCATTTCGAGACTTTCGTATGGGATACGCTTCCGCATTAGCATTAATTCTCTTTCTAGTCATCTTTGTAATTTCTCTTATTCTCTTATCTACCTCTGAAAAGTGGGTCTATTATGAGGCAAGGAGGTAAATAAATTTAAAATGAAAAAAAATACATATAGGACAGTAAAAAACCGTGTTAATTTAATACTGCTGACAGTACTTTCAATAATATTTTTATTCCCCCTTTTTTGGCTATTTACTACTTCTATAAAACCTGATTACCAGATCTATAAAATGCCACCCCAGTGGATACCAAATCCTCCTACCTTTGCTGCTTATCCTAGGGTTGCTAAACTAATTAACTTCCCTAAAATGTTGGCTAATACTCTTACCATTGTTATATTTACAATTTTAGGTACTTGTTTATCCTGTGGTTTAGTAGCATATAGTTTTTCAAGATTAACTTGGAAAGGAAGAGATATATTTTTTGTAATCCTTCTGTCTACAATGATGTTACCCGGAATAGTAACTATGATTCCTATTTTTATTTTATTTCTCAAATTGGGATGGTTAAATACCTTCAAACCCTTGATAATTCCCAGTTTCTTTGGAAATGCCTATTTTATTTTTCTCCTTAGGCAGTTTTTTGTGACTATTCCTTTCGATCTTTCTGATTCTGCTAAAGTAGATGGGGCTTCAGAGTATCAGATATTTTATCACATTATTTTACCACTAACTAAACCTGCTTTTGCAGTTGTAGCCATATTTCAGTTTATGGCTAGTTGGAATGACTTTATGGGACCGCTGATATACCTTAATGATCCTGGAAAATTTACATTAGGTTTGGCCGTATATGCCTTGACAAGTGGTAATCAAGGAAGTCTAGATTGGACTGGTATTATGGCTGCAGGAGTAATTCAGGTGATTCCAGTACTCGTTATATTCTTTTTCACTCAGAAATACTTTATTGAAGGAATTACTTTAACAGGCATTAAAGGATAATTTAAAAAATAAACAACCAAATTGAAAAGGAGGTAAAGTGGTAAGATGAGAATCCTTGCAGTAGGAGCTCACCCAGATGATATAGAATTTATGTGCGCAGGGACATTAGCCAAATATGCAATGAGGGGAGACCAAGTAATTATTGCCGTAGTTACTAATGGAGAGGTTGGGTCGATGACTCTATCTAAAGAAAAGATTGCTAGAATAAGGAGAAAAGAAGCGGAAGATTCGGCGGCTATAATTAATGCAGAATTTATATGGATGAACATTCCTGATGAGTTTCTATTTGATAATGAATCCACAAGACTAAAGTTTATAGAAATGATAAGGAAGGCACATCCAGTTGTTATCATTACTCACTGGCCAGAAGACCCATATCATCCTGATCATAGCAATACAGGTAAAATTGTAAATGATATATGCCTAATGGTTACTGTACCAAATATAGAAACAGAATCTCCACCTTGCAAGAAAATTCCTTATTTGTACTATGCAGACGCTCAGGCGGGAGTAAATTTTGTCCCTGAAGAGTATGTAGATATTACTGAAGTGTTTGAGATTAAAAAACAGATGCTCTCAATGCATAAAAGTCAAGAACAGTGGCTTATAGACCAGTACAATATAAGTCCATTAGAGTTCATGGAGATAATTAGTAGATTTCGGGGTATTCAATGTGGTTGCAAATATGCAGAAGGATTTCGAAAAGCAAATGCTTGGCCTAGGATTACTTATAGGAGACTCTTGCCGTAGTCTTAAACCAGTTTAAACTTTGCCAGGAAGGAGGAAATAGCAATGGAAAGTAGAAATCCTTGGGAAGTTGCTCTTATGCAATTTGATCAAGGAGCAGAACGCCTAGGGCTAGATTCCTATGTAAAAGAAAGGTTAAAAAGACCTAAAAGGATCCTTATTGTAAATTTCCCTGTGCGAATGGATGATGGCTCAATAAGAATATTTGAAGGGTATAGAGTTCATCATAATGTTGATAGAGGACCAGCCAAAGGAGGTATAAGATACCATCTAAATGTTACACTAGAGGAAGTAAAAGCGTTAGCAATGTGGATGACGTGGAAATGTGCAGTAGTAAATGTTCCATTTGGAGGAGCTAAAGGAGGAGTAATATGTGATCCTCATAAGATGAGTATGGGAGAAATAGAACGTCTAACTAGAAGGTACACAACTGAGATATCCTTTTTTATAGGGCCAGAGAAAGATATTCCCGCCCCAGATGTTAATACAAATGCTCAGATTATGGCTTGGATTATGGATACCTACAGTATGAATGTAGGTTATTCTATTCCGCACGTAGTTACAGGAAAGCCCGTAGAGATAGGTGGTTCTGAAGGAAGGACAGAAGCAACAGCAAGAGGATGCATATTTACTATCCTTAAAGCATGCGAGTTCCTTGGGTTACCTATAAATAAGGCAAAAGTAGCTATTCAAGGATATGGAAATGTAGGGTATAACGTAGCAAGACTTATCGTGAAGGAAGGAGCCAAAGTAATAGCTGTCTCTGATTCAAAAGGGGGTATTTATAATGAAGAAGGACTCAATCCAGAAGATGTCATGAGACATAAAAAAGAAACAGGCTCAGTTATAGATTTTCCTAAAGCTAAGAATATAACCAATAAAGAATTGTTAGAATTAGAGCGTGAAATACTTGTTCCTGCTGCACTAGAAAATCAGATTGATGAGAATAACGCTCATAAAATAAAAGCAAAGATAATAGCTGAAGCTGCCAATGGGCCTACAACTCCAGAAGCAGATAAAATTTTATTTAACAGAGGAATCTTTGTTATTCCTGATATCTTAGCTAATGCAGGTGGAGTTACCGTAAGTTATTTTGAATGGGTTCAAGATTTGCAAGCATTTTTCTGGAAAGAGGAGGATGTAAATTTAAAACTTAAAGAAGTTATGGAAAGTAGCTTCTATAATGTATTAGAAATCTTTAAAAAGGAAAAAGATATAGATATGAAAACGGC
>Ga0315282_10012969_pt1 | contig 12652 bp, 10 predicted proteins | sample YL17G07_20_MG_FD_203693 | JGI IMG/M metagenome (GOLD analysis project Ga0315282, IMG submission 203693) | Sediment microbial communities from Yellowstone Lake, YNP, Wyoming, USA - YL17G07_20 | ecosystem: Environmental > Aquatic > Freshwater > Lake > Sediment | place: USA: Wyoming | collected... | reverse complement strand
ACTGGCGGGATTGCAAACAAATATTTCTAAAGCTCCAAACGGCCTTTCTTATGAATTGAAATCAGTAAGTTTTTATAATGTTAAAAATAAACTTGTGCCAAAAGAAACAATGGCGATAACAATGATTAATCCCGAAGAATTAAAAAAGCACTCGTTTTTTGAAAGCCATTGTTGGATGAAATTAAAATCAATCGTGTTTTGCGCCGTGATGTGGCACGGAAAAAATTCCGAAAGCGGAGAATTGTTAAGGGTGGCGAGTTTGGATTTTTCAGAAACAGATGATCTTATACAAGAAATTAAGGCGGATTATGATTTTATACGGGAAAAATTAATTAAACGCGGATTCAAAAGTTTAACTGGTAAAGACGGGAAGTGGATACAGGCGAGGACAAAAGGTTCTGGCCACGGATCAATAAGTCGGGCTTTTTACGCCAGAAAAGAGCTGGTAAAGAAAATTTTTGAAACAGCATCTTGATACCTTAAATATATAAAATAAGTTTCAAGCACTTGGTGTTAAACAAGAGAAACATATACTTGCAATTTTATTAGATAGTTTTAATATTACACATATGGCAGAAGAAAAACAAAATAATCCAAGGCAGAGCGGAGGAATCAATGTCCCTTACCTTAATGCTTATGGGACCATTTCTAAAACTCTTGACCGTATTAAGACAGCGTCAACACCAGAACGATTTACTCAGGATTTCCTTGCTACTAAGCTCGGTTTGAAAGGGGGGTCCGCCAAACCCATTATTCCCTTTTTAAAACGGACTGGTTTTTTGAATAGTGATGGTACACCAACAGAATTATATAAAAAGTTTAGAAATGAATCGCTTCGTCCAGCCGCCGCTGCTCAGGCAGTAAGAACAGGATATACTGCCCTTTATGAAATTAATGAATATGTTCATGACTTAAATGATACTGAACTGAAGGGCGTAGTTGTGCAAGCAACTGGTTTAGGTGCAAACTCTACTACAGTAAAGGCAATAATGGGCTCATTTAAGGCGTTGCGAAGTTTTGCGGATTTTGAGGCAAAAAAACTAGTCGATGATTCTTTTTTATCTGACGAAATACAAGAAAAGATAAAAAAGTCACCTGAAGAAAAATCAGATAAATCTATAGATCTCAAGTTAGGATACATCATAAATTTGAATTTGCCTGCAACCTCGGATATAGCAGTTTTTGATGCTATTTTTAAAAGCATTCGTAAACATCTATTAGATGAGTAATATTGTTCGATCTCTAAAACATTTTGCAATGACAAGTCGGCTCATTGAGCACGATCTTGATGAGATAGAAAAGAAATATACTGTTGATTTTAATAGGGGTCATCGCAATACAATTGAAGTTGATCAAGCATATTATCCTCAGATTGAACAAGATATTCGGAGCGAGGCGGCAAGAATGGCGCCACACTACGAAACTTTTTATTCTCTAGAAAAAACGGTTAGACGTTTAATAGCAGATACATTAAATGCCGCAGAGGGTCCAAATTGGTGGGTGAGTTCTCGCATTCCAGCGAATATCAAAAATGAAGTTGAAGATCGTCAAAAAAAAGAAATTGATTCTGCTGTTACGCCCCGATCGGATGAACCAATTGATTTTTGTACCTTTGGTGAATTGGGCGAGATTATTAAGATGAATTGGGATATTTTTGCTTCTATTTTTTCTAGTGTTAAAGCTGTCGAGCATGTAATGGCCAGTTTAAATACTTTAAGAGGACCAATAGCTCATTGTAGTCCACTTGCTGACGATGAGATTGTCCGTTTACAATTGACTGTACGTGACTGGTTTCGTTTAATGGAATAAATAAAAGTGTCAAACACTCGGTGTTGGACAAAATTGGTAATTAGGAATTTGGTTGTAGGGCATTTTTTACCGCCTCTTTTTCTTCGTCGGAAAGGGAATATTCTGATTCGCCTTTCTTAATCGGCTTGGCATAAACGCTGACTTTCTCCCGGGAATATAAACTGGAAATTACCACCCCATCGCCTTCTTCGTTTAAAAAAGCAATACAAAAACTTTGATTTGAACCCGCGTCTTCAAAAGGATTGAAACGGATTATTCCTATTCCCTGAACGCTTTTTTTCAGGCGTTTTTCAACTGTTTCCAGATATTTTACCAATTGTTCGTCTTCAAAATCTTTTGGGTTTCTATTCCTGAAAATTTTTTTAAATCTTAATTCAATCAAAAAAATCCAAACTATCAGAAGGATAACCACGATACCACCAGCGATATAAAAATAATTCGGATTCATAAATTGAAATTATACCTCTTTTGTGCTTATAATGCAATTATGAATTATGAATATCTTAATGTCGGACGGGCCGGAGATTTAAGGGGAAAAGACAGAATTGTTTATCGTTTGTTTGAAATCCTGCCGGGTTTTTTGACTTGGCTGACCTTGGTCGGAATTGTTTTGGGTTCTTGGCTTTTCCCGGTAGGAATGGCTTTTTTTATTATCGCTTTTGATTTGTATTGGGTGATTAAAAGTATTTATCTTTCCGTCCACCTCCGGATTAGCTGGAAAAAAATGCGTCATTATTTGGAATTAGATTGGACAGAAAGACTTCGTAATTTCAAGTATAATCATATTTGGCAAATGGTCCTTCTGCCGTTTTATAAAGAGGGATGGGACGTTGTTTCGGCAACAATAGAATCTTTAATTGAGTCAAAGTGGCCCAAAAATAGAATGATAATTGTTCTTGCTTTTGAAGAGAGGGCAGGGGAGACGGCAGAAAAAATCGCCCAAGAAGCCCACAAAAAATATAAAGATAAATTTGCTCATTTTTTGATTACCAAACATCCTGAGAATTTGCCCGGGGAGATGGCGGGTAAGGGTTCAAATATTGCTTTTGCCGCTGAAGAGGCGCGCAAGGAAATTTTAGATAAAAATAATATCAAATATGACGATGTTTTAGTTTCTGCTTTTGATATTGATACCCGCGTTTATCCCCAGTATTTCCTTTCTTTAACCTGGCATTTTTTGACTTCGGAAAAACCATACCGCTCGTCGTTTCAGCCAGTGCCGGTTTATAACAATAATATTTGGGAGGCGCCGGCTTTTTCCCGGGTCGTGGCCACTTCAGGAACTTTTTGGCAGATGATTGAGCAGGAGCGTCCCAAGCGTTTGACAACCTTTTCTTCCCATTCCATGAGTTTCAGGGCGCTTTATGAAGTTGGCTATTGGCAGAAAAACATGGTCAATGAGGACGCCCGGATATTCTGGAATTCTCTTTTAAAATTTGACGGAGATTATCAGGTTGTTCCTATTTCTTATCCTGTTTCAATGGATGCCAATCTTGCCCCTACTTTTTGGCAGACGGCGAAAAACGTTTATAAACAGCAGCGGAGATGGACATATGGGACAGCTGAAAATGCCGTTTATATTTTATTCGGATTTTTAAAAAACAAGAAAATTTCTCTCAGAACAAAAATCCACCATCTTTTTGTTCAGTTTGAAGGCGGTTGGTCATTGACAACCAATCCTCTGATTATATTTTTTCTGGGATGGCTGCCGCTTACTTTGGGCGGTGAGAATTTTAACAAAACCCTTCTTTCTTATAATCTTCCCCGGATAACCAGTGATATAATGACCGTGGCCATGACTGGATTAATTTTTTCAGCCATTGTTTCAACCACCCTGCTTCCCAGCCGACCGGCTGGCAAAAAGAGCCACAAATATATTTTTATGATTCTCCAGTGGATTTTAATTCCCGTTACTATTCCCATTTTTGGTTCTCTTCCTTCAATTGATGCCCAAACCAGGTTGATGCTGGGCAAATATCTCGGTTTCTGGGTCACGCCAAAATATAGGAAAAAAGATGAAAATAAAGTATAATAAATTTATGAAAAACGACGTTAACAAAACCAGAATCCAGAAATTATTAAGTCTTCCGGATTTATCCAGAACAGAGAATTCGCCCATTAAATTTGTAATTGACAAGATTTTGGAGATGCCCGAGTTTAAGGATTTTGATATTATTGAAACCCCGGAAATCGTGCCAGTAGATGTCAGTTTTGACTTGTTTGATTTTCCTAAAGATCATCCAGCCAGAAGCCCCTCCGACACTTATTTTGCCGACAAAAAAAATGTTTTGCGCACGCACACCACGGTGATGTGGTATTACTATCTGATGGATGAAAAAATTAAAGAGAGAATAAAAAATAATAAAGCCGTCGGTTCGCTTTCTTATGGAAAAGTTTTTCGCAAAGATGAAATAGATAGAAGCCATTTTCCGGTTTTCCATCAATTAGACGGTTGGTACATTTGTCCCAAGAAGCAGAAAATTATCACGACAGAAGATTTGCAGAATATTCTCATTAAAATTGCTCAGGCAGTTTTTGGCAAGGATGTAAAATATCGTTTCAACGAAGATTATTTTCCTTATACCAACCCTAGTTTGGAAATGGAAATAGAAAGAGATGGAAAGTGGCTGGAAATATTGGGCAGCGGCGTAGTTAAGGCTAGCGTCTTAGACAAACTTGGCGTTGATTCTTCTAAATATAACGGCTGGGCATTCGGTTTCGGATTGGAAAGATTGGCCATGGCAAAAATGAACATACCGGATATCAGAATTTTCTGGTCAGGCGACAAAAGAATAACTGGCCAGTTTAAAAATCTGGACAGCCAGTATAAAGAAGTGAGCAAGTTCCCGATGGCTTATAGGGATATTTCTTTTATTGTTGATAAAAATTTAAACTTAAACAGTTATTATGAAATTATCAGGGATTGCGCCGGCGATTTAGTGGAAGAAGTAAAACTCTCGGACAAATATGAAGACAAAGAAAAATTCGGCCAGGATAAAATCAGTTATACTTTCAGAATAATTTACCGGTCGCCGGAGAGAACATTGACCAATAAAGAAATTAACGAAATTCAGGAAAAAATAAGAGAAAAGACTCGTCAGGAATTACAGGCAACATTACGTTAGTTAATTCACAAAAAGTCCTTGTAAAAAGGGGATTTTTTTGTTAAAATAAAGTTATCCACATATGATAAAAAACAATAATAACGTTAGTTATACGGCCAAAGATATCTATGTTTTGGAAGGCTTGGAGCCGGTCAGAAAAAGACCGGGAATGTATATTGGTTCTACCGGGCTGGATGGGCTTCATCATTTAATCTGGGAAGTTTTTGACAACAGCTGCGATGAGGCAATGAGCGGTTTTGCCGATGAAGTCGAGGTGGCTCTTTTGCCAGACAATCGCGTCCGGGTGGCTGATAATGGCCGGGGAATTCCGGTTGAAATTCACAAACAGACAAAAGTGTCTGCCCTGGAAACAGTCATGACTACTCTCCACGCCGGCGGCAAGTTCGGCGGCGAGTCTTATAAAATTGCCGGGGGTTTGCACGGAGTCGGTGTTTCCGTAGTTAATGCTTTGTCAGTCTGGCTACGGGCTGAAGTTCATCGCGATGGCGGAAAATTTATTCAAGAATATAAAAGAGGAAAAGCGCTTTCCAAAGTCAAAAAAATTGCCTCCAGCAAATTGCAGGGGACAGTGGTAAAATTCGAGCCTGACCCGGAAATTTTTAAGGAAATAAATTTTGAATGGCAGAGAATTTTAAGCCATCTCCGCCAGCAGGCCTATCTGGTGAAAGGGTTAAAAATAAGGATGATTGATGCCCGCAATTTCAAAGATAAAATAGATGATTCCAATGTTTTATTTCTTAATTCTCTCAATCTTTCTTTTGAATCCCGGTCTTTTTATTTTGAAGGCGGACTGCTTTCATTGGTAAAATTTTTAAACAAAAGAGAAAAACCCGTAAACGATAAAATTTTTTATGTTGAAAAAGAGATAGAAAAAATTATTGTTGAGGCCGCTCTTCAGTATATTGACGATATTGATGTCAAGGAATTAAGTTTTGCCAACAACATTCATACCCCGGAAGGCGGCATGCACTTGACCGGTTTCCGGACTGCCCTGACCAGGACTCTTAATGATTACGGCCGGAAAAATGGGTTTTTGAAAGCTGACGTGGATAATTTTACGGGCGATGATGTGCGGGAAGGTCTGACCGCGATTATCTCTGTAAAACTTCGCGAGCCCCAATTTGAAGGCCAGACAAAGGCAAAATTGGGAAATCCGGAGGTGCGGACAGCGGTAGAAACGGTTTTTGGAGAGGCGTTTTCAGCCTTTTTGGAAGAAAATCCCGGTGAAGCCAGGGCCATTATTGAAAAATCAATTTTGTCGCTAAAGGCGCGGAAAGCAGCTAAGGCAGCCAAAGAAAGCATTCTTAGAAAAGGCGTTCTTGAAGGATTGGCCTTGCCGGGCAAATTAGCCGATTGCCAGTCGCGCGACCCGGCTGAATCAGAACTTTTTATAGTGGAGGGCGATTCTGCCGGCGGCTCAAGCAAACAGGCAAGAGACAGAAGAACCCAGGCTATTCTTCCGCTCCGGGGAAAAATTTTGAATGTGGAGAGAATAAGAATTGACAAGATGCTGGCTTCAAAAGAAATTAAGGCGTTGGTCATTGCCTTGGGCGCGGCCATTGCCGAAGAGTTTGATATCAGCAAACTTCGTTATCACAAAATTATAATTGCCACTGATGCTGACGTTGACGGCGCCCATATCCGCACTCTGTTGCTTACACTTTTTTACAGATATTATTTACCGGTGATAGACGGCGGATATTTGTACATTGCCCTCCCGCCTCTTTTTAGAATCCAAAAAGGCAAAGAAGTTATTTACGCTTACAGCGAAGAAGAAAAAGATAAAATTGTTGGTAAAGACGCGACTGGATTTAATATCCAGCGCTATAAGGGTTTGGGAGAAATGAATCCGGAGCAATTATGGGAAACAACCATTGACCCGGCCAGAAGGGTTTTGAAACAGGTGACGGTTGATGATGCGGAAGAAGCGGATAAAACTTTTGACATTTTGATGGGCAAGGAGGTGGAGCCGCGAAAAATCTTCATCCAAACCCACGCGGCCAAAGTGCAAAATCTGGATGTGTAAAAAGGTCGACAAAATTTTTAAAAAAGATATAATTTAAATATGAAAAAAGAAGAATACCAACCAACGGAAACGAACGAGGTTATAAAAGCTGCTTTCGAAAAAGGAGTTAGTCTGGGACATCGTTGGGGAGTGGATCGCGAAAGGGCGTGGCACTCTGGAAGTGCAATTACTGGTGCCAACCGCATGGAGTATGAACATACGTGGGAAAAAGCCAAAGAAGGGATGAACGATGAAGAAAAATCTGCTTTTGAACAAGGATTCAAGAAAGGAGAACAGGAGGGAACGGACGAAGAAAGAAGGTGGCAATCAGCACAAAAAGATAAAAGATATTAGATAAAAAATAGGTTCTAACACCCTCCGATTTTAGTTTTTTTCCGAGATTTGTTTTTTGATTTTTTCCAAGAAATTTGAGAAAGAGAGAGAGCCTTGGTCGCCTTTTCCGCGTTCGCGGACAGAAACGGTGCCGGCTGATTTTTCTTTTTCGCCGACAACCAGAATATAAGGAATTTTTTGAAGTTCCGCGGAGCGGATTTTTTTGCCTAAAGTTTCGTTACTTTCGTCAATCTCCGCACGCACGCCGGCATTTTTTAATTCTTCCAAAACTTTTTTCGCGTAATCATTGAATTTTTCGCTCACCGGCAGAATCTTTGCTTGAACAGGGGAGAGCCAAACAGGCAAAGCGCCGGCAAAATTTTCCAGCAAAATCATCATAAATCTTTCCGGCGAACCGATGATGGCCCGGTGGATCATGATTGGCCGTTTTTTCTGGCCGTCTTCGCCGACATAAGTTAGATTAAAACGTTCCGGCCCAAAATAGTCGATTTGGACAGTTGAAAGTTGCCATTCGCGGCCCAGAGCGTCAATGGCGATAAGGTCCATTTTTGGCGCGTAAAATGCTGCTTCGCCCGGTCCGTCAAAATATTCTATTTTGTTTCGCTTCATGATTTTTTCCGCCCATTTTTCAACCTTATCCCAAGTTTTCGGGTCGCCGATATATTTTTCAGGGCGTTTCGGATCGCGCGTTGATAAGCGATAACGGTATTTAAAACCGAATGTTGTCATTATTTTTTTGGTCATCGCCAAAGCAATATCAATTTCCTCGTCAACCTGGTCTTCCCGACAGAAAATATGGCAATCATCTTGAGAGAACGAACGCACTCGGGCCAGGCCGTTTAATTCACCTGGTTTCTCGTCGCGGTAGAGCATGGCGAAATCGCTATAACGCAGAGGCAGGTCGCGATAACTCCGCATCTGACTGGCGTAGATTTGAGTGTGCTGAGGGCAGTTCATCGGCTTCAAAAAAAATTCTTCTTTGGAATAGTTTGAAACAACGCGGAACATCGAATCTTGATATTTATCGTAGTGGCCGGAAGTTTTGAAGAGTTCGGCTTTGGCGATTTGGGGCGTCCAGACTTGAGTATAGCCGGCTTTTGACTGAAGTTCTTCCACATAATCGTTGAGCAGGCGGCGGATAAGCGCCCCCCTTGGGGTAAAAAGAGGCAGACCGCTGCCGACTAAATCTGAAAAAACAAACAAATCCAAATCTTTGCCGATTTTTCTATGGTCTCTTTTTTCCGCCTCTTCCTGAAGTTTCAGATAATCACTAAGTTCCTTTTTGGTTTCAAAAGCCAGACCGTAGATTCTGGTGAGCATTGCGTTTTTCTCGCTTCCGCGCCAGTAAGCGCCGGCGGTTTTATCAAGTTTAAAACCATCGGGATTAATTTCGCTTGTAGATTTAACATGCGGTCCAGCACACAAATCCGTGAAATCGCCCGACGTATAAATACTGATAGCTGATGACTGATGACTGAGTTCTTTAATTAATTCTAATTTATACGGCTGATTTTTTAATATTTTTTTCGCTTCGGCAATTGTAATATTTTTTTTCTGGAATTTTAAATCTTGTTTAATTAAATCGCGCATTTTCTTTTCTAAATTTGGCAAATCTTCATCTGAAATCTTAATTCCGTCAAAATCATAATAAAAGCCATTCTCAATAGTCGGTCCAATTCCCAAGTTAGCTTTCGGAAATTTCTCTAAAACCGCCATAGCGAGCAGGTGCGAAAGCGAATGCCGTTTTTTATCAATATCTTCCATGAAATTATGATAACATAATAATTATATGTTGTTCAAGGAAAAAGTTTTTCAAATTATCTCTAAAATTCCGAGAGGTAAAATAATGAATTATAAAGAAGTGGCGAGGCAGGCGGGGAGATCCAAGGCTTATCGGGCTATCGGGAATATTCTGAACAAAAATTTTGACCCGGAAATTCCTTGCCACCGCGTTATTCGTTCCGACGGCAAACCCGGCGGTTACAACCGCGGCGCCAAAACAAAAATTTATCTCTTAAAAAAAGAAAAAGCAATTTAATTTTTCATCTCTTTCATTTCTTCGGCGATGATTGAGGGTTCGTTGTTGCGAAGAGAAATTTTGCCCTTGATGGCAATGCAATTTCCTTCGTGAATGATGTCACCGTATTTTTCCAGAACTCGCGGGAAAATTACCACCTCAACGGTGTCGCTGTAATCGGAAATTTTCAGAAAAAGCATTGAATCATTTCTTTTTGTTAGTACTTTTCTGACTTCTTCAATCACCCCGGCAATAACCACCGGCATATTGTCTTCCAGTTTTTTTGCCGCCCCGATTTTTGTTTTAATTTTTTCCAGTTTGTCTTTGAATTTATCAAGAGGATGGCCGGACACATACAGGCCAAGCAGTTCTTTTTCCCAGGCTAATTTTTCCGAAGGAAGGGCGGGTTCGTTTTTTTTAAGCCTGAGATCGGGAATAGTGGAATTGTCCCGCATCAAAGAAAAAAGAGAGGTCTGGCTTTGTTTTAATTTTATCGATTCCCGGTTGAAATTAAGCGCTTCATCAACGTTAAAAAGCAATTGATTTCTTTCGCCAAAAGCATCCATTGCCCCTGATTTAATCAGGGCTTCAAGTGATTTTTTATTAAGATTTTTGTGCTGGATTCTGTCCAGAAAATCAGAGAATGATTTGAATATTCCGTTTGTTTCTCTTTCTTTTATAACGGCATCGGCAATTTCTACACCCAGATTTTTAATGGTGTAAAGTCCGAAACGAATGGCTTTTTCTATTACCGTAAAATCTCCAAAACTTTCGTTGATATCGGGCGGAAGAACCGGAATTTTTATTCTTTTGCACTCATTGATGGCAGCGGCGATTTTTTCCGTGTCTCCGGCATCGGCGGTCAGAACAGCCGTCATAAACTCGGCCGGATAATTTGCTTTCATATAAGCGGTCTGATAAGAAACTTTGGCGTAAGAAGCGGCGTGAGCTTTGTTGAATCCATAACCCTTAAAAGGGTCAAAAAGTTTCCATAAAGCTTGCGCTTTTTCCAGGGGCAAATTTCCGTATTTTTCACATCCTTCAATAAAAATTTTTTCCTGTTTTGCCATCTCCGCCGGAATTTTCTTGCCGATTGCTTTTCTGAATTTATCAACCGTGTTCCAGTCGTAACCGGCCAGTTCAATGGCAATGAGCATAACATCTTCTTGATATGTGACAACGCCGTAAGTATTCTTCAAAATTTTTTCTAGGCGGGAGTCAATGTAGACAATTTTTTCCTCCCCGTTTTTACGCCTGATATAAGAGGGAATATTGGCCATGGGCCCGGGACGGAAAAGAGCAATCATGGCCATGATATCGGTGATGCAAGTTGGCTTTAATTCTTTGATATAGCGAGTCATCCCGCTCCCGCCCAACTGAAAAACGCCGATTGTTTCTCCTTTGGAGAGCAAATCAAAAGTTTTTTTATCATCAAAAGGCAGATTTTCCAAATCAATATCTATGCCCTGGATTTTTTTAACAAGCTTTACCGAGTTTCCCAAAATGGCGAGATTCTTTATACCCAAGAAATCCATTTTTAGCAAACCGATATCTTCAACAGAATCCATATCATATTGAGTGATAATTTTTTCTCCATTGGGTTCTCTTTGAAGGGGGACATAATCGGTTAATTTCGTCGGCGCAATCACCACTCCGGCCGCGTGAACAGAAACATGGCGGTTGCGCCCCTCAATCTTTTGCGCCAAATCAACGATTTTTTTTACTTCCTCATCTTGTTCATATAATTGAGCGAGCTCGGGAACAATTTTTAAAGCTCTTTCAATAGTCATGGAAAATCCTTGGGTGCCAAAAGGAATAAGCTTGGCGATTTTATCTCCTAAACCATAAGGTTTGCCGAGAACGCGGGTGATATCGCGGACAGCGGCCCTGGCCATAATTGTTCCAAATGTTCCTATTTGGGCCACTTTATCCTCGCCGTATTTTTGTTTGGCGTATTCAATAATTTCTTCCCGTCGGTCGTCGGCAAAATCAAGGTCAATATCAGGCGGAGAAGGACGGTAGGGATTCAAAAATCTTTCAAAAGGCAGGACGAATTTAATGGGGTCAATATTGGTAATGCCGATAAGATAAGAAACAAGAGAACCGGCCGCCGAGCCGCGGGTGGTGGTAATGATTCCCTGCTCATGGGCCCAATTAACCAAATCAGAAACAATTAAAAAATAAGGCGCGAACCCTTTGTTATTTATAACTTCCAGTTCATATTCCATTCTTTGCTTTAATTTTTCCCCGTCCGTGAATTTTTCTTTGTAGCCGGCAAGGGCAAGTTCTTTCAAATATTCTTCAGCGGTTTTGTTTTCCGGCAGTTCTATTTTTGGGAATACCCAGCGGCCGAGATCTAATTCTATTTTGCATCTTTCGGCAATGAGACCGGTATTTTCAATCGTTTCGGGTTGGTCCTTAAAATATTTTTCCATTTCTTCTCCGGAGCGCATTGAAAAATCTTCGTGCTTCATGGTCAGGCGGTCTTCCTCGGTCATTTTGGCGTTGGTCTGAATGGCGACTAAAACATCCTGGACATCTTTGTCTTCTTTTTTTATATAGTGAATGTCTTGGGTGGCCGCAACGGGAACTTTGAGTTTTTTTGCCAGTTTAATCAAACCAGCCTGCAATTTTTGGTAATTCTCTATATTGGGATGATAGCCGGTTTCAATAAAAAAGTTTTCTTTTCCAAAAATTTCCTGAAATTCCTTAACGACTCTTTCCGCTTTTTCAAAATCTTTTATTTCAATCGCTCTGGAAATTTCACCGGACATACAGCCGGAGAGGGCAATTAATCCCTCTGAATGTTTTGCTAAGAGTTCCTTGTCCATTCTTGGTTTATAATAAAAACCATCAAGGTGGCTGAGAGTGACAAGTTGGAGTAAATTTTTATAACCGGTTTCATTCCGAGCAAGAAGAGTAAGGTGATATCTTTTATCGTCAATATTCGGCCGCTTTTGATAGAGTGATTCATAGGCAAGATAAGCTTCTACGCCGATAATGGGATTGATGTTTTCCTTTTTGCATTTTTTATAAAATTCAATGGCGCCGTAAAGGTTGCCGTGGTCAGTCAGAGCCAGGGCCGGCATTTCCAGGCGGACAGCTTCCTCAACAAGTTCATCAATTTTTGCCAGGCCGTCAAGAAGACTGTAATGGCTGTGGGTGTGGAGATGAACAAATTTTGATTTCATAAAACGATTTAATTATAACAGAAAACTAATTCATACGGAAATTTCTTCTATCTAAATCTTGCAAGATAAATGCTATCGCTGGTATGTTGAAAGATTTATGGAATAGAAGTATAATAATTAATATGATAATAAAAAGCGAGGCAAAACAAAA
>Ga0315282_10012968_pt1 | contig 12653 bp, 16 predicted proteins | sample YL17G07_20_MG_FD_203693 | JGI IMG/M metagenome (GOLD analysis project Ga0315282, IMG submission 203693) | Sediment microbial communities from Yellowstone Lake, YNP, Wyoming, USA - YL17G07_20 | ecosystem: Environmental > Aquatic > Freshwater > Lake > Sediment | place: USA: Wyoming | collected... | reverse complement strand
CTCTTTAAGAGATCTATATATCCATTTCTACCTGACTGACTTTTATAAGAAGAGATATCACGAACAGCATCATCCAAGTTCTTGTCAATATCAGTAGTAGTTGTTCCTACTATACTTTTTTTCAAAGTACTGAATAAATCTGCTATTTTAGACATTTTCTACCTCTATATTTTTCCATGTTTTCTTATTTTTTATATTTAGTATTGTAACATTAGACACATTAAATAGTTCTACTAAATTTCTAGTTTTATATCCGCTAGAAATAAGTCTTAGAATTTGTCTAACCTGATCTTCTGTTAATTTAGAATTCCCATTATTTTGGCCACTAACTTTTTGTCTAACTTGGAAATCTTTCATTGGATTATTTTCTAAAAGTCTGTTTGAGACATCAGTCCTTTTTGTACCAAAAAGCGGATTGTCTTTACCATACTTTCCATACATTGGATGATTAGATCCTGAATGTGACATTTTTTTTCTAGTATCTAAACTTAAATTTTCTTTCTTATGTTTATTTCTAACTTCACATCTTTTAGCTGGATTTTTGTCACCTAAGAAATTATTTCTTAGAATTTCTTTTCTACCTTCTGACAAATTCAATTTTTTTCCAGTTTTAGAATTTATCATTTTTAGTATAGATTCTTTTGAAGATTTTTTACCTTTGTTCCAAGCAGATTGACCGATATGAGATTTTGACATTTTTTGAATGGACTCTTGTGAATGTTTGTAACCAGATACTCCTTCTCCACCATCTGTAAAATTAGTCAGAGGTCCTGTTTTAAGATTTTGTCTTCCTACTTCTTTGATTAACTGTTTTTCCATATCTAATGAATCTTTTTCAGACAAGTTTGATCTTACTAAGATACTTACAACTTCATTTGTTAGTTGTATCTTTTTAATTTTGTTATAGCAAAAATTGTTATGAGATTTGAAATCTGAATATCTATTTCCATGTCCTTTTCCAACATAGAATGGTTCGTAGAGGAAAGATATACTATCGTAAGAGTATCTTCCAGGTTTTCGTATGTCGAGATAAATATAAACATAGAAGAAATTTTTCATATATGTATCCCTCTAACTTTTTTCAGATTCTTCTTCATTTTTTATAACCATGTGTTCTAGTGCTGCTTGTCGAACTGAATCGTTTTCAAATTTTGAGTTAAAGTATTGTGTAATATTTCTTAATAGAGTTCGCTGGTCACCATACAATAACTCTAATTGTTTTTGCATTCTATAACCAAGAAATTTTAAAACTAACTTTACAAAGTCTTTAGATATAGCATCTAATTCTCCCTCGTTTGGTTTATAACCGTCTATTGAGTAGATACTAATTCTATCTTTAAATATCATTTCATAAGACTTTTCCATGTGAAATTGTAATATAGTATAATACTGAGTAAAATCTTTCATCATACCAGATACTATCATAGATTCTTTACTAAGTCTATCTTCTTTCTTGTTATTAAAATACAAGACAGTTAAAAAAATTGACATAAACCATAAGAAAAACATTCTTTATTCTCCATCAGTAATGACATCATTCTCAATAATTTCTATACAATCAACTTGAGACGGTCTTACTATAATATTTTTATGAACCGTCTCAAGTATCATAATTTTTTGACTTTTCATTATATCTAACATTTTTTTAGTATATTCAGATAAGTCTGAAGTGTCATCATCGTGAATTCTTACAACTCTATTTTTTAAATAAACAGTTACTTCTTTCATAAACCATTTTGCTTCTAATAATTTGTTCTTAAATTACTACTATATTGAATCATTTTTAATAATTTCTTCAATAGAAAAATCTGTAATAGATCTCATTCTAAGTCTAGATTCTACTAAAGGAATACTGGTTTCAAGACAAATAAATTCAACAGGAGTTCTAACTATTTTTCCATCTGGTGTTTCAAATACACCAGTTACATTTCTTCCAATATGTACTTTAAATTTCTTCATATATCCTTCCAAACTAAGTGAAAAATAAGCGGTGACTTAATATGGTCACCGCTTATTGATTATGCAAAAGGAAATGTTATTCTTCTTCCTCGTCTTCTTCCTCTTCACCATCATTATCTTCTTGTTCGACTAATCTCATCCACTCAGTAATATCAAAATTTTCTTCTACTTCTTCTTCTTTATCTTTTTCGAGATCAGCTTCTTTTTCTTTTATTTCAGCTTCTTTTTCAAGTTTCTCAGCTTTTTCTTCGTCTTCCATTAATCTTAGCCATTCTTTAATATGCTCTTCTTCCTTTTCCTTCTCAGGTTCTTCTTCCTTAGACTTTTCTTCTTTTTCTTTTTCTTTTTCTTCTTGTTCATCACCTTCTAAAAGAACTTGTTCTTTGAAAAGTCTATATGCTTCTTCAATATCAGTCGTTTCAGATGCTCCAGTACCAAGTTTGTAACCAGTGCTAGTCTTAAAACCAGGTAATGCTCCACCAGATGAAGTTTCAGACAATTCTTTATCCACATCTAATTCTTTCTCTTCAGGTTTCTTTTCTTTCTTTTCTTTCTCTTCAGGATCTTCAGGATCTTCATCCATTTCTTTCATTAATTTTTCAAGAATTGTATTCTCCATCTCAAAAGATCCATCTTCTTCATCATCAAGAGTATCTTCTATATCGTTTTTTGCAGTCTCGATATTGTCTTCTGGAACTTCAGGAATCTCATTATCTTCGTGTTCCATTAGTCTAACTCCATACTCCTCTTTTTCTTTAAAGTAGTATCTTTCAAGAATAGACGCCGCATCTTGATGAGTCTGTAACTCTCCATCTCCGCTGTAGGTTAAAATTTTACCTAGCATTGGTCCCTTAACATCAACAGTATTGGAAATTTCTTCATACTCATTAAGATTTTCTACTTTACTATCGTTAATATTTTGTATACCATTAACAGTACTAATTGATTCTTTTAGTAACTGAAGGTAAGCTTCTCTTTCTTTAATAGACATTAAAATTCCTCCTAGAATTTCTAAATAATAGACAAAAACAACTAAAAATTTTTGTAATTTGTTCTTTAGATTTTACATCTAAAGATCAGAATGTTTCTTAAAAAACCATGAAATATGAAATCCCTTTAAGGGATTTCATAACTCTCATAGACAGCTACTGGCTTCAAAATTATCAAAGTATGACTTAGTTCCGCTGTAAGTAATAGATTTCTCAGTTTCATTACTAGAAGTTTTAAATCCGTTTAAAAACTTATAACATTGAAAATTAACTTTAAAATCTATAGTAAGATTTGCTTTTCCACTTCTATTTTTACCAACTTTAGTATGTATCAAATTTTCATCATTTGGATCTCTAACTTGTAAAAGAACAAAATCCGCATGTTCTACTTTCTGAATTGACTTGGACATTAAACTTAGATTTAAATCTTTTGAGCTTTCTATTCCATAAGAAGTTGAATTTAAATGTGTTGGTGTTATTACTGGTATTGTATATTCTACCGCTAGTGCTTTTAGAGATAACGCAATATGTCCAATCTCTATCCAGTTAACATCATACTTAACATCTGTTCTTAAGAGATCTAAATAGTCTAAGTATAATCCTCTTATAGAACTCCTTCCATATTCTTCAATAACATCATCTAGTAACATCATCAAATCTGTAGTACTAATACTGCCAGGAGCATAATATTTTAGAATTATAGTTGAATTATTCTTTTCTAATTCAGTCAATAATTCTTTTTTGATATCAACACCATTCACTATATCAGCCATTGCTTGAGAAGCAGTCTTAGAATATATAGACTGATAAATTCTAAGTAGTGCTTCTTCTATTGTATTTTCTAAAGTAACGTAAACATAAACGTTTTTTTCACTATCTCTCCTCTCATGTAATAGTGGACTCATCTTTACTGAATTGACAATAAAATTTCCGAGAAGAGTTGATTTTCCAGAACCAGCAGCACCTGCAATTACATATAGTCTTGATGGTTCAAATCCGCCATTGAGTACGTAGTTATCAAATACAGTGAATCCTGTTGGAGTTACATTCTTTCTTTCATATTTTTCAATAATTTTTGATATTACACTACTGTAATCATCTTTGGCTAAATCGAGAGAAGATGTAGCTTCTAATGAAACACATCTGTTTTGTTCTGTCATACTAGAATACATACTCTTAATAGTATTTTCATAATCAAGAACAAGATCATCAATAGATTCAAAACTTGAATCTCTAATACTATCTAACATATTTGACATCTTGTCATAATTAGACATCAAAAAATTTAGTTTCTTTCTTAGTCTAATTTGTCTAATACAATCAATAACTACATTATCAGGAATTTCTTCATCTTTTCTTAATGAAAGTTGTTCAATAATATTTTTATATTTTTCACTCAAAGATAAAGAATCAATAACATTTTCATCGCTTTTTTCTTCTAGTTTTAACTTACATATTTTATTCAAACAATCGAACTTATTTCTAAGAACTATTGGAATATCATTTTCTTTATTTTTGTAAGAACCCAATATATCAATGATGTCTCTATATAAACTTTTGTCCTTTCTAGTTTTTGATTTCCCAATTACTATATTCATACAAGAAGTTATAAAACTTTCAGTTACCATTCATCCTCCTATTTTTACAAAAAAAATTCACTTTTTTATGCATTCATACATTTGTCGTTTAGTAAATGTACAAACTCATCCTTTGACAAATATTTTTTTACTAAGAATTTACAATAGTCTTCATCTAAAGAAGTAAGAGTATCTAATGACTTCCATAATGAGTTAGACTTTGAGATCTGTTTCTTAGTAATTTTGCCAGAGTTTATATTCTTAGTAATTAGACTAACATCTTTATTAAAGTTTTCAACATCTTCTGTTTCATAAGATAAGTATAGTTTTTGTGCTAATTCTTTAAAAATAGTTTGGGCTTTTGAATATGTGTATAAAACAAATAACATTAAGTATATATTTACTTCTTCATGGAATGAATTTGTTTTTTGATTGTATATATCATTTTGCAACATCTTTGTAAGATTAGTATCTTCTGACATTTGGTTCATACAATTGTGATAGATATCAATAGATTTTTGATCTGTAGATTGGCATTTAAGATCTAATGCATTACTTCTTAAATCTAATCTATGAATTGAACCGTCATTTCTACATACATGAATGTATCTTCCCATTAATAAACCTTTGAATATACTTGAAGAATCAAAAGTTATATTAAGTTGAATTCCAAATTTCTTCATGATATGAATTCTAAATACTTCATAGAAGAATACATCTCTAAAACTTGCGCCGCCAAGAATGTGAAAATCTAGAACTTTTCTATTGAACTTAATAGTTCTTTTTAATAGTGGGATAAGAGGAAGAATATATATAATACATGGAATTGATACATCAGATGCCATATTGGCTACTATTCCACCAGTAGCATAATGTTTAAAACTTTCAAACATTCCATCCTGATCTAAAATATTTGTAAATATATCCCAAAGTTTTGGTGTTCTAAAATGATGAATATATATTAGTTTATCTCTAACTTTTTCAGGAAGACTTTGGGCTTTTAAGTATGACTTCATATTATAGTTATATACATCATCAAAACTTTCAAACATTTGACAATTTGGTCCAGGAACTAAATCTAATAGGAAAGCTTTATCATACAAGTCAACATGTTGTTCCAGAAATTCATGATAAAGTTTATGAAGAATCTTTCCTTCATCATCATTCAGTAATCCTACAGAAATTTGAAACCCTCCAGAATCACAAATAAATTCTGATTTATCAAACAATCCAGTTTCCCTACAACTTTTTAGTAGATTAGCTTCCTTTTCAATATACTTATCGTATTTCTTTCTTCCTTTAAAAGAAGCTCCAAATGAGTGTAAGAATTTATTACATGTTTTACTAAAGAAGTCAGATAAATCTTCTCTAGTAAATTGATTCTTAAATTCCGTACTACTAAAAAATTTATTGACGAGTGGACCAAAAGTTTCTAGTCCAGCAAGAACATATCCGGAAGTTTCAATATTCACATTATTCTCCAATTAATTTCAAATCTTCTAGAAAATTCATAACTCCAAGTCTTAATTCTTCTAGACCGTCTATATTTTCAAGTATATAGTCATAACCATAGTTCTCTACATCAGAATCTGATAAATTATCAAATTTGTCAATTCCTGGTCTCCTGACAAGTAGTGTAACAACATCTTTCCAAGTATTAACTATTCTTTCAATTTCAGGTATCTCTCTTACATGGACAAAGATAATACAATTATTATCTTGTAAAGTATTAATTCTTTTTTGTAAGTGATTAAATGGTCCGTCATTAAAACCAACCCACAAAGCTTTTAAATCACTTAAAAATTTCCTTACTTCTTTATTTTTTGTTTCTCCATTCCAACCCATTATAATTCCTAGATGTTTAACTGGTTCTACAGAAGAAAAATTATAGACGTTAATATTTTTATCATACAAAATTCTTCTTGCATTACTAACTATTACATCTTTTCCAACTCCCCCGCTGCCATTTAATATTATAATTTTTTTCATAGTCTATCTCCATAGTTCTAAATCCTTAGACATTTGAAATTTTAGATTTCAATACAGATACTGGAGCATTTCCAACTATTAAAATTTTCTTAACACCATCTTTAAAGACAATAGTAGTTGGAAGAGCAAGAATATCATACTCTATAGCTAAATCATTAACTTGTGATATATTTGCAAGACAAATTTTCAAAAAAAAATCTTGAGATAGAGTCTCAAGATTTTTTTTTAGTGCTGAACATTGCAAACACACTTCTGACCAGAATACTAAAAGAGTTATACCTTTAGAGTCTATTACTTCTTCTTTAAAATTACTATTCGTTATTACTACCACTATGTTCTCCTACTTCAATTAGTTGTTTTCCTTCTGGTAACTTAAAGTGATTATCTATTTTTTTGTTCAATATAGTTAAAATTTTATCTTTATCATAGACTACTTTTTTATTAGGATCTCTAGACATCTTATCCCATCTAGCTAATTGAACTAACTCAGGAAGCCATGGATGTGAAACCAAATACTCACATTTTGATAATTTTTTCATTTCTCCATTTATATAAGACCATATTCTCATATGATGTTCTATTAGAAATAAGGTCTTAACAGAACAATAGTCTTGTAGAAGGATCGATCCAATTTGTTCATGACCCAAACTATTAACTTTTTTTCCAATGTCATGTAACAATGCAGCCCATAACAAATCTATATTACTACTTTCTCTAACACCATTATAAAAAGTTTGTAATGAATGAACTAGAACATCACCTTCCGGATGATGCAAAGAACTTTGTTTAACATCTTTACATTGTTCTAGAAAAAAGAATATTTCTTTTGTATTATCTAAACTAAAAAGATCCATATTGACTTATATCCTTTTGTAGATCAGTTATACTTGGAATTCTATCTACATATCTTAAAAAGATCCAGCCGAGTTCTTCTATTTGTTTTTGTCTTTTAATATCATAATTTTTATCTTGATGCCAGTAACTTCCGTCATACTCTATTGCAATTTTTAGATTTGGAATTACAATGTCTATTGAATAATTCAAAATCGCAAAATTTATTTTAGTTTCTTGAAACAATGTTTTAACTAATTCAAAAAGTTCCCTTTGTGGTTTAGATGGATTTTTAATAAATGAATTCATATAAGCTGCTTGGCCATTTAATAATCTTGTTCTCTGGCTTAGCCTAAATTCTAAATTATTCCAAACTTTATCAGATATAACTCTTCTATAATCTTCGTTATTTCTACAAGTCTCTCTAACTTTTTGAGTAACTTTTTCTCTAAACTCTCTATTCTTCCAGAGTTCTTTAGATCTAATTTTATCTAGTTTTACTTTTTCAGGAATATTATTTGCACACTTACAACAACAAGTTTTTTGATATCCATAGAAAATACTTATAAATTTAGTTTTTTTACCACAAACTAAACAAGTTCTTTGTTTGTTAAAAAGGCAATAATAATCTTCTGGTTTTATTTTATGAAACTTAGATATATGTAAAGCAAGAGAAATTTTACTTTTTAAAATATTCCCACATAACTTACATTTCAAGTCCATTTTTTTTCTCCGACTATATATTCATCTATCACATTAATTATAAAATTATTCCAATATTCTATATCACAAACTTCAGAAAGGTAACTTTTACTAGCTAATCCTTCAACTTCTGATACTAATGATTCTATAGTATATGACATCTCAGACCATGAGAAATTTCCTAATTTTATAAATGTCAAGTATCTAGATTCTTTTAGCGGAAATACTATATCCCCTTCAGAAAGCATTGATTTAACTTCATAACATGCTCTCACTGCATGAGAAACCGCCTTCCAATCAACACCTTCTCCGAGCTCAGCTTGTTTTGCTCTTTGCCCGAAATTTTCATACATTTTATCAAGAGCGTGTATACAATATCCTATCTCCGTTTTTTCAGGAAATACTTTTCCGCATATACAGTATATATCTGTAGTATATGTGGATCCACCAAAATCAGTTAGTGCAGGAACTTTAGTTACAAAATCTCCTATAGGTAGATCACTCCATAATTCAGAAAGTTTAGTTCTAGGATGTTTTGAATTTAAAAAATCTAAAACTCTTTTACAATCACTAAGTCTACTTCCTTTAACTCCATACTTTCCAGTTTCTCTTCTTATATACTCTTTTAGAGGGTCTAGATTTTTAGTATAAAATCTAGACCTATTTTTTTGAATCTCCTCCCAGATAGGAGATGATTCTAGAAGGAGATTCTTTGGACAATGTAACATATCTAATTCTTCTATTTGATTTTCACATGCTAATTTAATAAACTGATGTAAAGAAAGATTTTCATCATCTATATCTGTAGGTTTATTCTTTTCAGACGATCCAACTTTAGTATTTTCTATTACAGATTTAGAAATTTGACCTAGATATATATCTCTCTTACTTGGTAAAAATACTGCTTTAAAATCTTTGTCTGATCTAGGAGTACTAGTGCCATAGAGATAAGATCCAAAAATCATCTTTACTATTTTTTTCATATGCTTCCTCTTTCGTTAAGAAAAATTAGATAATATTTCATAAATTAATATATATAAGATTTTATCTTAATTAATCATAGATACATATACGTCTGAATTTTTTATTGGATTCTGAAGGATTTAATTTACTCTCTAATAGTTCTATTCTTTTAAGTAGTGCTTCTATCTTTTGCTCTTCTTTCATTAATGACCACTTCTTATCTCTCTCACATAGATCTTTGAATTTTGTCATTTAGTATCTTCCTTTACTATACAGTAGATTTCTCCATCTTTAAGAACTCGCAGGATGTTACCATCAATAATCATTATTTGTCCAGCATTCTGATGGAAGGCGACTAACTCTCCCTCCTTCAAATCAATTGCTACTGTATCACCAACTGAAATTACTCTACCGAAATCTTGAGGGTGTTTCTTTATATTTGAAGGAATAATAAGTCCTGATTCTCTAATCTCTTCTAAATTTTCTAATACATGTACTATGACTTTATCTGTTACGGCCTTAACTTGCATTCTTTTTTTCTCCTTACACAAAGTTGTGTAGTATATGAAGTCTTGATGAAAAATTAAAATGATACTGATTGGAAACTTCTAATACTTTTTTAGTATTTCTAAGAAGTTCTTCTTTATCTTTCCCTTCAGGCATTAAGTACACCCTATTATTCATATCTAATTTAGATATCTCTTGAAGAAAAGTAATAATATAAGGACTTTCTTGATATACTAATTTAACATAGAAATGATTATTGTAGTTTAATTCTTTAGCTATATTAATACACTCTTTTAATTCTTTGAAACTAAAAATTTTCGGTGAGAATACATATTTAGTTCCGAGGTCAATTAATTCTGGAATGTAAAATTCTGACTTAGATGCCATTAAATGAATTTTAGAAACTAAACTTAAAAGATCAAATCCATTTGTTTCTATTTGTACATCTACTTGAGTATACTCTATTATCTTTAGTGTCTCTTCAAAGTTTCTACCAAAAGTTGGCTCTCCTCCTGTGAGCATAATATCACATTGATTATCACTTACTATATTTCTAATGTCTTGAATAGATACTTCTTTATCTTCAAGAGTATTCATTTTTTCAAATGTGTCACAGAAGGGACATGGTTTTATCTTATCTCCAAAACTACTAATTCCTTTTACTCGATTACAATCTTTAAATCTAAGTAGAAATACTCTTTGTCCAGAGAATATTTCTCCTTGAAAGGTTATTGTTTTTTCCACGACGTGGATGATTTCTTTACTATAATCTATTTCTTGAATTTTTTTCATAATGTCACTGAGCTCCAAGTATTACCACATCTGATACTTGAGATGGTATTTTTAGACACTTTTTGGAAATACTTATTTATGCATATATTATCAAAACCTAATTTCATTAACATTTTTATTTGTATCACTTCTCTTTTAGTTAATTTTGCCATTGGTGCCTTTTCTCCAGTATTTTTATTTATCATAGATTCTGATATTTTTTTCTTAGTTTCTTTTGAGTGACTTATATTAGATCTAAGATCTGATAATTTTTGTTTCATGTTGTCTGATATATGTTTTCCAAACATTCCATGATTAGAACCAGAATTATCTTTATGATTTTGAGACATCTTATTCTTTGTTTTATCTGAATGTTTCTTGCCAAACATTGGGTTATTTTCATTAGATCTTAGAATTGATAATTTCTTTCTAGTTTCTTCAGATAATTTTTTGCCAATTTTTTTCTTCTTTTGCTCATATGACCATTTGTAACCAGAACATCCTTCTCCACCCTCAGTTAAGTTACATAGATTCTTCATTCCAATTTCTTTGATTAATTTTACTTCTAAATTAAAAGCTTCTTGTTCTGAACTGCAAGAAATAACTAAGATATGATCTTCTATATCTTGTTTTGTAAAACCTTCACTTAGAATTTTTAAGAGTTTATTTTTGAATTTAGTACTAGAAAATTTTCCCTTGTACTTTAAGTGATCAAAATATCTTCTTTTATGACCTTTACCAACATAAAAAGGCTTGTACAAAAAAGATACACTACTATAGCAAAAATGTCCAGGTTTTCGTGGATCTAAATAGATATAGCAATAGTAGTTATTTTTCATAATACTCCTTCATTTTTCAATTTGTTCTTTCTTTAGTTAGGCAGTAAGTATCTCATTTTGCATAGAGAATAAAGGTTCTAACAATAAATTATATCTGTCAGTCCAGTGAAATTTGATCATTTCTTTTACATCCACAACAAAAAAGTTAGGAAGACTTTTTTCTTCATCTGGAAAGCAAATATATTCTAGTTTCTTTCCAGGTTCTGTAAAGTGTTTGTAATATCTTTCTTGGACATCTTTCGGTGCTTTATCTAAGTCAATTCCCTTCAATTTTACAAAGTAGCCTCTAGTTCCAGGATAGAAGCAACTATACATTAAATTATTCCAGTTAATCATTGCTTCTACTCCAGGTGGAACTCTAGTATATTCCTTCAAACTCTTTGTAAATGAAGATGGTTTACATGCTGATCTATCTCCAGCTTTTATTTTTTCAATAAATTCTTTTTCTCTACTTTTACAGAAAGTTTTTACTTTACTAAAACTAAAAATTTCACTTCTTAAAATTAAGTCTAGTAATTCCTTCAGCGCTTGTTTAGTAGAACTTGAATAATCACTTCTTTTAATTTCTAGACCCATTGGAACTATTTTATCTATTTTTTTGTTTTCTTTACTAATAACATAATTTGCATATCTCTTTTTCGCAAGAAATAATCCACGCTTTATCATTAATTCATTCTTCAATTCTAATCTATTCTCTTGAGAAGGAACGTTATGTTTGTCAATAATATTTTTAACAACTTTAGTATTGAGATATTCTTGTAGCCCATCAACCATTGGTGTTACTTTTTCAAATACTTCTTTAGAATCAATTTTCCTTGGGAAGAATGATTCAAATGTTGCAAATAGTGAATCAGTATCTCCTGTTATAACATATGGTGTATCTCTAGTCATTTCACCATACATTTCAGATTTTGTTATAACAATATTAGTTTCTTTAGTTGACTTTGTTTTTAACTTACTAAGGTAATCATTTGCGTGTAGAATTGAAGTTTTAATAGCTTCTTGTCCTGACAGAGTTACAGAAGATGCTAAATCAACATTAAAAAATCTAAAGATACTTGTTCCAAGAACACCATACAATGCATTTGCTAAGATCTTAAATGCTAATTGTCTAGAATCATAATATTTCTCATTTTGACTATCTTTCTTTACAATACACTCTTTCATTAAATCTTTCATTGATTTTCTAGAATTCATTAAATCAATTAGTATCTCTGAAAATACTGACTTCTCTACATTATGAGGTTTATAGAAACATCCATTTATAGTATAAACTAAGTTTTGATTTTTTACAAAATCTATAAATTCTTTTTTCGAGACAACTGTTTCTTTTTCGTCATTTAACGGATCAATTATAATAGTTACTGGATCACATAATTTTTCTTGATTATAGATAAAATCATAACCATCAGTCATCTCTTTAAATTTACAAACAAAAGTATTTGCTCCAATATTATAAGTGATAATAATACTTGGATATAGACCAGTAAAATCTAAATCAACAATATAGTCATGAATTCCCTTTA
>Ga0315282_10012967_pt1 | contig 12653 bp, 6 predicted proteins | sample YL17G07_20_MG_FD_203693 | JGI IMG/M metagenome (GOLD analysis project Ga0315282, IMG submission 203693) | Sediment microbial communities from Yellowstone Lake, YNP, Wyoming, USA - YL17G07_20 | ecosystem: Environmental > Aquatic > Freshwater > Lake > Sediment | place: USA: Wyoming | collected... | reverse complement strand
CAAAAAGTTTGCGATCGGAAGGAACCTTGAAAACTAAATGTGTTTAAGGGAGTGAAGTTACTGGATGGGACAGCCAAAGGATGATTTTTGCGTAAAGCGAAATACATTGACACAAGGTAGGTTATGGAAGATCGGAACATTAGCCCGCATAAAATCAGCGTTTGTTAGGGGGTCTGTCTGAATCGGTGCCCTGCTTTTAAAGGGATTGCGACGCCCTTGTAAAACGGGCAACTTCCTTGTCCTGAAAAAAGAGGGTCTGAATCGGTGCCCTGCTTTTAAAGGGATTGCGACAGAAGGTCAATTACTTTCTTTTCATCAAGACGACTGCAGTCTGAATCGGTGCCCTGCTTTTAAAGGGATTGCGACTTCAGACTTAAATTTAGAATTTCTCCGAGGAATAACCCAGGTCTGAATCGGTGCCCTGCTTTTAAAGGGATTGCGACAAATTACGCACAAATTCCCTTCCTTGTCCTTTTGGACAAGTCTGAATCGGTGCCCTGCTTTTAAAGGGATTGCGACTCCTTTTGAAGGAGAGTGAGCCCATATTTGGGTTCGTCTGAATCGGTGCCCTGCTTTTAAAGGGATTGCGACAGTCGATGCCTTCGAGGTCGGCGGCGACCAGGTTTATAAGTCTGAATCGGTGCCCTGCTTTTAAAGGGATTGCGACTCTTACCACGGTGCGTGCTTCCTGGACGGCTTCTTTTTGTCTGAATCGGTGCCCTGCTTTTAAAGGGATTGCGACATTTTCTCCTTTCTTTGCGATTCTCTTTAACGCAAAGAAGTCTGAATCGGTGCCCTGCTTTTAAAGGGATTGCGACTTAACAAGAACCAGTTGGGTTCCGTTAATACTTGCCTGCGTCTGAATCGGTGCCCTGCTTTTAAAGGGATTGCGACGCGGAGATGGCATCGATCTCCGCTTTTTTTGAGCCAATCGAGTCTGAATCGGTGCCCTGCTTTTAAAGGGATTGCGACCTTTTATTAAGATCCTTAATCCTTTGCTCCATCCGAGCGTTGGTCTGAATCGGTGCCCTGCTTTTAAAGGGATTGCGACTTCCCTGAATTTTGAGGTGTTAGTGCCACACGGTGTAAAGTCTGAATCGGTGCCCTGCTTTTAAAGGGATTGCGACTGCTGAAAGGACCTTTTTCTGGAAGGAGAATTTCCCTTTTGTCTGAATCGGTGCCCTGCTTTTAAAGGGATTGCGACCTTTTATTAAGATCCTTAATCCTTTGATTAAGGCGAGCGTTGGTCTGAATCGGTGCCCTGCTTTTAAAGGGATTGCGACTTGCCTTAATTGTTTTGCAATTACAATCAAGGCTCTCATCGTCTGAATCAGTGACCTGCTTTTAAAGGGATTGCGACACTTCCCCATCACTGTTATAAGAATCTTCTTGCCTCGAGTCTGAAACGGTGACCTGCTTTTAAAGGGATTGCAACCTCCCTCAAGGTCTGCTTCCCGAAAGTCTGCTCTCCAAAGTCTGAATCGGTGCCCTGCTTTTAAAGGGATTGCGACGACGACAGACTTTTCCTTTTTCATTTCCTTGTTTACAAGTCTGAATCGGTGCCCTGCTTTTAAAGGGATTGCGACATCTCTGTAATATTATTCTTTTGTGCCTCTACTTTACTGACCCAAGTCTGAATCGGTGCCCTGCTTTTAAAGGGATTGCGACACATTAACAAAGCCTCTGTATTCTTCTTGTATTCCTTATTCGTCTGAATCGGTGCCCTGCTTTTAAAGGGATTGCGACTTTTTTGACATTTTCCATTTTTTAAAAACTTACATTTCAAAGGTCTGAATCGGTGCCCTGCTTTTAAAGGGATTGCGACCTAAAGCATACATAAAATCAGCACCTATTCCCGTTTCTTCTTCGTCTGAATCGGTGCCCTGCTTTTAAAGGGATTGCGACCACATAGTTCTATGAATTCCCGGTTGGAGTATCCTTCAGTCTGAATCGGTGCCCTGCTTTTAAAGGGATTGCGACTCTTTGTGGTTGATTCCCAGTCAACCTGACAACCAAGAGTCTGAATCGGTGCCCTGCTTTTAAAGGGATTGCGACTTGTAATCCATCTCCTTTTTAAGAATCAAGGAGATAATATAAGTCTGAATCGGTGCCCTGCTTTTAAAGGGATTGCGACCTTATATCTCTTTGAGCTTTCAACCCTAATTTTTCAAGTCGTCTGAATCGGTGCCCTGCTTTTAAAGGGATTGCGACTTTCGTATGAGGGTATACTTTATCCCCACACGATAAAGCTGGGTCTGAATCGGTGCCCTGCTTTTAAAGGGATTGCGACTTTCGTTCATCTTCATTGGGTCCTCCCCATTTCATTTCCGTCTGAATCGGTGCCCTGCTTTTAAAGGGATTGCGACCTTATATCTCTTTGAGCTTTCAACCCTAATTTTTCAAGTCGTCTGAATCGGTGCCCTGCTTTTAAAGGGATTGCGACTTTCGTTCATCTTCATTGGGTCCTCCCCATTTCATTTCCGTCTGAATCGGTGCCCTGCTTTTAAAGGGATTGCGACAATTCAGGACTGAATAATTCAACAATTCTTCGCTTTTGTCTGAATCGGTGCCCTGCTTTTAAAGGGATTGCGACATTTTTCACCGGCATCCCAATTATGCTCATTGTTACAAGTCTGAATCGGTGCCCTGCTTTTAAAGGGATTGCGACTTCTCTCAGCAAGTGATGCTAAGAGATCCCATTTCGTAGTCTGAATCGGTGCCCTGCTTTTAAAGGGATTGCGACGCTTACTTTATTGGCGAGACTGGACTATATCCTGCAGAAAGTCTGAATCGGTGCCCTGCTTTTAAAGGGATTGCGACTAAATAGAACAACCATTAGCTAAAGTTCCCGCAGGGGCTGTGTCTGAATCGGTGCCCTGCTTTTAAAGGGATTGAGACTAGAATGAAACATTGTTAAGGCGAGTCCTTCTATTTTTGTCTGAATCGGTGACCTGACTTTAAAGGGATTGAGACAATAACCCCAGAATACAACTTCCCAAGGATGGACAAGAGTCTGAAACGGTGACCTGACTTTAAAGGGATTGAGACGATTCTGGGATGAATAATACATCCCCAAGTCTATTTTTCAGTCTGAAACGGTGACCTGACTTTAAAGGGATTCTTAATCGAGGAGGTAAAAATACTCTCCTCGAAACTCCACCCAAAAGACTTTAAAGGAGGAGACCCCTCACTACGTTCGGGGTGACAGAAGGGGAAAGGGCGGAGATTCCGAAACAAGTTCGAATGAGAGAAAAAATGTCACCCCTTCAATTTGACTGCCCTACTCGAAACTCTGCCCCAAAGAAATGAAGTGAATTTATTCTAAATAATGAGGTAGACGATGAATAAAAAAGAATTTGTTGAGTTAGCTCTTCGAGCTTTTAACCCAGAGGTTTTTGATGCAAAAGCTTATTTTGAAAATCTTTATGATCAAACTTTTAAAGAAATAGAAGAGAGAATTGCCAAATTGACGAATGAAGTAGAAGAGATTAGAAGATTATTGGAAAAATCATAGTTTATCTCAAAAACAGTTGAACTACAATTGATGAAAAACCTTCATTAAACTCTGCTTGAGAATAAAAAGGAAAAGATCAATATTCGTCTTAAACAATTCTAATATCTTTTTAACACTCAGAATTTTCTTATAATGATATGTAGCAAAATTTAACAAAGAGAAGGAGAAACAAAATGGGAGCAGGAGAAGCAAGTGAAGAAAGATTAAAAAAAGCATCTGAAATTGAGGCAGCAGGATTTTTATTAGATAAACTTGCTAAAGAAAAAAAGATTGCTCCTGTTTACGAAAGAAAGGAATTTGTTAAGTACTGTATTAGCAATCTTTTAAAAGGAAACAACTTAATGCTTGTTGGTGCTCATGGAGTTGGTAAAAATGCTATTGTTGAAAGCATAGCAATTTTTCTCTCATCAATTTCTAATGAGGATTTTTCCGTTAAACATATACTTCAGACCAATTCCTCAAAACTTTTAGAAGGATGTCTTTATACGGGAAATCTTGAAAATAAATTACAGCAACTTTTTAAAAATTGCGACACCGAAAAAACTGTTATTTTTTTTGACAATATCCATTTTGGAATAGGAGTTTGGTCTTCCACTGAAACCCCTCAAAATGATATGATAAATATTATTAATAACTCTTTTCTTCCCGGTACAAGAATGATATGCTCAATCACTCCTGAGGGTTTAAAAATGATCGAAGGCGTTCACCCCGAATTTGTAAATAAATTTATTAAGGTAGAAATCCCTCCCACTACAAAAGAAGAAACAATAGAAATATTGAAGGAAGTAAAACCCGAAATTCAAAATACCTACGGTATAAGTATTGAAGATAATATGCTTGAAGAACTTGTTCAACTGTCAGATCGTTTTTATCGCTTACGAGAATTTCCTGGAAAAGCGTTTGAACTGCTTTCAAGGGTCATTAACGAGAATTTGGGGAAAATAGAAATGACTTTTGAGGATTTATACGAGCATGTATTAAAAGATACTGGCCTGCCAAACTTTATAATTCATAAAAGTGAACCAATAAATGAAGAGAAAATAAAGAAATACTTCGATAGTTTTATTTTTGGCCAGGAAGAAGCTGTTCATGAAATTACACTTAACATCTTAAAGTTCAAAACTATGCTGAGCCGCCCCGATAAACCTGTCGGTTCTTTCCTTTTTGTAGGGCCTTCAGGTGTCGGTAAGACAGAGCTTGCAAAAGTTTTGGCAAAATTTCTCTTTGGCTCGGAAGATAAACTCTTTGTTTACCCTATGTCGCAGTATAACGGAACGGATGGTTTTAAAAAGTTGTTAGGCAGTCCCACTTCTGAACTTAAAGATTTGCTCTATGGCACGGGGAAAGTCCTTAAAGATGTTAGATCATCACCTTTTTCTGTTATCCTTTTTGATGAAATAGATCAGGCTTCAAAAGATGTCTTAAATGGTCTTTATCAAATTTTAGATGAGGGAAAGATCATCGGAAATAACGGTGATATTACCTCTTTTGTAAGTACCATAATAATAATGTCTACAAATATTGGTATGGAGGAGTTTTTCTTAAAAAGCATTGGTTTTGATTCTCAGCCCGAATCAAAAGAACTGAGTATAAGAAACAAAGTAACAGCAAAACTTGAGTCTGTCTTCGGAGAGCCATTTCTTAACAGGATAAGCAAAATTATTATTTTTAACTCTCTGGATAGAAATATTGTAAAAAAAATTGTTCTGAAAACCGCAAAAGATTTTGCAGAAGAACTTCCTGGTTTGGTAGAAAGAAATTTGAGAATCGAATTAGAAGACGATGTCGTAGATTTTCTTTCAGCGGTTGGCTATAGCGAAAAATATGGAGCAAGAAATATGCACCGTGTGATAGATGAATATTGTTTAAATAAAATTTCTATTTTTTTAGCGAGCAATCCTCAAACAGACAATAAAATTTTCCACTTTGAATTGATTGAAGGCGTTCCTCAGTTTAGTTTATACTGATTTTCAAAAAACACAGGATTAACTTCAAAGATACCTCGGTCGAGGTTGAATTATTCAAACTTAAATTTTCTTAGTTCTTCTTAATCTATAACTTAAACTTCCAAAAATAACTATCACAAGGATTAAAAAGGCAATCGTAAATAAAGAAGAAAGCTTGTATAAATAGAGAAGAACATCAATGGTAGCAAAGAAAGAGATAATAAGACGGCTTAAGTCTTCAAGAATGGGAATTAAGAGCATAATTATAATAATTACAGAAAGAGTTAAAATGAAATTCAATGAAAAGTATTGGTGAATTTGAACAAAATATGAGTAAAGAAGTTTAACAAAAATGGCAAGTGCTAAGGAATTTGTAACTACCTCTACATCAATATTTTTTCTAAACAGAGCTTTTCTCAGGATTAAATAGAAACCAAAATAAGCTATAACTAAGGATAGAGTATAACTAAAGAGTAACGTCTTTTCACTTATCTCCGTGAAGAAAAGGTACAGGGCATATATGGATACCCCTGCTCTCAAAATTACTGCAATACTTTTAGAAAGGAGCAAGGCCATAAAGACAAAAGTGACTGCAAAAAAACTCATGTTGCCAATACTAAAAATCTTCTGAACGAGGATAATTTTCACAAAGCTTACTATTATCAGGGAGTTCATGCATACGTCAGCGAACTCTTCAATTGGTGTAGATTTAGACGCCTTTAGCTTCATTTCTCCTCCAATATCCCTAGTTCATTTTAAAATATTCTCTATTTCTTATTCGTACAAATATTGTATTAATCTTTACCTTTCCAGAGTCCGATGCTCTAAATGAGATTAGATTTCTATCTTTTCCTCTAATTCCTCGATATTAATTATTCTGCCTCGATTTCCAAATTCTTAATAAAAATGATACAGCAATTCTGTAAATATTCGTAATTATTTCTACAACAAGAAATAATGTTTTACTATCTATGGTTATAAAATAATCTTTTTGTTGCCTTATCTTCTACAATAATATCAGCTACTCAAAAACCTTAATAATATGCTTATTTCAGATTGTATTAAAAAATATATCAGGAATCACAGATATTTGTAGTTTACTTAAAATATTGACAAAAAATTATTAAGTTCTACAATAAAATAGCAAAGGGTAAAAAATAAATAACTAAGAGGATAAGATGCGAAACAAAAAAATTTTGATTTTTTTGTTTTTGTTGATTTTTTTGACCGGATGCAGTTTATTTAATTTAGGTAAAGAAACTTCACAAAGAACTTCTTCTGAAGAAATTATAGTAGAGCCACAAACGCCTTTACCTGTTGATCTTATGATTTTGCTTGACCAATCTGGAAGTATGAGTGGTGCAATGGGACAACCTGCTACAGACCCTAAAAATCTACGAGTTGATGCAGTAAAGTACTTTATTAATAATTTTTCAACCAAGAGTGATCAAAAAGCTCCAAATAAGATTGGGGTTATCAATTTCGGAAGTAACGTTCCCGTACAATATTTAATACCCTTAGCAAATGTATATTTTCAAGATCAGCAAGCCATTGATAATCTCACTTCAAAAATAAAAACTCTTAATTTAGGAGAGACCAATTTTATTAATGCTTTAAAAAGCGCCGTCAATGAGTTTCAAGTGAATAATTCTTTCAGCCAAAATAGAAGCTCTGCTGTGGTTATCTTCACTGACGGAGAACCATATGATAGCAGAAGACTAAGCCTTTCAGCATATTTCGAAGAGATAAAAACGTATATAGATAAAAACTTACCTGTGAGCTGTCAGATTTTTATAGTTGGTATTGATGATAAACAAAATACCTGGTCTAAAACATTACCGTACTGGAAGCAAATTTTACCTGACAATCAAATTGTAAAAATCAATCAGATGTCGGACCTTCAGGAAGCCTTTAATAACATAATAAGACAGATATTTCAAATACCTAACGTACCTCCAGATATAGTTGGAACAACCGAAAAAGCATTTACAGTTCCTCCATACATAGACACGCTTGAACTTCATGCATTCTTTGAAACGAAAGGAACAAGTCTACAGGTTTACGGTCCAGATAATAAATTGGTTGATTTTAAAAAGACACAGGGGTGTTTCGAGATAGACAAAGGCACATATACATTATTTCTTATTTCTCAGCCGACGCCGGGGGAATGGAAATATAAAATGGTGGGTGGAAAGGGTACGGTTTTAATTTACAAGAATTTTATACCAGTAAAGGTAAACGTTGTTTCGCCTCAATCTCCATATCCTGCTTTTAAAAAATCCAAGGTAATCATTGAGTTTTTAAAAAGCAATGGTTCTGAAGTAGTTTCTAATCCTAAATATCCTTTGCGTATAGTGGTATCAATAAAGGATTCGGATGATAATTCATTATTTAGCAGTATCCTTAATAAGACCGGTTATGGCAAATATGAAAGCAGTGCAATTTTCTCAATTGATAAAACTGGTTTTTATAATCTCAGATTTGAAGTCGCAGGAGGTACAGAATATAGTTATTCCTATATAAAAAGAATAGAAGTCAGTGATATTCCATATCTTGTAGCCATTAAACCTCAGTTGAATTCTGCTATTCCTATCTCGAATTCCGTAAATTTAATAGTTGGATTGGAAAAATCAGGAAAAGCGCTTGATCCCTTAGTTGAATTCGAAAATAGTCCGCTTCTGCTTGTAAGAGCTCAGCTTAAAACCTCTCCTCAAATAGGTGAAAGACAGACTAATTTAGAGCCAGAAATATTCTGGTTAGATCCAGAAAAGAGTAGAAGTAATTTGTTCACTTGCAACTTTCCTGTAGGCAAAGCAATTGAAGGCGACTATTCAATTTACGTTGCCCTGAAGGGGAATAGCAAAACTCTTGGCAATTATTCTGATGTTCTGATTCTTGATTTTGAAATGAAACCATCGTTAATCCAGACTTTATATTTAATTCTTAAAATTTTGATATTGCTGTTGGTTTTATTATGGATTCTTCAATGGATATTATTTAAGATCTTAAGAAAGAATAGAATGGATAATGCCCAGATAAATCTTTTTGTGAGGGATGAGCAAGGAGAAGAACAAATATTAAGCAAGTCTCTGAGCGGCAGAAGATACGTTTTAATTAAAACGAGACCTAAATCTGCTGTTTCAAAAGGGATAAAAGCCCCAGTAGGATTCGTTTTTATTTACGGAAAAAAGAACAACATCAACTTTGTTTACTTCAAAAGCATGGCAAATTACATCTTATTCCCATATCTTATTGCGATTACAAAACATAAAAAATTGACTCAAGGCTTAGAAACAAAAATAAAAGACAATCTTTATATAACCCTACTTTAAAGGAGGTCAATATGCCTAAAGGAAGTTTAGTAATCGGTGTTGGTGGTACAGGAAAAGGTGTTTTAAATTGGCTTAAAAGAACATTGGAAGAGGAAGGAGATGGCACAGAAAACGTGAAGTTGCTTTGCGTCGATAGTGCTGTATTAGATCAATATTATGCATTTCCAGCCTCAAAAAAGTACTATTTAGATTTGAGTCCTAATTCTAAAGAGTTTTTTATGTTGAATAAAAACCCAGTACCTGTATATCAAAAGATAAGAAATAATAAAGAATACCCTTTTATAAGTGAATGGCTTTCTACTGAAGATGCAAAAAATAGCTCCGATACTACACTTACCACCGAAGGTGGCCTTGGCCAAAACAGAGTTGCAGGAAGAGCTGTATTTTTTCTTAGCGCTGATGAAGTATATAGTAAAATTGCCGCTACTATTGATAGTTTGATTGGAGGCACTGCTCACCAAGTGGAAAGTGGTGATGATATTCTTTGGGATATATTTATTGTTGGGTCTCCTACAGGAGGCACAGGTTCAGGCTGTTTCATTGACACTGCAAACCTAGTCCGAAAAATCATCAGTGAAAAAACAATAAAAGGCGCAAAACTTATTGGAATTATTGCCCTGCCAGAATGTTTTGATAAAGTATTCAATGATCCAAACGAAGTTGTTTTTAAAGATGCTCGTTCATTTGCATTCTATAGAGAAGTTGTGAGGATGATGTATGCAAATTGGAATCCTATCAATTTTGAATATTCTAAAGGTTTAGAAGTTAATAATCAACTATTTTTTGATTTTTGTTTTTTAATTAATGGCGCCAATAATAAAGTTAACCTTGGCTCTGAAATTCCTATGTTTGGGGTCTGCCCAACAATTTCTGATTTTATTTTTGCTCTAATAAAAGACCCGGGCTCTATACATGCGAATCTAAGAAACGATATAACTAAACTTGAATCGTCTGAACCCTATAGTAAATTTTCTACTTTTGGTATCACTAAATTATTATTTCCTTACAAAGATATTGTCGATACATTTAAGTTTAGATTTGTCCATGACCTTATGAATGAACTCACAAAAGACTCTCCAGATATTTCAATTGGCGAGAGCGAAGCAAACCACTTTCTGCAGGGGTTTAAATTTACGCAATCAGTTTTAAACTATAAATCAGGTAAAAATGTTAAAATAGCTCCTCCAAACTCACCCGCAGGGCTCTCTGACCTTATTGACATGATAAATTCTTTTCATACAGGTGTTCCCGGAAAAGACCAGATCTTTCCCTCTACAGGCAATTCACCGGTTAGACAAATTGGAGAAAGTGTTGAATATACTACTAGCTTTTTCCATAGAGTCTCTAACCAGGATGTTATAAACCAATGCGAAAAAGATTTAAATGAATATCTTGGAAGCAAGGCTAATTTGAATTTTTACACTGTCCACGGATGGGCGAATCATCAAAAGGGACTTTTATTAAAAGCTTTTGAAAGAAGTTTATTTGAGCAGGTAAAAAGCATATTCTATGATAATGCAGCTAATGATTACAAAAAACTAAGTCAAACAGAGCCAAATATCCTGATGAAAGGGTATAAATTTCTAGAAAGCGTAAAAGAATCTTGTACTATCTTTTCAGATTATATCGATGATAAGGTTAATAACTACAATAAACTTGGAAACCCTGTCGATATCCAAAAAGGAAAAGTTGAAAAACTTAAGAATGAGATGCTCAAAAACCCTGAAGCTACAGATAAATCTGCACAGCTAGATTTTATACAGGAATTCCAGATACTGCTGGGACTCCATGTTTGGTTTATTTTGCTTGAGGAATTTAAAGATATGTCTACGGGATTGTCAGTAATAGCAGAAAAGCTCTGGTTATTGTTTGGCGATCCGGCAAAAGGGTGGGTAAACACTTTATTAAATTCAATTATAAAAACTAAGGTAAATTTAAATGATATAGTTACTTTGAGGAAAAACCTTAAAGATGATCCCACAAGACAATATTATCCTACGCCTGGGAGCAATGGTGAGAATAAAATTTATGAAGATTATGTTTCAGACAAAGGGTATTTTGCAAAAATCTTAAATGAAATGTCATGGATCTTTACTGAGGGAGAAACTCCGAGAACTTATGAGCTTCAATTGAAAGTTCCCTCCAAATTGGTACAAAGCGGAGAACTTAAGAATATTACTTATATTTTTAGTGGCGTAACAAAGTGGGCTCAAGTTAGTGAATTTGACCTTGATAAATTCTTTAACTTTGCCGAAACTCTTATTGGGGGAGAATTGAAAAATTTTAGCTTATGGCTTGCAATGTCTTATGATTTAAATAACAATGGTTCTTTGTCACCTGAAAATTTTGCAAAACAAAATCTTGATTATTTTGTATCAGCATCCAATCCACTTCTTGCTGTTCAGGAAGTCATAAAAGCCGAATATTTGGAAAAGTCCTATTATATTTCCAGTTTTATTAGCCCTGAATCGCCAGTAAAAGCAGATGAAATAATTGCAGATTACTTTTCTTCTAATCTCGCGGACAAAATAATTGAGAAAAAGTTTGACAGGTTTGCTTTAGCAATTAGTTTTAAACATAAAATACCTTATCAGAACTGGGTAAGATTTGAAATTGTGTTAAATAATTACCTTAGATACTTGGACCAGAATAATTTTCCTATTCACGCCTTTCCTGAGGAAAAAAATGCTTCTTTTATTGAAAACTACCTTAAAACAAAGTTTCACCAGCGAAGAAACAAGCCCATAAACCCTAAAATTGTTAGTGTTTTGAAAAATAAAAATGATCTGCGAGCATTTGTGTTAGCTTATCTTTTCGGAATATTAGATAGTGAATTTAAACAACATGAAAAACCTAAAGATAACCTTTCACCATTTCACTATGTCATTACAGGAAAAGGTAAAACTGGTATTCCTTTCGATATAGACCTTGGAGAGATTAAAGACATTCTTGGCGTAATGAAAGAATACATGAAAAAAGAGAACTCTCCTGCAAGAGATATTCTTCAGTCAAGTCTCAACCAATACTTAGAGAGTTTAAGTGATACTGGTGAAGAACTTGGAAATTTATTTAACGTGCTAAATGAAAAAGAATTTAATTTAGAGCCTAATTTAGAAACCGACCTTAAAGATGTATTCAGAGTGATAATTCAAGAGACTATTGAAAAATTGTGAGGATTGTTCTAACCTAGAGAAAGATAAAGACCAATATGAGTTATAATAAAACATTAATTTAGAACACTTGTTGTTTAGGCTAACCCTACTAAAGTAGAATTTAGGGAAAAGTCTTTTAAATGTTTTTGAGATTCTAGAGGAGAGCATTAAAACAAATAAAGCTATTAATGTAACATATTATTATTTAACCTCTCGCGAATTTTCGCGAGAGGTTTTCAATAGTTAGTCTCTGTTAAACACATTTTGAGGTCTTAAAAGTTGTTCTAACTCTAATAGAATTTAGTTGTCTTTACCTATGTGGTGGTCGCATAGGATTCAAACTCTTATACTATTAAAATGAGATAACTGTTTCCATCTAATAAAATTGTTGTTTAAGATTATAATTTAATAAGGTAAATAGTGCTTCTCATCTCTTACTATGAAAGTATCTTTTTCATTTCGTCAATAAATGTAGAAGATGTAACTACCCTTCTATACCATTATCGAACTATTCCAGTTGATTCACAGCAGAAAAAAATAAATCTATTTTTTCTTTCATCTTTCCTACTTGCGAAAGAGAACGCCCCTCATCTCCACCAAGCCTTACCTTTTTTGACGTCTGGAGTGGCTTTAAACGAAGCTCTGAAGCGGATAAATCAGCAGTCCAAACTGTGTGGATTCTATCAGACTTTACTATAATTTGTTTGAT
>Ga0315282_10012966_pt1 | contig 12653 bp, 8 predicted proteins | sample YL17G07_20_MG_FD_203693 | JGI IMG/M metagenome (GOLD analysis project Ga0315282, IMG submission 203693) | Sediment microbial communities from Yellowstone Lake, YNP, Wyoming, USA - YL17G07_20 | ecosystem: Environmental > Aquatic > Freshwater > Lake > Sediment | place: USA: Wyoming | collected... | reverse complement strand
GAATATGCTATCACGCGGAATCTTGGCTCCGCACTTGCGGCAGAACTTTGTCTCTCTGTCAGGAGGCTCGGCAAGAGAGACTTGAGGCTCTGGAATGCTTCTCATCGCTACCCATAGCTTGTTGGTTTGATTGAACCAGCTGCCACACACGTTCAAAGTCAGCTACGGTCGCAAGCAAGTGGGTAGGTGTCTGCGGTATGTTTGGCGGCATTGATGCGGTCGAGGCAGTGGACACCGTTGTCGTAGTCCCAGTTTCAAGCATGATATTGGTGTTGGTTGCTTGATTCGTGGCCATACGCGGCCTGAGGAAATACTCTGCCCCAAGTGCAGATGCTCCCACAAATGCAGCAGTAGCGCCGGCATACTTCAGAAACCGACGACGATCCAATTCCCATCACTTGCTTACTTCAGAAACTTCCGCCTATTCATCGGGTTGCCTCCGATGAGTTATTTCCAGAAATCTTCTTGGATTGATCAATAGCTATGACTCCTCATCCTTGCTCCAGTTCTGGAATGGCTGGCAGTTCTTCGTAGCGAATCGTGAGCTGTCGTCCCTGGACAGAGAGCGGAAGCCGATCGGTTCCGAAGACATAAGCGCCGAAAAATGCACCGAACTCATGTCCGGTCACCTCGTTCACCGCCTTTAGAAGCTCCTCACCCGAGATATGGTAAGCAAAGTCGTACCATTCATTTGAGTCGCCTTTCTGGGTCGCCCAGTGCTCAAAGAGATATTTCATCAGATCATCCATGTCGTGTTCACCGTTAGTGACCTTGCTCATCGCCTCATTGAGCAAGTAGCCGACGACCGCACCCTTTCGATAGTATAGAAGCCCGTCAACGTCAGTTCGGAAGGGCTCCAAGGGTACATCGTTCGCAGTTCCCGCAATCTCATCATGATAGTAGTCGTACTGCCAAATCAGCCCCTCATGGTATTGATCCACAGACCACATGCCGGTCTTGAGTAGAGCATGATACTCGTAGTAGCTGGTTAGGCCTTCTGTGAGGAACCAATCACCGAAGAAGGCGCCGGAGTTCCCATTCCACTCATGGAAGATGTGATGTGCCTCACCGGGTTCATCGGTGAGAGAGCATGTGAAATAGCCATAGGCTGCCTCCCTATAGCTGAGCATCGATCGACCTTTTGGGCAGGGGACAAACAACACAGTGTATACGTCTCTGGGCAGATAGGTCGATTCAGAGATTCGACCCACATTCGCTGTGTAGTACTCGTAGAGAGTGAAGACCAACTTTGACACTTTTTCCTTCTGAGTCTCTGAGATTCCAGTGGAGGCAACCGCAACATTAGTGCCACCAATGTCGCGGCGCACCGTATCGAATCGGCCAAAACCAAGGAAACCGAAAATGAACTCGGAGGTCGAATTGGCCCTGTAGAGCTCTCCCTCATTTCTCCAGTGTGTCAGGACTTCCCAGCCATCTGGAATTTGAAAGCGGATGGTTATGTTTTGGATTGAGAGATAACGGTCATAGGATGAGGTCGTCGGAAAGAAGAACAAGTACTCTGGTTCCACGACGCCAAAACGGCCGTCAAGGTACCAATGCAGATCGTACATGGAAGCTTTCGGGCTAAGATCCACATCATACTCGAATTGGCCTGTGGTCTGCCCTCCGATCGGCAGGGACAGACTCTCAAGGAAGCGTGTACCCAGGGTGGAGATGACTGCGGCTTCTGGCGTGAGATTGGTCGCGATCGGCATCTGGCGGCCGCCACCTGCTTCTCCTCTGCTCAAGGTCATTCGAGTCTGTTGATTGTGCACGACACATTTGACATGTATGATACCAGACGCTGGATTCTGGATGGTTAGAACATACTCAAGGGATATCTCGGGGGCTCCGGTGGTTGGCACTGAAAGTGTCGATGTTGTGCGGATCTCTCCAGACGATGTCAGCAAAGATGTTTGTTGAGTGTCCTTGTTCACTATCTGACTCGCCATGTTTGGAGCGAACAACCAGTAGCCAAGTCCGGCCGCGACCACGAGTACGACTAGAACGATCGCAATCAGCTTCGAGCCTTTGTTCGTCAAACGAATCTCACTTCCCACGTCTGCGTAAGTAGAAGACCCCGACGACGGCTAGACCCATGGTTACCAAGGCCAGAACGGTTTCAGTCGCGAATACTCCTAGCGCAAGTTGAACTGACGTCATTTCTGTAGTGACACTTTCTGGCGGGCTCGTCGTTCGCAAAGGCGTTAGAAGAGTACTCGTCTCCGAGGTGAGGGTCTCTACCTTGGAGGTGGTCGACACGTTCGTGGTAGTTGTGGGGACCGTGACGGTCTCCGTCAACGCAGGATAGTGGCTTGGTTTGAGGTAGAAAGTAGGATCTCCTATGATGATTATTCCATAGAAATACTTCTTCGTGTACTCGTTCCCTCCATCCTCGTCTTTGATACGATCTGCAAACCATTTGCGAAAGACGGTTCCGATGTTGCCGTCTCTACACATGGAGTAGAATCTGTTGAACTGCTGCATGTCACCTGGCTTCGTGGAACTTATCGCGAGGAGCCCGTAACTCTTGCTGAATATGTACCAGCCCCCCATGTAGTCTCTGTCGGCGTTCCGGGCATTCCAGCATGAGATCAGAATGTAGAAGAAAGCACGTGGATCATTCCGACGAACGTCCATAGAGGTAACGTCACCTTCAGAATCCTCATTGTTGACAAAGAAGTGATGGGAGGTGGAGCCACCATGCACGAACAGATGGACAAGCGTCCACCCCTCTTTCAGACGATTCAGGTAGTCTGTCGGGTTCGTGTGTAGTCTGTCATTCACAATTGTCCTATTGAGGAACACGGCACTAACGGCTGAACTGTACGCGCTTGCCATATCGGCCCAGAAATCATCCACATAGATCAGTGCTCTTTCTGGCAGCTTGAGCCACCCACTTCTGTAGGCGTGGTTCTTGCTGAAGTAGTTCTTGAGAAGCGAGACCTCGTCTTCTGCCATACCAGAGGCTTTCAGTCTACCAACCCAAATCTCAGGTGCTCTGTCGCCAGTGTGTTGATCGTATTTTCCGTCCCCATCTGTGTCCTTCCATATCCCGTTTAGATCCATGTAGAAGAGGTCCATGGGAAACTCCTGATGCGCTACCTGAGGCTGAAGAGGATATGACACATCCATCTCATACCACGCTGAAGGGATATCTCCGACCAATAGACAGCCGATCAAACCCCTTGGATACTCGGACGCAAGTGTGGACCTGATGTCCTCAGGGCTCTCTGCCACATATTCCTGAAGCTCGGCTCGCAATCCGTCGCGTTCGATGTCCTCGACATATTGGTTGATCTGCGGCTTTATCGAGCTGAAGATGTTGTGGTGAACAATTATGCGGACAAGTGCAGCTGGCTGCGCCATGGAGAATGTGATCGCAATCTGCGACCCAGCTAGCGCACACAACAGGAGGACAGCATACACGAGCTTCTTCATTTGACCGCCCAAGGCCTGTCAGTCAACACCCCAGGGGAATGGAGCCCCATCGCGTGGACAGACCGAGGCAGACAGGAAGAATCTTCGTGTCGTTCAGGTAGACCAAGCTCAGGATTTGCGAGTCAACCAAGTTGGACACAGCGTAGTCTATTCGATAGATCTTCGCCACATTGTTCTCGTAGATCTTTGTAAAGTGCTGTGGCTGGAACTGGTCGTCAAACATTAATCGCATCATTGTCGCCTGCCCAGCTTTCGAGGTCAACGTCCCTCCAATTGACGGGTCGATATGGATGTAGTCCGTCCCGTTGTAACCTGCAATTCTCGCGATCCAAATGAACTTCCACCAGTCCGCAAATGCCCCTGTCTCATCATTGCCAGGGAAGACGATCACATACGTCGCCCCGTATTTTCTCATTATTTTCAATGACTCGTCTTCAGGCAGGAGGAACGCCCTAGCAACATCCTGTATCTTCTCCGATGACTCATAGGTTCCGAAGAGTTGCATCTCAAGGGCGTAAGTTGGATCTCGACTCACACCGCTAATGGACTGAATTATATCCCTAGAGGGATATGCTACGACTGGCTTCCTTCTCCCAAACTCTTGAATCGCAAGACCATAGTCCCACCACGAGAAGACCACCGCGTCCGCAGGCGTCAACTCATCCAGTTTCTGGAAGGCCTGCATGCCAGATGGGCTACTCTTGACCACATTCAGGAATACTCGTTCCGGATTCCGATTATCAAAATCCAGTTTCAGGTAGACGAAAAGCGAAGAAACTGGAATGACACACAACAATGCAACAATGAACAGCCTTCTAGAACGCGCCATCTTCAGCCACATATAGCGACTTCCTCTCCGCTCTTAAGCTCTGCCTATGAACCGTTTCTTGTTGTGTACTATGCGAGTCCTCAAACGAAGGATTGCACACGGACGATCCAAAGGAAAAGAGGCGAAGACGACATTCACAAGCGACTCGTGAACAAACTCATCTCACTGTTCGAGGACGAGATATACGACCGAAAGGAGAAGCTCGTCGAAAGTCTCAAAGAACTTGCCGAATGAGACAGCAGCCCCTTTCGCCTGCGGTTGGGTAGATCGCGTTGCTCGGATTTCTTGAGACGTTTGCCTCTCTCCTCTTTTTGTGCACGCGGTACGCTGCTAGGGTCAGCACGATAATGGCCAATGGTATGATGTAACCGATTTCCGCTCTGAAGTGCGCCAGGCTACGTTCGAATATCTCACGTATGTCGGGGAGGCTTGGCATTCGAAGGGTCACCGAGGCAGGTTGCGCCTCGATCGTCACCTCGATGGCGCTTTGCAGCTTTGAGGCGTCGCCACGATAGAGTACCAATATGGTGTAGGTGGCATTTCTAGTGACTTCCTGTTCAAAATCGGATTGGCCACTGGTATCTGTTGAGGTATAGCCGAGGATGCGAGAATCTACGCAGTAGTACACGGTCGCATTCGGTACAGGATTGCCACCGAAAGTGGTAAGCTTCGTTGCTATCGTGAAGGCCTTTCCGACCCCCTTTTGTCCGGAAGTATAGAGGAGTTCGATCCTCGTGAAGTATTCGTCCAGCGGAATCCTCTCCACTCCGAATACGTATCTGTCAAAGAAACTCGAGAAATCTCTCTTGGCTATTGAATTCGCCTCTTCCAATAGGTCTTCATTGGTGAAAGCTCCCTTCTTCGACCCGAAACGCAAATACACGCTCTTCATGAGGTCGTCTGCCCGCTTGTCTCCAGCGGTTGCTCCTCTGATCTCGAGATCTAGAAGCAAGCATACCAGAGCACCCTTGTTGTAAGCAATGAACGTATACTTGTCCTGAAGCCCTTCGCTCACAAGATTGTATGCGTCGGCGAGTGCGACGTCATATCTGGTCTTGTAGTAGTCGTTCAGGTACGTTCTGTAATCCTCAATGGAGCTCGAGTAGGAATAGGTGATGTTCAGGTCTATCAGGACCCTGTACTGGTAGTAGACGGAGGATCCTTCAACAAACCACGTTTCCTTCTCGGTAGCGGGCGTCATACCGTAGGGAGCCCAAGCATTCCATCTGTGAAAGAGACGATGGGCAAACTGCTGCATGGGCCACTCGAATCTCGGCCGGTCCATCTCCACGACCCTAGGGATGTAATGTATTGAAAGTCCCTGTCCTTGGGTGTATTCTCCACCGAAGATGTCCACGTCATCCTCAGCAGCAGGGGTGAAGATTCCGAGATATCTGTCTCCGACGGACTTGCCGAACAGCCCCGCCTGATACTCAAAAACCCTGAACGCAGTATTAGCGATCCTCGTTCCAACATCTTTCGGCCAGTCCGAGGGCATGATAATGGATACGTTCGTCACTCCGATCGCCTTATGGTGCACTGTGAAGTTTCCAAATGCCAGCGTAGATGTGGTGAAATACTCTAGCGAATCAATCCGAAAGAAATCCTGCTCCGCATCCCAAGGTACGTACGCATTCCAACCTTCGGGGAGGAAGAACCTAACCGTGATACCCTTCACCGCGATATCGGCAGGCACCAGGAAAATCCACTCTGCCATTGAAACTCCGAGTGTTGTCCCTAGGTATCCTAGATGGCCGGCACCGACCAAGCGGCCCAACGAAACATTGTAGGTGATGCGCACTCTCTTTGAATCTTTGGCCTCTGTTCTCCAGAAGCGTTCCCCGCCTTCGATGCGTGATTCTATTGCGAGGATGCGCCCCTTCTCGTTGTAGGCTCTCACATCGCTGACTGACTCTGAGTTGTCACCCTGATACTTGTGCATGCTGAGGGTGATGTATGGAGTGAACGTTCCCTCTACGGACATCTCTATCCGCGCAGTGTGCATTGTTGCGTCTGCCAGGGTAACGTTCATCACGTAGTCGAGCTCTACCTCTGCTGGATACGATCTCGCGTCCGCTTGAAGTACGATGGTTTTCCACCTAGGGACGAAGAGATCGTTTTCGGTTCTTACAGACCCAGGCCCCGCTCTTGCCAACTGAGGACTGGCCATCGCCTTGGACTGGGGATAATCTAGGAGCGTTCCGGGGATATTTGATGCTGATAGCATGATTAGCGTTACGGCGAAGACCAAATGCGCTCGCAAATCGCTCCCGCTCCTTGGCTAGCTGTAGAGCAGCCACTGCTTCATCTGAGAAGTCGGTATCCCATTTGAGAAGGCGTCATGAATCCTTGCGATTGTGGTATCCGGCTCAATGTAGAACATATTGCCTCCGTCAAACAGGCCCGCGATTGGCCATATTTGCAAGTACCCTGGCTGGTGTACAGGAGGTCTAAAAATGAACATATACACTGCTGACTGGATTTCTACTTCTCCTCTTAGCTGTCCTTCATAAGCCCTCCATGTGTGCGTCTTCGGTTCGTAGTATATGTTGTAGTAATGCTGCGTGATCATTTTGCCGTCGCTATATCCTCCACGCCAGAGAGAGGTAGTCGCGATCCCCCAAGACTTCGCCAACGCATCAATGAATGCTGTTTCGTCGGTGCAGGCTCCGATTCCTGTACCAGTTCTCAGGTAGTAATCGAATATGAAATTCACGTTCATGATGGACCAGTTGCGAACTTTCTCTCCTGCAATCTCTATCGTCTCGTTCGACTCAGGCGTGTTGGTGTACAACCAATTTGACGAACGAGTTGGCCCCAAATTGAAGTAGAAGTAGTATTCCAGGTTACTGATTGTCTTGGTCGGGTCGTTGTCAATCCAGTGCTTCTTGACTGCTTCCTCTCTCATCAGTCTCAAGGTGCTTATGCTGAGCGTATTCCATGAGTAACCTCTCGGATCCAACCTTGTACTCAAGTAATCATAATGGGATTCATATCCAACTAGAGCATGTGGCCCATGGATAGGTGTCATGTTACCAGCCCATGCCAAACAAATCTTAGCCTCCAGCGGGTAGTCCTCAAGTGGATAGTACCCTACTTGCTTCTGAAGCTCATTCGTCTCCGTGAAGAAAATCAGCAGGTCACTCGAGTCCTTTTTCACTGCCTCCCTGACCTGCCCATCACCCATTGTGACCCATAGCCCGTTGACCATGGCGATAGCCAGCGCGAGCGTGTCGTCTTTCTTGAACTCGTTCTGGCACGCAAGCCAATAGAGAATCTGTAGCTCTGTGTTGTAGTTTGGCACCGAGTATGAGAAATCTCTAGGATCTGGAGTCCCGCCTGTAATCATTAGCTCGAACGCCTCCTTGACTTCAGGATTGGTGGCATTCAGCGCCAGGTACGTGATCTTCGCAACAGCGGTCGCATTCGTCGCATCAGGGAGCGCTTGCAACTCCCACCCCAGCTGAACATATGGTTGAGTACCGCTCGACTTGAGCAGAGACACGTAATAGCTAACCGGCTTGGTGGCGCTGACATTGATCCACAGAGTGGTTTCTGATGCGAACGTCGACGACAACGTCGAGGTACGCTGGGTTTGCTCCGACGAGGTCAAGAGCGAAGTTTGTTCAGATGTTGTCGAGAGCGAGGTTCGCTCTGTTGTGTAGTTCACGATCTCGCTTGGAGTCTTTGGAGAGAGTAGCCAATATCCAGCTCCTCCAGCAACCACCAATGCTATCAGAACAACCGCAACTAGCTTCGAGCCTTTACCTGTCAAAGGAACCGTCTCCGTGCGGAGGGAACACATAGAGAAACCAATCGAAATGACTGAGGATCCAACGCGCGATTCTACTTCCTAAGTCTCCTCAACCAGACGACTCCGGCAGTAGCAAGGGCTACGACAGCAATCGCCAAGATCTCGATTGTTAGGGTCTGTGAGATAGATTGTGTCTCTGTGGACACCACGGTCTTGGTTTCTTGAATGGTTGTTGCGCTAGTGGCGTTTGAAGTAACGCTTGTCATGATCGATGTGCCAGGCATCGACAATGGCACAGTCATGGTTAGACTGCCTTCGTCAGGGACAAGGCCACAATAGCCACTGCCACCATATGAAACGCAGCTTCGAGCAAAGAACCTAATTCTGGACCCATTCGAAACCTCTATGTCTTGGTTATTGCAGGTCAGAATCAGGAAATCCTGTCCAGCACCTCCCGCCAGAGTAGTGTCTCCTCCGAAACGCATAGTGTCATCGATCACATTCCAGGTAAACTCGTTTTCGCCTCCTGAGTGCTTCATGACTTGGAAGGAAGCTTGGGACGATCCGGATGAGGCGTCAAATTTCACGAACAGCTGTAGAATGTAGTCCGGCGTGAAGTCTTTGCTCCAATGATAGCCTGTGCTAGAATCCGAGTCAATATCCAGCAACACTTGATACCAGATACTGTCAACATGGGGACCCGCAGTCTCGCTCGGAATCTTGTCACCCACGTCAAATCTATAATACAGCAAGTGACTGGAGGATGTGTAGTTGATGTCGATCAAGTTCACATAATGTTGTCCAAGGTCTCCTCCGATGGGACCGTACTGACCAACCAGCTGAATGGGCCCATCAGGTACGACTTTCCAGAAAAGCGGGTTGATCGTCACTTGGCTTCTTGCCTGCTTCCTGATGTAATTTGTCGAGCCGGCATAGGAGGCTGCAACCCAATAGATCCCAACGTCAAGATCGACTTTATAGCTGATTTTTCCCTCGCCGAAGTTGTTCGTCTTGGCCTTGCCGAGAGAATACACAAACCCGGCAGGGTCTTCCAAGTGGAATTCCACCGTCTCATTGACTATTGGATCTCCGTGAGCGTTCCTTAGTTCAGCCTTGATCTCTAGAACGTCCTGGGTTTTGATGGAGTTCGACGATAGGTTCAACACTAGAGTCGGCTGTTCTCTTACTTCCTCCACCTTCAAGGCAGCTGCTTCAGGCTCTATTCTGAAACCCCAGTGTAGAAACTGTGGTCTCAGGTCGTCGCCGGCCCCGAGGCTGAGAAGGTAGACGAATCTACTGAAAGCCAGAGAAGCATCCTTTTGACTGAGGTCTTCCATCTTGGCTTCCCTATTGTCGGGCGGTTGTGGAATTCCCGACTTCTTGGCGACTCTAAAGAAGGAATTCCATGTCTCCCATCCGTGTGTATCTGAAACATTGAACAGCATCGCTTCAAAATACTGTTGATCTTCGTTGTGACCATGCCAATTCAATCCGTATGGACTGACCTTCTTAGTCTCGTACTCTCGTAGCTTGGATCTCCAGAAAGACTCCATCCTCCTTACGTACCTCGGGGTGTACTTGAAGGTCGAGTCGAAGTAGTACGCGAACATTCATGCCGTTGTTTCTCCAAAGGCGATGTTCATGTTGATGTAGCCAGCCGTTGAACTCCTCGGGCGACTACCATCGAGCCCTGTGAAGTCATGAGCGAGTTCATGATAGAAAGTCCAACTTGGCGGGAACAGTCTGCCTTCATCTGTTAAGGTGCCCATGCGTACTGTCTGGCCCGCCATGCTCATCGAGCGATACTTGAAGAACGCAATCGATATTTTCTCACCGTGAAATGGTCTCTCGTCTACGACTTCTTGAGCGAAATCGTAGAATTGCTCCGCGATAGCTGCGTTCTTTTGCGCGTCTTCTAATATGAACCAGCCTAGAACTTCGGGATAGTAAATGTCCAGATTGGTTGAATGGCATTCCCAGATGTAGATGTCCTGTTTGCTCTTGAGCTGGCCATTTTCGAAGCGAGACCTTATCGATGAGATTTCATCGTAGGCAGTCTTTCCGGAAGGTATGATGATACCTTTCGACGCCTCAAATTTGTCAAGTAAGGATTTGTCATGCTCGCTAAGAGCGTCTCTGCGAGTGGTCAGGATGATGATGTCGTATTCTGTGAGGAGCTCGTCCCTTATCTTTGACGCATCATAGTCGTCTATCTGCACTTCTATCCCATTCTTGTAAAAGGGCCTAAAGTCCTCATACTGCCAATACGTCTTTTCGAAGGCTTGGAAATCCTGTGGCTCGTAGACATATGCTCTCGCAAGATACTTGACTCGTTGAAGTTCAACTGGCTGGATCTGGTTCGGTGTGATGTGTGTGGGACTCTGACTGCCCGCGGTATTCACCCACTGGATTGTCGTCGAGATCACGAGTAGGGGCAAGAAAACAATTACGAGCGCCACTTTCCGCCTCACAGGTTAGGCCTCTGACCCTCTGTTCTCCTATCGCTATGGTCAGAAAGCTGGTTTTGAGCTTAATCTTTGCTCGTTTCCAGCTCACTCTCAGCTGTTTTTCGGCTCAAGAACTGCTCAGTTGACATTTTCGAACGCGGGTTTCAAGCTAACCCCCGGCGCCTAGACCTGACAGGCCCGACCTATGTTGAACCTTCTGTTCAGCGCTCTCTCCCGGCGCCGAGTCTTCTTGTTCGCGTTTCAGCTTGATGAGTGCGCTAATGCGATCAAGGGTGGCTCCCACCCCTTTCTGGGTGGCTGCCACCTCGCGTGCGAACTCCATGAAGCTGCTCTAGGTTCTGGCTTGGCTACAAACAATACTTGTTCGTTATCCCCCGGGCTGCCAACACCTTGGCTTCCAGAAACGCTCAAAATGACGCAATTAGCCCCTAACTCATTAACAACTCAACTCGGAACCATAGCGCTTGGGCTGAATTACGATGCGTCACGTCCACTTGTTCCGAGTCAGCAGACACTCACGAGGGAACACACACTGACTACCACGAGAGCAAGCACTCATGTTGCTCCTGTGATCAAGAACCTGCAGCGGACGCCTACTGGGGTGGTGAATGACAAGGTCTACGATGGCACTGTCGCGTTTGACTCGACGACGGCAGCTTGCCCTTCTTGGACCCGAACTAGAATTGGCTTCTCTTCAATCTTAAGTGAGGGCACGCATCGAACACTAGATTGGCACTCGTTGGGATAGTTCTTATGTCCATGAGATTCTTCAATCTCATAGCCTGCGTTATTCTGTTCCTCACAGCTTTGACAGTTCTTGAGCCAAATGTGCTAGCTCTGTCTCCCTCTCAAGAAGTTGGCGTCTTGGAACTCTATCGCGCCAGACTCGCCATTTCAACAGACTCTGACTGGATTACGGTGCGCCTAGTCGGCGGAGCCGAACTCGGAGGCATCAGGCTCGAAGTACTTGAGGGTCAGAATGCTCCAAAGTTGACCTACTCAAGTGATGTGTCATCTGATTTGGTCCTGTGCCTCACTAAGAAGCAATATGACGAAACAACTGTGAAGATAGAAGTCACACTCACTCTTTCAAGCGTAAAGTCAACTGGTCACGTGAGTTTTCAAAGCGAGAAGGGAGATCTCGGAGGAATCGCCATGTCAATCTATAACTTGAATGGCGATCAGCCGTCGCTGGTAAGTAGATTCGTGAACAGCGTTAGTGGTCGCGACCTGAACTCGCAGGTGTTCTCCGTGGGCGGGAATGACTTGATCGCTGGAGGACCCCTCTATGGCAGGAGAACGGGTCTTGGCAGACTAGTCTGGGCTTTCTACTATCCATGGTACAGGCCCGACGATTGGAACCGCACGCAGCCCCCGATCCTGATCGACAAGCCCCTTGACAGACCGTACGACTCCTCCGACCCGAAGGTCATCGAACGGCATATTCGGATGGCCAAATCTGCGGGCATCGACGGCTTCATAACATCATGGGGCAACTATCTTCCAGGTTCTCCTAGGGATCCGGAAGATATCAATCTGAAAACGCTACTTGATGTGGCTGCTCGCGAAAACTTCAAAGTTACAATCTACTTTGAGTCATGCTGCCTAGAGCCAGGCGACCATCCAAAAACGAAGGACCTGCTGGAGCAACAGTTACGTAACTTCTTTCTGTCCTACGAAAAAGACCCAAGATACTTCAGAGTAAATGATCTGCCGGTGATATTCGTCTGGGCGGTTGATTCTCAATCCATTGAGACGTGGCAGGAGATCATTGGAGAGCTGAATCACTCGGGCTACAAAGGCTTCTACATAGCGGAGACTTCGAATGTTGATTACATTCAGGTTTTCGATGGTATCCACGTTTACGCACCCCTCATGGCGTTCAAAGATCTTACCGCAGGTGACAGAGCACTATCGCTGAGTGTCGCAAGCTACAGTCTCTTGTATCCGGACCGGTCCGCCAAGAAGCTTTGGGCCGCCACCATAACGCCTGGTTACGATGAAAGGAAGATCCCAGAAAGAGCGGGTCTCCTTCTGCCCCGAGAAGACGGAGGAACGTACCAACGAACATTCGATGCAGCTCTAAAGAGTGACCCGGACTGGGTTCTGATAACGAGCTTCAACGAATGGTTTGAGAATACCCATATCGAGCCAAGCGTCA
>Ga0315282_10012965_pt1 | contig 12654 bp, 14 predicted proteins | sample YL17G07_20_MG_FD_203693 | JGI IMG/M metagenome (GOLD analysis project Ga0315282, IMG submission 203693) | Sediment microbial communities from Yellowstone Lake, YNP, Wyoming, USA - YL17G07_20 | ecosystem: Environmental > Aquatic > Freshwater > Lake > Sediment | place: USA: Wyoming | collected... | reverse complement strand
CCATAATTTAACTTTTGATATTTTTCTGTAGTAACTAAAATTTTACCCGCTAAAGGGCTTTGCGCTTGCAAAACAAATTGCTTATTATCTTTACTAATTTCCGGTTCGCTTACCACAAAACCCATGATTGTCATTTTTGGCCCATTATTCAAACGGCTGATGTGCTTAGCCAGATCAATGGTCTGTGAGCTTGCCAGACGCCACCAGCCAAAGCCAAGACCAATCAGACAGATACCAACCAACATCAAACGGGGACGGCGTCGCCAAAATACACAAAATAACGCCAGCCCACCAACTAAAAAAGCCAGCCACCAGGGCTGGCGCAATTTTACTAACGAACTCATAAAAACACCTCCTAAAAAACTTAACCAAAAATAAAGAAAAAAGGTTGATTGATGAATCAAAATAGGATACTAACCGCTGTCAAGACAGCGTGGAATTCTACGGCGTCTTGACGCCGGTAAATTGTGCCAAGGTTTTTTCTGGCTGGAATTCTTGCAAAACTAATTCCTGTTTATCCGCCAGCCAGATCTTAATTGCCACCAAATCTTTAACGCTAACTAAATTCGGGACAACGGTCGTGCGAAATTGGTACGGCAAACCACTGGCTTGGATTAAACGCGCGCTAGTTTTAATTGCTGACAAATCACATTTCACGCCACAAGCCGCAACATATCTAACAAACGACGACTTAATGTCCATAGCAATATAATCCAGTAGTTTTCGTTGCAGCAACATCCGCAGCATTTTTGGCTGCGAACCATTAGTATCTAATTTTACTAAAAACCCCAGTTTTTTAATTTGGCTAATAAAATCTGGCAAATCTTGATGCAAAGTTGGCTCGCCGCCAGTCACCACCACACCATCTATTTTACCACGGCGCACTCGTAAAAATTTTAAAAAATCAGCTACGATAATTCGCGGCTGTTTTTTTATAAGCGCTGGCAAAACTAATTCTGGATTATGACAAAACCCACAACGAAAATTACAACCAAGTGTAAAAACTACTGCCGCGAGTTTTCCCGGATAATCAATAAGAGAAAGTTTTTGAAGACCACCCAGTAACAAAATTTTCAATTTCTAATTTTCAATTTTCAAACAATTTTCAATGTTATAATTCTTAATTTTCAATACGTGATCTACATTAAAAATTAAAAATTAATTCATTAGAAATTGTTTAGAAATTAGAAATTGAAAATTAAAAATTATTTTACAAATTCATGGGGTTAAAAAACAAAACAACACTTAAATTACTGTGTGCTAATTCTAAATACCTTTCTGTCCTTAAATTCCGCTTGTTTTCCTTCATTCCATTGCTTAACTGGCCGCAAATAACCAACGACCCGTGAATAAACCTCGCACGGCTGTTTAATGGTGCATTTAGGACAAAATTCATGTTCGCCCGCAATATAGCCATGTTGCGGACAAATACTAAAAGTTGGTGTAACGCTAAAATAAGGCAAATGATATTTAGTAAAAACCTTTTTCACGAGATTCTTGACTGCTTCGCCATTCGGCAAACGTTCGCCCAAAAAACCATGCAAAATTGTTCCCCCGGTATAACAGGCCTGAACCTGATCTTGTAAATCCAAGGCCTCAAATAAATCATCAGTATAGCCTACGGACAATTGCGTAGAATTTGTGTAATAAGGCACCGCCTTTTTCTTTAAGACATCGCGTTCATTAGCCGTAATAATATCCGGATATTTTTCTTTATCAATCCTAGCTAAACGATAACTGGTGCCTTCAGCTGGCGTGGCTTCTAAATTATACAAATTACCCGTGCTTTTTTGATAAGCAATTAAACGCTCTCGCATAAACACCAATGTCTCCATAGTTAATTTTTGACCACGGGGGCTGGCAATGTCATCTTTAATTAAATTAAGCAAAGCTTCATTCATCCCAATCAAGCCAATTGTAGAAAAATGATTAGCCCAATATTGACCACGCATTATTTTAACCCCGGATAAATAATGCCGCGCGTAAGGATAAAGGCCTTTTTCGGTTAATCGCTCCAGGGTTTTACGCTTAATCTCTAAACTTTCGCGAGCCAAATCCATAACTTCGGCCAATTGTTTAAAAAATTCTTCTTTTGATTTTGACAAATAACCCAAACGCGGCAGATTAATTGTTACCACGCCAATGGAACCCGTGAGGGGATAGGCACCAAACAAACCACCACCTCGTTTATAAAGTTCGCGATTATCAAGACGCAATCGACAACACATTGACCTGGCGTCTTTTGGATCCATATCAGAATTAATAAAATTAGCAAAATAGGGGATGCCATATTTGGCGGTCATTTCCCAAATGCCATTATAAACCGGATTGTCCCAGTCAAAATCTTTTGTGATATTGTACGTCGGAATAGGAAAAGTAAATACGCGGCTTTTGGCATCGCCTTCGGTCATCACCTCGCAAAACGCTTGATTAATCATATTCATTTCCTCTTGAAATTCACCATAAGTTTCTTTCTGCGCCTGACCGCCGATAAGCACCGGCTGCTGCGCTATCGTAGGCGACGGCAGCAAGTCAAGTGAGATATTAACAAAATATGTCTGAAAACCAACCCTAGTAGGCACGTTCATGCCATAAACAAATTCCTGCATACATTGTTTGACTTCTTTATAATTTAAATGATCATATCGGACAAATGGCGCAATTAAGGTATCAAACGAGCTCAAAGCTTGAGCGCCCGCGGTCTCTCCTTGTAATGTACAGACAAAATTCAAGGATTGACCTAAAACAGCGCCTAGATGCTTTGGTGGCGCGCATTCTAATTTGCCTTCAACGCCCCTAAAACCCTGCCTTAATAAATCATACAAATCCCAACCACAACAATAGGCCGCCAAACTTTGTAAATCGTGAATGTGGAAAACACCATTTTTATCGGCCTCGCGAATCTCTTTTGGATAAACCCGTTCCAGCCAATATTTTTTAGTCACAGCATTGGCAATATAATTATTCAGGCCTTGCAAAGAATAAGCCATATTACTATTCTCTTTGACTTCCCAGTCGTTTTCGCCTAAATATTGGTCCACCATATTAACCGCTTGGACCAATGACTCTTCGGACTCGCGGATCAAACGATGCTGTTCACGATATAAAATATACGCCTTGGCCGTTTCGGCAAATCCCTCCAAAATTAAAACTTCTTCAACTAAATCCTGAATTTGTTCAATGGTAGGAATTTTCCCTTTTTTAAAACGGCGATTTAAAAGCTCGCAGACTCTGGCAGTCACCAAACGCGATTTTTTGCCATCACCTTGTTTGGTGGCCGTGAGCGCTTTATAAACCGCCGTTATAATTTTTTTAGGATCAAATTCCACAATACTACCATTACGTTTGTGAACTTGAGTGATTTTATTTAGCATGGCACGTTAGCAGCATCCTCTGTCATTCCCGCAAAGCCTGCCCTCGGCTACGATCGAGGGGCGGGAATCTATACGATAATCAAATGATTAAACGTGGATTCCCGCACCCTGCTGGGCATCTTCGACCTTCGCGGGAATGACAGAAAACACTATTTACTATAAATTTATTACAGGTCTTATTTTAACTTACGCCTCAACTTTAAGCAATTAAAAAATGTGGAAAAACATCTTATGTCGCAGATTATTAGTTATCCTCTTGACAAAATAGACAATATAGTTCTATAATAGAAAAAGAGTATTAAAACAAAATTGTGTTAAGTGTCGTCCCGCGCCCCTTGTGGGGAGCGGCACTAAAAAGAAATTAATTTTTAATTAGTTTTCGTCTTGCCATTTTGTTTTTAAGCTCCGGTCGAATCAATAATTTAATTTAATTCAAGAAACAAAATGGCTTACACAAAACAACAAGATAGCTACGAAAGGAAGATGTATAAAGGCAATTGGAAGTGCGCGAAATGCGGCACCACCATTACCGAGCTTCCTTTCCAGCCCGATCCAGATAAGACTGATCGTTTGTATTGCCGCGATTGTCACCGACAAAATCGGGATGATCGTCCACGTCGTGATAACTTTGGCCCAAGGCCAATGTTTCAAGGCGATTGGCAATGTTCTAAGTGTGGCGCTAAAATCAACGAGCTACCCTTTGAACCACATGAAGATCAGTTAGACACGCTTTTATGCCGCGATTGCTATCGCGCCTCTAGACCCGCTTTTGGCGGTGGTCGCGGCCGATAACATGGCATAACTAAAAGCCGCTTGACCCCTCACCTTTTCTTAAAAAGGTGAGGGGTTGACAAAAGCGGTTTTTAGTTTATTAAAATATAATTTATCTTAAATACTTTCTGTTTTTTAATTTTTCTGGCAAATATGTTTGCCTTTCTTGATAATTAAACTTCGGGCTATATTTATAGTCCTTGCCATAGCCCAAATCTTTCATTAATTTCGTTGGCGCGTTGCGAATATGCAAAGGCACTGATAAAGCGCCATATTGTTTAACATCATTGGCGGCCTGACCATAAGCCACGTAAAGCGCGTTTGACTTCGCGCACTTTGCCATATAAACTACGACTTGGGCTAAAATGACATTGCATTCGGGCATACCAATAAAATGACAGGCCTGATACGCGGCTACTGCTTGCTCCAGCGCCCGCGAATTCGCAAGACCAATATCTTCTGACGCAAAACGGATTAAACGCCGCGCGATATAAAGCGGTTCTTCGCCAGCCTCTAACATCCTTGCCAGCCAATAAAGCGCCGCGTTAGCATCTGACCCACGCATGGATTTATGAAAAGCAGAAATAATATTATAATGCTCTTCGCCATTTTTATCGTAAAAAAGATACGATTTTTGAAATGCCTGACGCACTAAATCTTTATCCACTTCACTAGATAAACTAGCAGCATATTCTAAAACATTTAAAGCAGTCCGGGCATCACCATTAGCCATTTGGCTGATGAGCTTAATAACTGAAAGCTTAATTTTAATTTTTGCTTGGCCCAAACCTTTTGATTTATCTTTGATGGCTCGTTTTAAAATTACCGCGATTTGTTCGCTGGTTAATTGATGCAAAACAAACACGCGACAACGCGACAGTAAAGCGGAAATTACTTCAAAACTCGGATTTTCTGTGGTGGCGCCAATTAAAATAATGATGCCTTTTTCCACGTGCGGCAAAAGCGCATCCTGTTGCGCTTTATTCCAGCGATGAATTTCATCAATAAATAAAATTGTTTTTTGACCCAAGCGCGCGTTGGTTTCCGCTCGCTTGATAATCTCGCGCAAATCTTTTAAGCCAGCATTAACCGCGCTTACTTGATGAAAATCAGCTTTGGTTTTTTTGGCAATAATAAAAGCCAGGGTTGTTTTACCAGAACCGGGCGGCCCCCAAAAAATCATTGACGGCATTTTGTCGGCACTGATTGCTTGGCGCAATAATTTTCCTTGACCAATCACTTCTTCTTGGCCCAAAAAACCCGCCAGAGTTTCTGGTCGCATCCGATCAGCTAATGGTTGATTTTGGTTAAAACTTAGCATAACAGTTAGCTGTCATTCTCGCCCCCCTGCTGTCATTCCCGCGAAAGCGGGAATCCACGCCCAGTTGGGTAATTATTGTATAGATTCCCGCCTTCGCGGGAATGACACCATGTCTTTAATCTACCGCCTTTTTAAATTTTTGACAATAAAAAAGTTCTAAACTTGGCAGTTAGGCCTGTTTAGAACTTTTTTTAATACTACTCTACTAAAAAACCGCCGCGCTGGCGATTCCCGTTCAGCAGTCTTTATAAATATCTTTTCTGTGACCCACTTTTAAAATAAAAATTTTATTACGATTAACATCAAAAATAGCACGGTAATCACCTATCCGAAACCGATATTCGCCAAAACGATAACCTTTTAATTTTGATGATATTTTTTCAAGATTTTATCCAAACTAATAGTTTTTTTGTCCTGACGACGACGTTTAATCTCCTCAACGAAACAACTTGAACGATACATTTCCAAATCCTCTAAATCCCGCTCAATAGCTTGCCACTTTTTTAAAGGCAAAACCACTAAACCATACTGCTGTTTGGCTATTTCCGCAACCAAGTCTAACTTTTCTAAAGTAGTTTGTGTCATAAAAATTTATTCTATCGTCCGTAAAAAAGATTCTTTATCCTCAAAAGTGCCAACCGGTTTGTCTGCACTAATTTTTGCTATTTTTTTAACAAACGTGGACTTATAATTACCCTCTCGATCTTTAGCCAATAAACCAATCATAAAAGACCGAAAAACTTGTGTTTCTTTTTGTAGTTTAGTAATGTTTTTATTAATTTTTTCTAAAATCATTGTATCCATTGTCTCCATATTATCCTGTCTAAAAAATCCTGTCAACCCCGTTAAAAAGCCCGTTGTCTTGTTGTGATGGCTTTCTAATGGGGTTAATAAAAAAGCAGCAAGATGTCTTACCCTGCCGCTAATTATGTTTTACCTTGCTAAGGTTTTCAAATCATCGATCGTTGTGTTGATAATTTTCTTGACTTCAGATGAACTCAGCCTACCTTCTTTAGCCAGCGTCCAACAACCACACATTACCATAGCCAACCTTCTTAAATCTTCTTCGTAAACCGCTGGAAAATCATAAATTATAGGATTAATATATTCTTCTAACATTATTCTATTCTCCTTTCGTTAATTGTTCTAGCCGACTCTCCACGGCCCGCAAAATATCAATTTGTTCCATAAGATAGATTTGAGTTTCGGCTTGACGCTCTTTGATCATCTTCATTAACCTAGCGACCTCAACCTCATTTTAGCAATTTAGCAATTGAACAATTTAACAATTTAACAATTTAACAACATCACATGGGCTTCTTCGGCCTCCTCTTCGCTACGCTAGAGTCGGCCTCAGAATGACGCACACAGCGCATTTTTACTTCATTTTCCGCCTAATAAACGCCGGAATATCCCATGTATCGTTATCCTCAACTGCTTTCACTTGCGGTTCAAATGCCTTAGGTTGAGGCTTAAGCTGTTTTGATTCTGGTTTGGGTTCTTCGTTAGATTGTTGTTTGGCGTCTTCGTTATCTTCATTGTTAGTATCATCGTCTTCGTTGTCAGGCGTTTCTTGTCTTAAATTCGGGAAATCAAAACCAGAACCACGAAAATCATTAGGACTAACAATTTTAGAATGCTCTACGGTTCGGCTGACACCTTCAGAACGCACCACATTATCCGAATCAAAACCAGTGGCAATCACGGTAATTTTAATTTCCCCTTTTTTCAATGCCTCATCAACCACAGCGCCAAAAATTACTTTGGCATCCGGATCAATAGATTCAGTAATAACCTTAGCCGCCTCATTGATCTCGGTCATTGTTAAATCCGAGCCACCACAAACATTAAACAAAACTCCTTTAGCGCCATCAATAGAAACCTCCAAAAGCGGCGAATTAACTGCTGCCTTGGCAGCGGTTACTGCCCGATCATCTCCGGTGGCACGACCCACGCCCATTAAGGCAGAACCGGCATTTTGCATAATCGCCCTAATATCAGCAAAATCAACATTGACAATGCCCGGTACAGTAACCAAATCAGAAATGCCCTGTACGCCTTGGCGCAAGACATCATCCACCATGGCAAAAGCATTATTTAAAGTAATATTGCGATCAATAATTTGTAAAATTTTATCATTGGGAATCGTAATCAAAGTGTCTACCCGATCTTTCAATTCCATAATGCCTTTTTGGGCAATTTTCATACGCTGACTGCCTTCAAAAACAAATGGCTTAGTAACCACGCCAACTGTTAAAGCACCGGCGTCTTTGGCTGCTTCGGCAATAATTGGCGCCGCTCCTGTGCCTGTGCCGCCGCCCATACCACAAGTAATAAACACCATATCAGCGCTTTTAACCGCATCATGAATTTCATCGCGATTTTCTTCGGCAGCCTGACGCCCAAGTTCAGGATTCATACCCGTTCCTAAGCCCCGAGTTAGATTCTTGCCAATATGCAATTTATGCAATGCTTTGCAAAAATGTAATTGCTGGGCATCGGTATTAATAGCAATAAATTCTACGCCTTGAATTTTAGAATCAACCATTCTAGAAATGGCATTATTGCCGCCGCCGCCCACACCAACCACTTTGATTTTAGCAAATGTTTCAATTTCTGGTTTTATTTGAGCCATAAATTTAGAATCAAGAATCAAGAATCAAGCGACCCCCACCCTAACCCTCCCCCTCAAAGAGGGAGGGAACCCTTAATTCATAATTCTTCATTCTTCATTCTTAATTCTGTTTTATAAATAATGCCCTCGCATTTTGCCAGGGCAACACAAAAAATATAAATACACCTGACAAAATTATGGATTAAATGCCCTTAATAATTTTTTAATATTTTGCCACCAACCGTGAGTTATTTTAAAACTCTTTTCCGTGGACATATCCGGCTCTTGTCTTAATCTTACGCCCCAATAAGCCAAACCAATCGCTGGCGCAAAACAAGGATCATCAACTTGGTCTAAAATACCAGTTGCTTCTTGGGGAAATCCCACTTGGGCTGGCAAACGTAGTTTCTCCTTAATCAAATCAATCATACCCACCATCTTAGCGCCACCACCCAAAAGGACAACGCCTGCTGGTAAAAGACCTTGTCGGCCAACTTTCTTCAACTCTTGATTAACTAAGTCCAAAATCTCTTCGGCGCGTGCCCGCACGATTTTCGCGATTTCATAACGCGGTACATAACCCTGTTCAGTATCAGATAAATCAGCCAAATTAATTTTAGTTTTGGCGTTAATCTCTTGTGGTAAAACCGAAGCGTACTCTAGCTTAATTCGTTCAGCTAAGTCAATATCTGTACGCAAACCAATCGCAATATCGTTGGTAATGTGGTTGGCACCCAGAGGCAAAACGTGAGTATGAATAATATCGCCCTCTTCATAAATTGTCAAGCCTGTTTGGCCGGCGCCAATATCTAAGCACAAAACACCAAGCTCTTTTTGCCTTTTAGTCAAAACGGCTTCTGCACCGGCTAAAGGCGAAGCTATTAAATTTTCTACATTCAACCCCGCCTCATTTACGCATTTAGTTAGATTGCGAACAAACGGCGAGGAGGCATCAACAATCAAACAACTCACTTCTAATCGCACACCATGCATACCGATCGGATCCTTAATCTCGTCTTGTCCGTCAACCGTAAAATTCATCGGCAAAGCATGAATAATTTGCCGATTGGGTGGCAACGAAATTGCTTGAGCGGCTTTTAAAACTCGCCCAACATCCTCGATAGAGATTTCACCATCTGCCCGAGAAACTGCCACTACGCCTTTACTTTGACGGCACTGTAAATGATTACCGCCCAAACTCACTACCGCGCTCGTAATCGCGAGACCGCTGCTTCGGTTGGCCGCTTCCACTGCTTGACGAATAGATTTAACCGTATCACGGATGTCCACAACCACCCCGCGACGCAAACCAGATGATTTGGCCTCGCCCATACCGATAATTTGCGGATGGTTATCACCTTCCTTGATTTGAGCAACAACTACTCTAATAAAACCAGTGCCCACGTCAAGACCAGTAATAATTGATTCTTTGGACATAAACAAAAAACAATTTTAAATTCTTAATTCTAAATTTTAAATCAATTTTAAATGTCTAATTTTAAAGCTTTAAAAAAATAAATTTGTGTCGTTTTAAAATTTAAAATTAAGATTTGAATTAAAATTAAAAATTTAGAATTTAAAATTTAGTCCTTTTAAGACAGACATCGTCTTATCTTGCATCGCCTTCAAGCTCGCAGAATCAGTATGATTCTGACCTGTAAGATGTAGTATACCGTGTATTAAAACCTCTGTCAATTCGGCTTGCCAAGATTTTTTCACGCCCCGCGCTTGATCTTTAATTTGTTTTAAACAGACCACCAGATCGCCCCAGACGTCGCCAGTATGTCCAAAAAAAACACCTCGCGCAGTGCCGGCTTCCCGATAATTAAAAGATAAAATATCTGTTACTTTGTCTTTATGGCGAAATTGTTTATTGAGTTCTTGAATGCGATTTGGCGTTACTAAAACCAATCCCACTTCCCTATGATCGCCTAAACCCAAAACCTGCCAAATTCTTTGGCCAATTTTTTCTAACCATTTTTTATCAATTTGAAATCGCGTTAAATTAGTAATTAATAATGACAAGATAAAAAATTTATTTGTCTAAACGAATCCCTTTTGGTAAAGGATCATTTTCAGCGAGTTTGCCTTGTTTAATCAATTGATCTCGCACGATTTTGATTTTTTCGCGCCGCAAAGCGCTTTGTCTTTTGGCTCGCTTGTTAACCGGCCGTTCATGAAAACGGTCTTTACGCGCTTCCAATAATATGCCACTTTGTTGTACACGGCGACTAAAACGCCGCAAAAGACTTGTTGTGGTTTCTCGATTCCTGCGCTTGACTTCAATAGCCAAAATAATTCACCTCCTTAGTGGTGTTTAAAATTTAATACCTTCTACATTAACACTGTTTAAATTTTATGTCAAATTAGCTGATTTCTGCGCTAATTAGCCGTTAGCGATACGTAGGGCTAAAAGTTGTGGAAAACAAAAAAAATAACAGCCTTTCGGCTGTCACTCCAATAGACAATAACCTACGCTGCCAATAAATGCAGATGTAAGTGTTCAACTAATTGACCGGCACCGCGGCCTACATTAAAATGTAATTGGTAGCCATATTCTACTACGCCTTGATCTTGAGCAATTTTTCGCGCCAGTAAAATCATTTTACCAACCAATAACGCATCTTTGGGTTTTAAATCATTGACTGACACGATATGGCGTCGCGGCACAATCAAAAAATGTAGTCGCGCCTTGGGCTTGATATCGCGAAATACCACGAATTGCCTATCGCGATAAATTATTCCGGCTGGAATCTCTCCTTTGGTAATTTGGCAAAAAATACAGGACATGGGATTTTGAATTTAGAATCTGGAATAAAGAATAAAATAAATCGTAGTCCTCTTTGGAAGGAGTATTCCAAATTCCAAATTCTAAATTCTAAATTCATTATTCATTATTCATTATTCTTTATTCTTTATTCTTAATTCCGTTCTTTAAGCCGCTTTTTCAAAACATCAACAATCTTATCTATTTTAATATTTTCCTGAATACCGCTTTGCATATCGCGTAAAATAAGCACTTCGTCAATGGCTTCTTTTTGGCCTAAGATAATCGCGTAAGGCGCACTTAATTGATCCGCGGCCTTAAATTGGCTTTTCAAACTGTCTTTGGAAAACGCCTCGGCCACACGCAAGCCAGATTGCTTGAGTTTTTCGAACAAGACTAAACTTTTTTTGCGTCCCAAATCGCCAATTTGAACCAAAAATACTTGTGGCGCCATTTTATCATTAAAACTAATCTTTTGTTTTTTAAGATATTCAACAACCCTGTCCATACCCAAAGACCAACCCACAGCTGGTGTGGGCCTACCCCCCAAAAGAGAAATCAAGCCATCGTAACGACCGCCAGCACACAAAGTGCCTTGAGAACCAGCATCTCCATCTGGGATAAACTCCAAGACCGTTTTGGTATAATAATCAAGCCCACGAACTAAATGAGTATTTAACAAATAAGGTAATGATAAAACATCCAAGTATTCTAATACTGCCTTAAAATGACTGTTGCAAGCATTACACAGAAAATCAACAATTTGAGGCGCTTCTTTTTTAATCGGCTGACACTTGTCTTCCTTGCAATCCAAAACTCTTAACGGGTTCTGACGCAAACGACGCTTACAATCCGTACAAAGTCCAGCTTGACGAGCCCGCAAATAACTTACCAAAGCCCGCCGATATTCAGGTCGACATTGTTCGCAACCAATGCAATTAATATGGATGCTAATTCCCTTTTGAATTTTTAATTTGCTAAAAATAGAAAAGGCGATTTGGCATAGTTGAGCGTCAAGCACTGGCGACGTGTCACCCAAAATTTCCGCGCCAAACTGCCAAAACTGGCGCAAACGACCGCTTTGTGGTTGCTCATAGCGGAACATCGGACCACAATAATAAAGTTTGACTGGCTGGGGCCACTGCTTCATCCCGTGTTCAATATACGCCCGACAAACACTGGCGGTGGCTTCGGGACGTAAAGTTAGATTATCGCCACCCCTGGTTCGCAAATTAAACATTTGTTTTTCTACAATATCCGTTATCTGGCCAACTCCCCGTTCAAAAAGTTCTGTTTCTTCTAAAAACGGCAAATCAATCCGCGAAAAACCATAAGCAGCGGCAACCTCTTGAACTACTTGACGAATTTTCTGCCAATATGGCTGTTCAACAGGTAAAATATCACGAAAACCTTTTGGCGATTGATAAACTTTTTTCATATAGGATATCGGTTAAAGAGCTAACTCGCAACCCGCTAACCCGTTAACTCACTAACCCGTTAACTTATTTAATATTAATATGCCGGCGCTGTCATTAAATCCACCTTGTTAATCGGCCAAGCCCTAACCCAGGCCTTGCCAATAATATTTTGACGCGGCACCGGCCCCCAGCGCCGTGAATCCGAAGAAGCATCCCGATTATCGCCCATAACAAAATAGCCGCCCTCACCCAAAGTATAAGTGGCCTCACCATAATAATACGGTTTAGGTCTTAAATAACTGGACTCATCCAGCAAAAAACCAAAATTATTCTGACTAGCAATGTAGATACCCTCACTATTAATTTTAATTATCTCGCCTGGCAAACCA
>Ga0315282_10012964_pt1 | contig 12654 bp, 11 predicted proteins | sample YL17G07_20_MG_FD_203693 | JGI IMG/M metagenome (GOLD analysis project Ga0315282, IMG submission 203693) | Sediment microbial communities from Yellowstone Lake, YNP, Wyoming, USA - YL17G07_20 | ecosystem: Environmental > Aquatic > Freshwater > Lake > Sediment | place: USA: Wyoming | collected... | reverse complement strand
TCTCGCATAAGGGTGTACCTCCTTCCTAGAGTTTTGTCGCTCGCGGAAGAGTACACCCTTTTTTCTTCTTCAAAATTCAAATTTACACAAAAGAAGTTACACTACCTTTCCGGAACGGTATCGTTGCGCTCCCGGTGTCATTCCGAGCGTAGCGAGGAATCCCGCTCTCATTGACGCTTTTCACCGCCGCCCAAGCCCAGAGCGGGATTCCTCGCTACGCTCGGAATATAACACCGGCCAGCTAGCGCTACGAAGTAATCCTCTTCGCCCCCGCATCCCAGACCGCCGCCGTCTTATTGAAGTAGGAGTAGTTCGACATGTGGCAACCCAGGGCGGTATTGTTTCCGAACACCTCATTCTCGACGACCGGCTGGCGTGTCCTCACGGCGCGGAAGAAGTTTGCCTCATGGTCCGCCATGTCGTTGTAGTGGGGTGGCGGAGTATAGACCTCATCCTCCTCTTCGATTCTGAATTGTCCCGGCGGCGGCAGGGGATGTTCTCTCTGCCAGTTCGCCAAGTACTCCTTGCGCATTTTCGCCGGCCAGGCGCCGATCGAATAGTCTTCGGGCTGAGCAGAAGGCGCTTGCGGCTTGAAAGTGAGAGTGGATCCCTGGATGAGCATGGTGCCTTTCTTCCCGTAATAGCCGAAGAACTCGCCCTGATAATTGTTGTTGTGGTTGCAGCGCAGCACCACCTGGAAGTGCAGGTAATCGTACATGGTCCAGAGGAGGTCTGGGAACTCGCGGCCATCTTTGTAGTAGTAGAGCCCGCCGGTGGACTGTGCTCGCTGGGGAGGCATATTGGTGCCCGTGACAAAGTGAATACCGGAGAGCAGGTGAACAAACAGGTCGCCCGCCAGTCCGGCCCCGTAGTCTTTATAGCAGCGCCAGCGGAAGAAGCGCTTCGGATCAAAGGGGTGCTGGGGGGCGCCGTCGAGCCAGGTGTTCCAGTCGATGGTCTGCTCGCTGGCGTCGGGCGGAATCGGATAGACCCAGGCCCCGCTGTCGGTATTCCTATCCCACGATGCCTCGATGGTATCCACAACTCCTAACCGGCCGGAATCCCAAATTTCCTTGGCCTTGGCGTAGAGAATCGAGCTGACGCGCTGGCTGCCGACTTGAAAAATTCGGTTGTGCTTCTGCACAGCCTCAATCATGGCTAGCCCGTCCTCGACACTGTGCGACATGGGCTTTTCACAGTAAACATCCTTCCCTGCCTCGACCGCGTCGATCACCGCCTTGCGATGCCAGTGGTCCGGAGTAGCCACGATAACCGCGTCAATATCCTTGCGATCCAGAATCCGCCGGTAATCACGAGTGGTCTCAATGTCCTTTCCGCCCAGAGCTTCTTTGGCGGCAATGTGCCGGGTGTCGTATAGATCCGCCCCGGCAACGCATTCGATGCCAGGTACGGCTAAGCTCGCTCGCAGGAGATCGCAGCCCTCGACGCCCGTGCCAATGATGCCGAACCGCACCGTGTCCGACGGCGGCACGCGGCCAGGCCCCGCCCACAAGCGTCGGGGCTCCAGCAGCGTCACCCTTGCGGCCACGCTCGCGGCCGCCACGCCCCCGCCCCACTGCATAAACTCACGCCGCGTGAATGAGTATTTCTTCATCATAAACAACACCTCCTCAGCTAATGCAAATCCTACAAAATCCACAGCCGGACAGTCTGCCAGAAACAGTCCGCGAGTAAAAGTGTTTTGTTGGATGGCGGGGAAATGGGGAGAGAGGAGTCAGGAGTCAGTTGTCAGTGGGCAGTTGTCACTCGTCAGTAATTCGGAAGAAGAGGCCCACGCCCCGACAAGACTGGCCCGTCAACCTGCCGCGTGGGCTCCTTGCTCGAAATTCTTAGACGAGCTGCGGACTTGCAACCAGATCCGTAGGCGCATGCTTTCTCAAATCCGCTCCCCGTCCAGACATTTCTGGACCACTTCCTCGAGCATGGGCGAAGGGATAAGGAAGCGGTATCCCACGCGCACGGCGCCGACTCGGCCGGAATTGATCCAGCGGTAGAAGGTGGTGCGCGAGATGCTGCCGCCGGTGCGCCGGCAGAATAGGTGCCAGGCATTAGCGACGGTGAGCATGGGCAAGACAGGAGGCGGCTGCTTAGAATATTGCGTTTTTGGGGCTGGAATCGAGGGACGGGGGGCATAGGGTTCCATGGCGAAACAAATCCTCCGACAAGGTTCACAGACGACCGTCGGCAGTCGAGGGTGGAAGCTTTCCTGGCATACCTTTAAGCTGGCCCGCCGATTTCGCTAAGTTGCGTCACTCAGCATAAACTGTACGCGTTCCGCCACCAGCCGGTGCCGATCTCTGACACGCCCATCGTCGGGCTCGGAATCCGGCAACCCGAATTTGGCTTGGTCCAGAAGCAAAAACGACGGCTGTTGGGATTGGAAATAACCGGGCTCGAGGGCCTGGCGGCGGTGATACAGGCACTCCCCGTAACCGCCAGGCTGGGCCGGAAAAACGCAGGCCTTATGGCGGCAGCGGGGCAGAAAGAGCTCACGGCGCACGGCTCCGGGTTGGGCTGACGATGAAGCATGAGGTTCGAGTGGCAGTCGACCCTGGGCCGCAGCACGCAGGAGTCTGTTTGAGGCCTCTCGGCGTGACGCTGAGTGAAGGACAGGAGGGTGGGACGAAAACAGCTTGGCAGCTTCGTAATCATTTTCAAAGCGCATGGAATCGCTCCTTGATAGAAGGTCTGGGGGGTGGGCGCAAACTCGCCTGCAAGGCCGCGAGGAAAACACGGTCTTGGAGGCGGCGCGGGCAGCAGGACTTTTTTTCGAAACACCCCCTCGCGCAAAAAAGCGAAATGTGCTACCATGACTTTCCATACGGCACGGAAGGTAGGCTAAGTTTTTCGTAGCCGAGGAAAGTACCGAGGGAGGTAGGCCACTTTGCTTCGAAAGCGCGCGCCCGATTTTGGCTAAGAGGGAAGAGGTGCGGCATGAGGTTAAGAGGCTAGTTGGCCGGAGAATAAGCGGGCCAGAAGCCGGCTGAGAGGCGATGGCGAGTCGCACCAATAGCGCAGGGCGATCATAAGCGAGGTGTATATAACGCACGAGTAGCATACCAAAGAATAAATATAGAAAGCAAGCAACAGCCCGCGCCCCAATAAATTCAAGGGAAACACCAGGGTGACGCGCGGGAGGGGGCCGGGAAGGTCGCTGGCCAGCCCCGCCTGGGAAGCCGCCGTCTAGCCTGTGGGAGCCCTGGCCCCGCGGCCGGAAGGGCGGGGGCTATGCCTTCAAATGTAGCCGACTAAGAAACAAGGGCTACCTCTGCAAAGCGGACGCAGTGTAGCCTATAACGATGGCAAATGTCAAGCACTTTTTTGCCCTAGAGAGGAGTGATAACCATGGAAGAAATGAACGCCGCGAAAGTAGTGAAGAAAGTTCGGCAGCGGTTGGAGGTCAGCCAGGAGGGTCTGGCGCGGCTGCTGAATGCCACCAAGGGGGCGGTGCAACACTGGGAGCGGGGCCGCAACCGCCCGGACTTGGCGCGCCTATTGGCGCTGCGACAACTCTGCCCGGCGGGTGCGGAACGGAAGGAACTGGAACAGCTCATCAAAGAGACGCAAGCCCACGTGGCGCCCCTGCCCACCGGTCAGCCGGGACCAGGCGGTAAGATTGTTCCGCCGCAGCCGGGCGAGAGCCTGATCCTGTTGCGCAGAGACAACAATAAGCTGCGGAAACAGGTGGCCAAACTGGAAACAACTTTGAAACGCCGCAACGAACAATTGCGCATTCTCGAAGATTTGGCGACAGAGTTGCAACGGGATATGGCCAAGCTGCGCGCGGGTCAATCGGCTGCCCCGCCCGAGGCCCCAAGCACCCCGGTCTCCCAGACGAGCCCATAGCCGCAGGGTTGAGGTAAACCTCAACATCGGCGGGGGCAACGGACAGGGCTCCTGTAACGCTACCAAGAGTGGTGGCTGATGACTCTATGGTCCAGCCGGCGCGGCGACGCGCGAGCCGGCCTAGACTTTCCCGAAGTGTATCACTCGGACGGATATGACGATGGGAAGTCCCCCCGGCTCCCCCTGCTGCTCGAGCAGGCGCAGGTACGTTACTGCCTGGCGCAACAGTCTCTCTGCCTGAGGCCGTGAACGAAGTGTCAGCAGGAGGTCGAATGCTTCCGTCAGCAACGCCCTCTCTGCCCTTTTGCCGCGGTTCATGCTTGGTAACACTCCCTTCAACCTGGTCGCCGGGCTGACGGTTGGCTCGAAGCCAGGTAGGGGCAGTGGGTTCCCAGAGAAGGGCGCTGACACTAATGTTCCCAGTGGGCGGTTCCGCTTCCTTGCACCCTCCAGTCGCGCGATCGCTTGGCGCACCACCCGACCCGGGATTCTTGACCCGGTGTTTGTTAAATATCTTACTGTGGCAGTTTGATTGCCAGTTGCACTTTCAGGCACCCCTCCAGCTTGGTTGACTGAGGTCCGGGCGCCGAGCAAGTCAACGAACCGAATCCAGCCGCTTCTCGTTGGAGAAGGCGGGGGAAGGGCCGCGGAAACGAAGCCCGGACATTTTGTTTTCCCTCCTTTTCACTCGAAGAATCCGGCGCAATACGGCCTCCCGGCTAATATATCCACCGCCAATAGACGTGGGCAAGGCGCTAAGTTGTTGATTTTAGGTGCGGCGAAATCTCTCTGCCGCAGACCTCCGCACCCTTGCGGTTTCACCCTCGAGGAGAACTGGATTCTTGCTTTGGTGACCCGGGAGCGCCCCGCTCGCTCAAGAGATTGCGCTGGGCGTTCCTTTAGCAAGCGGGTGATGCCGCAAAAGTCTGATGGGTGACGCAAGAACCCCAGGCTGTGATGATTATCAATTTGCCACCCTTGAACTGAGAGATCAATGAAAAAGATATTGAAAATCTGTACGATAACATAAGAATAGACAAATTCCGTCACGTCACTTTGACAAATTATGTCAAATTCGACATCCACTACACCAGCAACAATCACTGAAAGGATATGCTTGCCACCGCCAAGTGGTAATATACACAAGTCGGATGTTGCGAGGGGGCCTTGACGCGCCTCTTGTCTAAGGTTGAAACCTCTGCCTGATTATTCTTCTTGGCGGCTCAAACGAAGGAGATCTAGGGCGATGAACACCGATTCCGTTTTGGATGACCTCCGCGGCCAAGTGGCGATTGTGACGGGTGCGGGACGGGGTCTGGGGCGCGCCATGGCATTGGCGCTGGCGCGAGCGGGGATGCGGGTGGGGGTGGTAGCGAGGTCCGAAGAAGAACTCGCCGAAACAGCCCGTGGGGTCAGGGAGGCGGGCGGAGAGGCATTGGCCGTTATGGCGGACGTAAGCGACGACGACGCCGTCGAGCGCATGGCACGCCAAGTCGAGCGTAGCCTGGGACCGGCGGACCTGCTGGTGAACAACGCCGGGACCATGGGGCCTTTGGGGCCAATTTGGGAAGCCGACAGCGGGGATTGGTGGCATTCGGTCGAGGCGAACTTACGCGGGCCTTACCTTTGCTCACATGCCCTCCTGCCCGGAATGATCGAGCGCCACCACGGCCGGATCATTAATCTCTCCACCAGCGCTGCCACTGTGGCGGTGGCGCACATGGGCGCCTACGTCATCGCCAAGACAGCGCTCATCCGCTTCACAGAGAATCTGGCGGCAGAGCTCACAAGCTCCGGTGTCAGCGTTTTCGCCATCGACCCCGGCACCGTGCGCACCGCCATGACCGAATACGTGCTTGAATCCGAGGCGGGGAAAAAATGGCTGCCGTGGTTCCGGAAATTGTTTGACCGGGGGCGGGACGTTCCCGCTGATAAGGCTGCGCAACTGGTGGTGCAACTGGCCGCGGGGCGGGCGGACGCGCTCACCGGATGCTTCCTGAGCGTCTCTGACGACTTCGCGGAGGTGCTGGGGCGGTTGGAGGAAGTCAAGCGCGCCGGCCTCTACACGCTTCGCGTGGGCAAGCTGGACTAACTTTTGAATTGCTCGTCGATCTCAACCTGGTACCCGGTGGCAAGGCGGTTCGTCTCGTTGGCCATGCCGACCACGGCCATGAGTTCAGCGAACATGGAATCGGTCATGCCTGCTTTGCGGGCCGCGGCGGTGTGGGAGGCGATGCAGTAGTTGCACTGATTGGTAACGCTCACGGCCACGTAAATCATCTCCTTGGTGCGCGCGTCCACGGATCCTGGGACCATGATCTCCTTTACGCTTTGCCAGGTGCGGCGCAGCGTCGATAGATCGTGGGCAATGGCCTTCCAGAAGTTGTTCACGCGATCCGTCTTGCGAGTGGCCATGATATCGTCGTAGACGGCCCGCACCTCAGGGCTTGCCTGGTCATATTCGATCATACCCAAAGTTGCCATTTAAATCCCCCAATCTAGCCAGCAGCGGACAAGCCTACCACAATCGGTGATAGGTTTTGGGTGTCAGTTGCCCGCCTCCGACATCACGGCGAACAGTGGAGGGCAATCCGTCCCCCCCCACAACTTGTAGGGGCAGGGTTTGCCCTACCCGCCGCAGGATAACGTGGTCGGGCCGTACGTTCGGCTTCATAATTGGACAAAAATAATGTAAAGTCCACTGCGCGGAGTGTGTCAGAAAGCACTGAGAAGAAGTGAGGGAAAGGAAGGAACATGGACCAGGAGAATTTCTTCAGCTTGAAAAATCGTGTTGCCGTGGTGACGGGGGGCGGGCAAGGGATCGGCGAAGGCATTGCCACGCGTTTACAGGCCGCCGGGGCAAAGGTAGCTGTTCTGGACGTAAACGAGGAAGCAGCGAAGTCGGTTGCCGATGCGATTGAGGGAATAGGCGTGAAGTGCGACGTCTCATCTGCCCCTTCGGTGAAGGAGGCGATCGAAAGGGTGCGCGAAGGGTTGGGGCCCATCGACATCGTGGTGAACAATGCAGGGATCACAGGGAAGACGGCGCGGCTCTGGGAATTGGAAGAAGAGGACATGGACCGTGTTTATGCCGTGAATCTCAGGGGAGTTTTCCTGATGTGCCGCGCCGTGATTCCCGAAATGCTGGAGCGGCGATACGGCCGGATCGTGAACGTGGCTTCGATTGCCGGCAAGGAAGGAAACCCCACCCTCGTTCCTTACTCGAGTACGAAGGCTGGAGTTATTGCGTTGACCAAGGCCCTCGCCAAAGAGGTTGCCGGCCAAGGCGACATCACCGTGAACAGCATCTCCCCTGCTGTGGTAAGGACAAAGATCCTTGACACCATCGCGCCGCAGACCGTCCAGTACATGATCAGCAAAATCCCCATGGGGCGCACTGGGAAGATCGAAGAGGTCGCAGCGCTCATTCATTTCTTGGTTTCCTCGGAGGCCTCGTTCACCACTGGCCAGTGCTACGACCTTTCGGGGGGACGCGCGACGTACTGAAGCTGTCAGCTGTCAGCCGTCAGCTTTCAGCCATTAGCTCTCGGCTACCAGTGTTCGACATTCTACATTCTTCCGTCTTCTGTGGAGGATGGGGCGGCAGTGCCCTTTGCGGCGGCGCAGGACCGGACAGAGGCTGGTTGCTGATGGCTGATAGCTGATGGCTGATAGCTGACGGCTGATAGCCAAAACTCCTTCCACGGCCGACACGATTGTTGGTAATGTTAGAGGTGTATGCGTTTTGAGATTTTCGTGGCGCTACGGTATCTGAAGGCGAAGCGGAGGCAATCGGTTATCTCCGTCGTTACCCTGATTTCGATTATAGGAGTCATGGCTGGGGTATGCGCGTTGGTAGTGGCGCTGGCGATCAACAACGGTTTCCGCGAAGAATTGGAAAAGAGCCTGCTGGGCGCCACCGCCAACGTCAACCTGCTGCGCTCCAAGAACGACGGGATCAAAGACTACGAAGCGCTGACTGCACGGCTCAGCCGCCTGCCGCATGTGGTGGCCTGTGCTCCGGCGCTTTACGGAGAGGTCCTGGGGTCTTTTCACGCCCGCGCTCAAGGCGTGGTCCTGAAAGGCATTGATCCGCAGCGTGAAACCCACGTGGGTGACCTTCTTCTGCGGCTGCGCGAGGGTACACTCGAAGGCCTCTCAAAAGCCTTTGTTGACGCTGACCCTGTTATCCTTGGCAAGGAGTTGGCCAAATCGCTGGGGGCGTATGTGGGCGACACGATCCTTATTACCAGCCCCCAGGGTTATTTGACTCCCCAAGGGGTGGTTCCCAAATTCCGCCACTTCCGGGTAGTGGGGGTATTTGACTCTGGCTTCTACGACTTTGACGCCACCTGGGCGTTTACCAACCTTCCTGCGGCGCAACGCTTGTTTGATTTGGCCGATGTGGTTTCCGTGATTGAGTTCAAGATTGATGACATCTATCGGGCCCCGTCCCTGGCCGAGCAAATTCGGCAGGCTGCCGGCCAAGGATTTGAGACCACCACCTGGATGGAGCAGAATCGCTCCCTGCTGAGCGCTCTGCGCCTGGAGCGACTGGTGACTATCCTGACCATCGGCTTGATCGTGGTGGTCGCCGCCCTCAACATCTTCATTACTTTGGCCATGATGGTGATGGAGAAGAACCGGGATATTGCCGTGCTGATGTCCATGGGCGCCAGGAAGCGACAAGTTTGGGCGGTCTTCACTCTTCACGGGCTGCTCATCGGGGCCTTCGGGACTTTGCTGGGGCTTATTTTGGGTTATGGGACTTCCTGGCTTGGGGACCGTTACAAGCTGGTCCCCCTCCAAGCCGACGTTTACGCCTTAGCCTCTGTACCATTTCATGCTCGCCCTTGGGACGGAGTTTGGATTACCCTGGCGGCGCTCAGCATCAGCTTTCTGGCAACGCTCTATCCCTCGTTATCGGCGTCCAGGTTGGATCCGGTGGAAATTCTGCGGTACGAATGAGGGCATTGATTCGTCGGGCCATTGGACCATTGAATCATTGGCTCAATGACCCAATGGCCCAGTGACCCGACGACTCAATGACCCGATGACTCAATGACCCGATGACTCAATCTCTTCATGGCGCTCTTCTACGGACCGAGAAACTGACAAAGGTTTTTCGTTCCGGTGACGAAGAGATCGTGGTCTTTGACGATCTGAATCTGGAAGTCGGCGCGGGAGAATTCGTGGCCTTGGTGGGTGAGTCGGGAACGGGCAAGACCACGCTTCTTCACTTGCTGGCTGCTCTGGACACTCCGACGAGGGGTGAGGTATACTTCATGGGGCAGAGATTGAGTGAATTTTGCCAGGAGGAACGTGCCGCCTATCGCAACGTGCGCGTCGGTTTTGTATGGCAGATGCACTACCTCCTTCCGGAATTCAGCGCGCTCGAGAACGTAGTGATTCCGCAGTTGATTAGCGGGAGTGACTTTTCATTAGCCAAGGAGCGCGCCAGGGAACTGCTGGGCGAAGTAGGGCTGGCGAAGGCTGGCGCGCGACGCGTAGGTGAGCTTTCGGGAGGTGAGCAACAGCGAGTCGCTTTGGCCCGGGCGTTAGCCAATCAGCCGGCTGTACTGCTGGCAGATGAGCCGACCGGTAGCCTGGACCAGGGAACGGCCCAGCGGGTGATTGAGTTGTTGGAGAGCCTGCACAGGGATCATCACCTGACCTCAGTGTTGGCCACCCACAATCTCGACCTGGCCCGGCGGGCGCAACGGATTTTGCGCCTGGCGAATGGAAAGCTGACGGAGACGGTGGTTCCAATGGCCTAATGACCTGCTAACCCCTGGCGAGGTTGAGTCCGGGGCCAGGGTTGCTGAGAGGACTGAGGAGCTATGTTTGAGAGATATACGGAAAAGGCAAGGCGCGTGATCTTTTTCGCCCGCTACGAAGCCAGCCAGTTCGGTAGCCCCTATATCGAAACCGAGCATTTGCTGCTGGGGTTGCTGCGCGAGGACAAGGCACTGACGAACCGTTTCTTGCGTTCCCACGCCTCGATTGAATCCATCCGTAAACAAGTCGAAGGACGAACCCCCGCGCGCGAAAAGGTCTCGACTTCGGTGGACTTGCCCTTGAGCCAGGAGTGCAAGCGGGTGCTGGCCTTTGCGGCGGAAGAGGCCGAGCGGCTTGCGCACAAACATATCGGGACGGAGCACCTGCTGTTGGGTTTGCTGCGCGAGGACAAATCGTTTGCGGCGGAAATGTTGCACGAACGCGGGCTTCGCCTCTCCGCGCTGCGCGAGGAATTGACCCGCACACAGAACGAGAAGGCTTCCAGCGCGCGCTCCAAGGAGTCCTCCCTGCTCTCTGAATTCAGCCGCGACCTCACCCAGTGCGCGATGGATAACCAACTCGATCCCCTGATCGGCCGCGAAGCCGAACTGGAGCGGGCCGTCCAGATCCTCTGTCGCCGAACCAAGAATAACCCCGTCCTGATTGGGGAACCGGGTGTGGGTAAGACCGCCATCGTGGAAGGTCTGGCGCAACGCATTGCGGACGGCGATGTGCCTTCCTTTCTCGCCGACAAGCGCATCCTGGCGCTGGACCTTTCTTTGATTGTGGCGGGCACGAAGTACCGCGGCCAATTCGAGGAACGTTTGAAAACCATCATGAAAGAGTTGATGGAGTCGCAGAACGCTATCGTCTTCATCGATGAGCTGCATACCCTGGTGGGTGCAGGATCGGCGGAAGGCTCGCTGGACGCCGCCAATATCCTCAAGCCGGCACTTTCGCGGGGTGAAATCCAGTGCATCGGCGCCACCACCCCAGGGGAATACCGCAAGTCGATCGAAAAGGACCGGTCTCTGGAGCGGCGCTTCCAAGCCGTGAAGGTTGCGCCCGCAACGGAAGCCGAAGGCATCAAAATTCTTTTCGGAATCAAGGATCGGTACGAGAAATTCCACGCGGTTATTTATACCGATGAGGCCCTAAGCTCGGCGGTATACCACTCCAGCCGCTATATTCCGGATCGTTTCCTGCCCGACAAGGCGGTGGACCTGATAGATGAGGCGGGGGCACGTGTGAAACTGCGGCAGAGTTCCTTGCCCGAAGAGATGATTGACGTGCAGAAGCGCATCAAATTCGTAGTTCACCGGATGGAAAACGCCATCGCCAACCACGAATTCGAAAAGGCGCGCTTCTATTCGGACGAGGAACGAAAGGAACGTGAGAACCTCAGGCTGCTCCGTGAAAAATACAATATCGACGAAACAGCCATGGGCAGCGTGACCCGCGAGGACATCGAGGATGTGGTCTCCCGCTGGACGGGCGTGCCGGTGAACTCGATTAAGGAAGAGGAGAGCTCGAAACTGCTGAGGACGGAAGAAGAACTGCACAAGCGGATTATCAGCCAGGATCGCGCCATCTCCGCCCTGGCGCGGGCCATCCGCCGTTCCCGCGCCGGCCTGAAACCTCCCGGCCGGCCAGTGGGTTCATTCCTGTTTCTGGGGCCTACCGGGGTGGGCAAGACCGAGATGGCCCGGTCGCTGGCGGCCTTTCTCTTTGGGAGCGAGCGGGCGCTGATTCGTTTCGACATGTCGGAATTCATGGAGAAGCACTCCGTCTCGAAGCTGATCGGGTCACCTCCCGGCTACGTGGGTTACGAAGAGGGGGGCCAACTGACGGAGCGGGTGCGGCGCGCCCCCTATTCGGTGATTCTCCTGGACGAGATTGAGAAGGCCCACCCGGATCTGTTCAACATTTTGCTGCAAGTCTTCGAAGATGGACACCTGACCGACGGGCTGGGGAACACGGTGGATTTCAAGAACACCATCCTCATCATGACCTCGAATATCGGGGCTCGGTATCTGCAACGCCGGACGCACCTGGGGTTCCAGTCGGCGGCGGAAGGTACGAGCGAGCGGAAGGCTGAAGATATGGTGATGGCCGAGGTCAAGCGGCTGTTCAATCCGGAGTTTCTCAACCGGCTGGATGAAGTCATCGTGTTCAATGCGCTCAACGATAATGATCTCGTACAGATCCTGGACCTGCTGGTGGGGCAGATGAATCAGAATCTGGAGCACAAGAATATTTCGCTTGCCCTTTCCCGTGAGGCGAGCCACTGGATTCTGGAAAAGACTTGTGAGGACCGTTCCTATGGCGCTCGACCGCTTCGCCGAGCTCTCCAGAAGTACGTTGAGGACCCGCTTTCGGAAGCCTTGATCCAGGGGGAGATTCACCCTCCCTCAGTCCTGGAAGTAGTGGTTGAGAACGAGGGCCTCTGTTACCGGGCGATGAGTGACAAGCTCGTTGCGGCCACGCCACTCTCACGTTAGTGCGGCCTGTCCTTCGCAAAGCAGGAAGCAGAAATTCCACATCGTCTGTGCCTGCAGGAGTCTGGTCCTGAGAGGGACGCAGGGATTGGTTTGGCGATTTCGAGTCTCTGGGCCAACTTCTGGTGAATTCCCGGCATCGGATTCTCTGAGCTCGATCCAAAACGAGGGGGAAGACCGTTTCTTGAAGAGAAGTTCTGCCACGTGTGGACCAAAGACGAGGTGGTTCGGGTTGGGGCTCGTCGCCTTGCTCATGAGCCTGCTTTCTGGCATGGCGCTTCGGGCACAGAATCCGCCGGCGGAGCAGAAACCACCCTCTTCATCAGGTGGTCCATCTTCCGCCCAGAAGACGCCTGCCCAGCCCCCGCAGACCCCGCCTGCGGCTCCCGCGCCGAAACTCCAGCTTGAAACGCCGAAGGAAGCGCCTGCTCCTCAGAAAGCTCCCGAACTTACCACTCCCGTGACGCCGGCGCAACCGCAAGCCCAGCCCGCCGCCCAGCCAACCATACAA
>Ga0315282_10012963_pt1 | contig 12654 bp, 7 predicted proteins | sample YL17G07_20_MG_FD_203693 | JGI IMG/M metagenome (GOLD analysis project Ga0315282, IMG submission 203693) | Sediment microbial communities from Yellowstone Lake, YNP, Wyoming, USA - YL17G07_20 | ecosystem: Environmental > Aquatic > Freshwater > Lake > Sediment | place: USA: Wyoming | collected... | reverse complement strand
GGCTGGGCTGCCCGGCCGAGAAGGCTGGGCGCCCGTCGGCGGACGGGCCGGCGGCACCAACTCCACGACCGTGGGCCATGTCAGTTCCACCACGGTGGGTGCGGTCTCTCCCGCTGGCCCCTGGTTGAAGAGGGCCTGCTGGAAACGCGTGACGTCGAGGACCTCGGCGCGGATGACGGCCCGCAGTTGCGGGAGAGCCTCCCCGGCCGCCTGGGCACCTTCCCCTCCTCGCGCGCCTGCGGACAATTCCTCCTCGCTCTCTCGTAGTCGGGCCAGCAACTCCAGGTAGTTTTCCAACCGTCCGGAGACGGCGAGGTCGCTGCCATCGACAGCGACCCGGAGGTCTTCACAACTGATGCTCGCCGGTGTCACCGTCACCGTCCCGTCCACCTCCAGGTGCATCCCTTCCGGCCCCGCCACCTCCACCCCCAGGTGGTCGAAGTGGACCTGGGCCTGGCCCGTCGGGTTTTTGAGGAGGTCTTCCAGGACCGCCTCGACGCTGAGCCCGCCACTGAGGGCCAGTTGGGCCAGTTCGGGTCGCACCTCCGCCAGGGAGGCCTGCTCGAACTGCTCGATGGTGAGGTGGACGCGCGCCTGGGAAAACCCCCGGTCCGTCTCCCCCGCCACCCGCACCGGGGGCCATCCTTCTAACTCCAGGGCCAGGTCCTCCAGGCGGACCCGCTCACCCAGGACGAGCCGAAGGGGCATCCGTCCGCGGCTCTCAGCCGCCTTGATGAGTCCGCCATCGAAGCGGACCGCGCTCCCGTCCAGGTTCGCCTCTGCCGAGAGGGTGAGTTGGTTCAGGGGGCCGCTGATGACCACGTCCTCCAGGGAGGCCTGTCCTTCGAAACTGAAGCGGATCAGGGCGTCGTGTAGTTGGGGGGGCAACGCCTCGGCGAGGGCCAGCCAGGAGGGACCGAGCGCCGACCAGTTGCTGGCGACCCGGCCAATGAGCTGGAGGGAGTGCCGGGCGCCCGACGGAGGAGGCGGGGAGCCCGGCCCGGCGGGCTCGGGGCCCGTTCGGCGGAGCACCCCCCGGGCCGAGAGCTGGAGTTGAGGGGACTCCAGTTGACAGCGGGTAAGGGTGACTTCGCCGGCGGCCGGGGCGAGCCGCAGCGCCACCTCGCCCCGGAGGCCGTCCAGCCGAAGCGGAGAGGGGCCGAACACCCGCGCCGCCGTGAGCGCCACCTCCCGGCCGGTCGCTCGCGCCTCGACGTCGAGCCAACTGCCATCGTAGCGGAGAGAAAGCTGGCCGTCGCCGGCGAGGGCGACGCCGAGGGACTGTAGGCGCGCGGGAAGCCAGCTCCGCACCCGCTGGTTGGCCTGGCCGGCGACGATGGAGGCGGTAGCTTCCAGGGCCGCCAACTGGAGTTTCTCATCGGTCGCGGCCGCCCGCGCTGAGCCGGTCACCTGCAGGGACTCGATGGAGGCGGCCTCCCCGTCCCGGGCCCGGAGCGACAGCGGGCCGATGCTTGCGTCTGCAGAGCCGAGAAGCGACCAGCTGGTCCCCTTCCGGAGGACGGTGAGCGACCCCGTCGCCGATGAGGAGCGAGCCCCGAGCGCGATGGGGGCACCGCGAAGCAGCCCCGCAAGCCTCACCGGCGCGGAGCTCCAGCGCGCCTCCGTGAGGTCGAGTTGGCCCGTGGCCGCGGAGACGGAGAACTTGGACCGGAATTCCCAGGGCCCCACCGCCACTTCGAAATCAGACTTCTTGACGGAGAGGCTCCGGGAGCGAAGTTGCGCGTCCCCGGTTGCCCCGTCCTGGCGGGCGGCCGCGAAGCGGGCGCGGAAGTTCACCTTCCCCTCGAGCGGCGCGCAGGTCACGGGAGGAGCGACTTGGGCGAGGAGGCCGGTAGCGGAAGTCCCCGTGAAGTCGAGGCTGCCGGAGAAAGCGGCCGTGGGTGCCTCGCCCGGGCGCCAGGTCACCTCTGCGCCTCCGAGCCTGAGCCAGGCTTCGGCAGCAGCGAGCAGCGGGAGGCTCGGTGTCTCGGCCGCTGCTGGCGCCTGCCGGCGCGGACTTCCCGGGGCAGGAGGTTCGCCCTCCGCACTGCGTGGCGAGACACCGGGGGGCTGCGCCTCCGACCGGGCGAGGGTCGCTACGCGGACGTGGAGGGGCTCCAGGGTCTGGACCGAGCCAGTGACCTCCTCCGGCGAGACCCGGAGCGACCCGGCCAGCGACCCGGAGAGGCTCTGGCCGGCGAGACGGAGCGTCACCGGCTCTCTGAGCGTGCCCGCAGCCGACGGAGCGGGTTTCTCCGCTCCGGGTGGCGGGGAAGTGGGCGCGGCTGCTGTCCCGCTCGCCTGGGCGAGGCCGGGCGCCCACCCCGTGGGCGCGATGGCGCCTCCAGGCAGATTGAGGTCGAAGGCGTCCGTTTCGATGGCCAACTTCTCTAACGTGCACTCCAGGGCGTCCTTCGTCCGTCGTAGGGTGACCCTGGCCTCGGGCACCCGGAGCCTGGTGGTGGAGAAGGTCCCCGCCCGCCCAGGGGCGGGCACCTGGGGGGCCTGCGCCTCGAGTTGTTCCAGGGTGACGGCGGCTTCGATGGTGACCTGGTTTTCGTCGCTGCTGAAGTCTATCTTCCCGTCCCGGACGAGGCCGGAGACCCTGGGTGTGTCCGGGCTGACCAGGAGGCGGAGGGAATCGCAGAGGTCGTTCAGGCTGATGCCCCGCAGGTTCCGTATCCCGCCCGTGACGCTCCCGCTCTGGGAAAGCGAGGCTTCGGCCACGAAGGTGCGCCCATTGACGTCGATGCTGATGTCCGGAGGGGCGAGCGACTTTACGTCGACGCCCAGGTCCATGTGCGGGGTGCTCTGGAGGACGGCGCCCTGCTCATTCACCAGGCTGAGGACGAGGTCGCTGACCTGGAGATGCTTCACTGCGGGAGCCCGCCGGGGACGACCCTTGCCCGCCTTCTCCTCGGCCTGGGCCTCGGCTTCCTGTTCCTTCTTCTTCGCCTGCCAGGAGTTGAGGAGCGGCCGCAGGCCGGCCGGGCCCACCCGGAGCCTGCCCCGCACCGACTCCAGCGTGACCGTGGGGACCTGCAACTCGCCGCTCAGGAGCTGAGCGAGCGACACCTCCCCGTCGCCGGAGTCGACGGAGAGGTCGAGCCTGGCGCCATCGGCCTCGCTGACCAGGGTCACGTCGCGCCAGCGGACGCGCATGCCCAAGCCCAGCCGAACGCTGACCTCCCCCACGCTGGCCTCGACCGGCAGCGCGCGCTCCAACTCCTGCTCGAAGCGTCGCCGGAGCCATTCAGTGGGGAACCAGTAGGGACTGGAGAGGAGGATGACGGCGACGGCAACGACGGCGAGGAGACCCCAGAAGAGCACGCGTCGCCACCGGAAGCGATGCGGCTTCAGCGGCTGGCGCGGCGCGCCCTCGCCCCTCGGCGCCCCTTCCTCAGCCTGAGCCTCCGGCACCTCTTGCTCCCTCCGCTCCGCCCTCACCCTTGCCCGCCCGCTTCGCGGGCGCCCGCATCGGGCTGGCGGGCACCCGCACGGGACAAGGGCGGGGTGAGGGCTGCTCCGCGCCCGTCTGGCGACGGGCACCCTATCACGATACCCGAAGCGTGGTTCGGATACAAGCCGGAGGCTCCGCCATAGGCTTGTGCGCGGACCGCTTCCGAAGTACGATCTTGGCTGGCCGCGGGTCCGAGGTGCGACACGCGCGGGGCCTCTCCGGTGCGGAGGTGCCCGCCAAAGGCGGGCGGGAGGTGTTCATGGTCGAGATTGCCTGTCTGTACCCCAATGCCCTGGGAACTGACCTCACCGGTCTTCAGCGCTGCCGGGACCTGGGCTACGAGGCGGTGCAACTGGACCCCCGCGCCTTTGCCGAGCCCGAAGCTCTGTCGGGCGATACGCCCCTTGGTGCTGTGTTCGAGGCGGTCGAACGGGCGGGGCTCCGCATCGCCGGCTGGAGTGGCTACGGGCCCCTCATCGGGGACACCGAGGCCGTGGAGGGGCACATCGCCTACCTGAGCCGCTTGCTCGCCCTGGCCGGGCGCGCGGCCAGGGAGGCGCAGGCACTGGCTCAGCCCATCGTGTGCACGGAGACGGGCGCTGCCGACCGGAAGCGCGATGGCGGGGAGCTTTGGGAGGAGCAGCGGAGGCAGTTAGTGGGGTCGCTTCGCCGATTGGCGAAGGTTGCGGAAGACTCTGGTGCCAAGGTGGCCATCGAACCGACGCGCCTCCACATCGTCTGCGATGCGAAGACGGCCCGGGCCGTCTTCGAGGAAGTTGGCTCACCCGCCCTGGGCGTCTGCTACGACCCGGCCAACATCATCCGTCCGGAGGAAAGGCTGGAGGAGACCTTCGGGCCGCTGGAAGCGCACATCCTCATCAGCCATGCCAAGGACGTCCGCTTCGCTCGCGATGGTTCGGTGATGGACTACCCGCCCGCGGGCAAGGGCATGCTGGACTACCAGGAGTTCTTCGCGCTTCTCGGCCGGCTCCCGAGCCCGCACACGCTCGCCGTGGAGTACGCGCGGAGCGCGGAGGAGCTTGAGCGGGTGTCAGGCTTTCTCCGCGGGCTGCGTGGGTAAGCGGCGGCTCAGGGGGCGGGCTGTCCTTCCGACTTCTTCTCGCCGGCCTGCTGGAGGCCCTTGGCCTCCTGGAGTTTGGCCCGGGCCTCGGTGGCTGCCGGGGTGTCCGGGTGTTTCTCTATGACCTTGGTGTACTGCTCGATGGCCTGGGCGTAGAGGTGATTGAGGAGGTAGTTATTGCCCAGGGTGAGCCAGTCCTGGGCTTCACTCTGCGCCTCGAGGGTGTGGAGGCGGGCCATGAACTCGGCGTCGGCTTCCCAGGCGGTGACTTTCTCCTTTGCCTGGGCGCCCTGGGGGAGGTCGGCGAAGGTGTCGGCGAGGTGCTTGTAGGAGCGGTAGGCCTTGACGACGTCCTGTGCTTCCTCAGCCGACTGGGCCGAGGTGAGGAGTTGGCTGGCTTCGGCGCTTCGGCGGGCCTGACGGATCTTCTCGGCGAACTGGGGGTCGCGGCCGAGGTCGTCCAGTTTTTTCTGCGCCTGGGTCCCCGCTTCCGTGCCTGCGAACTGGGTGGAGATGCTGCTGAGGAGGTCGAAGGCCTCGAGGTTCTGTTCCGCAGCCAACTGCTGCTCGGCCTGCTGGTAGAGCCCCTGGGCGTAGGCGGCGACGCTTTGCTTGAGGTTCTGGAACCTCGCGGCAATGGCTTCGCTCACCTTGGTGAGCCCCTGCTTCTCCAGCGGCGAGACCCTCCTCCAGGCCCCTTGGTAGTCCTTGCGGGTGAGGGACTTCTCCCCCTCCGTCAGGCTCTGCGTGGCCCTCTGGGCCAGGGCGTCCAGTTCGCGCTGGGCTGCTTGACGGACTTCCTCGGGCAGCGGTTCGCGGCTGTCGGTGAGGGTGTGGAAGTTGGCCAGGGCGGCTTCCACCCGTCCGCCGACAAGGTTGGCCCGGCCTTCGGCGAGGATGCGGTAGGGAGCCAGGACTTTCTGCAGTTCGGCGGCGAGGGCCGGGAGGGTCGGTTCGAGGTGGAGGAAGCGGTACAGGGGTTCGCCGGTACCGCTGAGCACCACGAGGCAGGTCGATTCGCGGGTGAGGAGTTCGTCGAGGGTGGTGGCGGGGTCCAGGTCGTAAATGACGTTCCCCAGGGGATCGACGTGAGTCCCCACCCTCTTGTAAGGCTCATCGAGGAGCCGGGTGCGCCAGGCCAGGTCCACATCGGTCAGCGCGCCCGACGCCAGGAGCAGGTTCCGGGTCCTGTCGTCCAGCCTCTGGTAGCCGATGGTGAGGCGGGCGCGAACGAAGGGGGCGACGGTCTGGGCCACCTCGGGCAGGGTGAAGATGTCCTCCTCGTAGCGTTGCCAGCGCCAGCGGGCCCGGGAGCGCACCATCTGCGTCCGCAGCGGGTTGCTCTGCTGGTCGATGTACCCCTGGCCGAACTCATCGCGCACGAAAAGCAGGAGGGGAAGGTTCTGCTGCTGGGCGGTGGCGACGGCCCGCGGTACGTCGTCGAACCAGCCCACCTGGGCCCGCTGGTACGCCTGGGCCCAGAGCCCACCAGCCGACAGGGTCAGACATCCGCAGAGCCAGAGAAACTTCATGCCCCGCTTCATCGCCATTCCCCCAAACTGAGGTGCCACCTCTCTTGAAGTGCTGCCGCCCCTTTTCCGGGTGCCCGCGGAACGGGCGCACGACGAATCGGCGGGCGCGGCGAGGCACCCGCGCCACCCGTGTGCTCCGCAGCGAAGCTGCTCTCCGCTTCGCCCTGGAGAGAAGGCTCCGCAGAACGGGGTCGCCGAGGAGCGACGGTCTTTTCGCCGAGCCTACCTTCTTCTGACGAATGGCACCACGAGACATTCACTCCTGAATTGTACCGCCAGGAACGCTTCGGTGCAACCGCCATCTGCGGGCGCGAAGGGCGCACTTCGCCGGACTCCTGGCGGCTTGAGCGGGTCGAAGGCCGCTGTCAAAATGTCAGCGACGCAGGCCTTTGCGCCCTGAGGGTGTCAGTCTGTCGACGGGCGGGCGGGCCGACGGGACGGGCGGTCGGCCCCTTTGACCGCAAGCCTTGGTCAAGAAAGAGTTTGGGTGTGCGGGCTTCGTCACGGCTCTTCGCTTGGGGTTGGCACGAGCCTTGCAGTACCTCTCATGGAGACATCGTCGCCGGGGACTTCGTCGCTTCTGGCCTGCTTGAAGGAGTGATAGATGCCTATCCGCGGTCACTGGCCGGACTGGCCCGAGCGGTGGATGGAGTTTCAGCAGGAGATGCGTCGGCTCTTTGACGAGAGCCTGGGTGGGTTCCTGGACCGTCGCTCCACGAGTCGGCACTTTCCTCCCGTCAACGTGTATGAGACGGAAGGTGCCTTGGTAGTGCGGGCCGAGGTGCCGGGCGTCCCCATCGAGAAGTTGGAGCTCAGCGTGACGGGAGACAGCCTGACGCTCGAAGGAGAGCGCCGGCTGGAACTGCCTGAGGGGGCGAGCTACGTCGCCCAGGAGCGTCAGCACGGGCGGTTTCGCCGGGTGGTGGCCCTCCCTCAACCGGTGGATGCGGAGAAGGTCAAGGCTGAGTACGCGGAGGGCATCCTGACCGTCACCATGCCCAAGGCAAAAGAGGCGGGACCGCGGACCGTCAGGGTGAAGGCAGAGTAGCCGGGGGGAGTCCGTCCCTTTTGGCCTGCTGGCGCCTGACGCGGAGGACCAACCGCCGAGCGGCCCACGGCCGCCGCGCCGCGTGCCAGGAGACCCGGACGGCCCTGCGCCCGTCTGGCGACGGGCACCCGGCCGCGATCGGCTCAGGCTGCTTCTGAGCCTGTCGAAAGGCGGACCCCAAGCGAGGAGCTTCCCCAGATGAGCCGAGACGAGCAGGGCAAAGGAGGCGGGGCCTCGCGGGCGCGGACGTATGTGCCCGCGGTGGACATCTACCAGACGGAGGAGGGTCGGGTGCTGGTGGCCGACCTCCCGGGGGTGAGCAGGGAGGGGCTCGCCGTCCAGGTGGAGCCACACCTTCTCGTTATCTCCGGGCGGGTTTCTGTCCCGGAGGTGGAGGGTGAGGAGCACCTGTCGGAGTTTCAGCCGGGCGATTTCTACCGGGTCTTCACCCTCAGTGACGAGGCCGACCTGGAGGGGATCGTGGCCAGCATTTCCGCCGGGGTCCTGGAGGTGCGCGTTCCCCGTCGGCGGCCGGCCCCGGGCCGACGGATTGAGGTGAAGGTTGAATAGGGAGTGTTCGCGGTACGCAGGAAAGGGGGTGAGGTGCCATGGCGCTTCTACCATGGAGAGGTCGGGTGCCCGAGGAGCGGGCACGGGGTGGATTGCAGGAAATGCAGGACCGCATCAACCGGATGTTTGACGATTTCTTCCACGGCTTCTCATCACTGGTTCCCTGGGCGGACGAGCGGCTGGAGTGGCTTCCGCTGGTGGACCTCAGTGAGACGGAGGATGCCGTGCACGTGACCGTCGAACTTCCGGGCGTCCAGGCCAAGGAGGTGGACATCAGCCTCACGGAAGACCTCCTGACCATCCGCGGGGAGAAGAAGTCCGAGAAGGAGGAAAAGAAGCGGGATTACCACCGCGTCGAACGTTCCTACGGCCTCTTCACCCGGACCGTCAGGTTGCCGGCTGTGGTCGATGCCGACAAGGTCGAGGCCACCTTCAAGGATGGCGTCTTGACCATCAACATGCCCAAGCGGGAAGAGGCAAAGACCCGAAAGGTCAAAGTGGAGGTCAAATAGGCGACGGGCCAAGACCCGCGACCCGCAGGGGCCCCTGACTTGGCAGAGGAACGAAGGGCACGTCTTCTGGGCAGGGCCCCTGACTGATGTGGACCCTGCTCAGTTTTTGGAGGAAGTTACCAAAGCGGGCAGTGGGGGTGTCTGGGCGCCCCCAGAGGGGCAGCCTTGGCTGGCGCCTCCAGGTGCTCAAGGTCGAAAAGACCCTCAGGTTTTTTGTGTTTTTTCTCTTGCAGTCGGGAACAAATGCCGATAATTGAACGTCATACTACTCAGGGCAGGGGAGCCCAGTTCACACTGGCACGGCAGTTGCAGAGTAGCAGCCGAGTTCTTCGGTGACCCCGAAGGGGGGCCGGAGACCCAACGGTCACCTGTGGGCCCCGGGCACAAAGTCTTTCTTGCTCCCGGGGTAGGGAGTGGTTTGGGGGACCTGGAGATCTAACCTGTCCGCCGGGTGGCGGGCAGTTTCGATAGAGGAAAGGAGCGGACCATGAAGGGAAAAACTCGACGCCGGATGACGGCGAAACAGATGACGGCGCTCAAGGCTCAGCTGCTGGCCCGTCGCTCGCGCCTCTTGCGGGGCATCCACAGCCAGTTGGGGGCGCTGCGTCAGAGCCGGGAGCAGGGGGTCTCGGACACCGCCGACATCGCCACCGATGCCCAGCAGGACTTCGAGTCGCTTCGGCTGGCGGAGTTCGAGGTGCAGGAGCTGAGGAAGATCGAGGGGGCCATTCGCCGCATCGACAGCGGCACCTTCGACATCTGTGAGGAGTGTGATGGCCCCATCGGTCAGGAACGTCTGCGGGCGCTCCCGTATGCGACGCTCTGCGTGCGCTGCCAGCAGCGGCTGGAGGCGGAAGGTGCGGGTGCGGAGTCGGAGGAGCATTGGGGCGGCGTCGTCGAGGCCGAGGAGGAGTTGGAGCGCTCCGTGCGTGTCCCGGACGAGCGCCTGGACGGCGTGGAACGCCGCTACTGAGTCATGCCAGCCCTGAAGTTCATCCGTCCAGTGGCATTTCGGGGCTGGTTCCCTTTTCTGGAACTGGAGCGAGCGGCCAGTGAATCACTTGGCCGGCGATCGAGCCGAAGGCTCGGCAGTGCTCCTGCTAGAGGCAGGAGAAGGAGGTGGGGGATGAAGCGTTGGTCAGTTCTCCGCGGGCGGTTGGCGCTCCTGGTCCTGGGGGCGGTTGCGCTCCTCGTGTTGGTGGAGGCCGGCACTTTCTCCCGGGGAGGGGGACCGACCCTGGCGGCTGCGCCGGCCCTCAGTCCCGAGGAGCAGCGCTCACTGGCCCGGGCGGAGGAGATGTCTCAGGCCTTCGCCACGGTGGTCAGACTGGTCAAGCCGGCGGTGGTCAACATCCACGTGGAGCGGGTGCAGGTGGTGACCCGCCGGGAGTCCCCGCCGCCCTTCGGTAACGACGACTTCTTCCGCTACTTCTTCGGTGAGCCCGGGCCTCAACAGCAACCCCGCCAGCGTCGCTACGAGTTCCGTCAGCCCATCGCCGGCTCGGGGGTGATTGTGGACGCGGCCCACGGCTACATCCTCACCAACAACCACATGGTCGAAGGGGCGGAGAAGATTTCGGTCAAACTGGCCGACGGCCGGGAGTCTGAGGGCAAGACCGTGGGTGCCGACCCGGCCACCGACCTGGCCGTCATCCGCATCCAGGCCGAGAACCTCGCCGAGGCCCACCTGGGTGATTCCGATGCCCTCCAGGTGGGGGAGTGGGTCATCGCCATCGGCAACCCCTTCGGACTGGACCTCACCGTCACCAGTGGGGTGGTCAGCGCCAAGGGGCGCTCCAACCTCCGCACCGCCACCTACGAGGACTACATCCAGACCGACGCCGCCATCAACCCCGGCAACTCGGGCGGCCCCTTGATCAACCTCAGGGGCGAGGTCGTCGGCATCAACTCCATCATCCTTTCCCCCACGGGCACCTTCGCCGGCTATGGCTTCGCCATCCCCTCCAACATGGCCAAGGAGGTCATGGGCCAGTTGGTGGCCAAGGGGTCCGTCACCCGTGGCTACCTGGGCTTCGTGGTGCAGGAGTTGACCCCGGAACTCGCTGAGGGCCTGGGCCTCCCCAAGGACACCAAAGGCGTGGCCGTGCCCCAGGTGGCGGCGGGTTCTGCCGCGGAAAAGGCCGGCCTGAAGCCGAACGACGTGCTGGTGAAGTTCGACGGGAAGCACATCACCTCAGCCAACCAGTTGCTCAACCTCGTGGCCCAGACGGCCCCGGGTACGTCCATCACCATCACCGTGCTTCGTGACGGCAAGGAGGTGGACCTGAAGGCCACCGTGGGGGAGCGGCCGCGCGAGGAGGCCGTGGCCGGTCGCGAGGCTCCCCCCTCCAAAGAGGAGGCCCTGGGCTTCTCCGTGACCGACCTCACCAGCGAACTCGCCCAGCAACTGGGGCTCACAGGTGACCGGGGCGTCGTGGTGACTGAGGTGGAGGATGGGAGTCCCGCAGCTGAGGCTGGGCTTCAGGCCGGTGACCTCATCGTGGCCGTCAATCGGCAGTCCGTTCCGGACGTGGACGCCTACCGGAAGGTGCTCGCCGGGCTCGGCTCGGCCAAGAGGCTGGTGCTCCTGGTGAAATCGCATGGAGCCAGCCATTTCGTGCTTCTGCGACTTCCGTGAGGGCCGGGCCTCTGTTCTCTTGAGGCCATCCTCCACACAGCCCAAAATGGGGCCTTCTGGGCAGTGGCTCCGAGACGCAGAGTCCCTGCCCTTCACCTTCGGCGTCCTCGGTGTGCCCTCGGGGGCCTCTGTCCGCCGCTGGCGGACCGCGCCCATCTCGCGGCCCCCAACCCCTCACCTCGGCCCTCCCCCCTGGGGGAGCGGGAGGGGAGAGGGTCGCGTTTGGGGAGAGGGGGAGCCCACCGAAGGTGGGCGCGGTGAGGGTCATCCTTGGGGAGCGGCTGCAAATTCTTCCTCCGAAAAGCAAAAATATCAAGAATCTCCTTGACAGCCTGGCCCCTTTTCCTGTAGTTTCGCTACCTTCTGAACGAGTTTTTTGTCAGGTCTGTGGCCCCTCGGGGGCCTACGGCTCGACCGGGCGTTCGCGCAGCGGGCGTGACGGGTTCAGGCGAGTCGAGCTCGCCGAGGTCGGCCCATTCGATTCAGAGGGTTGCGATGCCGAAACGTGAGCACCAGTACCAAAGACGGATCTTGCGGTACCTCCGCCTGAGGCCTGAGGTTTCCCGGCCGACCTTGGCGCGGGCCCTCGACCTCAGCCTTCCCACCATCACCAGTGTGGTGAAGCACCTCCTGGACGACGGCGTCGTCGTGGAGGCCGAGTACAAGCAGTCCACGGGTGGCCGCCGCGCTGCCCTCCTGCGCCTGAACGCCGACTTTGCCCACGCCATCGGACTGGAGGTCAGCTGCTCCTACCTGCGCGCGGCGAGGGTGAACCTGGTGGGGGAGGTGGTGGACCGGGAGGGCCCCTTCGGATCTCTGGGGACGCGGAGCGAGGGGGGAGGCTCTGTCCGGGGGAAGTCCTCCTCGGCCGGCGGCGGCACACAAAAAGAGACCGAGTCTTCCCGGCCGGCGCGGGCCCCCACCGACGGGCGGCCGCGGGAACCGGAGCTGGAGCAGGTGGTGGGGGTGGCTCGGGCCCTCCTGGCACGGAGTCCGGTGGGGCTGGTGCGCGGAGTGGGGGTCGGCATCAGCGGCCTCGTCTCCGCGGAGGCGGGGCTGTCCGTCAAGTTCCCCCGTTCGGAGAAATGGGTGGAGGTGCCCCTGGGGCGCATCCTGAGCGACCGGCTGCGGGTGCCGGCCTGGGTGGCCAACGACGTCCAGGCGGCCACCCTGGGGGAGCTCGGCTACGGAGAAGGCCGGGAGGTCGAGAGTTTCGTCTACCTCCACTTAGGTGAGGGCATCGCCCTGGGGCTGGTGGTCCGGGGCACTCTCTACCAGGGAGCCCACGGCAACGTGGGTGAGTTGGGTCACAGCATCGTCCAGGCCGGTGGCCCCATCTGCTACTGTGGGAACTACGGCTGCCTGGAGAGCCTGGCCTCTCCGGCCGCCATCGTCCGCCAGAGCCGCGAAGCCATCACCGGGGCCGGGGTGGAAAGCCGGGTGCTCGCCCTGGCCGGTGGCGACCTGGCGAACATCTCCGTCGAGCACGTCCTCCAGGCCGCCGAGGCGGGTGACCGGCTCGCCTCCAACCTGGTGGAGAAGGCAGCGGGCTACATCGGCCTCTCGGTGGCCAACCTGGTCAACGTCCTCAGCCCGGAACGGCTCATCCTGGCCGGGGCCATGGTGGAACGGGGTGGACCGCTGCTCGAGGCCGTCACCCGCAACTTCCGGTCTCTGGTCATGCCCGGGCTCCGCAACGTCACCGAGTTACGACAGTCCCAGCTGGGTGGTGAGGCGTGTGTGTTAGGGGCGGCGGCGCTGGTCTTCGACAGCTTGATCGACTCCTACCCGGTACCTCCGCGTCGGAGTCGAT
>Ga0315282_10012961_pt1 | contig 12656 bp, 16 predicted proteins | sample YL17G07_20_MG_FD_203693 | JGI IMG/M metagenome (GOLD analysis project Ga0315282, IMG submission 203693) | Sediment microbial communities from Yellowstone Lake, YNP, Wyoming, USA - YL17G07_20 | ecosystem: Environmental > Aquatic > Freshwater > Lake > Sediment | place: USA: Wyoming | collected... | reverse complement strand
ATTATTTCCCTACGTCGCGTAGTAGCAGACAAGCCCTTATTACCCTAGGATGCTCCGCAAGGCTTTTTCAATGTCTGGGTATTCGAAGACAAAACCGCTATCCAAGAGCCTCCGAGGAATAACCCTCTGACCTTCAAGGATGACTGATCCGAATTCTCCCAATACCAACTTCACCATAAATGCAGGAGCGGGCATAAAAGAAGGCCGGTGGAGTGCTTTTCCAAGAGCATTCGCCAGGTCTCTATTCCTGACTGGATTCGGAGAGCATACGTTGACAGGGCCTGAAATTTCCGGGTGCTTCAACAGGAACACAAAGACTTCGGCAAGGTCTCTGATGTGAACCCAAGAGAACCACTGCTTTCCACTTCCAATTGGCCCTCCGATATATTTTTTAAAAAGGGGAATCATCTGGCTGAGAGCTCCTCCTTTTTCTCCCATGACGATGCCGAATCGTGTGATGACTACTCGGGCTCCTTTCTCTTTAGCTTTGAAGGCTTCTCCTTCCCATTCCACGGCAATCCGGGCGAGAAAATCTTTTCCCGGAGGAGAGTTTTCTGTCAGTTCCTCATCTCCACAAGAGCCATAGTAGCCAACCGCAGAGGTGCTAAAGAGGGAGATCTTTCTGGAAGGATCAGTTGGGATTCCTTCAACGATATTCTGGGTGCTGCTGACCCGACTTTCCCTGATGGCCTTTTTGTGTTCCTCTGTCCATTTGCTGAAGATAGAGGCTCCTGCAAGATTGATGATGGCATCGTGGTTTTTAATCGCTTCCTGCCAAGAGCCTTTCTGAGTGGGATCCCCCTGCAAATAGGAAATTCCAGGGGTACTTTTCTCCGGCCCTTTCCTGGAACGGGTCAGGATCGTTACTTCATTGCTCTCCCGAATGAAACGGGATGTGAGTTGGGTCCCTACAAATCCAGTTCCCCCTGTGATCAGAATTTTCACCTGTCTCCTCTCGCCGGTTTAGAAAAGTCCGGAAGCCTGGGCAAGCTCCAACCACTTTCTATTTCTTATCTCCGATCAGCGGCAATACCTTATCAATGTGAAAATAGACAAGATATCTGATCTTGTCTCTATAGACTTCGTAAACAGGGCAACTCTCTTTTCGACGGATCTTATCAATTAACGCCCTATCTTTCTCTTCCTTAATTTTTGTCAGATACAGCCGCTTTCCAACATATCTTTCCTTGGATTCCATAAAAAGATAGGAAGCATAAGGATTTGACTGAAGATTCTTATGCATCAAACGGTCTGCCATGATAAAGGCCACTGTTTTCTCATTGATGAAATGAGGCCTTCCATAGACAGCCGTAGCTACTTTGCCTTTTGAATCTGAAGTAGCGATAACCCCTCGACCTTTTGTCTTTTCAAAATATTCGCTCAGTTTCATTTTCTCCCTCCCTAAAATGGTAGTGGAATCATTAAAACACAGTTAATTTATAATAAAATCCCCTGATCAATTTTTGTCAAGGTCAAGCCTCACCATCATTTTCACATATTGATCTGCATCAAATTTCCTTTTTAACCCTTTGTCATTCATATATCTCACATTTCCAAAAATCGGTCTTTCTCCCCACGGGCGGTCATGCTTCCCAAAGCACCAGGCCACACCAGTAAAACCATTTGGGTCTCTTCCGTCCAATTCATATTTGTTGTTAAGGTAAAGGGCGTTTCGAAAGGCCTCTTCAGGCGTTTTGCTCCATTCGATGATTTTCTTCCCCCAGTACATTCTCATATACCCGTGCATCTTGCCCTTCAACATCATCTCTCTCTGGGCGGCATTCCAGTATGGATCATGGGTTTTTGCTGTTTCCAGTTCTTTTAGAGTATAAGTATGGGAGCGTTTCTTTTGTTGATGAGCTCTCAGTGTCTTCTTCGCCCATCGAGGCATGGATTCGAACGAGTCATACTTCTCATTATAAAAGACAAAATTCATGCTTAACTCTCTTCGGACAATGAGCTCTTCGAGGAAGGCTTCGGCCCCCGGGCTTTTCGTTTTCAACACTTCTAAAGCAATGAAAAGGGGTGAGATCTGCCCAAAGTGTAGATATGGACTCATATGGGAGAGATAATCAAGGGTAGGATCATTTCTCAGTTCTGGAAACCGATTCAACTTTCCTTCTAAAAAAATCTCAAGATCTCTCAGGGCCTCTTTTGTTCCTCCCTTAAAGGAGTCGGCCTTCTTTACACTTCGGTCAATTTGAAGCCTTGAAATTGCTTTTCCAACATCATTGATATTAAATGAATGAAAGTCCATAGAAAGGGAAGAGAGGGCTATTTTATTCTCTTTCAAAGGGACAAGGAAATGGCCCAGTTTTTTATGGATCTTCGACCTTATCGTTGCCGCTGCATATTCCTCTTTAGGCGAGGCTTCTTCAACCGGAACGATCACATCACTTTCAACCTGAATCAGGGGACAGTCCATTTGGTTGCCCGCACCGTTTCTCCATTGTTTTTGTATTTTCAGATACCCTCGATCCACCACCGCTAAAGAGGCCTTTTGGGCTAACTGAACAGCACCGAGTTCAGGAGACTTGTGCAGGATAACCATCTGGATGCCTCTTTTCTTAAGAGACTGCTTCACCTGTTTAAGCCCCTCCAGCATGAAAGCATAGTGTCTTTCATTCGCTTCAGGGAAGTGATCAGTGATTCCAAAAAATACAATTAATGGCTGACGAAGTTCGTTGGCCTTTAAAATGGCATACTCGAGGGCATGATTGTATTCGGCCCTCTGGGAGGCCTGCATCCAGTAAAGAACATACTTTCCTTTCCTCATCTCTTTTCGATTGAGAACCTTCACTCTCTCTTTTTGAATCACAGGTTTCATTCTCCTTTTTTAAGGCTGAGCAATCAACTGAAAAACAAACGCTCAAGGGTTCAAAATCCAAAGAGAAAAGTTTAATAGAACAGCAAAGCTAACCCATAGAATGTATGGGAGGAGAAGCAGAGCCGCCGTCTTTAAAATTTTGAAGAAACTCTTGATCGTCAAGAGGATGGCGATCCAAAGAAGGACGATATCGATGAGCCCCAAGAGAGGAGACCTAACTCCGAAAAAGGCTACTGACCAAAGTGCGTTAAGAATCAACTGGATAAAGAAGAAAACCAAAGCCGTTTTAACCCGTGGATAATCAGCTCTTTTCTGCCATACCATGAATAACGATATTCCCATCAGGATATAGAGACCTGTCCAGACAGGACCAAAAATCCAATTGGGAGGATTGAAGGATGATTTCTTTAATGACTCATACCAGGTCGGGATGGCCGGGGTGGTAAAAAGAGAACCCAGCAAACCTGCTATCTGACAGACGATAATGCTTGCTACCAGCTTTAGGATAATAATGATTTTCATCGTTTTTTCCATCAGACATAAGCAGGGTTCCCGAAATTTTTAAGTAACTCTTGAGGAGGTAATGAGGTCCAAAAATTGTTTCAAGATCCGAGCGGTCGCACCCCAGATAATATGTTTCTCATATTGATAGGCATAGACGATTTCATTCTGACCGCCCCGAAAGATCTCGCTTTCACTAAAACAACTTTCTTCAAGCAAGAACGAAAGAGGAACTTCGATCAATTCTGCAATCTCTACCTCGCTTACCTTAAAAGGATAGGGATAAGGGAAGAGACCAACAATCGGGGTAACAATAAATTCTGTAATGGTCACGATGTCATCTAATAACCCAATGATCTGAACATCACTCTCTTTGAGCCCGATCTCCTCAAAGGCCTCCCGCAACGCAGTACTTATCAATTCCGAATCTTCTTCATCAACGACCCCTCCGGGGAAAGAGATCTCGCCTTTGTGATATTTGACCTCTTCAGATCTCTTGGTGAAGAGGAGATGACAATCCTCTCCTTTCTTAAAGAGAGGGACCAGAACGGCTGCATGAGAAAAGGGTGGATGCTCGATGACCTTTCTCTCCCTTTTAGAGAGGATGTTCCGTATCCCATCAATGAAATCTTTTTCGCAATATTTCATTTTAAAAATAATCTCTCAAATCCTCCCAAACCCATTACCGAAGGTGGGAGGGGGGGTTAGTAAAGGATAGTGTTGATTTGATTAAGAGATCTCTTTCATAAACTCTTCAAGGGTCATAATCCTTAACAAAGGATAGAGGGCGAAATCTCGATAGAGATTGAGACATCCTTGATGAAATTCTTTGCTTCGACTGGCTGAACAATCTTCTAAAAGAATGACTGAAAAATCGTGACTGAGGCCATCCATAACCGTCATCAATACACAGACCTCAGTAGTAATTCCTGTCACAATGATCGTGTCCACATCGAAGACCCGAAGCGTCTGATCCAGGTCGGTTTTGAAGAAGGCACTAAATCGCCTTTTGGGCAAAATAATATCTGTGACCTCTGGCTTCAAATCATCCACTACCTCTGAACCTCTGGTTCCCCTGAGAGAATGAACTTTCATCCTTCCTCTAAAGATGAAATCCCCCTCCAAAAAACTGTCGCAGGCGAAGATGATGGGGAATCCCCTTTTTCGGCTCTCCTCTAAGAGTCTTTGAAGATTTGGTATAATGGCTCTTACCTCTTGAAAGTACGGGTTCCGAGAACTTTCCTTAAAATTATCTTTCAACATATCCACGATAATGATTGCCGGTTTCACAAACTCTCCTTACCCGAAGTTCCATTCAGTCATTCCCGTGAAAACGGGAATCCAGGAGTAGGCACTAAAAAACTGGATTCCTGCTTTTGCAGGAATGACAAAAAGGGAGGATAATTACCTCTTATAATTTCAGACGATAAACACGTAATGCATTTCCGGTGGTCACTTCAGCTACCTTTCCAAAAGAAATCTTCTTGATCTCAGCCACTTTTTGTGCTGTATATCGCACATAACTCGGCTCATTCCTCTTCCCTCGAAAGGGCTCGGGGGTGATGAAGGGGGCATCTGTCTCGACAAGAACCGATTCCAAAGGAATTCTCTTGACGATCTCCCTGAAACCCTCCGCATTCTTAAAGGTGATGCTTCCGGGAATAGAGATGTAGAATCCCATGTCCATGCAGGCCTTCGCCATCTCATAATCCCCTGAAAAGCAATGGATGATTCCTCCGCACTCCTTTGCCTCCTCCGATTTCAATATCTCCAGCGTCTCCTGATGGGCCTCTCGATCGTGCACCACAATGGGAAGCCCTAACTCCTTTGCTAACCCAATCTGCTCCCTGAATCTCTTCAACTGAATATCGCGTGGCGAGAGGTTTCTGAAAAAGTCCAAACCAATCTCCCCGTAGGCCTTTACCTTTTCATTTCGACAGAGTTCTCTCAAAGTTGGATAGGTCTGATCATCAATCTCCTTTGCATTGTGTGGATGAATGCCCAATATCGCATAGATTGAAGGGTGCGAATCGGCAATCTCCAGGGCCCTCTTCCAATCTTGTTTCTCCGTTCCCACGGTGAAAATATATCCGACGCCCGATTCTCTCGCTCTTTGGATCACCTGTTCCAGATCTCTTTTGAAATCTGGCATCTCTAAATGGGCATGTGAATCGATGAGCATAACCAAAGATCGAAATACTGGAATAATGGAAAACTGGAATATTTGGGTAAATCTCATTTTAGATAAGTTTTGGGTTTAAGCCATTATTCCAACATTCCATCATTCCTTCTTTTGAGATTTAGTACCGGTTGCTTTTACTTGATTGAAATAATCTACTAATTCCTTTGCCACCTGTTTAGATCGGATGAGGACAGAGACTTCGTTGTTGTTGGTCAGAGCATAATAGGTCCAGTTTGTGCTTCCCACAAGAGCCAACTGCCCATCCACAACCATCCATTTCGCATGAGTCGTTTTAAAGAGTGAATCATAAATCACCTCCACACCGCCATCCGATAAGATCTTGCCGGTATGTCGATTTCGTTCGGTTGTGCGATCCCTTCCTTCCTTCACTTCTAAGATCACCACAACCTTCACCCCCCGTTTCTTCGCATCGATTAACTCCTTGATGAGGAGATTGGAAGGGGTATGGGGATATTTATCATAATATCCCATTTCGAACATCATTATCTGAATCGAAGTCTTTGCCTCTCGGATCATTTTCTTTGCCACTTGAAAGTATTGGGCATCGATCACTAACTGAACATCCTCTACTGGCAATCCAAAAGAGAGCGAAAGGTAGAAAGTGGAAAGTAAAAATAGAACGCTTAAGAGGATTTTTTTCATTCTTTATATTTATTCTGCAAATTGGTTTCCACTTGCCCGGCGGAGGCGATCCATGATGGCACGTCCCAATCCAACTTCGGGAACGGCTTCAGCCAGTATCAAGTCCAAATTTTGAGCGTCCAATCGACGAATGGCAGAAAAGAGATTTGCGGCTGCCTCTCTGAAATCCCCTTTTTTCGATAGAACTTCAACCTGATGGAATTTCAAAAAATTCTTGGGTTCCTGAAATGCAAGCAATCCAATCTTTTTGTCTCTATAAGAATCAAGGTCTTTCTTTGACCAATCGAGTATAATCGGTGTCCGGGGAGCATAGTGTCTGGGTAGCATACCCGGAGCAGAGGGCCTGCCCTCTTTGGTTGGGGTTATTTCCACCTCTCCAATGATCGATTGGATCTCCTCGAGCGGCACTCCACCAGGCCTTAACAGCCTTGGCTTTTTTTCTGAAAAAGAGAGAATGGTAGACTCCACGCCCACTTCACAGGGCCCCCCATCCAGAATGAAATCTACCTGGCCACCCAGTTGATCCTGAACATGCTCGGCAGTGGTTGGGCTCAAATAGCCAAAGGGATTAGCACTCGGTCCAACAATCGGGCAATCGGCCAGTCGAATTAAGCTTAATGTCATCGCATGCTTCGGCATACGGACGGCTACTGTTGGAAGTCCGGCAGTCACAAGATCAGGGACTTCTGTTCTCTTTAAGAGAACAACCGTCAGCGGCCCAGGCCAAAATCGCCCCATCAATCTTTTGGCATCCGATGGAATCTCTATGACCAACTTTTCCAGATCGGTATAACTCGCGATGTGGACGATCAAAGGGTCAAAATAAGGCCTCTGCTTCACTTCGAAAACGCGAGCTACAGCCAGAGGACTGAATACATCCGCTCCCAATCCATAAACCGTCTCTGTTGGAAAGACAACGATCCCTCCTCGTTTGATAATCTCGGCAGCCTGACGAATCGCTTCCATGTCCTTCATCCAGATTTTCCCTTTTTTATGGCTCTTGATTTTTCTTCCAATGACTTCCTCATCCTGGATCTGAAATCTTCTAATTTTTCTGCAATCTCAGCGTATTTGATCGAAAGGATTTCACAGGCCAAGTAGGCTGCGTTCTTTGCTCCATCAATTCCAACTGTGGCAACCGGGACACCGGGCGGCATTTGGACTGTGGAATATAGAGCATCCGCGCCATTGAGCGCCCCTGATTTTATGGGAACACCGATGACAGGCAAGGTGGTGTGACTGGCCAAAACCCCTGCGAGATGGGCCGCCATTCCAGCTCCTGCGATCAGTACTTCGATGCCACGTCTCCTCGCTGACTTGGCATATTTGGCTGTCTTCTCGGGCAGTCGATGGGCTGAACGGATATCCATCTCGTAGGGAATACCCATCTCCTTGAAAACTTCAGCTGCCTTTTCCATAATCGGCAGATCACTCTCACTTCCCATGAGAATTCCAACCAAAGGTTTTTTCATAAGATCTCCCTTAAATTAAAAATGTCAAATCAAATCCAAAGCCCAAATGAGACGCCGAAACAAGTTCGGGATGACAAAAATCTCATTCTGGACCTTGCCCTGAAAAAAGTCCAGGGTCTTCGATTTCAGAATCCCTTTTGAACTTTGACATTCATTTGGCATTTGAACTTTGAAATTTGAACTTTCCTTATTCTAGAGATTATCTTAAAAAATTACCATAATTTTCACAAGAGAATAAAAAGCTCTCTCGATAACGAATGGAGAGGGTCCGTTTAAAGATCATTAGCACAAAGAACAAATTTATGGCAAAGGGGTTATGGTTTTCTTATCTTTCTGTGATGTGATTTTTCGCTTAATGGAAGAAATTGATGATGGGCCGGATAACAAAAGCGATGCCCCTGAAGGAAATCTTAACGACAAGAACCACAGGGTACAAAACCCAGTCAATGAGTTGGTTGATAAAAGCCATGCCCTTAGCCACCCAATTGAAGACGGGCTGAAGGACATGCAACGGCTTGATGTGAGCGTAAACCACGAACAGGATCAGGGTACCTGCAGAGATCATGAACTTAAGCGCAGCACCAATCTCTATCCCCAGAAACTCATCCAGTAGCAACTCTGCGCCGATATTGAAGACGACCAGGTAAGCCGCTGGCTTGAGAATGGGCTCCCTGAGGATCATCCATGTAAATATGCCCGCCGCAAAACGCATGGTGAGGATGCCCATAAACACGCCAAACATCACGATATACAGGTTATTAGAGAGTGCGACTACAGCCACCACATTGTCAAGGGAAAAGGCCAGATCGGCTAACTCCACCGCTATTACCACATTCCAGAAGCCTTTGCCCTCCACTCTCCTGGTTCTGCCCTGATCCTCTTCACCAGATTCTGATTCACCCAGATTCTCAAAGGCAAGTTTAATAAGGTAGGCTGCACCCAAGATCTTAAGATAGTGATTGCGAATAACGAAATTGGCCATAACAAGCATGAGACCACGGCCAAAATAAGCTCCAAGAAGCCCTACCTTGAGGGCAGCTGCACGTTGGCCACCCAAGATGCGGTGGACTGGAGGTCCGAGGAACTTGAGAGGACCGGGCCAAGGTACCATGTCTTTGGGTGGAAGCACAGATACCAAAGCACCCAGAACAGCTGCGTTATCAATGGAGAGGATACCTTCTAAAAAGATAACCTGAATGATGATATAAATGACACTCAGATCAAATTGCATCAATCTCACTTCCCCATGGGATTCTGCAATTTAGTCTTGTATGGCTCAAAAATGAGATTAGTCAAGATTTATACAATTAACAAAAAGAAATTGCAAGTCAAAAAAGCCAACAAAAAACCTGGGGTTTGTAAAATCCAATGGATAAATATTTTGAAGGGTTTCATTTATAACTCAATAACTCCCATTCTCTATAGCATCGAAAGCATGACCTCTGCGGCCATCACTAAACCTACCTGGTCTCCTGTGTTGGCACCCATGGCGTTCATTAGAAAGCAATTTTTGGGATTACATTTTCGACCTTACTTTTACATCACTCTCGCTGACACGGGATGGACTGAAATTCCGGTTGCTCCAGTAAGGACGGAGAGGACAATCTTGAAAAATTGGCTCGGTACAAAGGTTTTAGGAATGAAGCAAGAGTAGTCGAGGTCGCCCACCTATCGCATTGTTAATACTGTTAAATCATTTTTAATTTTCTTTATATCTTTTATCCCTTTCAAAATTCTCACAACCTCTTCTTTCTCCACTGAAGAACTCACAGAACCAAAAAGCCGCACCGAATCCGTATCTTCTACTGTGAAAAAAAGATGGGAACTCGTAACTCCTGCTTCAAGGAGGGCAGATTCAATTTTGCGTTGAAGAGAGAATTTTCCAAGCGATTTAACAGATTCCACCCCACAGGCTTTAATCTCCTCAGCCTTGGCAGCCTCGATGATGATCTTCACAGCGGTATCTGTGCTTAGTGTATCTGTATTTAAAGTCAGATGATACAGCAGCGGGTTGGGCCAGTCTTCATCAAACGCATACCTTATGAAACCTCTTTTCTCATGATCAGAGGTTTGAATCATTTTTTCAGCTACTTCTCTTTCTACATTATTTGTCTCCATAACTCTCTGGATCCGTTTTCCCGTGGAGCCGACTACAAGAACATGAAGTGCGCAATCAAAAGAACGGAGAAGAATTGTGCTTCCCTTTCCAAAGAAAACCGCATTGCCTTTCTTGGCCACCTCGTAAATAACAGACTGAAATCGGTCGAGATAGATTTTTGGCTGGTCGCTGAAAAACTTCTCAAGTAATGATGGACTTTTTATCTGCACTTTTTCAACATCATGAAGCAAGCCCATCTCGTCTGCAGCTTTAAATAGTTCCTCTTTCCCATAAAAGGGATAACCCATAATTGTGGCAACCTCTCTGGCAATCGCTTCACCATTCGTTCCAAGCATTTCGGAAATAGTAATAAAATTCAATTGGCGTACTCCTCTCTCTTTCCCTAACTACTCGATAATGACCGCTCTAACCTTCAACTTTTCAATTCGAAGCTTATATAGACATAAATAATTATCTTGTCAAGTACAAAATAGCCCCAGGCTTTATCAAACCTGGGGCTATTTTTTAGAGGCCCATTTTAAAAACTACATAATTCCCTATTTCAAACTGCCCATCTGAATCAGATAATCCCTAAGCCCTTCAGGATCGAGAGCATGACCGCCGCAGCCAAGACGGAACCGACCTGGCCACCGGTATTGGCCCCCATGGCGTGCATCAGGAGGTAGTTCTTCTTATTGTACTTCTGGCCCTCTTTCTGTACCACCCTCGCCGACATAGGATAAGCTGAAATCCCGGCAGCTCCGATCAAGGGGTTCACTTTACCCCCTGTGACCACTTTCAATATTTTCCCAAAGATCACCCCGCAAGCCGTATCGAGGCAGATCGCGACAAAACCCAGGGCTAAGACCATCAAGGTTTGGGGAGTTATAAAGACTTTCCCGTTCATGGTGGCTCCAATGGCAATCCCCAAAAGAAGGGTAACGATATTGGCAATCTCATTTTCGGAAGCCCGAGTGAGCCGACCAACCACACCACACTCCTTCATAAAATTTCCGAGCATGACCGTTCCCAAGAGGATTAATCCTTTCGGTGCAATTAAGCCCCCAACGATTGTAACAACCAGAGGGAAGAGGAGTTTAGTCGTTTTCGAAACAGACTTCTTGACCACTCCCATATTGATCACCCTCTCCTCATTCGTCGTCAACCACCTCATGATCGGAGGTTGAATGATAGGAACCAGAGACATATAGGAGTAAGCCGCGACAGATATGGCACCTAATAGATGAGGAGCATATTTCGAGGAAACATAGATGGCTGTCGGACCATCACAGGCACCGATGATCCCAATGGCGACTGATTCCTTCTGTGTAAAACCTAAAACCAGGGCAAGAGCAAGAGTTAAGAAGATTCCAAATTGCCCTGCCGCTCCCAGGAGAAAGATCTTTGGATTCTCCATAAGAGGACCAAAATCGGTCATAGCACCGATACCAACAAATATGAGAAGTGGGAATACCTCCGTTATCACACCCATATCATAGATGATCTTGAGAAAGCCTCCTTCTTCCATCAGTCCGGCTAACGGGATGTTCACTAAAATACATCCGAATCCAATAGGGACAAGGAGCACAGGTTCAATATCTTTCTTGATCGCAAGATAGAGAAGCACCAGACCCACCACCAACATAACCCCATTTGTCCAGTGGAGATTAGCAAATCCATCAACGAGTCCATATAACCCTTTTCCGATTGCTTCAATCATCGCTCATTCCCCCTTTTCCAAGACTAATTCCCTTCTTCCTCTTTTTTAAAGGGAAAGAATTTCTTTAGAATATTCATGCAATAACCCAAGATCCAAAGAGTGAGGATTGTGCCTCCCATGCCTACGACAACCATTGTTACTCCAAATGTCCAATTATCCATATTGATATACCTCCTAATAATATATGGAGAGGTCCTAGCAAAAGTCGTAATAACCTCTCCTGCAAAACATCGATAGAGATCATTCGAGGCTAGAAAACCGGAGGGGGTCTCCAGAAAGGAGAGGTCCCCTGAAGATAGGAAAGTAAAACAGATAAAGGGTTCTTCAATTGAAAGAAAAATTTAACTTGATTGAAAAAATAAGATAAAGGTTTTAAATCGAACCAAAAATTCTGAACGATAGAAGGATCGTTCATTTCTGATTTTATAACAAGGGCGTTTTCGCAAACTAACCAATCAATATCAACGGCTTGATCCATTTGAAATAGAGGAATACCCAGAAGTAAAAAAAGAATCAGTAGGAATTCAATACATTTCATATTTCGAGATTTTATATTAGCAATGCTGATTCACCTTATATCATCCCCTTTTTAAAAAAGTCAATAGAAAAATGTGATTTTTTTAACAAAGTAGTTGAAAAATTATTCCGATTAAATTTCAATACCTTAAGTTCTATTATCCTTCCTGGTTTGAAAGTCTCTGGCCTGGTACATGAAGGCTTCGAGGCGGGTTAATGTATTGGTTTGCTCCTGGCCGTCATAGGCCATATTGAGGATTGGGATATTGTTATGTTCCTCCCGATATCTTTTAAGAAGGGTACTGACAATCGTTCCAGGCATGCAAGTGAATGGCATGATATTAACGATGCCACTCGCACCCCTCTTTGCAAAATCGATCGTCTTCCCAACGGAAAGGATGGCTTCGCCTTCGAAGGAGGAGTCCAGGTAGGGTTTGGCCTTCTTAAAAATAGACTTGGTTTTGGGTTCGCCAAAATTTCTGAGATGGCCTTTAAAGATCTTCTCTAACTGGTGCTCGTCTTTCTTCTGGTAGTAGTCCGTCAGAAAAACTTTTAAAAGGTTTGAAAACGACCTCTTCTTCAGACTCCTTCCCTTGGCGATGGTGTTGACATAGAGAATCCATTCGGTGAGGGGCGCGATCCATGCCTCTCCTCCAAACTGTTCGATCTTTCGAATG
>Ga0315282_10012960_pt1 | contig 12656 bp, 6 predicted proteins | sample YL17G07_20_MG_FD_203693 | JGI IMG/M metagenome (GOLD analysis project Ga0315282, IMG submission 203693) | Sediment microbial communities from Yellowstone Lake, YNP, Wyoming, USA - YL17G07_20 | ecosystem: Environmental > Aquatic > Freshwater > Lake > Sediment | place: USA: Wyoming | collected... | reverse complement strand
TAGGCGCTGTGGCATTTATAATGATCTTGCCGGACAAGCTGGAAATCTCCACCGGCACTCTCAACGGAGTCTTGCCGAGCGCCGGAATTCGAATGATCACTTCGGTTTTCAGAGGAAATACGTTAGGCGCGATTTTCGGCAGCAGCGCCAGATCGAATTCATAATTTTCAAGCTGAAGAACAGTGCCCACATCTACATTGATGTTCAGTTTGTATTCGCCGAAATAGCTTGCTCCAAACCGCAATTTTTCATACGGCCTAAAAATAACCCCGGCAAACGGCGTCACTGTAAATGGGAAGTCCAGAGAGAATTTGACGGGCGGATCAAGCTTTTGTTTTGTGGAATTATCTTCATCCAGGGATAGATTTCGATTATTGAAACGCAGGGGAACGAACACTTTGCCGGCTACATTCAGGAACAGCGAGAATCCTGCGCCGAATGCAAATCCGGGAAGCGGCTGAATTGACATGCCCAGCAAGGTGACTGTTCTCTGTCCAAGATGGTCGTGCAGTACGAATGTAGGCACGCGGCTTTCAATCGGATCCAGGCGGAAACCCAGTCCTTGGGGAACGAATGCGGCGGCGCCTATGGTTAAATACTTATTGACGGGAAAAGCCATTTGGACCGTATAGCCGTCGAGTTCATCTACATCGGAACGCTCTTTCGCCAGATTATGCAACATAAAAGCCTGTGATCGGGTGGCTTGTGGAACAGGATTAAGATTCATTTTTAAAAACGGCTTGGCTACAAAATATCCCGCCTCCATTTCAAAACTCGTAATCTGAGATAGACTGGCGACATTGTAATAGACGGCGGACGGATCGTTGGCGAGTCCGGTGAAAGCTCCGGCCATGCCGATGCCCCTCGCGCCGAAGCCGTACATATCCATTACATTGCTAAAAACCAGCGTCGGCAAGAACAACAAGCTTCCAATAAGGCTGACCCCTATGATACGCCACCGGATATTCAAAAATGCCTCGCTTAATAAAATATTTCCGCAAATAATATCCATCCTGAGCAAGAAAATCAAAATCAACTCGACATCTTTTATTTAGAATGTGTTTTTCGGCGAGATATTTCAAATCGTCAAATGTCGATCCGTTACGGATTTCCTTTGATCAAATCCCATAAGGCAGGATAAAATTCCATCGATGCGAAACTCATTTAAAGGTTATCTGCTTGCTCTTACTCTTTGTTTGATTTTGTATTTAGGCATAAACGGCCTTTTTACGATGCTCGTGCCCACGTGGGGTCTCATCACCCGCATTTCCATATTTCATCATATCCTTGTCAGCCTTGCGCTTATCCCGTTGTTTTATGTCTTCGTGATTCGCCATGTCGTAGCAAGGCGGAGAATCTGGGAAATCGCGCTGGCAATACTTGCCTTGTTCTGGCCGCTTCTGTTTTGGGGCTTTTTATTTTTCGTTGAAGATATGGGCGTCGGGCAAGGAATTATTCCAAAATTCATGTTCGCATTTCTGGCGGCCATATTTATCGCTTTCATCATAAAGGTGCTGAGACAACCCAATAGAGCCGCCATCGGACTTGGTTTTTTCGGAACGGTCTTCTTTGTAATCGGAATATTGCTCGGCATGGCTCTTCACTTCGGCAACCAACGCTGGCCTATTTATTTCAGATATGCCCATGACGTTTTTATATTTGCCGGATTGGGCATTTTAGCGCTGCATATTCTGGTCGGCTCGCGCCAAAAACATGTAGCCGCAGATTGGAAACATTGGGCGTCCAAAAGATTCCGATCGGCATTATTCGGCGCGGCACTATTAATGATTGCCGCGCCCATCCATGCATACAAGCTTTCCCCTCTCAATCTGACCGTGCATCTCATCTCAGACTCTCTTCCTTCCAAGCAGGAATTGGGTGAAGTGATTTTTGACGGCGCAGGCACCCCGTCTTCGTTATTCAGCGCGAACAGCTATTCTTGCGGCGGCGTGGCCGGGTGCCATTCGGATGAATATCTCCAATGGCAGAGCTCGACGCACAGGTTTACGGCCAATATTTTGGTCCGCAAGGAAATCACGCAAATGAACATGGAGCGGGACAAGGATTGGCTGCGCTGGACCCGCTATTGCGCCGGATGCCACGCGCCCGCCTCTCTTTGGTCGAACGAGCTGTCAAAGGATTTTGAAAATCAGCGCGACGAAACCGTCAAGGAAGGCAACTCGTGCATGGTATGCCACCGCATCACAGCGGTCCGCTCCACAGGAAACGGAAGCTACACGCTTCATGCCCCGAAGGAAGATTTTTACCCGTTGAGCCATGAGTTTCCGACGCGCTCATATTTTCTTATCAATGCAAAACCCGATCAGCACAATGTTTATTTCATGCGAAAAGCGCCGGTCATGTCCTCCTCGGAATATTGCGCTGCTTGCCACGAAGGCCGCCATCCGATTTCCGGCGCGCAATTCTACGATGCCTATCAGACCTGGGAACAATGGTGCAAGCTCACGGGAGAATCGACCACATGCCAGGATTGCCACATGCCCTACTTCGTCGATCACGTCGGAAACAAAAAACGCAGCCACCGTATTTTAGGAGTGAATCAGGCCTTCTCGATCATGCTTGGTGAATTTCCGGCGACCGAGGTCCATCGGCAAATTGTGCGAAGGTCGTATGTTCGGTCTTTCAAGTATTTCCCGGCACAGGGCTATGAGGCAGCGGAAGAAGAAAGCGAAAAATATCTGCAAGGCCAGTTCGAAATCCAGGAGATTGACTTCTTCCGCGCGCGGCCGTTGATCTCAATTTCAATCGGGTCTGCCGAAAATCCTAAACCCCGCCGTGATTGGACGGTGGAGGTGGCTTCGCATTTGGATGTGAAAGTGGGTCATGGATTTCCGACAGGTCCGATCGATCCGTGGCTTGCGCTTGTCGTCACTGACGGAAACGGCCGCGAAATATTTTCCAGCGGAATTCCGAATGAAACCGGTCACGTGCCGCCGGGCACGCATAAGCTGGGCAAAACCTATCTCAATGCAAATGGAGAAATCGTCAAAGGAGACGTGTGGAACGCGGAAAAAGTGGTCGATTTTCAAAAAATCGATCCCATGGGCACGCGGTTTGACCGCTATGTAATTCCGATTCCATTCAATTCGATTCCGCCTTATAAGGTCACCGCCATCTGGAAAGTCCGGAAATCAAAACAGCCTCTTGTGGATCTGGCGTTCGGGAGCGGCGTTACTTTCCCGATAACGGATGTGGCTTCAGAATCGAAACAGTTTCCCTGATCCTGTTTCTAGTAAGATCCGACGCGGCTGTAAATATTTATTTTTTGTATGCATTCCATGCTGAAATCTGTTTGAAATTCATTATAATAGTCAGATCGAAACAACAGGAGGGCGATCATGTCCGGCAAATGGATTGTATTGTTTGCTTCAATCATAATAGCAATGGCTTTTATCCTCGGCGCGTGCCAAAGCAATGGCGGCGGCGATGATGATAATGCGTCCGGCGCGGATGACGACACTGGCGAGAGCGATGATGATACGAGCGTCGACGACGATTCGGCCGAGTCTACAGACGACGATTCCGCAATCGATGATGATGCGGTCGATGACGACCTGATCGACGACGATGCGGCGGATGACGATTCCTTCGACGAAGACGCCTTGTACGCCTCCATCTGCCCGAACAACCAAGATCCCACCGCGCACGAAGCGACTGAGCTTTCTTGGGATAACGGAACATTCGGGCTTGACAAGCATCAACTCTTGCCGGGCGATATGGAATCCATTTGCTTTATTCCTCCGCATCCGTTTCATCTGAAAAAGATCAAGATGTATTTTGCAGGCGGCGCGGGCAAAGCGCGAATCCACGTTCTCGGCGACAATTCCCATTCCGAGCCCGATGAAACAGTGGATCTGATGCCGCCCATCGACATCGACGTTCCGGATAAAAAAGATTGGTTGGAATTCGAATTGCCGCAAAAAGATCTGATATTCATGCCCGACCAGAGATTTTGGATCACTTATGAGCACTTGGCGGAAAAGCCCTTATTGGGACAGGACAACTCCTCTGTGGATAATTGGACCAGCCGCCAATATTCACAGGTATGGGCGCAACAAAATCCTCCCTGGACGTGGCAGGCCATGAATGAAAACTACATGATCCGCGCGGAAGGCAATCTGTTCTGCGAGCGCGAAGGCGTCTGGTTCACCGAAACGACCACCCAGGCGGGCATCGATCCGGATTATTTCGGCATGCGCGTAGCCTGGGGCGATTATGATCATGACGGATATGACGATCTGCTGATCACCAGAGGCTATGTCGCGGATGATTATATTTTGTATCACAACAACGGCGACAGCACATTTACGGATGTGACCGCAGCGGCCGGAATCAACGGAACCTATGCCGCTTTCGGCATATGGGGCGACGTGAACAACGACGGCAATCTTGATATTGTGGCTGCCGTATACGTGCCGCAGGACGGCACCGACAACGGCGCTCGCAGCTTGGTGTTTCTTGGCGACGGCGCAGGCCACTTCACCCCGATCGTGGACGCCGGCATCGCCGTCAATGCCACGACATCCGCAGGCGGGCTTGCCGATTATGACGCCGATGGAAATCTCGATCTTTATTTCGGCAACTGGCTTGTGACTTATCCCAACCCCGACTCCTTCCCGGATAATCTGTTCAAGGGAAACGGCGATGGAACCTTTACGGATGTTTCCGTTGCGTCCGGAATTCAAGATGTGACGCCAAGCCCCGCTTACGGCGTAACCTGGGCTGACTACAACAACGACGGATATCCGGATATCTTTGTCGCCAATTACGGGCGGACGATGAACTTCCTGCTCGAAAATCAGGGCGACGGAACCTTTGTGGACGTAGCGCATGCAAAGCATTTGGACAGCCCGCATGGAAACAGGCCGGGCAACACGTTCTCAGGAGCATGGGGCGATTTCAACAACGACGGGTATATGGATATTTTCCTCGCAGAGATCAGCCATCCCAGATATCAGCCTGATTCGGAATGGTCGAGCCTGAACGTGAACTCGGGCCCTCCGGATTACACCTTCCACAATATTTTCGATGAAAAAGGCATTCAGCGCGACGAAGGCGAGATCGATTCGCAGTTCATCGATTACGATAACGACGGCCTGCTCGATCTTTGGGTGTCCGATCTGTACCCGGGGCACTTCGGGCGATTGCTGCACCAGAAAGCGGATGGAAGCTGGGAAGATGTGACCTACTATGCGGGAATCACCATGCATTACTGCACCAACGCCACTTGGGCGGATTACGACATGGACGGCGATCTGGATCTGGTGGTTACGCGCAACTCCGACGGCGGCCATGTAGCGCTCTGGCGCAACGACATCGGCCAAGACAACAACTGGCTGACAATCCGACTCGAAGGCACGACCTTCAATCGCGCCGGCATCGGCGCGCGCGTCACGGTCACATCCGGCGATCTGGTCCAAACCCGCGAGGTTTTCGGAGGCCATACGCATTTCAACAGCCAGCCCAGCCTGCCTGTTGAGTACGGCTTGGCCAAAAGAGACACCATCGATTCAGTCACCGTGCGCTGGTTCCCGGGTGAAACTGAAACCTGGACCGGCATACCGATCAACAAATTCGTGGACCTGAAACAAGGCGATAGCCCCAACTTCTCGTACTATCATTGATGTAGCACAAGCGCCCTCGCCTGTGTTTTAAATGTAGCATAAGCGCCCCGACTCGACTGTTTTCGACCCTGCCCCCTGTCGAGAGCCTCCAGGTCGAACGATCGGCTCTGAGGCTCGGGCTCGAAGAGAGGCTCCGTTCGGTAAACTCACGGCCCGAGTTTGTCGAGGGCAGACCCGAAGGGAGCTCGTCGCAGGTCGCCTGTGCGTTAAATGTCTGTGTGTTTAACTAGGGCTGCTCTGTAGTTTGTCGAATAAAGCGGCTGTGCTGTATTCATGCTTTCTATTAAACCTATTATCCTTTTTTCTCCTTCTTTGCTCGAATCTCACTTGCTTGCGCTTCAAGTTTTTCAGCCTCAGCCTTGCGGTCTGTCTCTCTTAAAAGTAGTGCATAATTTTGCAAAAATATTGCATAATTCGGATGGTTTTTCCCCAAAGCTTTCTTTAAAATCTCCAAGGCCCTTTTATAAAGCGGCTCTGCCTTTTCGTATTTGCCCTGGTCACGGTAAAGCAGAGCCAGGTTGTTGAGGCTTGCGGCCGTATCGGGGTGGTCAGGTCCCAAGGCTTTTTCACTGATCTCCAAGGCCCTTTTATAAAGCGGCTCTGCCTTTTCGTATTTACCCTGGTCACGGTAAAGCAGAGCCAGGTTGTTGAGACATGTGGCCGTATCGGGGTGGTCAGGTCCCAAGGCTTTTTCCCTGATCTCCAAGGCCCTTTTATAAAGCGGCTCTGCCTCCTTGTATTTTCCGCCATAATGAAGGGCTATTCCGACATTATTTAATATTTCAGGATCATCCGGCATTAAATGTAATGCCTTTTGATACCAGGTAAAAGCATAGGCATAGCGACCCTCATAGTATTCCGCATCGCCGCGAGCGCTGTAGATTTTTGATAACTCGGTTTTTGCAGATTTAATCCTGGGTTCTTTTTCAGCTTTTTCCAGAAGTTCATGAGCGTAATTGAATCTTCTTTCGGCAACAGCTTTCAAGGCCAATGCATAGTGTCCGGAATCCTCTGGAATCTCAGCAGCCAATTCTTGTGCGCGCTCTGAAGGTTCGGGCACCGGCCTCGCGCTCAGTTGCGTTTGCAAAAATGTAATCTGCTCGTTCTTTTTTCCAAGCTCGTCTTCCAGCAATTGAATAATTTTTGCAGTGTCTTGTTTGATTTCTGCGGTAATGTTTTCGACCTTTGATACGAAAAACTTTCCTCTCTGCGATGAATCAAATATTGTCGGATCAGTTTTTGATTCCAGTTGAGGCAAAAGTTTAACTTCCCCAAGAATACCGGGTTCTACAAGCGGCTGTTTGGTCAAAACGCGGTAAAGAGCCTCATATCCCTCCGGCGTCTCAATCTGATAATGGTTGTGACCTGCAAGAGGCATTGGGATATTTTTTGTCTGACCATCTTTAAAAAGCGCCGGCAAAAACTTGTCAGTCTTTAACTTTTTAATGTAAAGCTCGTTTCGAATAAGAGCGGCTTCCCAGCATACGCCAAGGCCTTTATCCGGTTCCTCATCGCCTCGCACTCTTTTAAGATAAATCTCTGTGCAGATCATCACTACAAAATCCGCCCATTCGATCTTTTCTTCCATCCAAAGCGGCCAACCTTGCTTTGGATTCGTGTCATATTGATCGATCATCGTATCAATTCCATCAGCGCGAAGTTGTTCCGAAAATCTCAATACGCGATTTTCATGTTCCTGCGAGTCGTGGCTGTAGCTGATGAAAACCTTGGGATGGCTTAAAGGATGATTCTTGCTTGAAGAATCCGGCATATTTATTTTCCTTTATAAAATGGCGAAACAAAGTTGCGAACGGCCATTTGTCTGATCGAATGCCGCTTTTTTGATATTGTTAGATTATATGCCTGTGTATGTAACGTCAAGAGAACAGCCTTAGTGCTTCGATTCACAAATACAGCGACGTATCATGGTCAATCGCCATATCAAATTTGCTCCGTCAGCACTAAGCCCTGAGGGAATAAATTCGCTATCGAATTTATGAATCGAAGGACTTAATGCGACATTCGATCTTTATTAGCCCTTTTTTCCGCTGCTCTTTTTGGTTTTGCCGTCGCTTTTACTTTTGCTTTTGTTTTTTTGCTTGGCGTCTTTGGGCTTTTCAATAGGCGCGGGAGTGGGCTGCGGTTGTTCAGGCTGCTGGAATGCTGCGCCGGAAATTTGGAAGATCCCAAGGCCGGTCGCTAAAAATACGCGCTTTCCTTTCTGATCTGCGAGCGCAGCGCGTTGCAATCGCCCCAATTTCAATTGCTGGACGATTTCTCCGGTTTTAGCGTCGACGATCATTGTCCGGTTTTGCGAATAACTGCATGCCACGATCATATCGGTTCCCGGTATCCACGCCACGGGCTGCACGGAAATTTTGATCGGATAGCTGTCTTTGAACTCCATTTTGGATGCATCGATGATGAGAATCTTTCGTTGCATGGGTTGCGAGGCGACCAGCTCGCTTCGCTTAGGATCGAGCGACAATCCCATAGAAAGCGGAAACGCCCCGACTCGTCGATCCGATTTATCGGACAATTTCAAAGCGTGAACATAATGGCCCAAGACGCCGATATAAGCCGTCTCGTCGGCAGGGTTGAATATTGCCGTTGTGACGGCCAATTCTCCGAACAGCAGTTGCTCCCACGGCTCGAATCCGACCTCTTTCGGCGTGATCAAATCCACCAGGTTCGGCTTCTGCTTCAACGTAAGGGTATCAGGGTACAATTCGAACAGATCTACATTCCTGGCCAACACGATCAATCGATCTCGGGCCGGATCGTCAAAAATCCCCACGGGCTCGAAAGGAATTTCTTTTAAAGCGGTCATTTCGATCTGATTGCCGTCATATCGAAACGCGCCGATGTGAAAAGATTTTCTCTCCGCATCAAAAACCTTCACCCAACCTCGATGTTCGGAGGGGCGAAGAGAAATATTTTGCGGAAGCTGCGATTGCGAAAATGTCAATGTGCGCAAATGCAGGCCGGTCGCTTCTTTTGTGGAAAACGCCGCGAGCAGATTGTGTTTTTTGTGCTTCGAACGCGGAAAAACGCCGCCCCAATCATCTTGGAATGAAGCAATCAAAGTGTCCGATTCGTGATCGTACGCAAGGTCATACGGATGGCACTCTCCCACGTCGCCTGTTTTGGTTTTCAGATCTTGAACGGTAAGTATTTTTCGGATGTTTGATTGAAGAGGAAGCTTGCCCGCCGATCCGCCGAACAGCATATTGAGGTTCCACAGACCGCAAAACATGCCGATCATCGGAATCCAAAAAAACGAAATTAGAATCAGCCACGCCGCAGGCCTGTCGGGGCGCAGGAACAGCCCCAAAAAAATCATTGTCATTAGAAGCAGCGTCACCAAACCCCATAGGTAATAAGTGATCATGAAGAACAAAAAGTAAGCTATGGGCCAGACCAAAAATATATAAGTGGCTGATGTGGTTAATGCCCCGCCGATAACTTGGAGCCTTTCCAGGCGATCTTCGAGCAGCCACGGAAGAATGCAGCGAAGGATCCATAGCGAAGCGAAAACTATAGAGCCTGCATACCATACGGAATTTTTGGCGTGAAAAAAATAATCCATTCCCGGGATCAGCAATACCAGATGGCATGCAATAACTATTTTTATTCCAAGAGAATTTTGCCTGTACAACCCTAGACCTCCGTTGCCAAAACAAAAATATGGAAAGAATCCGATTTAATAATTTCTATATCCTTTATCCACGACACCGGAAGCATTTAGCCCTTGCGCCTTCTGCGGCCGATTACGAGGATTGCGACGCCCAACCCTGCCCAAGCCAATGAACAACACGCCGTAGCCGCTGTTTGAAGGAAATCGTTTTCATAAGCCACTTCTACGCTGTGTTTCCCCGGCGGAATGCGAAAACCGATGGTTCCTGAAATCGGCAAAGGCTCAAAAGGCTCCGGTTTTCCATCAACCCGAACAATCCAGCCCGGAAAGTAAAAAGCTTCGCAGCTCATGAGAATATTCTGCGCGGCATGAACCGAGGCGGTATATCGGTTAAATGAGATCGCTTCCGATAAAATCATTCCATCGCCATTGATCACGTGAAAGCGGTTGACAGATTGCACAGTGGGTTTTTGCTTGACCCATCGCGGTAAATAATCGTCTTGAGATGTACCGTTTACGCCCTGGTTTATCAACTTGTCGGGCAAAATCAGATCCTGCATTTGAATATAATTTCCGGACGAAACCGCGATTCTTGCAGAATCAAGCTTCATCACGTGGATTTCGCGGCTTTGACGTTCCACAAATGCAAATCTGGCCTCCACATGCGGTCCATAGACAAGCAGACTCGCGGATACAAGCAAAAACGATATTCCCATCTCTGCTTTTGAGCCGAAACGCCGCTGAATAAGTCTAATCCCCGAAGCGGCAAGCGCAGAGGCGGCAAAAACCACAACCAATAAAAAACGCCAAGGGAATTGAAAAAAGCGGATGAGCGGCAAATTATCCCAGAAAAATTTCGAGTACGGCAATGCAAAGAAAACGCCGCTCAGCAGAAAGATAAAAAGCGCCAACCCTCTTCTGTCAATATAGCGGGCCGCAACCGCTCCTAAAACGAAAATCGCAATACCGGCAAGATGCACAAGCCCTACCATCAAGGCCAGGTCATCATCGGGTCCCGGATTGGAGACCCCAAAACCCCATCGATGTCGGATCAGTTGCATTGGATATAAAAAATGCAATGCATAAGAAAAGTAACCGGAGGTCAGGCTTTCCTCCGCATAGACGTAACTTTTTTGAAGCATCGCAGGCAGCCAAAAAAACAATGAAAGCATTATTCCGATAGGCACGCTCAAACAAGCCGGCCATCTGCGATTGCCGGGCAAAGCGATCACGCAATAAATCGGGATCAATACTGCGTAAATCAATGCGCTGATGTTATGGGTCAAAATCATGATCGCAAACATTATTGATGCGCCGAACATCCAAAAAATATTGCCGGAGCGCCCATAAACGGCGAGCAAGAAAAGAGTCAGCGCGATTTCCCAAAAAATCATCAGTTCGGATAAAGACGCGCGCACATAAGTTTCCGTTAAAACATAAGGAGCCAAAATATACAGACATCCGGCCGCCAAGCCCGCCCATGGTCCACCCAACTCACGGCCGAACAGAAACATGCAAAATCCGGCAGCCACGAGAGCAAAGAGATAAGCCGATTTGATCCCCCACATAATCGAGGCGCCGGCCAGCACGAATATTTCAGCGATGTAATAAGCAAGCGGCGCATAAAAATTGAACAACGGCGAACCATAGCCAAAATATGTAAAAGGCGACCATCGCGGATACCAGACGCCTGCGCGAATGCCTGAATCCAAGATGGAAAGGCGCACCAGATCGATTCCGGCGCTGTGTCCGTACAATTGAAACGGGGCCAAGACCGCCGATCCGGCAAAAACCGAAACGGCAAGCACAATCGCAGCAAAAATAAAATCCGATTTGGCGATAGGATATTTCATATCGATTTTATTCAAGTGTTTGTCATTCGCTTTGAAAATATGGAATCAATCCTGCCATAAGATCCGAAGTCATGCGACTTAATTTGATTAAAATTTTTCCAGAAAAGCTGCTTTGCCCTGAATCCTTGTTTCCGATGCAACAGATAATCGCACACCAGGGGGTTGTCAATAATTGGAATGGGCGCTACTTTATATATGGCTGGAGAAGTCGGGACGGTCGCACGCGAGATCTGTTTCGCGTGAGGAAAGTCCGGGCTCCACAGGGCAGGGTGCCGGATAACGTCCGGCGGGGGTGACCTCAGGGAAAGTGCCACAGAAAACACACAGCCGACGGCCGGTTTGACAGCCGGATCGGGCAATGGTGAAAAGGTGCGGTAAGAGCGCACTCACGACAGCCGGGAAACCGGCGGTGCGGTAAACCCCACCCGGAGCAAGGTCAAGTAGGGAGGCTTAGTAGGGTCGCCCGCCCTCATGCCTCTGGGTATGGCCGCTTGAGATTCGCGGCAACGCGAGTCCTAGAGGAATGATCGTCATTCCATTTCGCCTCATGGGGCCGGCGAATTGGAGTACAGAACTCGGCTTAAAAGACTTCTCCAGCGCCCCTTTTAGTTTATAATAAGGGATGCGGAAATTTAGCAACAAATTATCATTTTAAAATATGGTTCAAAGGTTTTTGCTTAATATGAAGCGTATTTTTGCAATACTCATCTTCGTTTTTTTATGCCATCCGCTTATTGCCGCCGCCGATGAAGGAGAAATAGGTTTTGGATTGGGAGCTTATGGCGCGTTGACCGTGATGGATATCCCCATCATTCATAAAGCCCCAAACCTGGGCAAAGGGGGGCAGGTTGATGCAAATTCAAAAATTTCCGGCACCGGCGGGATTCATATCAGCCTGCATAGTCCCGACCAAAAGCATTGGGGGGATATGGGACTGGAGATGATAGTCCATCGATTCGGTTTAACTTATCCATCATATTCTATGGAGGCGTATGTGCCTTCCTTAAGAGTTCCCATTACATATGATTTCGCATTTTTGCGGTCCTCCGATCGAACTCCCTATTTGATGCTCGGATTGGGGCCGTATATGGATGCTCCGCTGGCTCGTCTGAAAGAAGTATCGACAAAAAGCAATCCGAATTCCACAATTTCCGATTTGTCTTTTGGAGGAGTTGTCGAAATCCGGGGTTTTCCTCTCGTTTTTAAATCAGGAAGCGGCTCTTTCGTTCTATTCGGCATCACGCTGAAAGTTCATTATGGAATAACCAACGATTTCATTAGCGATCAAAAAGGCCTTAAGGCCTCATTAATGGATGGTTGCATCGGCGTGGAGATGACTTATTTGCCGTGAAGTAGCGGTATTGGAAATCGCTTTTAATGTTGATAGAGTTCGCCGCAGAGACTGTTTTTCACCGATAGAATCGTACTTCTAAAATAAGGGGAGGTCCATCATGGAGGATCGCCAGGCTGAAGTAGAAAAAATTCTATCTATTTCCGGCATTCAAACTTTGTTGGACATCT
>Ga0315282_10012959_pt1 | contig 12657 bp, 10 predicted proteins | sample YL17G07_20_MG_FD_203693 | JGI IMG/M metagenome (GOLD analysis project Ga0315282, IMG submission 203693) | Sediment microbial communities from Yellowstone Lake, YNP, Wyoming, USA - YL17G07_20 | ecosystem: Environmental > Aquatic > Freshwater > Lake > Sediment | place: USA: Wyoming | collected... | reverse complement strand
GGATGACCCGTCAGGTAGAGGTAGGACCGCTGGAGCACCGCGATGTCGTAACGGCTGTTGTGAACGCCGTGGCTGTGCTCGCTGGCGCAGAGGTTGTAGTTGTACAGCGCGGCCTTGGTATTGAACGGCAGACCGCTGTAGGCGCTGGACGTAATGTCAACCCGCTCGGTTTCGCTGCTGAAGGTGGTTCCCGGTAGCAGGAGCAGGGGTGCCCGGACGTTGGCCAGCAGACCCCGGACCTCGGTCTGGATACCCGACCTCAGCCCGTCGCCATCGTAGTCCACCGGAATGAGCGGCACGCGATCCAGCGTGTCCAGACCGGGATGGCATCCGGCGCACGCGCGCTGCGCGTTGTTGGTGGTCCCGTCGTCCAAGGCCCACGTGTGATCGCCGATGGCCGCGGGTGTGGCACCAGGAGGAGCCGGCGCCATGTGGCAGCTCACGCACGTTTCGGTGGTTGACGAGTAGTGGTGACTGGCCCCCGCGGGATAGCGAACGCCCCAGTCATAGGCGCTCGTGCCCAGCAGGATGTCCGCCACCGGGCTGCGATGCGCGCCGCGATAGGACGTGTTGATCGTGGTCAGTGGGTTCACCACGCGCGAGTTGTGGCAGTTGGCGCAAAGGTTCCCCTTGCCGCCATTGAAGACGGACCCGTTGGGCAGCGTCACCGCCGCGACCGTGCGCAATTGACAATCGTTGGCCGCACTGTGCGGATCGTGGCAGGCCACGCAGGTCACGTTGTTGCGCGAGGTGATATCGGGGGGAATCCCCGTCCCGCCGTCCACGGTGATCGCCACGAAGCCTTCGGCCGTGTGGCACTTCTGACAGGTTGTGTTGGTTTTCCAGGACGCCTCGAGATTGCTCGAAGAGTGTTTCGCCTGCTGCCACTGCCAGACGGTTCCCCCCTCCTCATCGTGACACTGGAAGCAGACGGTCGCGCTGTACTGCCCGTGAGCGATTCGCGTGGTATCCCCGCCATGAGCGCTGCCCGGACCGTGGCACGCCTCGCACTGAATGTTCGACTTGATCCGCAGCGCGCCCGGAAGGTCGGGCCAGTGGCTGGTCGTCGTGTCGGCCACCCAGGTCGGAATCTGGTTCAGGTCGAACGACAGCTGCTGGGCTTTCTCATAGAAGTTGTTGTTGCCCGTGGCCACTTCACTATACCCCAGTGTGTGGCATTCCAGGCACGAGGTGCTGTAGTCGGTTCCGTACTTGTGGTTCAGATGGCCCTCGAGTATATGAGCATGACCGGTACCCCACCAATCGTTAATCTTGTCGGTGTGGCAACCCATGCCGCACTGAGGATACCCGGGCAGTGGGCTGCTGACTTCCTTCCCTGTGCCGACGTACTGAGCGGCATAGATCCGCTGAGTCGTCGGTGTGGACGGCGCGCCCAACAGCGAGGGAATCATCTGAATGACGTATTCCCCGCCCGCCGCCGGATGGAACTTGAACAGTCCCGACGTGTCGTAGTCTACCACCGCCGCACCGGGACTCGGCTGGCTGGACACCGACCAGACACAGTTGGTGATGCTGGTGGCATAACCCGAATCCGGATTCGGAACCAGGTAGACCCGCTCATTGATGCCCACCACATCCAGTCCCGACGACTTGACATCGTAAACGTCGGTCGTGGACTGATCGCGAATCCGTGGCGAAACGGCCAGGATGCTGATGCCGGCCACCGACGGCAGGCCGGCGGTGCCCGTGCCCGTTCCGCTCAGAGCAACGTTCACGGTCGGCGAAGCCGGATCATCCGTGGTGATGGTCAGACTGGCACTGATCGCGCCCGTCCGGTATGGATCGAACACCACGGAAACCGTCCGGCTGGTGCCGGGCAGCAAGGGTGTGGTGTCCGGAGCGGCGCCGAAGGCAAACTGGTCGCCATTGGCTCCGGTCAGGGCAAACCCTGCGCCGGGGAAGCTCAGCACGGAGAGTCCGCTGTTCGAGATCGTTACGGACTGAGCCGCGGTCGGCCCGACGAGGACGTCCTGGTTGCCGAAGTTCAGCGGCCCTCCCGTCACGCCGACCTTCCCGGAGTCGAGCACGTTCGCCAACGGGAAGTCCTGCTTGTAGTAGTGACCCGTGGCGTAGAAGTAGCTTCTCTGCGACACCGCGATCACGAAGCGGCTGTTGTGAACGCCGTGGCTGTGTTCCGAGGCGCAGAGGTTGTAGTTGTACAGCGCGGCCTTCTGGTTGAACGTAAGAGTCGTGTAGCTCGAGGAGGCAATGTCAATCCGCTCCGTGTCGGAGGTATAAGTTGTCCCCGGCAACAGAAGCAGCGGCGTCCTCAGGTTGGCCAACAGATGCCTGACCTCGGTCTGGATGCCCGACGCTGCGCCGTCCCCGTCAAAATCCACCGGAGTGAGCGGCACACGGTCGGTCGTGGTGAGGCCCGGATGGCAGCTGACACACGCGCGCTGGACGTTGTTGCTGGTCCCGGCATCTATGGCAAACGTGTGACTGCCCATCGCCGGAGGCGTGGCGCCCGCTGGAGCATCGGCCATGTGGCACGACACGCACGTATCGGTCGTGGCCAGATAATGGGGACTGACAGTCGCCGGATACGAGGTGCCCCACTCATAGGCCGTCAACCCCAGCATCACGTCGGACTGCGGACCGCGATGCGCGCCGCGAAAGGAGGTATTAATCGTATTCCGAACGTTGGAAATGCGCGAATTGTGGCAGTTTGCACACACGTTGCCCAGTCCGCCGTCATAGACGAACCCGTTGGGCAACGTGACCGCCGACACTTTCCGCAGCATGTGTTCGTTGGCTGCGCTGTGTGGATCGTGACAGGCCACACACGTGACGTTGTTGCGCGAAGTGATTTCGGGCGGAATCGCCGACCCGCCATCCACGGTAATGGCCACAAAGCCTTCGGCCGTGTGGCACTTCTGACAGGTTGTGTTGCCCGTCATGTGGGCCTCGGGCTCGCCGGAGTGCTTCGACTGTTCCCATTGCCAGACTTTCTGCTGATGGCCGCTGGCGGAATCGTGACACTGACGGCAAACGTTGCCGTCATATTGTCCGTGGGCGATTTTCGTCGTATCGCCGCCGTGGATATTTCCCGGACCATGGCACGACTCGCACTGAATGTTCGACTTGATCCGCAGCGCGTTCGGCAGGTCCGGCCAGTGGCTGGTCGTCGTATCGGCCACCCACGTGACAATCTGGTTGAGGTCGAACGCGATCGCCTGGGACTTCTCATAGAAGTTGTCGTTGCCCGTGGCCACCTTGTCAAAACCGACGGTGTGGCACTCCAGGCAGGTCTGGCTATAGTAGCTTCCGTACTTGTGATTCAGGTGGTTTTCGAGTTTGTGGGCGTGGTCGGTGCCCCACCAGGAATCAATCTTGTCGGTGTGACAGCCCATGCCGCACTGGGGATAGGCGGGGAAACCACTGGTGAGCTCCTTGCCCGTTCCCACGAACTTGGCGGCGACAATCTGTTGGGTGGTCGGCGTGGAAGGGCTGCCCGACACATAGGGCACCATCTGGACCACATAGGTACCCTGGACGGAGGGGTGGAACTTCAGCAGCCCCGAGGTGTTGGAGTCCACCACGGCCGTGCCCGGACTGGGCTGGGTCGGGATGGTCCACACACAGTCGGTGATGCTGGTGGCATAAGCCGGATCCGGCGCAGGCACAAGATAGACGCGCTGATTGACCCCAACGACATCGAGCCCCGACGACTTGACGTCATACACGTCGCTGGTTGCCTGGTCGCGGAGCCGCGGTGAAACCGGCAAAATCCTGATTCCGGCCGGAATGGTCGCGAAGGCGGTTTGGGCGAGCAGACAACACACCACAAACACCCCGCCGAAGCCATTCTTCAAATACCTGTGCATAACCGTATTTCCTCCACTTCAAAATGGAAAAACGATACGTTTAAGAACACTCCCCTTCCTCCCCTTCCCTTCGGCTGTTGTTACTGCCGCTTTCTGTCCCTCTCCGGGTGGAACACGACGGTATGAAACACTGGCATCCAGGCATCGTCGGCGCGTAAGCGCTCGTGGGTTCACCGTTACCACGCAACCGTTTCTGGGGTGGTCTCCGGCTGCGCTCACCTCCTTTCGTCGCGTGGGGAATCCGGCTTCGGCAGCTGCTTTCCTTTCCTGCCTAAAAGACACGGCGGGGTGGAGTCGTCCTTTTCGACGACGACGCCACCTTTGCCCCCTCCTGCCTCTCGGTTGTCTGAACCCCTTACGACTGCCCGCACTGGCTGGAGAGCTGTTGCTCCTCTCCAAGTTAGCCCAATCTTAAGTTGAATCTCCGCAAGGTTCATTCCTACAATTGTATGCAGGACTGGGGCGAGACCGAGGTGCGCGCGGAGGGGTTCGACAAGTGCCGATTCCTGAGCAAAGCCCTCGCTGACCGAGCTGGCGGGAGGGGGCTTGCCGATCTTTTTGGGCGCTGCGGCCTCAGGGTTCGCAAGGATAAAAGTGAGACAGCCGCGCCACAGTCGCCCGGTGGCATGGTACACAAATGTCACAGTGAGTCGGAAGGTATTTCAGCGGCGACAACAGCGTTTGGCGCTCTCAAGGACGGCCTCGAGTTCTGAATCCGGGGCTGACTTCACGAGCCGATAGAAGACCCCAACGTCGTCGTCCTGGCCAAACGGCGGGGTGCAATGTTCCACCGCGCCCAGGATAATGGGCACATCTTGACGGATCAATCGAATCCCGCGAAGCGTCTCCAGATTGCGGGTCAAGGAGTCGGAATCCATGTCAAGAATAACCACATGGGGGGCATGGGTCAGCAGATGGACCAGAGCACTCAACGGTTCGTCGAAGACTGTGACTGCTGGTCTTGCACCATGCGATTTCAGAGCGGAAACCCGAACGCGACGCACAAATTCTTCGTCGCGCGAGACAATAACAATCTCGTGCAGACCTTCCTCAGGGCCTTGGCCGTCCCAATGAGTCATAAGACAACTTGCAGAACCGAAAAGAGTGACTCCGCCCGCTCGGCGACAGCCGCTTCCCCCGCAAGATAGATACCAGCCGGCTGGAGTGTAAGTCCAGCCAGGGCCGCAACGCCCGACCGAATCGCAATGGTCCCTTAGTATTCCTATTGACATGGATGAAAATTGGTATACATATTGCAGAAGATAGCCGATGCCGGCGTCCGTGCAGCGTATGGCTTTGGCATAAGACCGGCACACGGGGGAGGGGGGGACTACGAAAGAAGTGAGGAAGAGAGAAATGCGTCCAAGACGGTTGTTGAAGGCCGGCTTAGTCGTGGCGGTGCTCGCGCTGTGGAGCGCCAGCTCACAAGCCGGCATTCGCGGTTCGGACCACGATTTTTCCGGCCAAACGTGGAACCCGTCCGGCGAGATCTGCCAGCCTTGCCACACCCCCCACGGTGCCAATACCTCCGTTGCCGATGCGCCCCTCTGGAACCATGCAGTCACACAAGCAACCTTTCAGCCCTATCAGTCATCTACCATCAAGGCGACCGATTTGGGGCAACCCAGCGGACGATCGAAACTCTGTCTGAGCTGTCATGACGGAACCGTCGCCCTCGATTCGTTTGGCGGCCGCACGGGTACCCAATACATGCCTGCGGACCACACCATCGGGACCAACTTGAGAAACGATCATCCCATTTCGTTCACCTACAACGACGCGTTGGCCGTAGTGGACAGGGGATTGTTCTCTCCCAGTTCGAAAGCCTCGGGGTTGGGCGGCACGATTCAACGCGATTTGCTGTTCAACAACAAAATGGAGTGCTCTTCGTGCCACGATGTTCACAACAGCCTCGGCATTGACAATCTTCTCAGAAAGTCGAACGCCGGGAGCGCTCTCTGTCTGACTTGTCATAACAAGTGACGGAGTTCCCCTGGCGGGTGCGTCCGCGGTGTCACGCAGGTGCGGCTCTTTTGTCGAAACGACCTTATCGCTTTCTCCTCGGGAAGCCGGCTAACCAGTCAACGGTCCTCGTTGCCGGCTTCCCGATAGTCCTTTTGTCCACCCAGTGGGAGGGAAGAGTCCCAACACCAAACGCCGACGGGCGCGGCTCAGTGGTTCACCCTTGCTCTCTCATCAACCCATTCATGCGCGGCGGTTTTTTCTTGCCCCTGACCTCTTGCCTCTGACCTCCGGCCTCTCACCTCTCGTTTCCGGCCTCTCGCCTCCTGCCTCGCGCTTTTGCCCCTCTTTTTCTATTGCCAGGCAGAAGGCTTTTGTCTAGTAGTAGGCGGGTCAAACGGCCAGAGACTTATCATCCTGCGTTGTTCCGAATCTGCTGCACACCGAGAAGGGGGGGAAAGAGGGACGGGGTTTTTGTCCGCGCGAATAGCGTTCGGGCAAAAACAGCAGAACGTGCTTCAGCGTGGTAGGAAGTGGGGGGAGGCGTGAGTTGGATCAAACCAAAACTGTGGAACCCGGAGGAATGGTTATGAAGCGATTGCTTGTTTCCCTGGTGTTGGTGGTGGCGGTGTCGAGTCTGTTTTGCAGCTGTGCTTCGATCAGAACGGCGAGGCAATTCAACGGTTTGGATCTGACGGTGGAGAAGACCACCGCCGTGGAGAACCTTAACGCGAGCGTTTCCGGCCTTTACCTGCTGGGGCGAATCCCCATACTGACCGGCGATACTCGGGGCGGGGGCATCATTGCCTTTAACAAGGACACGGCCAGCCTGGAAGAATGCGTTGACTACATGACCAAAAGAGCGAAAGCCGACGGAGCCGCCAAGGTCGTGGATCTGGTCTCCCAGAGCGGATCGCAGTGGCTCGGGCCGGCGGGGTTCTTCGTCCTGTGGTGGAAGAACGCCAGCGTTTCGGCAAACGGCCTCAAGTAATCCTCGACTGCCTTACGGAATTCCTGTGGCTCGGATCCCTCTTCGGAGGGATTCTTTTTTGTGGGCGGCTCCGGGTTCCAAAGCATCGCCGACTTGACATCGGGTGCAGGAAACAAACGATAGCTTTGAAAGGCAGCGAGCAAACTTGGACCGGAAAGACAATCGCAGCGCAATTCATCCTTCATCCCTCATCCTTCCTCCCTCCGCGCGCGTCATCGTCATTGGCGCGGGGGCGGCGGGACTGATGGCCGCCGGGCGTGCGGCCGAATTGGGGGCCGAGGTTCTCGTGCTCGAGAAAACCGACAGCCCCGGCAAGAAGATCCTCATCAGCGGCAAGACGCGCTGCAATGTGACTAACGCCAAGGACCTTGACGATTTTCTCCTGATGTACGGTCCCAACGGCCGTTTTCTCCACGGCGCTTTCAGCCGCTTTTTTCGCGGCGAATTGCTGGCCTTTTTGAAGCGTTACGGCGTCGAGACCAAGATCGAGCGCGGCGGGCGAATCTTTCCCGTTTCCGATGATGCTCACAACGTGGTTCGAGCGCTCAAGCGCTACGTGGCCGACCACGGCGGCCAGTTGCGGATGGGAGTCAAAGTAGTCGGCCTTGAAATCGAGGATGGGCGCATTGTCGCCGTGCGAACCGAGCGCAAAACGCTTCCGGCCGGCGCCGTGATCGTCGCCACCGGAGGGGCTTCCTATCCTTCGACCGGCTCAACGGGCGATGGCTATGAGCTGGCCGCCGCGGTGGGCCATACGATTGTCAAACTCCGGCCGGCGCTGGTGCCGCTGGTGGTGCAGGAGGCGGGGCGCGCGAAACGTATGCAAGGCGTGAGTCTGCGCCACGTTCGCCTGACCGCGTTTCAATGTCGGGCCGAGACGATCAATCCGGCTCTGGTTCCCGCGGCCGACGTCGGCCGGGGTCTCGGCGGCAAACGTCCCCATCCGCCCGTCATCGAGAGCCGCATGGGCGAAATGATGATGACCCATTTCGGCATCGGCGGGCCGATCACGCTCCAGATGAGCCCGGCGGTCGTGGATGCGCTCGAGCGCGGCCCGGTCAGTGTCTCGATTGACCTCAAGCCGGCCCTCGACGAGGAGACGCTCCGGCGGCGGCTTCAGCGTGAGTTCGAACAACACGGCAAGCGGACTTTTCAGAACACGCTCACGGAGCTCTTGCCGCGCAAGCTGATCGAACCCTACGCCGAGATGACTCGTATCCCGTCCGACAAGCCGTGCAACCAGGTCGGCGGCGAAGAACGCGAACGCTTGCTGCGCCTGCTCAAGTCGCTGCGGTTCAACATCAAGGGGCCGCTTCCGATGAGCGCCGCCATCGTTACGGCCGGCGGCGTTTCGCTCAAGGAGATTGACCCGCGCACGATGGCCTCGCGTCTCATTTCCCGCCTCTACTTCTGCGGCGAAGTGCTGGACCTCGATGCCGACACCGGCGGCTACAACCTTCAGGCCGCCTTTTCGACCGGCTACGTGGCCGGCGAAAGCGCCGCGTCGCGCGTGTAGGACAGGTTGGCAACCTGTCTCAAACCGTCCCTCCACCACCATGAACCCCACCCCTTTGGAAATGGCCCGCCGCACTCTCTCGCTAGGTAAGAATAATAAACATCAACAAACATGAATAAACACTTGACTTTCCCCGCCCGTTCTGCGAATCAAGCCTCGCAAATCCAAGAACGGAGGCCGAACATGGGCACACCTACCGCTCTTCCCAGAAGCGAGCCGAACGGACCGCCGGAGCCGGGGCTTGCCGGTTTCTTCGACGGGATTATGCGCCAGAAGGATTTTGCCGGCATCTTCGAGGGCACAGAGCTTGCCAAGCAGGTTGGCCTGCGCCTCGGCGCCATCTTCGCCCTGTCGGCCTTATACGGCCTCGTGATGGGCGCGCCGAGCGGCCCGTGGCAGGTGCTCTCGTCGGCGCTCAAAGTGCCCATTCTCTATCTGTTGACGCTGTTTGTCTGTTTCCCGGTTCTGCATGTGGTCAACGTGCTGCTGGGGTCGCGCCTGGGACTGCTGCAATCGCTGGCGCTGATTCTCTCGGCGCTGACGCTGAACTCGATCTTGTTGGTGGCGTGCGCACCCGTAGCTTTGTTCTTCATCCTCACGGGCTCGGACTATCATTTTCAAAAGCTGTTGCACGTGACGATCTTCGGGTTTGCGGGCATCTGGGGGATGGTGGCGCTGTGGCGGGGGCTGTCGGCGATGTGCGAGAAGTCGGACCTCTACCCGCGGCAGGCGATCAAGATTCTGCGCGTGTGGGCGCTGATCTTCGGCTTCGTCGGCACGCAGATGGCATGAACGCTGCGGCCGTTCGTCGGTTCGCCCGATCTGGGTTTTGCGATTTTCCGCACGCGCCAGCAGGGCCGCGAAAGCAATTTCTACAAAGCGGTCTGGCAGTCGTTCGATAAAGTCGTCGGCCCGGAGCAGGTGAAGCCCGCGGAGCCAAAGGAAGCAAGGAAATAGCGAGACCCTTCGCGCCACCTTCTTGAAGTGACGAAGAGAGCACGACGACATGACATCGGACGATATCATGACGTTGGAAGAGGTCGCGAAGTATCTGAAGCTGACGCCGCAGACCGTCTATAAGTGGGCGCAGGAGGGACAGATTCCCGGCGCCAAGCTCGGCAAGGAGTGGCGCTTCCGGCGGCGCATCATTGACGAGTGGATTGACACGGCGATCACGCTCTCGAAAGGCGGCTTTGATCTTATGTTCAACCAGAGCCTGCTCGCCGTGCGGCGCCAGGGGATCACGCAGGAGGACATTGAGCAACTGTTGAAAAAGGCGGGCGGTGAATGAGAGGCGCTGATTCCGTGGCACGACGATTGGCCGCAACCAGAGCAAAAGCCAATAGACTGCGATCCACGAAGGACACGAAGGAACACGAAGAAGCGCTCCTTAAGTTCGGAGTTCAAACCTTCAGTTTGCCTCTTTCATTTTGTCTAACCTTTTGTTCCTTTGAGTTTCCGGGCGGAAGAAGAAATGGAGAAGTCAGACTGAAGGTCTGGACTCCAAATTGAATCCCGAACCGAATCCGGACCGAAAAGGACGAACGCGCGCGGATGACTAATGCGGCGGAAAAAGTGGTTCTCGCCCCCGACGTGCTCGCGCGGAGTTTCTTCGATCCCGCGTGTTGGCGTGTTCTCACGCTCTGGCGCGACGGCCGGATTCGTCCCGTCGTCACGCGCGAGCTGCTGGGCGAGTACGCGCGGCTGCTGCGCAACCTCGGCTTCCCTCTCGCGATCCTTCGCCAATGGGTCTTGTGGTTCACCCACGCCGAAAAGTCTGTTTACCTCGAACCGCAGAGTTCCCCTTCCGACGCCTCGCCGGATCCCTGCGCCCGCGCGGCGCAGCTCGGCGAGGCGGTGCTGGTCATCTCGGCCGCCGTTGAACCGCCGCCACAAAACGCGCCGCCGTCCGAATGGCAGACCGTGCGCCGCGTCACCCCCGCGCAGTATCTGGCCTCGCTGAAGAACTGATCAGAATTCCGTTGTGCTCGCGCCGAGTCGCCAAGACATACGTATTCAGCGAGCCTTTTTGGGAGTGCGGCCGCTTGACGCCGCACTCCAAAAGAAGCGCGCTGAACCCATGCGCCAAAGCGCGAAGGGATTCTCTTTCTTTGCGCCTTCGCGGCTTTGCGTGAGATCTAGTGCGGCCCCGACAGGACATTGACCTTGACCCTCGTCGGACTGTCGCCCAACCATGCAAGCGCTCTCAATCTCTTCCGTCGGGAGGTCAGATAGGAACATGCGAACTGTCGCGAGTGTGGCGGGCATGGTGCTGCTGGTGCTTGTGGGAGTCTGCGGGCAGTGCGCGGAGGGCAAGGCGAAAGCCGCGAAAAAGAAGCAGCCTGATCCGGCGTTTACCGCGGTCCAGGACGAGCCGGGGTTGCCGTGCGTGCTGCTCATCGGCGACTCGATCTCGATCGGCTATACGGTATCCACGCGCGAGCTGCTCAAGGGCAAAGCCAACGTCCATCGCATTCCCACCAACGGCGGTCCGACGACCAACGGCCTGAAAAACCTCGATCAATGGCTGGGCACGAAGAAGTGGGACGTCATTCACTTCAACTGGGGACTTCACGACCTCCGGTTCATGGACGACGGCAAGCACCAGGTCCCCATTGGCCAATATGAAAAGAAGCTGCGCGAACTGGTGGCGCGGCTCAAACAGACGGGCGCCAAACTGATCTGGGCCAGCACCACGCCGGTTCCGGAAGGCAATCTTAACCCGCCCCGCAAGAACAGCGATGTCGCCGCCTACAATGCGGTGGCCAAAAAGATCATGGCCGAGAACGGGATTCCGATTGACGACCTCTATACGTTCGCCCTGCCACGGCTGAAAGAAATCCAGCTGAAGGAGAATGTCCACTTCACGCCCGAGGGCTACAGAGCGCTGGCCGGGCAGGTGGCGGCTTCGATTCTCGCCCGTGTAGGACAGGCTGGCAACCTGTCGCACCAGGCGCGAATCTCGATCGTCAACGGCAAGTGGCACCTCAATGGCCAGGTGACCTATCCCGGCGCGAAGGCCGAAGGGCTGCTGATGAACGTGCGGATGGTCAATTCGGTTTTCGAGGATGCGACGCGCAAGGATTTCAACCCCGAGGCCAACACGGACAAGTTCATCGCGCAGATTCCCGACTACGCGGCCCACGGCGCTCGCGTGTTCACGATCTGTTTGCAAGGCGGAATGCCGGGCTACGAGGGGGCGGTCAATTCGGCGTTCCATCCCGACGGCTCGCTCCGCGGCACCTATCTCAAGCGCGTGCGCCGCGTCATCGAAGCCTGCGACCGCGCGGGCGTGGCCGTCATCCTCGGCTGTTACTATCAGCGACAGGATCAGATCTTGAAAGATGAAGACGCGGTGAAAGCCGGCGTCGTCAATGTCGTCAACTGGATCAAGGCAAACGGCTACACCAACGTCATGCTCGAAATCGCCAACGAATTCGATCACGGCGGTTTTGACCGCACGATCATCCGCACGCCCGAAGGAATGGCCGGCCTCGTCCAACTCGCCAAAAAGACGGACCCGAATTTGTTGGTCTCCGCAAGCGGCCTGGGCCACGGGAGAATGTTCGACAACGTGGCGCAGGCGAGCGATTTCATTCTGATTCACTTCAATGGCGTGGCGCTCAAAGACATTCCTTCACAGATCGAGGCGCTGAAGAAGTATGGCAAACCGATCGTTTGCAACGAAGACGACAAGATGGGCGAGGAAGCCGCCCGGGCGGCCGAGCTGTCCGTGGCCAACGGCGCCTCGTGGGGCTTCATGGCCAAGGCCGTCAACCAATACTTCGCCCCCGGCGCCCGAGAGCTGAGATTCAACGGCCATGCCGACGATCCGGTGGTCTATGAGAGGCTGAAGAAACTGACGACGGCGGAGACCGGCAGCAGACAGTAACCCCTTTGCGAGGAGCCACCTCGAAAAGCAACCCAGCCAGTCCCATTGCCGCATCGCTGGCAAATTCTGCAACAACTTGTTGCAGAAATTTCCCCGCCGGTGATTCTCTGCCGACGAGCTTCACTGATGTTTTGCTATCTGATCGCGTAAACTACCGCTGATTTCAAGTCGGTCTGGCATTTTTCGGACTTCACGTCAAGGAGGGTCTCGGCTGCGAAGTCGGAGAAATCCGAGACACCCAGCGCGCGGCCCCAGAGTTCGCCGCGGAGCCGTTTGATCATTTGCGGCGTGGTGATTCGTTCCTGTGGCCGGTAGCGATGAACACGGGGACCAGCGCCACGGATTTTTCGGCCGAGACCTGGGCTTCTCCCATGCCGAGGATGGTTTTTTCGTCGCGGAAGTCGACCTCGATTCCCCAGCGCCAGAGGGAGGCTTGGAGGAGTTTTTC
>Ga0315282_10012958_pt1 | contig 12658 bp, 6 predicted proteins | sample YL17G07_20_MG_FD_203693 | JGI IMG/M metagenome (GOLD analysis project Ga0315282, IMG submission 203693) | Sediment microbial communities from Yellowstone Lake, YNP, Wyoming, USA - YL17G07_20 | ecosystem: Environmental > Aquatic > Freshwater > Lake > Sediment | place: USA: Wyoming | collected... | reverse complement strand
GCCTGGGGCCTGTCGCGGGCGGGATCGAAGATTGTGGAAAGAGCAACACGGGCGATGGCGCTTTGCCGCAAGCGTGGCCAGGTCGAACTCCGCGACGGCTTTCTATGGCCCAAGGGCATGGACAGGCCGCCGGTCCGCCGGCGGGACGAGGAAGAGCTCCGGGACGTCGACATGATCAGCCTTGAGGAGATCGGACACGGCGCTTGCCTGCTGCTCAAGAGCCAGTTGGGCATGTCCCGACAGGACCTGGTGACGCAAACCGCCCACTTGCTGGGCTTCGCCAACACGGGGGCCAGGATCGGCGAAAGAGTGGACCAGGCGATTGGGCGGCAGATTGACGGCGGGGCCATCAGGGCTGATTCATCCGGAATGCTGCGCGCCACTTGACGCGGCCTGGAACTCTCTGAGGACGTGCCTGACCATTGCGTCGCCGCGGATGAGAACTGCTTCTTTATTGATGGGCATCAGTCCGAGGCACAAATCCGAAATTCAAAGCACGAAACCTGCCTGCCGGCTCAAAGTTGTGCAACGGCGGCATCGGGGAATCCGCCGATAATACGCATTCCGATTAATTCTAGCGCGGATTTCATGTTCTGCCGGGCGGCGAGCCGGGGCAAGGGGACTGGCTCCGAAGGTCCCGACGTACGTCGGGATCCCGGCGCGCCAGGATTCCCGCGGTTCGACCATTGTGCATGGGGCAACAGCGGGGACGGGCACCGCCGAACAGCACGGCGGAGCCAGTCCCCTTCGCCGTCGCCCCAAGGCGCGAGAATTAACAGCAACGCGTATTATTGCGATTGGGGAAGCAGCCGACCTTCCCACTGGCGTTTGGAGCATTCGAATTTCGAATTTGTTTCGGATTTCGAGATTCGAAATTCGGATTTTGGATCCTCTGAGAGGGGATGGCGTTTTAGAGACGCTGCTTAGCGATGGTTCATCACGACCTTCTTGACCACCGTGGCGTGGCCGCTGACGATGTTGTCCATTTCGGCGGCCGCCCTGGAGGAAGCGCCCCAACCGATATCCACGACGCCGCCGACTCCTCTGTTGTCCTTGACCGTCGCGCCCTTAGGCTGGTAATCGGATGACGTGCCGGCTGACATCCCTCGCGCCACCACCTTGTCGATATGATCCCGGGCAATCGCCGCCGCCTGCACGTTCTGCTCGCCCGCCTGCTGCATCTTCGCCAGAAGCCGGTCCAGATCGCCCAGGGGCGTATAGCTGGCGACCAGATAGAAAGTCTCGATGCCGGGTCTTTCATCGAACCAGTACCACTTCTTCCCGTCGGGAATCTCGTAACTGACGCCTCCCCGCACTTCGGTGGCCAAGGCTATCTTCTGGTGGGGGAAGAGCACCGCGGCTTGCCCCTGGCTGTCGTAAAGGAGCACGTACAGGGAGCAATCGCTGTTCGGTTGGACGCGGATCTTGAACCGCTGGCCGCTCATCACCGTAGCGCCGTCAGGCATGGCGGTCTGCCCGCCGGGGCCGGGAATGACAAAATCGTACCGCAGCGCCAGCGGCGGCAGGTCCCCCGCGATGCTGTCTTTCGCCGGCCGGCGGACATACCACATCAACTGGCCGAGCCCCGCGGCCGATATCGAATAGCTCTTGCTGATCGCCAGCGGCTGGCCCGTCTTGACCGAGACCACCTTGCCCGAAACCAGGACGAACCGGCCGGCCTCCGTCAGCGAGCCCAGCAGCAGCAAGTCCGCGCCGGCCAGTTCCCCGGCCCGTTTCGCGGCATCCGCCGTCGCAAGCAGGGCAAGCTGCATATCCCTCTCGCCGAGGACGGCGTTGAGGTGCTGGCGGTCCGCCAGCCTCCTGCCGCCGGCCAGGAGGATGCGCTGCACCTCGTCAGAGGCCAGGACGCCCAACCTCCGCACGCCGGCATCGACATCCACGAACGGCAGGACGGCGATGACACTTTCGGGCGGCAGTTTGCCCGCCAGTTCGGAGACGATCGCCTCGCAGGCGGCCCTCGCGGCGGCTAACGGGTCGACCGCGGGTTGGGTTGCGGGTTGACTCGCGGCCGGGGCCGGCGTCTGGTCCACGCGCGCGGCGGGGCGGGCGCCGGGTGCTCCGCCGCAGCCGGTCAGGGCAGCCAGTGCCGCCGTAGCCGCCGCCAAACGTGTGTGCCATTTCATGGCTTGGTCCCTCGTTCGCCTCACTTCACCACGCCCATGGGCAGGTCTCGGTCGAATTGAACTCCGGCGCGGGCCGGATGCTGCTCGTTGGCAGTCTCGCGCCGGACGACAATGTCGACGTAATCCAGCATTTCCCCCAGCGTCACGATGCCGTTCTTGTCGGTGTCGGCCTTGCCGCCGACGGCCTCGAGCAGTGCCCACGTGAACACGCCGTGGCCGCCGCCCCACTTGTCGGACTCCCGGCTGACCTCGTAGCCCTCGCAACTGGTGAAGGTCACCCGCCCCGGGCGGCTGCGCGAAAGCGCCTCGAAATACCGGTTGAAGGACTCGCCCACCTTCACGCCCTTGACGCCCTCGGTCACGCCGGCTGAGTGGCATGTGTCCGCCATCACGATCACCCGCTGGGCGGCTATCGTCCGGTGCAGGGCCGTGTCCAGGTCCCACATGGGCACCCCGGTGGAGGCGATCTTGTCGATGTCCGTGTCGTGCGCCACGATATACAGGTTGGACAGCTTCTCAGGATCAGGCGAGCCGTGCCCCGAGAAGTAGATGATCACCAGGTCTTCCTTCACCGTGTGCTTGAGGAATGTGAACAGCGCGTCGGTGATTGCTTGCTTGGTCGCCCCGGCGTCGGTCAACAGCAGGACGTGGTCGGCGGGGAACGATCCTCCGCGCGGGGACTTCAGGAAAGCCGCCAGGTCCTGTGCGTCCTTGTCGGCGTATTGGAGGTTGGACATCTTCTTTCCGGCGTACTTGTATTGGCTGATTCCCACCACGACGGCCCAGCGTTGGGCGACCGGTCCGGCCAGCGGCTCCTCCTGCGGCGCCGGCCTGTTGCCGGCCGCCAGGGCGCCGCCGTCGATATTCTGCCGCCCCAGTGCCGCCAGCTTCCCCGAGGCGCCCAGTTGCGCGTCGAACTGCTTCAGCGCCGCCTGCCAGGCCGCCCGGAATCCCGCGCTGCGCGCCGGATACGGCACGACCGCCTCTCCCTGCCCGGAGGCGATCTCGACTTGCCGGCCTTGAGGATCCAGGAAGATCCCCGTCAGCCTGGCCTCGGTCTTCTGGCCGGACATCGACCCGACGCGGATCTGCATGTCCAGCACCATCGTCACGTCCACTTTCTGAAGCTCCGCCGGATTGGGGCTGTCCAGGCGCACGACGCTCCTGAATCGGCGCTGAAGCACCTGGGTCAACGCCGAGATCGCCTTCGCCGGATCCTCGTCATCCATCGCGGAGGCATTGGTGAACGGCCCGTATGCCCGATAGGCCCGATGCCTCTCGACGCCGTATGCGATGGACTTGGCGGCATTCTCGGACACCGTCAGGCCCAGCCGGAGATTGGACGTGGGGCTGTCCTGCGCGGCCTTGGGCAGGCTGGCCAGGGGATCGTCATATTCCGGCGCGGGAGGCGGCAAAAAGCCGCAACCGCCGCCAAGGGCCGCCGCCAGCAGAAGACACGCTCGTATGATCCGGTGCATCATGACCGCTGTCGCCTCTGTCCGCCGTCGGCGCGTGATTCATGCCCGACGACTCCCTTCTGACGACATTTGCCCGCGACCGCCGCGGGCCTTTTGGGGGCCTTTACGGCTTCTTCTCCTGGCCCTTCTTGACCTTATCGACTTTTCTCGCCTTGCGGTCGAGAATGTATCGCTCGTTTTTATCGTTGGTCGCCAGGAGCGCACCGTCCCGGACCGCCAGTGCGGTGATGAGCAACCATTGAGCGTCTATTTCCTGCGCCGGGTTTGACCGGGATCGTGCGGCAGTTGTATGGGCGGACGGTTGAGCCGGGCACGAAGGGCATTGAGCGGCCGCAGCACCAGCGGCCTGCTGACGATATACCTCGCCACCGCGCGCTTGCCGGGGACATCCATCATGGATAAGCCCAGAAGCATGAACAACAGGCCGGGGCCGGGCACCATGGGCACCGCCATGACGATTCCCGCGATTAGCATGACCAGGCCGACAAGGTTCTTTGCCGCCCGCGCAAGGATTCGAAGCGCCGGGTGCCGGCGGGCGAGGTCCGTTCGCGGGCCCGGCCGCATGAAGTGGTCCGCCGGCATAAGGATGGCCAGTGCAAAAGACACCCCTATGCCGCCCAGCAGCATCACCGTCGAAGCCGCCGCCAGCCACCACGCGTTGTCGCTTAGCCATTGGACCATCATTTGCTCCGAACAGCGCCGGCCGCGCCGGCGGGTGCGGTCAAACGGCGTCATTGGCCGCCAGGGGCTTGCGGCGGGCCTTTTTGCGGAAGAATGCCTTTTCCATCTCGACGGCCACGAAAACCACGGCGCTTAGGGCCGCGGCGACGAGCAGGTCCTTCGCGGAGAGCCCGACGGTCTTGAAGAACCCCTGGAGCCACGGGATGTAGATGATGGCCAGTTGAAGCAGGATGGTCAGGGAAACCGCACCCAACAGCGGCCTGTTGGACAGCAGCCCCGCGCGGAACAGCGATTCCGTGCCGCTGCGGATGGCCAGAACGTGGGCCATCTGGGTCAGCGTCACGATGGTGAAGACGACGGTGCGGAAGTAATCTTCGTGGCGCTCCGAGCCGCCGCCGCTGCCAAGCCAGGAGTACTCGCCGCCGACCAGGCACAGTCCGGCCATCAACAGGCCCACCCATATCACGTGCAGGCCCAGGCCGCCGCCGAAGATGCTGGCCCTGGGATCGTGCGGCCTTCGCCGCATGATGGCTCGCTCCGGCGGCTCGACGCCAAGCGCCAGCGCGGGCAGGCCGTCGGTCACCAGGTTGATCCAGAGGATCTGGAGCGGGATCAGCGGGATGGGCATGCCCAGCAGCGGCGCCAGGAACATCACCCAGATCTCGCCGGAATTGGTGGTCAGCAGGTAGCGGATGAACTTGCGGATGTTGTCGTAGATTACGCGGCCCTCCTCCACGGCCGCAACGATGGTCGCGAAGTTGTCGTCCAGCAGCACCATGTCGGACGCCTCTTTCGAGACGTCCGTGCCCGTGATGCCCATTGCCACGCCTATGTCCGCCTTCTTGAGGGCGGGGGCGTCGTTGACGCCGTCGCCGGTCATGGCCACGACGTGCCCGCGCCGCTTGAGGGCCTGGATGATCTTGAGCTTGTGTTCCGGGGTGACGCGGGCGTAGACGCCGACGTGTTCGACCCGCGCCTCGAGGTCCTCGACCGAGAGCTTGTCCAGGTCCGCCCCGCTAAGCATCTCCCCGCCGTCGGCGATGCCCAGTTCAAGGGCGATGTGCCAGGCCGTCAGGGGATGGTCGCCGGTGATCATCACCGGGCGAATGCCCGCCGTGCGGCACGTGGCGACCGCCTGCTTGACCTCCGCCCGCGGAGGATCGATCATGCCGGCCAGCCCGACGAAGATCAGGCTCGATTCGGTGGCCGGCGTCGCGCGGGATTCCTCGCCCGGCAGCTTCATCGCCATCCCGAGCACCCTCATGCCCTTCTGCGCCAGGGCGTCGTTTGCCGCCGCGATCCGCCGGCGCGTGGGTTCGTCCATCGCCGTCACGCGGCCCTGTTCCAGTACTGCGGCGGAGATCGACAGCAGGCCGTCCACGGCCCCCTTGACCAGCGCGACGTGCTGCCCGGCCTTGAGGCACAACGGCTCCGCCGCCAGCGCGGCCAGTTGGGCGGGCAGGCGGTCGGCTCCGGCCAGGCGGTGCACGGTCGTCATGCGTTTGCGGTCGGAGTCGAACGGCAACTCGGACACCCTGGGCAGCGCCTCTTCCAGCGCGGCCTTGGCCAGGCCCATTTCCGCGGCGGCCACCAGAAGCGCGCCTTCCGTGGGGTCGCCCAGGGCCGAGAACCTGCCGGAGGATTCGGCGGATTCCTGGAGGACGGCGTCGTTGCACAGAGCCCCCGCCGCCAGCAGCAAAGCCATGCCGGGCTGATCCTTCAGTGGCGGCGACTGGCCGGCCCCCGGCCCCTCGGTCCGCCCCCGTGTCAGGTGCTCCCGCAGGTCCAGCCGGTCGCCGGCCACGTCGATCACGCTGACGGTCATGCGGTTCTCCGTCAGCGTGCCGGTCTTGTCGGAGCAGATGACGGTTACGGAACCCAGCGTCTCGACCGCCATCAGCTTGCGGATCAAGGCCCGGCGGCGGAGCATCCGCTGGGCCCCCAGGGCAAGGGCGATGGTCACCACCGCCGGCAGGCCCTCGGGCACGGCCGCCACGGCCATCGAGATGCCGATCAGGAACATCTCCTTGACGTTCTCGAAGCCCAGCCCGCTGCGGATGAGCCCCTGCGTGAAGATGATTGCCACCAGCGCCAGCGCCGCGAGCGCCAGACCCTTTCCCAGTTGCTCCAGCCGCTTCTGGAGGGGTGTGGCCTGCGGCGCGGCTGCCTGGATCATGGCGGCTATCGCGCCCAGTTGGGTGCTCATGCCGGTTTCCGTTATCAGCAGCGTCCCGCGCCCGTAAGTCGCCACGGTGCCCATGTAGGCCATGTTCCGGCGGTCGGCCAACGGCACGTTGTCTCCGGGTATGGCTTGGGCGGTCTTCTCCACCGGCTCGCTCTCGCCGGTCAGGGCCGCCTCCTGCACGCGAAGGTTGACCGCCTCGACAAGCCGGCCGTCGGCCGGCACCGTGGAACCGGCCTCCAGCAGCACCACGTCGCCTGGCACAAGGTCCGTGGCGGGAAGCTCCCGAACGGCCCCGCCGCGCCGCACCCGCACCGTCGGGACGCTGAGCTTCTTCAGCGCCGCCATCGCACGCTCGGCGCGGTACTCCTGGAGGAACCCCAGGATGGTGTTCATGATGACGATCACCGCGATGGCGATGGCGTCGTATACCTCCTCCCAGCCCTTCTGCATGCCGCTGCGGATCAGGTCATGGACGCCGATCCCTGCCGAAACCAGCGCCGCCAGGATCAGGACCACGACCAGGGTGCCCGTGAGCTGCCCCCAGACGATCGACCAGCAGCCGCGCCCGGCCCGCTCCGAGAGTTCGTTGCGGCCGAACTCCAGCGACCGGCGCGCAGCCTGGCCGTCGTCCAGGCCGGTGGGCAGACTGACGCCTTGCCGCTCGGCGGCCTCGTCGATTCCCAACGCGTGCCATATCGTTGCCTGGTTCTCTTGTCCGGTTGGCATCAGTCTGTTGTCCTTGGCACGCCGTGGCCCGGCTTGTTGGCGTAGAGCAGGTAGTACACCACCGGTATCACCAGCAGTGTGAAGGCTGTCGATGCCAGCAGGCCGAAGATCAGCGCCCAGGCCAGGCCCGAGAAGATGGGGTCTGTCGCGATGGGCAAGGCCGACAGCATCGCCACGCCGGCGGTCAGCAGGATAGGCCGGAGGCGCACCACGCAGCTTTCCACGATGGCTTCCTTGAGACTCCGCCCGCGCGTGAGCGACAGGTGGACGAAGTCCACGATGATGATCGAGCTTCGCGTCACTATTCCGGCCAGGGCGATCATGCCGATCATCGCCGTCGCGGTGAAGAACGTCGGGTTGGGGAAGCCTCCGATGCCGCCGCCGGAAAGCACGTTCAGCAGCCAAAAACCCGGCATGATGCCGATGATCGTCAGCGGGATGGCCATCATCACCACCAGCGGGATGGCGAAGCTCTTGGTCTGGTTCACCAGGAGGATGTAAATGGCGATCAGTGCGGCGATGAAGGCAAGGCCCATGTCGCGGAAGACGTCCAGCGTGAGCTTCCACTCGCCTTCGCCCGTGAAGCTGACGTTGATATCCGGCGCAACCGCCCAGGGGATTCCGCCTTTGTTGGCCAGGAAGGTCCGGCCGCGAAGGGACCTTGGCGGGTTGTCGGAGACGAATCCGGCGGCCCGTTGGTCATCCGCGGGCCGGCCGGGGCCGGCGGGCTGGGCCGCCGCCTGGGCCGTCGCCCGAGTTGTTGCTTGAGTGGCCGCCTGGGTGGACGCATTCGTTGTTGTCGTCGCGGGGCCTGCCTTGGGGCTCTTGGGCGCCCAGTCTCTCACCTGGTCGCCCTGGATGTCCATGACCGCGTCGGCTGGGGGCCGGCCGGCCATCTCGGCCAGGACATACATCACCGGCCTGAGGTTCTTGTGGTAGATCGTCTGGTCGACGGTGCGGGTCTCCCAGCGGCCCAGTTCGGCCAGCGGGACCATCGACCCGTTGGCGCCTTTGACAAAGACCGTGGCGAGGTCATCTATGCTGGACCGCATAGGCCGGGGCAGGCGCAGGTCGATCAGCAGAGGGTTGCGCTCCAGCGGCAGTTGAACCGTGCCCACCGTTGAGCCGTCCAGCAGCATCTGGTGCGTGCGGGCGATTTCCTCCACCGACAGGCCGTTGAGGGCCGCCTTCTCCTGGTCGGGCACGAAGCGGTACTTGGTCTGGTCGGCCTCGGTCATGTCGTCGACGTCCACCACGCCCGGCTCCCTGGCCAGGCGCCGATTCACCACTCGTGCGGCCGCGACCAGTTCAGCGTATGGCGTGCTCTCCCGGCCGTAAACTTCCGCCGCCATCGTGGAAAGCACCGGCGGGCCGGGCGGGGCCTCGACGATCTTCAGCCTGGCGTTGTGCTTGCGGGCGATCCGCGTCAGATCATCCCGCATCCGAAGCGCCAGACCGTGCGTCTGGAGAGGGCGCTGCTTGCGGTCCACGAAGTTGATCTGGATGTCCGCGACGTTCTGCCCCCGGCGGAGGTAGTAGTGCCTTACCATTCCGTTGAAATCCATCGGCGCCGCCAGGCCGACGTAGGACGTGTAGTCGGTGATCTCCGGCACGGCGGTGAGGTATTGCTCGAAGTCCCGCACGGCGGCGTCGGATCGTTCCAGCGTCGTGCCCTTGTCGAAGTCCAGCACGAGCTGCATGTCGCTCTTGTTGCCGTATGGCAGCATCTTCAGCGGCACGATGCGCAGCATCGCCATGCCGGCGGCCAGGACCAGCAGCAGGCCCATGACGCCCAGGAACGCCCACCCGGCCAGGCGCGAACCGAGCAGCCTGCCCATGACCGGCGAGAACAGCCGATAGAGCAGCGAACCCTTGATGTCGCCCATGGCGTGCGGATCGATGTCGGCTGCCGTCGTCGTCTGCGAAGTGGTCGAAACGGCCCCCAGCTTGTCGTACCGCCGCCGCAGCATGTGATACGCCAGCCAGGGCGTGATCGTGAACGCCACCAGCATCGACATAAACATGGTCACGGGCACGTTCAGGGCCATTGGCCGCATGTACGGGCCCATCATGCCGGTGATGAAGAACAGCGGCAGGAAGGACGCGATCACGGCCAGGGTCGCCGTGATCAGCGGCGGGCGGATCTCGCTGACGGCCTCCAGCACGATAGGCCGGGTGGCCTTCTTCCGCAGGAAGAAGTGGCGGACGATGTTCTCCACGTCCACGATAGGGTCGTCCACCAGCAGACCCAGCGACAGTATCAGGGCGAAGAGCGTCACGCGGTTGATGGTCAGGCCGGCAAGCAGGTTTACGCCCAATGTCAGGCCGAACACCACCGGCACCGCCAGGGCCACAATGATGCTCTCCCGCCAGCCCAGCGCCACGGTCAACACCGCCACCGCCAGCACCAGCGCGACGCCAAGGGCCTCGATCAGGTCGTTGACCTTGTCGTTGGAGTTCAGGCCGGTATTGCGGGTGATGACCATCTGCACATTGGCCGGGACGATGTCCGCCTTGAGCCTGCCCGCGGCGGCGAGGATGTCCTGGGCGACCGTGACCGCGTTGGAGCCTTTCTTTTTGGACAGGGCGATCGTCACGGCCGGCTGACTGGCGGACGCCAGGGGCCGCCCGCTCGACGCCTGTCCGATCAGCGAACCCGTGGTGCCGCCGCGGTCGGAGAATCCCCTGGCCAGGCCCCAGCCGTGGCGGACATAGCTGCCGACCTCATCGGGGCCGTCGGCGATGCCGGCCACGTCCTTCAGGAACACCGGGGCGTTGTTGAACACGCCCACCACCAGTTGGTTCAGGTCGTCGGGATTGGCGAACACCCGCCCGGACTCGACGGTAAAGGCCGTGTCCGACTGCGTGAACTCACCGGCCAGGACGCGGACGTTTGCGCCGGCGATGGCCCGCTGAATCTCCAGCGGCGCTACGTTGTAGCCGCGCATCCGCTCGCGGTCCAGGTAGACTTGAACCTTCCTCGGCTGGCCGCCCACCACGTATGCCCGCGAGATGTCCTTGACGGCCGAAAGGCGGGCCACCATCTCCTCGGCAATCCGGCGCAGGCCGTACGAGTCGTTGTCCGAACTGGTGAGAGTCAGGTTGACGATCGGCACGTCGTCGATCTCCACGGGCTTGACGACCCAGCCCGTCACGCCCGGCGGAACCATGTCCACGTTCTCGTCGATCTTCTTGAAGAGCTTGACCAGGCTGCGCTCGCGGTCCTCGCCCACGTAATACCGCACGGTGATGATCGCCTGGCCCTGGCGCGACATCGAGTAGACGTACTCCACGCCGTCGATCTGGTAGAGGATCTTCTCCAGGGGCGTCGAGGCCAGTTGCTCGACTTCGCAGGCCGACCGGCCGGGAAAGTTCACGTACACGTCCGCCATCGGAACGATGATCTGCGGGTCCTCCTCGCGCGGGGTGACCGTGACGGCCGTCAGACCGATGGCGATCGACAGGATCAGCAGGATTATCGGCAGGTTGCTGTGCAGAAAGGTCCGGACGACGCCGTTGGTCCAGCCGTGCCGGGCGTGATCGGCGATTGAATCGCCGTGCGGCGGCTGGTCCGCCTTACCGGCCATTGCTAAGCTCCTCCTGGCCGCCCACGGTCACCTTCTCGCCGGCCCTGAGGCCCGAGAGGACCTGGACGTATTGCTTGCCGCCGAAGTCGATTGGCCTGCCGAGCTGCACGTTTCGCCTCTCCAGGTGGCCGCCGGCGGCCACGTCGACCATGGTCAGTTGGCCCACCTGCATGACGGCCGCGGGCGGAATCACGAGCACCTTCCTGTCGCCCAGGGGCACCAGCAGCTTCGCGTACATGCCCGGGCGGACGCCGCTGTGGCACGGGCCGACCACCTTGACCAGGAATGTCCGCGTGACGGGGTCGGCCTGCGGGACGATCTCGCTGATCGTGCCGGTGCAGGAGGCGCCGAGGTCTTCGAGCAACACGCCGATGTCCTGACCCGCCTTGAGGCGCTTCATCAGGCCTTCCCGGACGTTGGCGATCAACTGCATCTTGTCGTAAAGGCTCACCAGCACCTGTCCCGGGGAAACCGTGTCGCCGACGTCCACTCGTTTGTCAATCACGACGGCGTTCATGGGCGCCCTGATCTGGGTGTAGTCCAGGTTCATCACGGCCTCGTCCAGGGCCCTCTGCGCGGCCATGGCCTCAGCCCCGGTGGCCTCGAAGCGATACTTGGCGCCGTCCAACTCATCGGCCGTGGCGGCGCCCTTGCCGGCGGCTTCCTTGATGCGGTCGTAGGTCTTCTGTGCGTCGTCACGGGTCGCCTGGGCGCTCTTGAGCTTCGCCTCGGCCATCTCCTTGCGATTCTCCCAGGTCGACGAGTCCAGTTTCACCAGCAGGTCGCCTTTGCGGACGGCCTGCCCCGCCACCACGTCCACCTCGACGACCTTCTCGGGTTCCCGGACCTTGGAGGACAGGGCGGTCTCATGCAGAGGCCGGATCGTGCCGGGCGCCTGCTCGAAGCTGGGAATGTCGATGAAATCAGCATCGACCATTTGGGCCGAAGCGATCGGCCGCGGGATGCCGCCCGCCGATGGGCCGGGGGCCACCTTGCGGTTGAAGAACCCGTCCAGGTACAACATCAGCACCACCACCAGCGCCGCCAGGGCCAGCACCAGGACTGTCTTCGGCAGCCATTTCAGCATGTTCGCAAAGAGCTTCATAATCAATCCTCACCGCGGGCAATCATATCCGCGCCCGTCCCTTCAGGAGATTCTATTTCCCGCAAACAATAAGGTTACAATCCAGCATCGACACCGTAGGAAGTATATCCTGACGCGGGCCGCGAAGAAAGGCTTCGTCTAACGGGCGCAGTGCGGAGAACCTGGCCGACAGGGACATCCACTCGATCCGCTTGCATTTGTCCTGCGGCGGCCCGGAATGTCGGGCTGTTGCAAGTACTGGACCGGGCTTCCGCGCTGTCTGAAGCTCTCCTCACGGGCTTGGTGCGCCGACAGCAGGGCTGCCAAGAATTCGCTTGTCGAACCGTCCAGGTCCGGTAAAATCTCATCGATCACTGACGATGGTTGTCGGCGGGAGGCCCCCTGTGCCACGCCGCCGCATGAAGAAGAAATTGCGAAGGAATGGTAATGCCGGTCGGTATCGGTAAAGGAAAGGCCCCATGAAATGGATTGTCGGCCTATTCCTGGCGGTGGCGGCGGCGATGCTGTGCGTATCGTTTTGCCCCTGGGGCCGGGGCGGCCGGGGACACGCAATCAATTGTGTGGGCTCTACTTCCGTTCAGCCTTTCGCCGAGATGCTCTCGCAGGAGTTCGACGCGCTGCACACGGGGCAGATGGTGGACGTGCAGGGCGGCGGCTCGACGGCCGGCCTACAGGCGGTTGCCGAGAACATCGCCGAGATCGGCATGTGCTCCCGCTCTCTGAAGGACGACGAGGCCAGGAAGTTCACCGGC
>Ga0315282_10012957_pt1 | contig 12659 bp, 11 predicted proteins | sample YL17G07_20_MG_FD_203693 | JGI IMG/M metagenome (GOLD analysis project Ga0315282, IMG submission 203693) | Sediment microbial communities from Yellowstone Lake, YNP, Wyoming, USA - YL17G07_20 | ecosystem: Environmental > Aquatic > Freshwater > Lake > Sediment | place: USA: Wyoming | collected... | reverse complement strand
CGTCTTCGTCGACTTCGATCTCAACGCCTCCAAGCATGTGTTTAGCCATATGTATTCTCCTTTCTTGATGTTCCAGCCTTCTAGCCTTTAACGTTATAACGTTCAAACGTTCTGCGTTTATCCGTTCTTTTATCCTAACTTTCAAACCCTTTAACGTTCGAACGTTTTTCGGCGATGTTTTTCATTAAGGGAAAGCCCTACGAAAGTTTCCGCCCAAGCCGGGAAACTATAGACGTGCGTGTGGGTGTAAGCGGCAAAAAGATTCTTGTAAACAACCCCGTCGAGCTCAGGATCAATCTCCCGCCTTCTCGTCATGCGGAAGGCGAACTCAAGGTCCTTCGCGTTGGTGAGCCGCGAATGGTGGAACTGGTGTCCCCGGATGCTTGAACCCACGGGGAACCAGGGATTCTCCCGGCGGACCTCGGCCACGACGTACCCGTGGCCTTGGGTCCGGGGGCACATCTCGACGTCGCTCGGGATGGCGCCCGACATCTCGCGCGTTCCCTGCCGCCCGTGAATGCGTCGACACAGATACATGAGGCCGGCGCACTCCGCGTAAACGGGCAGGCCGTCTTCGATCGCCCGGGCGACGTCGCGGCGCAGCTCGACGTTGGCTTCGAGCTCCGTGGAAAACAACTCGGGAAAGCCGCCCCCGATGTAGAGACCGTCGATGTCCGGAAGCTCCTCGGCGCTTAAAGAATCGATCAACACCAGGTCCGCGCCCGCGAGCCTCAGGGCTTCGAGGTTCTCCGGATAGTAGAAATTGAAGGCCTTATCGAAGAAGACTCCGATCCTGACCACCGGCGCCTTCCCCCGAACGTCGGGGAGCGATGCGATTTCGGTCCGGCTCTTCTGGGCGATGGCGAGAATTCCCGGGACGTCGACGTAAGTCTTGATCGCGTCTCGAATCCGGCGGATGACCGGAGCGGCCTCGCCGGCCGACCGGTACGGCCGCAGGCCGAGGTGCTGCTCGTCGAGGGCCAGTCGATCGTCGCTCGGGATGGCGCCGAGAACCGGAATGTCGCAATACCGCTCAACGGCCGCCGTCAGCTTCCGTTTGTGGCCGTCCAGGGAGACATTGTTCAGTATCACCCCCGCGATCCCGGTCTCGGGCTCGAAGCTCTGGTATCCTTTGATTATGGCCGCGACGCTGCGCGTCATCCGGGCGGCGTTGACCAACAGGACGACCGGCGCCCCGATCAAACGCGCCATCCAGGCGGTGCTGCCCTCGCCGCCGTCGTCATAGCTGTCGTAGAGCCCCATCACCCCTTCGAGGAGCGCGACGTCCGCTCCTCGGCAGGCGCGATGAAAGGACGGCAGGAGAATCTCCTCGGGCATGAGAAAGGCATCCAGGTTTCGGCACGTCCGGATCGCCGCCGACGAGAGCCAGGACGGGTCGATGTAGTCCATTCCTTTTTTAAAAGGCTGGACGACAAGGCCCTGCTCCGCCCAGGCGGAACAAAGTCCGATGCTGATCGTCGTCTTCCCCAGGTGTCCCTGGCACGCGGAGATAGCGACGGAGGCCAATCTTTTCATTCTCGTCATTTCCGTCTTAGCTCTGCTCTAAGCAGCCGGTCGATATTGCAGTCTCAATCACTCCTTGAGTTTCAGGTAAGCCGTGTCCAGGTAGAGGTATTCGACCCGGCCCTCACGGGCGAGCTTGTCGATGGCCTGATCGACAATTTTTTTGTCGATCCCCAGGGCCTTGAACACGGCACGGACCTTGACCTGGCCCGCCTTCCCCAGATAATCCAGGACTTTCTTCTCGACGTCCTCGCCGGTTAATTCATCCATCATTACCTCCTAATTCCTCATCTTCAAATCCGTGATGCTCTCAGGACGAATTGGGGTGACGCGGGACCGGGGGCCCCCCGCAACGCCCGGAGGGGATCGGATGCCTTTTGGCTCAGATCCCCGAGGACGGACGGGGGATGGCCCGCGGCAGGATCCCGCCACGGTCTGGTTTTGATCACGGATTCAGAGATACTTGCCTCCTCTTTCTACGACTTGATTTGGGTTGTCGTCCGATACGTCAGGATCGCGTTGGTAAAGTCATCGATGTGCTGGTCGGTGAACGGGATCCCGGTCAGCTTGAAAAACGTCGGCCAGGTGACTCTCTCGATCCAGTCGCCGACGCGCTCTCCCTTTCGGGCGTGCTCGGCGTAGACCTCGAGGATATTCTTGACCGCGCCCACGACCTCGGGCCACCGGGGCGGGTTGTTCGGGAGCCAGGGCACCGCGAGCTTGGAGAGCCGGGGCCGCGTCCGCGAATTCGAGACCTTGCCCCCGACAAAGATCGCGACTCCGTCGTGCTCGGCGTCGGCGATGGGCAGGGCGGGGCAGACCGTATAGCAGTTGCCGCAGTACATGCACTTCTCTTCCTGGATCCTGACGCTATTCGTCTCGGGATTCCGCTTGATGGCGCCCGTGGGACAGCTGGCCAGCGTCGTCGGGACCTCGCACCATTTCGAAAAATTCTTGTCGTCGATCCTCGTCGGCGGCTTCGTGTGGATCCCGACCAGGGCGATGTCCGAGCAATAGATGGGTCCGCACATGTTGCCGCAGCAGGCCAGCGAGATTCTGATCTTAGCCGGGAGCTTGGGCGTGACGAAATAATCGTAGAGCTCGTCCATGATGGCCTTCACGACTCCCGAGCCGTCGGTCGCGGGGGTGTGGCAGTGGATCCACCCCTGCGTGTGGGTGATGTTGGTCAGGCAGGTTCCGGTTCCGCCGACCGGGAATCCCAGTTCCTGGACGTCCTTGATCAGAGGCTCGATCTTCCGCTCGTCGGTGAGCAGGAACTCGATGTTATACCGGCTGGTGAACCGCAGATAGCCGTCGCAGTACTTGTCCGCGATCGCGCAGATGTCGCGAACGGTGTCGACATCCAGGAGCCGGGGGGATCCCGCCCTGACCGTGTAGAGCACATCGCCGCTTTCTCCGACGTGCTTCAGGAGTCCGGGCTTCAGGATCTCGTGATATTTCCACGTCCCGTAATTGGACTTGATCACCGGAGGAAGCATCTTGCGGAAGTCCGGAGGACCGATATCCGTTTTCTTGGCCATTGTGTTGTCTCCTTCTCTTGTCGTACCTTCTCCGCGGCGGCCTAGAAATAAATGAAGGCGTTCGACCGCGGCTCGAGAACCATCTCGGGAATGGCCGGCAGGCCGACGGCCTTGAGGAAGGCCCGCAGCCCCAGCCTCTCGATGAGCTCCGCCACCCGCTCCCGGGTGTGGGCGTGCTCGTCCCACCAGTCCCAGATGTTTTCGAGGAGCGCTTTGATCTCCGTGTAGGGCGGCTCCATCTTCATGAACGGAATGAGCACCCAGCCGAGACGCGCGCCCCGGACCATCGGGCCCTTCCCCCCGATCAAGATGGTCGCGGCCTTGTCCTTCCCCGGACGGAGCGCTTTGGGCATCCTGTTGATGCAGTGCATGCACTTGACGCACTCTTCCGCCTTGAGGGATAGCGTCCCTCCCTTCGCGTCCCATTCCAGGGCTTCCGTCGGGCACTGCCGGACGATCTCTTTCTCGATGTCCATCCCGCGGTCGACATAGGCTCGGACGCCGGCCTGATCGATCCTCAGGGCGTCCCTCCAGGTGCCGATGACCGCCAGGTCCGCCCGGGCGATGGAGGCGACGCAGTCGTTCGGGCAGCCGGAGATCTTGATCTTGAACTTGTAGGCCCAGTGCGGCCGGTGGATATAATTTTGAAACGTCTGGGTGAAGTCGTTGCAGATGTCGAGCGAATCGACGCAGGCGTACTCGCACCTCGCCGGACCCACGCAGGCCGAGGGGGTTCTCAACACCGAGGACGACCCGCCGAGGTCGAATCCGGCTTCGTCGACAAGCTCGTCGAAGCAGGGCTGGATGCTCTCGGTCCGAGCCCCCAGAAGGATGATGTCCCCCGTCGAGCCGTGGAAATTCGTCAGCCCGCTGCCGTGCTTCTCCCAGATGTCACAGATCTTCCTTAGGGATTCGGTCGTATAGAACCAGCCGCTGGGCATGTTCACCCGGATGGTATGAAAGGCGGCGACGTTCGGGAACCTGTCGGGGGAATCGGAGTACCGGCCGATGACGCCGCCCCCGTAGCCCTTGACCCCGACCACTCCGCCGTGTTTCCAGTGCGGAATCTTGTCCTGATAGGACAGCTCCAGCTGTCCGAGGAGATCTCGGGCGCCGGCGTTCCTCTTGCCCGCTCTCTTGATCTCCTTGACGAAGCTGGGCCAGCGCCCCTTCTCGAGCTCATCCAGCTTCGGAGTCTCACTCTTGGACATGTCTTCGCCTCCTCAATGATTTCTATGGACTTATGATTTAATGGGTTTTCCGGGAAAATACGTCTCGAGCCGCTCGCGGAAGTCCGCCAGGGCTTCGTGCTCGCCCTCGCGGATCTCCGAAATAGAGATAACGGGGAATATCTTCGTGAAGACCATGAACAAGAGAATAAAGAACGAGATGCACGCGGCAAGGATCGACCATTCGACCCAGGTGGGAAAATAGACAGGCTGTCCGAGGGCCAGCCTCTGCGAAGTGAGCGTGGGGACGATGATCGTATACCGCTCGAGCCACATTCCGATCAGGACGGAGACCGAGGCCACCGACGTGCCCAGCACGGCCCGAGTCCTCCGGAGGCAGAGGATCGGGAACGGGATGATGAAACAGAGGACGAACATCGCCCAGTGGTGGGGGGCATACGCGCCCACGAGCTTGTTCCAGAAGATGGTCATGTCCGCCGGCTCGCGTCCATAGAACGCGGTGAGGTTTTCGGCGATCGTGAAGTAGAGCCAGAGGAGGGCCATGACCATGAGGAGGATGCCGAGGTTGTTGAAGTGGGCCGGCTTCACGTAGTTCTCCAGACGGTAGGCCTTGCGCACGACCGCCATCGCCAGGATGATCGCCGCGATCCCCGAGAAGATCGCCCCCGTCACGAAATAGGGCGCGAGGATCGCGCTGTGCCACATCGGCTGGATCGTCATGGCAAAAATGAAGGAGATCACGGTGTGGACGGTGACGGCGATCGGAACGACGAGAATGGCCATGAAGAAGCTCGCCTTCTTGAATATACGAAGCTGTTTCTCCGTGCCGTTCCAGCCGACGGAGAGAATCTGGTAGAGCCACTTCGGCTTCGTCCCGTGGTCCCGGAGAAAGGCGATGTCAGGAATCAGGGCGAGATACAAATAGCTGCAGCTCGCCGTGAAATAGATCGTGACGGCGATGATGTCCCAGACGAGCGGGGACTGGGGCTGAGGATAGCGGATGATGTTGAAGAGCCGGTCGGGCCTCCCCATGTCGAAGATGACATTCAGAACGCCGAGGGACAGGGCGAGGACGGTGGTGAGCTCCGCGGCCCGGGTGATGGGCCTCCTCCACTCCGCCTTGGAGATCCGGAGGATGGCGGCGATGAGGGCTCCGGCGTGGCTGATCCCGATGAAGAACACGAAATTGGTGATGTACACGCCCCAGAAGATCTGCCGGGAGAGCCCCGTGACTCCCAGGCCATTCCGCCACTGATAGACGTAGGCGGCTATCCCCAGCAGGATGAATCCGGCCAGGACGGAGACGATCAGGGTGAAGGACCGGCCCGCAGTTCCGACGGGTTTGTAGAGGGGACCGTATTCGCCCGAGCCCGCGGGCCATCGGCCCGTCACGACACCGGACGCCGCCATCGCTTCGCTTCGTTCCGTTGGGGAGACGCTTGTATCCATGGCGGCTCAGATCACGTAATAGAGGCTCGGTTTCGTCCCGAGCTCGGGCTGACGCTGGACGACGTGGGCCGACAGGAGAAGCTTCTTGAGCTCGGCGCCTTCGGTATTGAGGTCGCCGAAGTGCATCGCTTTTTCCGGGCATGCTTCGACGCACGCCGGGACCCGGCCCTGGTCCAGCCTCTCGACGCAGAAATTGCACTTCTCGACGACCCCCTTGGTCCTCGTCGGATAATTCACGTTGATTTTTTTGAGGACCGTCCGGGGGTTCTTCCAGTTGAAGCTCCTCGACCCGTAGGGGCAGCCGGCCATGCAATACCGGCATCCGATGCAGCGATGATAGTCGATCATCACGACGCCGTCGTCCCGCCGCCACGTCGATCCCGTGGGGCAGACCTTGACGCAGGGGGGATCGTCGCAGTGATTGCAGAAGAGGACCGTGGGCTCCTCTCTCAAGGCCTCGCCGATGTGTTCCTGCTCGGGAAACACCTTTTCATAAGGAGCGGTCCAGATCCACTTGATCTCGTTCTTCGCGCCTCCGAAATCGGGGACGTTGTGAATATCGTGGCAGACCTTGATGCACTCCCGGCAGCCCTTCGCGGATGTGCACTTCGCCAGGTCGACCACCATGGCCCATCTCTTCGTCGCGGCCGCGGTCCTGCGAAAAGCGCCCAGGAGCGGCCGGGACGCGAGGCCGAACAGAATGAGTCCGCCCTGGCTGAGAAATCCTCTGCGGGTCAGCGGCATCTAATTATTTCCTTCGGGAGCGTTGTGACAGTCCCAGCACACCGGCTTGTTGGCGACATAATTGTGGCACTGATCGCAGAACTGAGCCTTGTTGGAGTGGCAATCCAGGCAGGTGCCGGTGAGGCTGATCGTGTACGTCTTGCCGGACGAGGAGACGTAGGTTCTGTCGCCCCGGCGAACGGCGGACTCTCTCCAGACGTTTTTCAGCAGGGTCATGTGGTTTCTCCTCATGTACTCCGCGGATTCCACGCACTCCTTCGCCCCCGCCTTGAGCTCGAGCTTGGGCACGTAGGCGGCCTTGCCTCGGGCGATCGTAAAGAGGACGGGCGAGACGAGGAGCGACACGAAGAGGAGCAGGCCCGGAATGATTTTTTTGCCGTCATAAATCATGGGTTGTCTCCCCCGTCCCGAGAGGATTTCCCCGAAGGTCGGTCGTCCGCTCCTTTTCGCCGCTCATAACCAGGGCGTTTCCGACGAGCTCGTGGACTCCCCCGACCTCGACGCCGGGAACCCAGTAGTTGAGGAGCGGCGGCAGAGTCGCCTTATCGATGGCGCAGATGCAGGCGAGCATATTCGCCCCGTTATTTTCTTGAACGTATTGGACCGCGTTGGCCCGGGGGAATCCTCCCCTGAGCCGCATCTCCATGTTTTCATCCGTGCCCAGACCGGCTCCGCTCCCGCAGCAGAACGTCCTCTCCCTGATCGTGTTGTCCGGCATCTCGTGGAACTCGCGGCACACGTTCTTGATGATGTACCGCGGCTCCTCGAGGAGCCCCATGGCCCGGGACACGTTGCACGAATCGTGGTACGTCACCCGCCAGCGGTCGTTCCGCGCCGGGTCGAGCCTGAGCTTCCCGCTCTGGATGAGGTCGGCGGTGAACTCGCAGACGTGGACCATTTTCGCCGAGCGCGCGTTCTCGAATTTCGTCCCGGTGACCGGAGAGACGGGCTCCTCCAGAAAATCGGCGGGTCCCTGGAAAGTGCTCATGTACTGATGAATGACCCGCCACATGTGGCCGCACTCGCCGCCCAGGATCCACTTGACCTTGAGCCGCTCGGCCTCGGCGTAGATCTTGGCGTTGAGCCGCTTCGCCATCTCCGCGGAGTGGAAGAGGCCGAAGTTCCCTCCCTCGGAGGCGTAGGTGCTCCAGGTGTAGTCCAGCCCGATCTCGTGGAAGAGCATGAGATAGCCGAGTAGGGTGAACCAGTGGGGCATGGCGAAATAATCGGCCGAGGGGGTGACGAACAGGATCTCCGCGCCCTTCTTGTTGATCGGCAGCCCGACCTGGATTCCGGTCAGCTCCTCGACTTCTTCCACGGCGGACTCGAGGGTCGATTTGAAGGCGTGCGGGGGGACGCCGACGTGGTTTCCGGTCCGGAAGGAATTCGCGGCCGGCTCCAGGATCCAGTTCGTTCCGCAGCCCAGAAGGTTGAGCAGCTCCCGGCCCATCATCGTGATCTCGCAGGTGTCGATCCCGTAGGGACAGAAGACCGAGCAGCGCCGGCACTCCGTGCACTGGTAGAAATAATAAAACAGCTCCTTCAGGACTCCGAGGGTGAGCTCCCGGCCTCCGGCCGCGCGTCCGAAGAGCCGGCCGGCGGCGGTGAAGTATCTTCGGTAGACGGACCTCAGGAGCTCCGCCCGGAGAACGGGCATGTTCTTCGGGTCTCCGGAGCCGATGAAGAAATGGCACTTGTCGGCGCAGGCGCCGCATCGGACGCAGATATCCATAAAGAGCCGGAACGACCGGAAGCGCTTCAGGCGGTCTCTCATCCCGTCGAGGAAGATCTCCTTCCAGTTCTTCGGCAGTTTCCAATCCTCTTCGTAGGGCTGCCAGGGCCGGGGGTTCGGCAGGTCGAGGTAATTCAGATGTTTGGGCATGGCGCCGTAGCAATACGTCCCTTTTTTGAAATCGGCGCCGGAATCCATCCAGCCCTTCTTGGGGAGCTCGTGGCTGATGGCGAAGCGTTCGTCTCGACGGGATTCGGTTTCGGACATTCCTCAATCCTTTTCAAGGGGGATCCCGACTTGCCTGAGCTTCGCCCGGAATTCGTCCTCGTACTCGGCGTAGGTGTGGACCTTGACCGGATAGTTCCAGGGGTTGATGTGGCGGCGCGCCCGGCTGGCGTTCGTCAGGTTCAGCGTCGGGCTCAGGAAGAGTCCCGGCCCGTGGGAGAGCTTGCTCAGGGGAAAGTAGGCGATCAGGGTGCAGACGAGAAAGAAGTGGACATAAAAGAGGGGCCCGAGGCCCTGAGGCGCGGACGGGTGAAAGGTCAGGATGCCCATGGCCAGCTCTTTTGCGGCGAGGACGTTCTCTCGAAAAAAGAGCCTCATCAACATTCCTGAAACGACGATCCCCAGGAGGAGAAAGAGGGCGAAATAATCGGACAGCAGCGAGATGTAGCGCGGCCGGGAAGAGACGACCCTCCTCAGAAAGAGATACGTCAGGCCGGCCAGGATGACGAAATCGCTGATATAGATGAAGGGGAACGTCGTGTGCAAAAATCCGTCGACGTTCATGGCGATGAGGACGGCCCCCGGGACGGGCTCCGTAAACAGGCGGAGATGCCGAAACAGAATGATGAACAGGGACCAGTGGAAGGCCAGGCCGCCCAGCCACAACAACCGGTTCCCGCTATAGCCGAGCCGCCGGTCCTTGCCGAGCTTCACCCTCTCGTTTCGAAAGAGAGAGCGGAAGAGAAATATCTCGAGGGCCATGGCGGCCACGACTCCGGCCGGGCCGGAGGGGCTATCGATCCGGCTGGACTTGATCCAGGGGAGCGACTTCTGCTGCCCCAGGACCGCCGGGATGTGAAAGGGAACGGGGGAGCTCGCCCACCTCAAGACGCGATAGATGATTCCGATAAAAAATGCGCCCAGGGCGAGATAGGGGACAACGACGCTGAAGAAATAATGCCAGGAGAGCACGCCCGCTCCGACCCAGGCGGCCAGAATCAAGACCACGAGCAAGAGCGCGGCTCCCAGGATGCTGAATGTCGGCTTCATTTTTTTACGTCCGCAGGGTGAACGCGATCGGCGCTCTCCGACCCGGCGTCCGCGGAGCGCTCCAGGAGTCTCGAGAGGCGGTCCCTCTCGGCCTTCGCCTCGTTCAGCCGGATCTCGAATATTCTCTCTCGACACTTGAGATAGATATCCAGGGCCATCAGGGCCAGCTCGTCGATCCTCGAGCTCAGGCCGAGATAGTCTTCGACGGAATCCGCCTCCCGTCCCGCATCGGCCATCTCCGCCTTAACCACGTCTTTGAGAACGAAGATGAACCCCACGGCTTCGGAGGGGGGCATATTCTGGACGGCCCGGATTTTCAGAATATTTTCGAGGGACGAGACGAGGCGATCCCGGTTCATGTCCTGGAGAAGCTCGGAAAAGAGGACCTCGATCTCCCGGGACGTGGTGAATCCGACGGGATTCTTGAACCGGTCTCTCTCCCGGGTGAAGAAGTCTGAGGCGTCGGCGGGATAGACGTCCATGATCCGCCTGAGCCATCGTTCCAGGACGGCCGGTTTGTTTTGGGAGAGCCGGTGGAGAAGGGTCATAGCCGCCTTCGTCTCTCCGAGCTCGAGATCATGTCCGTCTTCAGGCCGGCGTTCGCTCCGTCCGCGTCATTTCTCGCCTCCCGCTTTCCCCAGAATCTATCGAAGACGTCCGCGTTCTCGCTCAGAACGAGAGCGCTCGCTCCCAGGGCGGCGATGGTATCGCCGAGCTCGGAAGCGACGATTCTCAGCCTTTTCAGGGAGAATTCGAGCGCCCTCTCCTCGACGACGCTCCTGATCTGGTCGAGAACGAGGTCGCCGGCCTCGACGAGGCCACCGGCGAGGATGATGAGCTCGGGGTTGAAGAGGTTGACGACATTCGCCAGGGCGATCCCCAGGTAATCCCCGGTCTCTCTCAGGGTCTCGAGGGCCAGCCCATCGCCCGCCTTCGCGGCCTGGATGATCGGGCCGAGGGTGATCTTGTCCCAGTCCCCGCCGACGAGCTCGTTCACCTTCGAATCCCGGCCCTTCTTGAGCTGGCCGACCAGCCGCCTGATGATCGCCCGTCCCGAGGCCAGCTCCTGGAGACAGCCCCGGTTTCCGCACCGGCACTTCGGTCCGGTCCGGTCGATGGTGATGTGCCCGATCTCGCCCGCGGTCTCGGTGACGCCCCGGAACAGGCTTCCGTCGATGACGATCCCGAGACCCATGCCCGACCGGATGCCGATGCAGATCATGTTGTCGACATCGCGGGCCTGGCCGAACCGCTTTTCCGCGAGGGCCATCGTCCTGATGTTCTTATCGACGAACACCGGCAGCCCGAACTCATAACGAACGAGGTCGCCGAGGTTGACGTCTTGCCAGTTTTGGGGGCTGTAATAGGACACCGCGATTCCCCGGCGCGAGTCGATGAATCCGGGAGCGCCGATGCCGACCCCGAGGACCTTGTCCCTGGGGACCGACGGCGGGTCGAGGAGCCGGTGGAGCGTGTCCATGATCTTTCTCACGACCGTAGCCTTTTCGTCCGCGGTTTCTATTCCTGTCTGGATCGAGGCGACGATCTCTCCCTTGAAATTGACCAGGACGCTCCGGATGGTCGTCGCTTCGAAATCCAGCCCGACCGCATAGGCCTTTTCCGCGTCGAGCTCCAGGAGGACCGGCGGTCTTCCCCCGATCGATTCCCCCGGGCGCACCTCCTTGATAAATCCTTCGGCGAGGAGCTCGTCGGTCATGGTGCCGATGGTGGTTTTGCTGAGCCCGGTGAGGGCGGCCAGGTCATTTTTCGAAACGACCCGGTGATGGCGGACAAGGTTCAGGGCGGTAAATTTCTTGCTCACGCTCGTCCCGGGTCGCATCGTCCTTTAGCGAATCTCAATATAATGAAGCCGTATTTAACTTCAGTTTGATAGAATTTGTCAATAATTGTTTCATGTGCGGATTGGAGTTTTTAAACTATTGGATGAACACGCCGCTTTTGCGGAGGAGTCCCGGTTCATTCTCAAGAAGGAAATCTCGCTTCAGCCGAAGAGCGCAGGAGGCCACGTGTATTGAATACAGTAATTTACGGACTATTTGGAGGGCCGATAGCCGGGCCGATGCTTCATCCATTCCCACCCGCGGCGGGTTTCATCCGAAATAACGCCGCGATTGTTTTCCCACTATTGGAAGAAATCGGAGAAGATATTTTTGAGAAAGAGCTTTAAAAACAGGGAGGCGATGCGGGCTCGGGCGATCCTTACTCGACCTTTTCTATCTTGACCGGAACGGCCTTCAGGAGCGGGAAGCCGCTGATGGGATCGTTGATCAAGTCGTAGGTGATCAGGTTGACGTTGGCCTCGTCCCAGCCGTGGGTGATCTGAACGACCCCCGGAAGAATTTCGTTCGGGTGGGTCACCCTGGCCTGGATTTCCAGGGAGCCGATTTCCGAAGTAACCCTGACTCGGTCTTTGTCCCTGATCCCCAGCTTCGCCGCGTCCTCGGGATGAATCTCGACCTCCGGGTTCGGCACCGCGGACAGGAAGCGCGGAACATTGTGGTATCTCGAATGATAGTATAAATACAACCGCGCCCCCGTGCTCAGGACGAGGGGAAAATCCTTTCGGGGACGGCTCAGGTACCGCGGGGGCTTATATTCGGACAGCTCGGAATATCCCCGGCTCTTCAGGTATCCCGACGTGAACTCAAATTTGCCGGTCCGCGTTCCGAAGGGGCGGTCGCGGTACTTCCGGTACCTCGTCGGTTTATAGACGACCCCTTCGGGGTGCTTTTTCAGGTCTTCGAGGGATACCCCCGTCGGCTCCAAGATCCAGCGGTTCACGTCCTCTTCGCTCTTCCAGGGAAAATAACGGTCGCCGATCCCGAGCCGGTCCGCGAGCCTTTTCCAGAATGAGTACTCATCCAGAACCCCGGGAACGTTAATCACCTTCTTGGTCAGAGTGACGAGCTGGAGGCTCGAATGATAATGGATCTCCGACCTCTCGAGGAACGAGGCGGCCGGGAGGACATAGTGGGCGAGCTCCGCCGTCTTGGTCATGAACAGCTCTCTCACGACCAGGAGATCCAGGCTGGCGAAGGCGTCGGCCACCTTCGCGGAATTGGGGTTGGTGAGGACGGGGTTGGCGGCCGTGACGATAAGGCCTCGCAGCGGGTAATCGCCCTTACCGAGCATATAATCCATCGCCGTCATCGTGTGGCACTCCCGCCGGAAATCATAGAGGAC
>Ga0315282_10012956_pt1 | contig 12659 bp, 8 predicted proteins | sample YL17G07_20_MG_FD_203693 | JGI IMG/M metagenome (GOLD analysis project Ga0315282, IMG submission 203693) | Sediment microbial communities from Yellowstone Lake, YNP, Wyoming, USA - YL17G07_20 | ecosystem: Environmental > Aquatic > Freshwater > Lake > Sediment | place: USA: Wyoming | collected... | reverse complement strand
GTCTGAATGACCCCATCCCGGTCCAGTACTTCCGCTGGCTCGGGCTGGCGCTGGGGGGGGATCTGGGCGAGTCGATCCGGACGCGGGAGCCGGTGGTCAAGACGGTGGCGCTGAAGCTGCCGATCACGATCCAGCTCGCCTGCTTTTCGCTGATCATCGCCATTGGGATCGCCATCCCCGCCGGGGTCTTCTCGGCCGTGCGCCGCAACACGGTCTGGGACCTCCTGGCCAACGCGGTCTCGCTGTGCGGGGTCTCGATCCCCAGCTTCTGGCTGGGGATCATGCTGATTCTCTTCCTCTCGGTGCGCCTCCACCTGCTCCCCGCCTCGGGCTTCGTCCCTTTCTTCCAGGACCCGCTGCAAAACCTCCTGCGGATGCTCATGCCCGCCTCCGTATTGGGCGCCACCCTGGCGGCCGTCCTGATGCGCCAGACGCGCAACGGCATGATCGAGGTCATGAGCGCGAACTACATCCGGACCGCGTACAGCAAGGGGCTGGCGGAACGGGTGGTCGTGTTCCGCCACGCCATCCGCAACGGCCTCATCCCGGTCGTCACGATCCTGGGGCTCCAGATGGGGGCCCTCATGGGCGGGGCCGTGGTGACCGAGCAGATCTTCGTGGTGCCCGGCTTCGGGCGGCTCATCGTGGAGGCGGTGTTCACCCGGGATTACCCGCTGGTCCAGGGCGTCGTTATGATCACGGCCAGCGCCTACGTCCTGATCAACCTGCTGGTGGACGTCTCCTACTCCCTCTTGAACCCGCGCATCCGCGTCAAGGGGTCGGCCGGTGAGTCCTGACGGCGGGAACGTGCCGACGGCGTCTATGGGAGTGCCCGGCCAGGTGACCGAGCCCTCGCCGCCTACCCGTCGCCGGCGGAGCTGGCGGCGCGCCCTGCGCCGCCCCCCGGCGGTCGTCGGCGCCGCGGTCGTCCTCCTGTTCGTGGTGATGACGGTAAGCGCGCCGTGGATCGCGACCACCGACCCGCTCCGCACCGACTGGAGCCAGGTCCGCAAGCCGCCGACGGGGGCGCACCTCCTCGGGACGGATGACCTGGGGCGGGACGTCTACTCGCGCGTGGTCTGGGGGGCGCGGACCTCGATGCAGGCGGGCGTGTTCTCCATCCTCCTCGCCATCGCCGTCGGCGTCCCCACCGGCCTGGTGGCCGGCTATTATCGCGGCGCCATCGACCAGGTGATCATGCGGCTCACCGACGCCTGGCTGTCCTTCCCCTTCCTCATCCTGGCCATCGGGCTGGTCACCATCCTGGGGCCGTCCCTCACCAACGCCACCGTGGCCATCGGCATGGCCGCCACCCCCACCTACATCCGGCTGACCCGCGGCCTGGTGCTGTCCACCAAGGAGGAGGACTACGTCCAGGGCGCGCGGGCCCTGGGGGGCGGGGATGTGCGGATGATGACCCGGCACATCCTCCCGAACATCTTCAGCGCCCTCCTCGTCCAGGCCACGGTCTCGATCCCGGGCGCGATCATCGCGGAGGCCATCCTCTCGTTCCTCGGGCTGGGCGTGCAGCCACCCACCCCGAGCTGGGGCACGATGCTCAACACCGCTCAGCAGTTCCTCGAGACGGCCCCCTGGATGGCTTGGTGGCCCGGCCTGGCCATCTTCTCTCTCGCCCTCTCCTTCAACCTGGCCGGCGACGGACTGCGCGATTTCCTCGACCCCAAGGACTACTGAGCGGGCTGGCCCGCTCCCACCTGCCGCAGACAGGTTACTCTCGAACCAACGGCCCCATCATACAAGCGAGAACTCGCGCTCGGTCGCGCCGGCGGCCCCCCAGGCCAGTCAATAAGCCCACTTCGTCAACAACGCCGCGAACATCGGCTGCTGCCCTTGTCTGGCAAGACAAGTATAATGGTCGAGATGACACCGCCATTCCCCTCAAATCTCGCGCCCAGCACGGCGCGCCGACAGGCCTTGGCGTTGCTTGTCCTCTTCTACAGCGTCGTCTACGGTAGCACCCTCCTTTTCGGAGGCAGGAATCACGGCGTGGCAACGTTGATTCTCTCCACGCTCGTCCTCGGCACACTCATGCTCCTGGCCACAGCCCTCTTCGCCCGGCGCGACGCGTCGTGGCGCGAGTCGCTCGGGCTGGGGCGCCGGTCGGTCCGTTCGACGGTGGCCTGGAGTCTGCTCGGCTTCGTCGCCACCTACGCCGTGAATGTTGTCCTCAGCAGCGTATATGTTGTCCTGCGCGGAAACCTCGAGGCCCAGGTGGCGGGCAGAGTGAGCTGGCTTGGGAGCCTCGCGCAATTGCCTCTGGCGACGATTCTGCCGCTCACTGCGTTCGTCGCCTGCTGGGAAGAGACGGTCTTCCGCGGCTTCCTTCTCGGCCGTTTGCGGGCCTCCATCCCGGTGCAGGACACCCGCGGAGCGGTCCTGCGCCGCGACGTGCTGGCCATCGTGCTCAGTGCGCTCTTCTTCGGCGCGGGCCACGGCTACCAGGGCCTGCTGGGCCTCATGCAGACGACGGCAGCGGGACTCGCGCTGGGTGTGCTGGCCGTCTGGCGAAAGAGTCTCTGGCCGTGCATCGGCGCCCACCTGGCGATCGATACCTTCGGCCTCCTCGTGCTCAAGGCGCTGAAGCCCTTCCTATAAAATGATTGCAAGGGAGAGCTGTAAAGCGTGATGCGGGCTGTCGTGAGAAGTTGCATTACAGGTCAAATATCTAAAGGACGTTACCTTTCCCCGGCGGGCAGAATCAAGGTGGAAAGGGAGCAGTCAGTCCTCAACGGCGAGGGCCCGTCGGTGGCGGAAGCTGATGGCCGCCGCGGGATTCCGATGGACACGCGAAAAGGCACTTTGGTAACATCGTTAGGGCGGATGCAGAGGAGCGTCTGGCCACGAGAGGAGAATCCGATGCCCCTGCGGGCAGGGCTCCTGGCGTGTTTGCTCGGGCTCAGCGCCTGTGCCGGCTGGGGAATGCGCGAGCCCTTGGGGGTGACCATCGCCGACATCAGGCCCCTCGAAATGAGCCTGCTGGAACAGCGGTACGCAGTCAAGGTCCGGCTCCTGAACCCGAACGACGCCGAGATCGCGTTCGACGGCGTGGCCTTCGACCTCGAGATCAACGGCAAGCGCTTCGCCAAGGGCGTCAGCAGCCGGGGCGGGGTCGTCCCCCGGTTCGGCGAGGCGCTGGTGGACCTGCAAGTGGTGACGGGCCTGCATGACATCCTCAGGCAGATCTCCGAGCTGCAGAAAGACAACCAAACGGGCCGAGACCTCGCAGGCGCCAACCACGTATCACCTCGTCCCGGGAGGAAGATGCCGCCGGAGGCGGCGGATGGCCTCTCCCGGAAAGCATTTGCTCTGGCTGCCAATTCATCCAGGAGGCCTTGTATGTCCCAACTCTTCACCCCCTTCGTCCTGCGCGGCGTCACGCTTCGCAACCGCATTGTCATGTCCCCCATGTGCATGTACTCCGCGGGGGAAGACGGCATCGCGACGGACTTTCACCTGGCCCACCTGGGCGCGCGGGCCGTGGGGGGCGTCGGGCTGGTCATCACCGAAGCCACCGCGGTCGAATCGCGTGCCCGGATCAGCGTGAATGATCTGGGATTGTGGGATGATGCCCAGGTCGAGCCGCTGGCCCGCATCGTGCGCCTGTGCAAGGCGCAGGGCGCCATGATGTGCAGCCAGTTGGCCCACGCCGGGCGCAAGGCCTGGACGCCGACCAAGGGCGCCGGCCCGCTCCCGGCCGTCGCCCCGAGCGCCCTCCCCTTCGACGCCGATTGGACCGCCCCCCGCGAGCTGACCCGCGCCGAGCTGGACGGGGTCGTCGCCGCCTACCGCGCCGCCGCCCAGCGCGCGCTGCGCGCCGGCTTCGATATCGTCGAGGTGCACGCGGCCCACGGCTACTTCCTGCACGCGTTCCTGTCGCCGATCTCCAATCGCCGGAGTGACGAGTACGGCGGTTCGCTGGAAAACCGCGCGCGGATGCTGCTGCGCGTGGTGGAGGCGGTGCGCGCGGTCCTGCCCGAGTCACAACCGCTCCTCGTGCGCCTGTCGTGCACCGATTGGACCGAGGGCGGCCTGACGGTTGGCGATCAGGTCCAGGTGGCCCGCTGGCTCAAGGCGCACGGCGTGGACCTAGTGGACTGCTCCTCGGGGGGCAGCACACCCTCCACGCCGCCGGTCGGGCCCGGTTATCCCGGGTATCAGCTCCCCTTCGCCGAGAAGATCCGGCGAGAGGCGTCCATCGCCACCATGGCGGTGGGACAGATCACGACGCCGGAGATGGCCGAGGAGATCGTGCGGAACGGCCGCGCTGACCTGGTGGCCCTGGGCCGCGAGCTGCTGCGAAATCCCTACTGGCCGCTCCACGCCGCCCGCGCTCTCGGCCACGACCTCGCCTGGCCGAAGCAATACCTCCGGGCCAAGCCGGCGGTTTGAGCCGACAGGATCGCGCGACGCGCAGGAAGGGTCAGCCGGACGGACCCGGCGGGTCGGGTAGTCGGCGAGGGGAGCGGTTTGCTTCAGCGTCGCCAGCGGGGTGGCCTCGCCTCGCCACCCCCTTCAGCGGGCGGGGCGGGAGGTCTTGGTTTCTTTGGGCGGCAGCAGCACCGTGGCCAATGCGCCGACCACCAGGAGGAGCGCCGCGTAATCCTGCCAGGACGGGCTTTCCCCCAGCACCAGCATTCCACTGAACACGCCCACTACCGGGATCATCATGACCGAGAGGCTGGCGACGCCGACGGGGGCCACCAGCGCGATCTTCGTCCAGGCCCAGTAGCAGAAGTTGAATGCCACGAACAGATTGTAGAGCGTTGCGAGCATCGGCAGGAGCGACAGCGCGAATGGATTGAAGGTGCCCGCCTCGTACGTCAGGGCGATCGTCGCAATGGGCGTGACCCCGATCAGCATCTGCCACCCGGTGAAGGACGAGGTGGGCAGGGACACGGGCCAGCGCTTCATCATGACAGTGCCCAGGGCCCAACTCAGCGCCGCGCCGACCATGTAGGCGGCGCCGAGGGGCGAGCGCCCCACGGCCTGGGCCTCCTCCCCGAGCAGGAGCAGCAACCCCGCACACCCGAGCGCAGTGCCGAGCGCCCGGCGCTTCGTGAAGGGCTCTTTGAGCAGCCAGATGGAGAGCATGACGCTCCACGTCGGCATGGTATAACCCAGGATAGCCGCCCGCCCCGATGCCATCAGGCGGATGCCGTAGGTGGCCAGGATATTCCAGCCGGTCATGTTCACCAGCGCGATGGCGGCCATCCGCGGCCACTGGCCCCTGGGAACCCGGACCGGCAGGCCATTCATGCGGGCGATGGTGAGAAGCCCGGCGGCCCCGCAGAGCAGGCACAGGGTGCGAAAGTGCATCGGGGCCATCTCGAAGAGCGCCATCTTCATGACCGGCCAGTTGAAGCCCCAGCCGAGCGTGAGCCCCACGAGCAGCCCCACGAGATGCGGCGGGAATGTGTGTGCCGAGCGGTCGCTGCTCATCGTCTCCGACTCCGCCGCGTGAGGCGGCGCTCTGCGCGTGCCGGTTCCTGGAGGGGTCAGGATGCCGCAGCGGTTGGCGCCATGTCAAGGGGAGACCGGTCCAGGATCGGTCAAGCGGCCGCTGCCATGGGTCGGGGGGAAGCGTTGGGTGGACAGCAGGAAACCGGCTGCGGTACACCGGAGGGCATCAAGCCGGGTCCCCAATTCCGGTAGAATGTCATAAGTGCATGAACATCCCTGGTCCCTTGCAACACCAGGTCTTCGGTGGGCGCGCGCGGGAGATCAGGAGAATAAGAACGCCCTGATCCGCCGGACGGAATTCGGGTCCGGATGGTTGAATCGAAGCAGATACTCAAACGTGAGGAGAGCGTTGGGCGTCGCTGCGGGTGGTTGAGCCTGGACCACCCTTCCGGGAACTGCAAACTCTCGATCGCGCCGAATCAGTCGGAGCTTCAGTTTCTGCCCCGCGGAAAGTCGCTCCTCGAAGGCCGCTACCATCCCCACTTCGTTGACCCCGGAAACGCGACCTCGCAGCCGCTGGAGGGTCTCCCCGCTCGAGCCCTCGATTGTGCACTCAACCACCATGTCCGCGAAGCGGTCTTGGGGCCTCACCATTTCCTCATCCGCGCGGCGGGGTCCGGCGGAGGGCGGCGAACCCCCTGGTGAGCCTGGCGCCTCCACCCGGGCCTGCGTCAGGCGGAACAAGCCCGGTGCAAGGTCGGCCTGGGCGGGTGGGGTCTTGGCCGGGGCTGCGGCTTTCCGGGCTTCCAGGTCTGGCAATGTCAGGCCGGGAACGACAGCGAACTGGAGGCCTTCCTCGCGCTGTTGCGTCGAGGCCGCCTCAGCCCTCTGGACAGGGCGGTCGTCCGCCCGCGGCTGCCGCCGCCGTTCTGCTTCGGCGCGCTGAATCTCAAGCTCTCCGGTGAGCGCAGTGACGCGAGCGGCCAAACGTTCGTTCTCCTCCCGAAGCTGTTGTTCCCGCCCGGCGGATTCCGCTCGCTCTTGCCGGAGCCGTCGCCAGTCGGCAGTGATCTGCTGCACGCGTTCGATCAGGAGGGTCCGCCCCGCCACGAGCTTGCGGAGCCGCTCGGGAAGCTGATCCGTAGTTCCCAGCACCTCCCGAACGGACTCGGCGAGCCGCCTCAGGGTTGCGAGCTCCTCCTGAGTCTGAGCCGACGTCTCTGTCTGAAGTTTCACACGCTGCACTAGCTCCGCCCAGGGCGCCTCCTCCTGATCGGCTTCCCCGCCTCCGCCGGCCAAGTCCTGTGGCCCCCCCACGATGGCCGCAATCTCGCGGAGGACCCCCCGAGCGGCTTGCATCGTCGTGGTCAGGCTGGAGAACTCTTCCCACTGAGAGCGTAGCCGATCCTGGAGATGTTCCGCTTGGGCCCGTTCTCCCTCCAGGGAACTCTGGAGGCTCGTGATCTGCTCCTGCGAGCCGGCGAGGTCTCTCCGGGCCGTTTCCAGGAGCCCCTCCGTGCTGGCCAGGCTGTCGCGCAGCGCGACCTGCTCCTGCTGGGCCTGGGCGGCGGACTGGCGTGCCTGCTGCAGTGCCTCTTCCATCTCCGCCAGGCGCGTGGCATGCCGTTGGGCGTCGCCCTCCCTCTCGCGCTCCAACTCCTGCATCCGCTCGCGGAGTTCCACCCCCTGCCGGGTGGACTCTGCCATGGCGGCCTGGAGCTGCTGGATCTCCCGGGTGCGGGCCTCCAGCGCCGCCTGACCTTGCGACAGCTCCTGGCGGAGCTGATCGAGCTTCCGCTTCCGCTCCTCTGAAGCAAGCTGCAGTCTGTTCCGCTCGGCGGTCAGAGAGTCAGTCTGCCCCGTGAGGGAACTCTGGAGGCTCGTGATCTGCTCCTGCGAGCCGGCGAGGTCTCTCCGGGCCGTTTCCAGGAGCCCCTCCGTGCTGGCCAGGCTGTCGCGCAGCGCGACCTGCTCCTGCTGGGCCTGGGCGGCGGACTGGCGCACCCGCAGGAGCTCCCGCTCCAGGTTACGGACCATCTCGCGCAGTTCCCCCGCCTGCCGGGTGGAATCCCGGACCGCGGCCTCGAGTTTCTCGATCTCCCGGGTGCGGGCCTCCAGCGCCGCCTGGCTCTGGGCCAGCGCCTCCCGGAGCTGGTCCAGGTCCCGCCTTCGCTCCTCGAGGCCGGACCGCAGTTCATCCCGCTCGGCGGCCAGAGAGCCCATCTGCGCCGCAAGCCCGCCCCGCTCCTCCAGGATCGTACGTCGCTCATTCTGGAGGATGGTCAGGCGGTCTCGCAGTTCCTCGAGTTCTCGCCCCCGCCGACGGAACCCCTCGTTCAAGGAATCCAGGATCGTGACGAGCCCTTTGGTATACCCGATGGCGTCGCCCAGGACCTTATCGTGCCACGGATCCTGTGTTGGCGGAGCCTGCTTTTTGTTATCGGTGGCGTCCGACTCGGGCATCGGTTCCTCCCCGGCGCTCCTGACTACAGACCCTGCGGGAACACCCGCGGCCTCGGGTAAGCCGGAAAATCGGCGACTCGCTTATCTCCCACAATCGGACTCCATGGGAAGAGAGATACCGCCCGCCGAAATCGGAAACGTCAACGGATGCCATTCCGGTCAGCGCCAGCGGCATCATCTGGAATCATATACCTGACGCTGAAGCGGACGTCAAGTCTGGGGGAAACACCCGATGATTTCGTCGCCCCCAGAGAAGCCATGCACGACGCTCCGACATCAAGAGGAGCCATCTACCTTGACACCGAAGAAACAGCCTGGTCTCCTCTCGTCTCGTCGTCGTCGAAGCGGGCTCGGCCGGGCATGCGGGGACTCGTACGACATGGCCAAGAGGGTAGGAAGTCATAATTTCAAGGGCGTCCCCTATCTATACTTACCCGCCCACCATTCTTCGGAAGACCCGGCAGTTCTCCACGACGTCCGGCCCGTGCGTGAGGAGACCCCCGCCGACGAGGAGGATGACCTCGTTGCCGTAGAACCTCAACAGCTCGGGCACGCGGCTGAGTGCCATGCCGCCGCCCGGGCACGGCAGGATGGGCCGAAGCCGCCCCATGGGGGCGCGGCAGCCCTCTGCGATGCGCCGGCATTCCTCCCGGCTAAAGGAGAACCGGCCGCCGTAGTTCGGGTAGATACTGGCGTCGGCGCCGGCCAGCCTGGCGATCTGACCGAACAGGGCGTAATGGGAGATGCCGCTGTCTGGATGCAGGACGTACGTTCCCTGAAAGGCGGGGTGCGAGAGCACGGGAAGGGCCGCGGAAGGATCGTCCGCCACGGCCCGCATGCCGTCCAGCCCCGTGAGGCCCGGACACACGAGCAGGGCTCCCGCCCCCGCCCTGCGGGCGAACCGTGCCCGCTCCAAGAGGTCGCCGTGGGGGGCGGTGACGTTCGGCGCGTACGCGCACCTGAAGCCCGTCCGACGATTCGCCTTCGCCACGGCCCTGGCGCACAGCCTGACCCGCTCCTCGAACCGGGCATAGGGCTGGTCCGAGAGGCCGTGGTCGTCCTTCACCAGGTCAATCCCGCCCAGGGCGAACCGATAGGCGCGGTCCGCCAGCCCCTCGGCAGCAAGTCCCATGGGCTTCAGGGCCGCGCACAAAAGCGGACGCCGGGGGACACCCAGGCTCCGGCGCAAGCCGGCGCGTCCGAAGCGTGGACCCTGGAAGCCCCTGAGCACCGACGGCGGTAGGTGAAGCCGCTCCAGCCGGACCCCGGGCTTGATGCTGGTGTTGCCGAAGAGGACGTTCAGGAGCTGCGTCAGCTCGCCGGCGGCGGTCCCGATGGCGTAGCTGATCACGGCCCGGTACCCGCCCGCCTGCTTCCGCAGGGACTCGATCCGGCCGACCACCTGGTCGCGGACGAAGCCTGCGGGGACCACGTCCGAGGGCAGCTCGACGGTCTGCTCCAGACAGATGTCCCGGGCCCGCGCCCGGGCCTCCCTCGTGTCTCCGGAGACGCGGTAGACGGCGGAGAAGCGCGCCTCGCGACCCGGCATCACAGCGCCTCGGCCTTGGCGTCGCTGTGCGCGGCCTCGAGGCGGATCTCGGCGAGGTCTCCCTCGGTAATGCCGAACGAGGCGCGGAGCAGCCCCTCGACCCCCCGGACCAGGGCCGTGGCGTCCAGGCCGCACTCTTTCATGAGGTAGGGCCGGCTGGCCCCATGCGCAAAGGTATCGCGCAGGCCGATCCGCACCAGTCTCTTGCCGTGGCCCGCCTCCGCCATCTGCTCGGCCACGATGCTGCCCAGGCCCCCCAGGACGGTGTGGTTCTCCATGGTGATCACCCCATGCTTGGCGCGCGCCAATGCCTCGGCGACGAGGGGGCTGTTGAAGGGCTTCAGGGTGGAGATGTGCAGGTGGTGGATTGAGACCCCCTGCCGCCGCAGGGCCGCCGAGGCCCGCATGGCCTCTTCGGTGCAGATGCCGGAGGAGAGCAGCGTGACGTCCTCCCCCACGCTCAGCACGCGGGGCGTATCCAGCCGCATGGGCTCCGCCCGGTCGAAGAGCCGGGGAATCTCCCCGCGAAGCATCCGGACGTAGGCCGGCCCCCGGACGGCCTGCGCCACGTCGAGGACAGTCTCCACCTCCGTCGCGTCCCCCACCTCCAGGAGGGTCATGTTCGGCAGGGCCCGCAGGACGGCGATGTCCTCGATGGCCTGATGGGTGGCGCCGCCCGGCGTCGTGATCCCCGGCAGGAACCCGAACATGCGGACCGGCAGGTTCGGGTAGGCGATGGACATGGCCACCTGGTCGTAGGCGCGCCGGTAGATGAACACGGCGAAGGTGTGCACGAAGGGGAAGAACCCCTCGCGGGCCAGGCCGCCGGCGAAGCTCATCATGTTCTGCTCGGCGATGCCCATGGAGAAGAAGCGCTCGGGGTAGGTGTCGCGGAACAGATCAATCTCGGTGGAGCTGGTGAGGTCGGCCGACAGCACCAGCACCTGGGGCTTGTCCTCGGCCCACGCCACCAGGTTCTTGGCGTGGACTTTGGAGAGGATCTCCATGGGTCGTCCCGCCCTCCCTACCGCATGGCCGCCAGGGCGGCCTCGTACTTCTTCCGCTCCTCGGCGTCCCTGAAGCGCACGTAATGGAACCGGGGCGCATTGGCGCCGAGGATCTCGATGCCCCGGAACGGACTGGTATCGCACAGGACGACGAGGGGCCGCCCGTCCGGGGGAACCTCAGGGGGGGCGGCCAGCGCCGCCACGTCGTGCCCGGGGACCGCGGCCACCCGCGCCCCGAAAGAGGCCAGCCGCTGGTCCAGCGGGTCGAGGCCCATGACCGACTTCACGGTCCCGTCGCACTGCTGCTTGTTCACGTCCACGTAGATGCCCAGATTGTCCAGGCGATAATGCGACAGGACCTGCATGGTCTCCCAGGTCTGGCCGATCTGGAACTCGCCGTCCGACATGAACACCCAGACGCGGCCCGGCTCCCGCCTCAGCCGGCGGGCCAGGGCGATGCCCGCGGCCTGGCTGAGGCCCTGTCCCAGGGAGCCCGTGGTAACCTCCATCCCGGGCGAGTGCTCCGCCCCGATCATCTCCACCGAGCCGCCGTCCCGGTTGAAAGCATCCAGGCCTTCCGGGGCCATGCGGCCCGTCTCGATCAGGGCGGCGTACAGGACCAGCGCATACTGCGCCGGCGAGAGAACGAATCGATCCCACTCCGGGCCGGCCGGTCCGTTGAACTCCGCTCCTGTGAAGGAGCGCCGGTTGCCCGGGCCGGGCACGCCCGGGAAGGGCTTGGGGACCAGGGGGCGGGGGACGGGGCCGAGGCGCATGATCCTGACGTAGAGGGCGGCCATGATCTCGGCCGCGGAGCAGGCCTGGCTGAGATAGCCCCCGTTGTTCTTGATGGTGTGCTCCAGCACGCGCCGGCGGATGCCCCGCGCGACAGTCGCCGCGCGCTCTTGCCAGGTCCCTTCCGGCGGATGGGATTCTACGGATGCCTGGGCCAACTGCGCTTCCCTTCTGCCAGCGGACGGAGGACGCCGCTGAGGCCCTTCGCTCACCGCATGGGTCCCCGGAACGCGCCGGGAGGCGTCGTCAACCCCGACGGGTCGATCGCCGGGGACCCGTCTTCAGCGAGGCCCAACGCTACTTCTCATCCGAGGGCAAAGTCAAGGTGGAAGACGGCGACAGATGCGTCCGAAAACTCCGTGATGGACCCGGCCGCCCCCTCATAGCACGTCCGCCCCCTCGTGCCAAGAGCAGTCTTGAATCGGTCCGGCCACCTCTTGGGCTTGCCTCTTCGATCCTTCCTTGACCCCTCCTATGACTTGACAGCCCCGCATCTTTGGTTTTGAATGAGGCGTGCCGCTCTGCCCTGTCGGCGGGATGTCTAGAGGAGTTTGACCAACAGGCTTCATCCAGAGGGAAGCACTGGTGCCCTCGACCACCAGAGATCTCACGCAGGCCCTGTACGTCGCAGCGGTAGCCCTCGGTCGTACGCGGGATGCCGATGAGGTCGTGCGCGTGACCATTGCCGAGACCCAGCGCGCCAGCGGAATCGAGGCCGTATCGCTGTACCTGCTGAGTCCCACCCGGGATGCCCTCATCCTTCGCGAGTTCGCCGGCACCACGCCGGCCTTCCGCGAGCAGATGACGGTCCTTCCCCTGTCTGAGGCCCAGATCGCTGCGACAGCCATCCGGGAACGGCGCGTGGTCGTCTGCGACGTGAACCAGCATCCCACACGCACCCTCCGCGATCTCTACCTCGATCAGGGCTTCCGGCATCTGACAGCCGTCCCCGTGGCCGGCCGCGAGGAGATCCTGGGGGTGCTCCATCTCGCCAGCCGTATGGAGCCCCCGCTCACCGCAGAAGAAACCTCGCTGGCCCAGGCCATCGGCGGCCTAGTCGGGGTGGCGCTGGAGAACGCCGCCCTGCGCGAGCGCATGGCCGCCCAGCAGGATCACCTGCGCGCCCTGGCAGGCGGGATCCTGCACGCGCGCGAGGAGGAGGCCCGGCGGATCGCCCACGAACTGCATGACGAGGCGGGACAGCTCCTCGCCTCGGTGCACATCGCCCTCGACAATCTGGCCCAGCAGGTTCCTGAGCGGGCCGGAACCGTCCGCGAACTCCACGGCCTTCTCGACCGGGTGGACGGCCAGCTCCGGCGGCTCTCCAGGGAACTCCGCCCGACCATCCTGGACGACCTGGGCTTATCTCCCGCGCTCGAGTGGCTTGCCCAGGGTGTGGCCCAGCGGACCGGCCTGGACATCAC
>Ga0315282_10012955_pt1 | contig 12660 bp, 6 predicted proteins | sample YL17G07_20_MG_FD_203693 | JGI IMG/M metagenome (GOLD analysis project Ga0315282, IMG submission 203693) | Sediment microbial communities from Yellowstone Lake, YNP, Wyoming, USA - YL17G07_20 | ecosystem: Environmental > Aquatic > Freshwater > Lake > Sediment | place: USA: Wyoming | collected... | reverse complement strand
CAGAGCCCACCGGAAAGGGGTCACCTATGAACCATCAACATTATTTTGTAGCTGACATTCCGCGCCGGAGATTCCTGGAATTGAGCCTCAAGGGAGGAGTGGCCATCGCGGCGACTCCCGGGCTCATCAAGCAACTTCTGGCCGGAACCTCCTCTGCCGGACGCCCGGCCGCGGTTCTCCAACTCGAGAAACCGATGCTCGACAGAGTGATCAAAAAGGCGCTGGAGAAAGGCGGCGAATTCGGAGAGGTCTATCTTGAGAACAGGATCTCGCGCAGCATCGTGATGGAAGAATCCAAGTTCAAGACGGCCGTCTTCGGTATCAGCCAGGGCGCTGGCGTCAGGGTCATCTCCGGCGACAAGACAGGCTACGCCTACACGGATGACATCAGCGAAGACAGGCTGCTCCGGGCGGCCGAACTGGCCTCTTTTGTCGCCCGAGGAAGCAAGGCCGTCACTCCTGTCGCCGTCCGGGATACAAAGCGCGATTCTTTCATCAGCGTGAAGTTCCCCCTCAACGAGGTGGCCGATGAGAGGCGCCTCGAAGTCATGAAGCGCGCCAACCAGGCGGCCCTCGGCCATGATCCGCGCATCAAAATGGCCTCGATCGACTATTACGACGAAGTCCGCGGCCGCACGATCGCCAACTCTGAGGGTCTTTACCTCCAAGACGAGCTTCCTCTTCTTTTCTTCATCGTCCAGACTCTGAGCGAGGGAAACAACACCCGGCACATGGGCCGCGAGCGGTTGAGCCGCCACTCCGGATTTGAGATGTTCGATGAGGTCACGCCGGAACAAGTGGCCCTGACCGCCGCGCGGGAATCGATCACCATGCTCGAGGCGAAAGACGCGCCGGCCGGCAAGATGGATGTCGTCATGCAAAACGGCTGGGGAGGTGTCCTTGTCCACGAGGCCGTCGGCCATCCGCTCGAGGCTGATGACATCGCCAAAAAAATCGGCGTCTTCACCGGGAAGCTGGGTCAAAAAGTGGCTAACCCTGTTTTCACGATGGTGGATGATGGCAGCCTGCCCAATTTCCGGGGCACGACCAACCATGATGATGAAGGCACCCAGATGAAACGCAACGTGTTGATCGAAAACGGTGTTTTGGTCAAGTTCATGAGCGACATCCTCTCGGCCAAGCAGCTCAAGATGGAGCGGACCGGAAACGGCCGGCGTGAGAGCTTCCGCTACGTTCCGATCCCCAGGATGACCAATACCTTTATCGAGAGGGGAAAGGACAAGCCAGCCGACATCCTGGCTTCAACCAAAAGCGGCCTCTTTGTTCAGGCACTGAGCGGAGGAAGCGTCAACCCCACGACCGGCATGTTCAACTTCACCTGCCGCGAAGCCTATCTGATCGAGAACGGGAAAAAGACGACGCCGGTCAAAGGAGCGACACTGATCGGAAGCTGCCTGGATATCATTCAGAACATCGACGCCGTCGGCGACGACTTGGATTTCGGTCCCGGGATCTGCGGCAAGGGCCAAGCGGCCGAGGTCACGGCCGGCCAGCCTACCGTCCGCATTCGCGGCATCAATGTCGGTGGAACGAGGGCCAGAGGTTAAGCGAGGAAAGGCAGGAGAGACAAACATGGACTACAAAATATTAGCCGAACAGCTGGTCAAGAAGTGTCTGAAAAGCGGAGCCGATGCCGCGGAGGTCTTTGTCGAGACGGGGAGAAATTTGAACATCGACGTCCGGAACGGCGAAATCGAAACCATCCAGGAGGCCGCCTCCCGAGGAGTCGGATTCAGGGTTTTCGTTAAAGGACGGATGGCCTTTTCGAGCTGCAACGACTTCGAGGAAGCGGCCCTGGCGAACTCGATCGTCAGCGCGATCGGCTTTGCCAAGAATACGACCCCCGACGAAAACAACGCTCTGCCGGATGACAAAAACGTGACCACGGTTGAAGGGCTCTATGACCCGCAGATCGCCGGGATTCCGATGGAGAAGAAGATCGAACTGGCGAAGAAGGTCGAAAAATTGGCCATGAAAGACCCACGGATCTCCAAAAGTGCCGGAGCCGGCTATGGGGAAGGGGAGGGGGAAGTATTCCTGGCCAACTCCAATGGCCTCTCGAAGAGCTACAAGTCCTCAAGCTGTTCTCTGGGCGTCTCGGTCGTGGCCGAGAAAGGCGATCAGAAATCTTCGGGAGAAGAGTATTGCTCGCGGCGGTTCTATGCCGACCTCAAACCGGCCGAAGAGGTTGCCGACAAGGCGGCCAAAAAGGCGTACGAAATGCTTGACTCGAGAGTGGTCAAGACCCAAAAAGCCGCGGTCATCTTCGATTCAGACGTGGCTTATGGACTTCTCGGCGGTATCCTAGGTGCCGTCAACGGCGAGCAGGTTCTCCAGGGGACGAGTTTCCTCGGGGGCAAACTCAATCAAAAAATCGCCTCGGACCTCATCACGGTCATCGATGATGGAACAAGGCCCAAGGGCCTTTCCAGCGCCCCGTTCGACGGGGAAGGCGTGCCGACGCAGAAGAGGCTGATCATCGACAGGGGAGTGCTCAGAGGCTTCATGTATAACACCATTGTGGCCCGACGCGCCGGGGTGAAAAGCACCGGGAACGCCTCGCGCGCGGGCTTCACGAGCCTCCCCGACATCGGACCCAACAATTTCTACATGGCCGCGGGCAATTCCACGGTCGAGGAGATCATCAAGGCAACCAAGGCCGGGCTCCTGCTCAAGGAAGTCACCGGTTACGGGGTCAATCCCGTGAACGGCAATTTCAGCGGCGGCGCTTCTGGATTCTGGATCGAAGACGGAAAAGTCGCTTTCCCGGTCAAGGGCCTGACCATCGCCGGCACGGCCGACGAGATGCTCAATGGGATCGATATGGTGGCAAACGACCTCGATCTCGACAGGGCCCCTTACTTTCGCCAGACAGCGCCGACCTTCCGGATTAAGCTCCTGCAAATAGGGGGAGAATAGCGGCAAAGCCGCAAAAACGAGATGACGAGACAAACCTCTCTTATTCCAGCTTCACGGTCTTTGTTAAATAACCGCCTTTGAGCGAATCATAGACCAGGTTGATCGGGCCGTCGCCTTTCACGATCAGACGAAAATCCACCCGGCCAAAGCTCGGCACCCCGGATTCGGACCAGAAGGAGTTCTTCGTCGTTTTGATCTTTCGGGTGAGATTCCGAAAGGGGTCGACGAGGAGCCCTGCGGCGACAAGCTCGGCCTTTTGGCCTTCGACCCTGACCTGGTCGAGGCGGTGCAGCTTTTTCTGCATGGCCACGGCGGTCAGCGAAGGAGTAACCCGGCTGTTGGCGACCGTGACATCAAGCTGATAAAGTCCTTTTTCGAGCTTGGTCACTTTGGCCTTATCAAAAACAAGTCGGGGGAGTTGGTCGGCATGGTAGAGGCAAAACGCGGCGTTGCGGTGACAGGTCTCGGCCAGTTTGAAGAGGGGAGGGACTCGTTCACCGAATTTTTTGACCCCGCCGATTTCGATATCCCCGTAAAGCGGATGTTTGTAGGGCTTCCAGTCGGCGAATTGCTCTCCCATGAGGACAAGGTCTTGATAGGTCATCTCTTCGATCCGTCCTCCCTGGAAGAACATTGCGCCTCTTTCTTCTTCCTCGGCCTTCTTTTCCTTGCCGATATTCGCCGCGGCGATAGGGTCCAGATCCAGCTCATTGGAGAAGATGTAGACGCCGAGGACGTTGTACATGAAATCGATCGTTCCGCCGTAGACGGTGTACATGTCCTTGTAAACGATGATGTACCTGTAGCCGGGGAGGATCTTTTCGCCTTTTTTGCCCACGTAGTCATAAATCCTTATGTCCGCAGGATTATATTCGCCCAAGTTCTTGGCGCCGGGTCCCCGGAGGATCATGCCGCCAAAATTGTGGAAACTCTGGGCTCCAAGAATGTTGGGATGGGCCTCCATGAAATTCTTGACCGCAATCGTGTCGGGCCATTCAAATGGATAATCTCCCGCGCCGCGCTGGACATAGTCCGGCTGCCAGTTATAGGCGAAATTCCGGTTCATGTCGTATCCGCCGGGGGGGTCTTCGTTGATCAGCTCGTCGCTGTCGTTATCGATTCCCTCATCACCCAGCAGGATGTATTCCCCCTTCTCCCCGGGTTTCATAGGGACCATGATCCGGGGGTCATCCGGATGGGGCTTAAAATTGCCGCTGGGGTCTTTCTTCCGCATCATCGTGATCGAACCGTCGCCGTCCAGATCATCCGGTCCGTCCTCGTCTGCGACTCCGTCGTGATCGTCATCGTAAGGCACGAGCCCGGAGCGGGGCGAGTTGGGATCGGATGGGTTGTGAATATAATAGTCGCGGCTGTCCGGGTTCATCGTCGGGACGATATAAAATGCCCGCTCGTCGAGAAGGCGGGTGCAGAAGTCGGTCTTCCCGTAGTTCTTGAGAAGATACCAGATGGCGTAGAGGGCGACTTCCGTCCCCTGGATCTCGTTGCCGTGAATGTTTCCGTCGACATAATAACCGGGTTTGCGGTCGGCCGGACCGGTTTTCGGATTGTTCAGTATGACCGCCCAGATGTCCCGGCCCTGGTGGGATTTGCCGATGGGCTGAAGCATCACAAACTGAGGGTAAGCTTTCTCGAGCGCCCTGAGGGAAGAGGTCAATTCCGCGTGGTCATAGAAATGGTCGAATGAAAGATTCACTTCGGTGGCGCCGAGAGGCCTCAGATGAGCCGTTCCCATAATAAGACTCAACCCGATCATTGCGATCAACAGAGTTTTTCTTAACATTTTGCCCTCCCTCACTCCAAGACCAGGGTCGTGTCGAGGGTCCCCAGCTTCGGAGACCAGGCCGAGATTGTCACCTTCGAGCCTTTCTTGCCCTTGATCGTCCATTCCAGCTTACGGGTATCGCCGCTCCCGCCGATCGAAGGGATGGACTCGATCGGCTTCCCAGAAAATATGACCTGGTCAGCGCCTGTCTTGACCCGGACCCGGATCGGCCAGGAGGTCTGAGCCCGTCGGCCCTGAGCCGTCGCCGTTGGGAACCAGCCGTTGTTTGTATAATAGACCGTGACTTGATAAACGTCTGGACCGAGAGCCTGTACCTTAGATTCTTTGACGGCGAGCTCTGCGACCTTGTCCATGAGCTTCAAATAGAAATCGGTCTGGAAAGAGATCGTCTTCTCGATCTCAGCGGGGGGTGGATTGATCCTCAGGTAAGGGACAAAGCCTCCGATCTCGACGTCTCCGAGTGCCGGGTGTTTGTAGGGAGTCCAAGAGACGAAACCCTTGCCTTTAAGGAAAGTGTCCGACCAACTGAGAAGATAGGCATCGGGATGCTCTTCCCCTTCAGCTTGGGGTTTCTTGGGCATCTTCTCTATCATCTCGGCCATTTTGGCCGGGTTGACCTGGCCGGATTTGACCATGCCGATGAGCATGCCGGCGTTGATGTTCGGCGGGGCTCCTTGGTCCTTGAGGAAGGCAGCAACCTTTTCCTCGCCCAGGGCGATGAACTCTTCGGATGACATTGTCTTGAGCTTGTCCGCGGTCAAGGCATCCTTGGGCGGTTCTTTTTTGGGCTCAGGCACGGCCCAAAGGTCGGACGAAAAAACGGGCACGCCATATTGAAAATAAGCATAGGCCGCAAATGAACCCTTGCCCACGCCCTTGGCTCTTTTTTCCGGATAGTCAAGCTTCGCTTCTTTGAGAGCGTCCTTGTACTCCTTTTGAATGGCTTCGAAGATGGGCACATCCTCCCGGTCCAGCGCGACCGCCGGTCCCATGCCGAAGAACGTGGCGACCATGTCCTCCGTGATCTCCTGTCCGCCGCCGATATTCATCCCTTTGAGAATCTCCACGATCTCCTTGATGCTGTACTCGGCGTCCGGTTCGAGCCCCAGGAAGCCGGCGATCATCTTCGGGACCTTGACCCTGTCACCCCCGGCCCGGGCCTGGCCGGTCTGTTGGAGGTTGAGGAAGGTGTTCTCGGTCGAGAAATTGAGGGCCAGGGCGATGTTGCGATGGGACGAGAGGAATTTAAGCACAGCTATCGTCTCCGCCTCAGAGATGGGATAGCGGCTGGCCGGCTTGGCATCATATTCGAAATCATGGGGAAAATTCCGGTTCAGTGCGACTCCGCCCGGATAATCTTCGTTGTACTCTCCGTCGCCATCGTTATCGATGCCTTCGGTATAGAGAGTATAAATTCCCTTTTCTCCTTTTGTCGGGTCGGCCAGGCGCACGAGCCGGGATTCTTTGGGGTCAGGAATCCACTTCCCCTCTGGGTCCTTGACCCGCATTTGAGTGATCAGGCCGTCCTTATTCAGGTCCTCCGGTCCGTCTTCATCGAGGAGGCCGTCATCATCTTCATCCTCCGGCCGGGAGTTCGACCATTTTTCATAACGGACGGAAGCGAAGAAATTCTGGGCGCCATCCGGGTTGAGCAGGGGAGCCAGATAGATTGTTCGTTTGCTCAAAAGGGCGCTTATCTTAGCGTCCGTGGAAGAGCGGCTGAGGAGCTTGTCCGCGAGCATCAGAGCGGCCTCCGTTCCGACCACATGGACTCCTTCGAGGTTGGCCGAGATGAAGATGGCCGGACGCATATCCGGGTCCGGGCCAGCTTTTTCCTGAGCCGCCAGACGCAGGACCAGGAGTTCCGTATTTCCAGCCGATTTCCCGATCGGTATAAGTTGAGCGAGCCGGGGGTACTGGAGGGCCCAGGAGTTCAGAAGAGAAGACACCTCGGCAGGGGAGTGGTACTTATCAAAAGACAGCTTCGAGGTTTCCGCCTCCAGGCGGACAAACGAAAGAATCAAATACAGGCCAAGCGTGAAGAGAACGCGGCGAGACATTCAAACCTCCTTGATCAAGGCCGATGCCAAATGATACAGTTTTAGCCTATTTCTTTATACCAGGAATATACGGAAATTGCCTCCCTAAAGTTATCACTTCGGGAGGCGGCTGTAAAGTCCGGACGACAATGATGAGGGGTGAGCTGTGAGCGGCAAGGGCCAGGAGAGCCAAGAGATTCTGGGCAAATGATCCGGGCCGATTCAAATAATCTACTGTATTCCTATAGGCATTATAGTGTATATTTTTTTCTCTGAGTCGTTTATAATCTCTCTCGAAGTCCTGGCTGGATACGGAGGCGTCATGAAAAACCGAGTGGCTTATCGCAATCTAACCGTCTTGGTCTGTCTCTTTTTTACAACGACTCTCGCGCCGTCATTGACCGGGCAAAGCGCGGATAAAGTGGCCTCGCTCTATGAGAAATTCTCCTGGCGGGGCATCGGGCCGGCCGTGATGGGCGGCCGCACGGTCGATCTCGACGCTGTAGAGAGTCAGCCCTGGATCATTTATGCGGCCGTGGGACCCAGCGGCGTCTGGAAGACCGAAAACAACGGCGTCAGCTGGAGCCCCGTTTTTTACAAAGAGAACACGGTTTCGGTGGGAGACATTGCCATTGCCCAGGCCCAGCCGAACATTGTCTGGGTGGGGACGGGTGAAGCCACCTGCCGGAACAGCGTCACGGTCGGAGACGGTGTCTACAAATCCACAGACGGGGGCAAGACCTGGACCAACATGGGCCTTCGCGAAACACGCCATATCAGCCGGATCATTGTCAATCGGGGAGACCCGAACATTGTCTATGTCGCGGCCATGGGGCATCTCTGGGGTCCGAACCCGGAACGCGGCATCTTCAAGACGATCGACGGCGGGAAAACCTGGACCAAGGTTCTCTATGTGAATGAAAACACAGGGTTTGCAGACTTGGCCATGGACCCCTCCGACAGCCTCACCCTCTTTGCGGCCGCTTACGAGCACCGCCGGCTGCCCTATTATTTTTCGAGCGGCGGCTTCGGCAGCGGTTTGTACAAAACTTCCGATGGCGGCCTGACCTGGAAAAAGCTGACCAAGGACCTGCCCGAGGGGTTGATGGGGCGGATTGGCATCGATGTCGCCCGCAGCAGCCCAAATGTTGTCTATGCCCTAATCGAGCACCAGCAGGCCGGAATCTGGAGGTCCGAAGACAGGGGAGAGTCCTGGAAAAGGATGTGCGATCCGCAAACCGCTCAAAGGGTTAACAATCGCCCCTTTTACTACAGCCAGATCCGGGTCGACCCGACGGACGATAAGCTGGTCTATGTCCTTTCCACCGGTCTCTATGTTTCAACGGATATGGGACAGAAATTCCGGCCGATCGGCGGCGGCATCCATCCCGACCACCACGCCTTCTGGATCAACCCCGCCAACCCGCTCCATCTCGTCGATGGGAACGACGGCGGAATTGACGTCTCCTATGATGGAGGGAAAAACTGGTTCGCTCATCAAAACATGGACCTGGCCGAAGTCTACCAGATCGGGTATGACATGAGAAGCCCTTATACTGTCTATTGCGGCCTTCAGGATAACGGCGTCTGGGGAGGCCCCTCGGCGACGTTTGATACCCGAGGGATTACCAACGATGACTGGATCGCTGTCGGCGGGGGAGACGGCTTTTTTGCCCAAGTCGACTCCGGCGACCCGAATACGATCTACGCCAACTCCCAAATGAACGGCATTTACCGTTACGATCTGAAAATCCGCAAAAGCAAGACGATCAAGCCCCTGGCCTCCCTCAAAGAACCGGTTTACCGATTCAACTGGAACGCGCCCATTTCCATCTCGCCCTTCGACCCCAAGACGGTCTACTGCGGCGGGAACTTTCTATTCAAGACAACAGACGGCGGAAGCTCCTGGGCCATCATCAGCCCCGACCTCACGACCAACGACCCGGCCAAGCAAAAAGATTCGGGCGGCCCCATCACGCCTGATAATTCGGGGGCCGAGATTCATTGCACCATTACCTCTATTTCAGAGTCGCCCGCAGAGGCTGATGTCATCTGGTGCGGAACGGACGACGGAAACCTTCAGGTGACCAGGGACGGGGGAAAGACCTGGAAGAACGTGATCAAGAGCATTCCCGGCCTCCCGCCGAACACCTGGTGCTCCCGTATCGAGACCTCGCATTTCGAGGCCGGAACGGCCTATGCGGCCTTTGACGGCCATCGAATGGATGACTATGCCCCTTACCTCTATAAAACGTCGGACTTCGGCAAGACTTGGAAGCCGATCAAGGCCGGCCTTCCGCCTTTCGGCTGGATCCAGGTCGTCAGGGAGGACCCGAAGAACCGGAATCTGCTCCTTGCCGGGACAGAATTCGGCGTCTTTGCTTCCCTCAGCGGGGGTGAAAGCTGGTTTTCGATTAAGAACAACCTGCCCACGGTGGCTGTCCATGATATCGCCGTCCATCCCCGCGAGCACGACCTGATCATCGGGACGCACGGCCGCGGCATCTGGATCCTCGACGATATCTCTTATCTTGAGGAAATGTCGGAACCGACTCTGGCTTCGGACGGCCACCTTTTCAATATCCACCCGGCGACCCTGTTTTTGATGTCCTCATCGAGCGAATCGTACAGCAAGCCTGTCTTTGCCGCAAAGAATCCGTCCTATGGGTTGAACATCACGGCCTACCTGCGCTCGGAACCGAAAGAAAAACCCAAGGCCTCCATCAAGGACCCGGTCGGAAAGGTCATCTACGAAATCGAATTTTCTAAAAAAGCCGGCCTTCAGAGGGAAGTCTGGAATTTGCAGTATGTTCCCCAAAACAGAGAGGGGAAAAAAATCACCCCGACAGGGATAGGCTTCTTTGCCATGCCTTTCGTCCCGCCTGCGCAGTATACGATCGATTTTAAGGACGGGGAGAAGGTTCTCACCGGGCAAGCGGTTGTTAACCCGGACCCCAGATACCAGATTCCCGAGACGGACCGGCTGGCTCAGCTCCAGGCTTTGGTCTCGGTGCTCGAGCTTTCGAAAAAAATGGGACTCTCGATCACCGTCGCCAAGAATATCCGCCGCCAAATGGATGAGCTTCAGCCGCAGATAGACAAGATCGAAGCCAAAGATGATCCGCTAAAAACCGCGTTTATCGGCCTTTCGGTAAAGCTCCAGGCCCTGGAGAAGGACATCATCCCGGAGGACTTCGCTTCCCTTCGCAGCAGGGAACAGGCCCTCCGAGGAGGATCCCTCTCCCAGCAGATCTTGTTTTTGGGCATGTCGATTTCCTCTTATCCTTCGGCCCCCACTCAGACTGATCTCTCACTTCTTGCTCAACTCAGGGAAACCACGGACCCGCTCGTTGACAAGCTCAATGACCTTGTTCGCGCCGACCTGCCCCGTTTGAATTCGTTGCTGGCTGATCGCAAGCTAAAGACCATTGCCATCCCCAACGAAGTGACGCTTTAAGATAACTAAAAACCAGGCATTTTCCCATATATTAATTATTTATAAACAATGTCGGCATGCCGACATTGTACCTATTTGATTTTTCACTTTATTTTCGCTTGAATTTTTGTTTCCTTTACGATATACAATTCAACAAGGACTTGGATGGAGGCTCCGTTTTGATCATCGCCATCACCAATCAAAAAGGCGGCGTGGGGAAGACCACGACCAGCCTTAATGTTTCGGCCGCTCTCGCCCTGCTGGGAAAATCCACTCTGCTCATCGACACCGACCCCCAGGCGCACAGTTCAATTTCCTGCGTGCCCGACCCGTCGGAGTATTCAACCTCTCTTTTTGACGTCCTGATGAAAAGGGAGAAGGTCCAGAACATCATCATCAATTCTACGATTCCAGGCCTCGACGTCATTATCTCCAAGATCTCTATGGCCAAACTCGAACCATCCCTGATCGGTGAGCTTGATGCCCATTATCGGCTGCGCGATAGTCTCCAGCCGCTGAGAGATAAATATCATTTTATCGTCATCGATACGCCCCCGACCCTCGGGTTGATCACCTTGAACGCACTGATCGCAGCGGACTTCATCCTGATTCCCATCCAATCATCGTATCTCTGTTTGGAAGGGACAGATGATCTCCTGGAGACAATCGATAAAGTCAAAAAAATCGCCAACCCTGCGCTCCAGATCCTGGGCATCCTGGTGACCCTGTTCGATAAGAGAACAAATATTGCAAAGGACGTCGTTGTCCGGATCAAGCGTGTTTTCGGCCGCAAGGTCTTCAGGACAATGATCTCCAAGAGCGTCAAGCTCGAGGAGAGCCCGGCCTACAAGGAATCGATTTTTACGTACGCGCCCAGCTCCGTCGGTGCGTTCCAATACAGGAAAGTCGCAGAGGAGATAATCAAACGTGCAAAAGGTTAAAAGATCAGGCCTTCCGGCTTATGTAGGAATGCGTCATGATACCCATTTCGTCGATTTGATTTCGAGCCGACCGTCCGGCCCGCGCATCCGCATGGTACCGCTCACCAGCATCGACCCCAATCCTCAGCAAGCCCGGAGCGAGCTCGGCAACATGGAAGAGCTCATGGCTTCTATCAAGGCCCGCGGCGTCCTCGAACCCATCCTCGTCCGTCCCAAGGGGTCACGCTACGAGATCATCGCCGGCGAACGCCGCTACCTGGCCTCCAAGAACATCGGCCTCAAAGACATCCCCTGTATCGAGATGAAAGTCCGCGACAACGAGGCCCTGGAGCTGGCCCTGATCGAAAACCTGCAGCGCAAGGACCTCGATGCCTTCGAGGAGGCCGACGGCCTCAAAGCTCTCATGGACCTGTACGGTTTTACCCATATTCAGATCTCCGAGAAAATCGGCAAGGCCCGGTCCACCGTCACGGAAATCATCGATCTCAGCAAGATCCCGCTTTCCATCCGCGAGCTCTGCAAAAAAAACAATATCGTAAGCCGGAGCGTATTGATCGAGATCTCGAAACAGAAGAATGAAGAGGCAATGCGCAGCTTTGTCGAAGAAATTATCGCCAAGGGATTGACTCGGAAAGACACTCGTGATCTTTCCAAGCTTATCTCGGGAAAGACCAAGAGGCTGAAGTATTATGTCTTCAATTTCGCCCCCAAGGTTTCGGACGGTTACAGGCTTAGAATCGAGTTCAAAAAACAGGCCGCTACGAAGCAGGAAATCATCCAAATTCTTGAAGAGATCATCAAAAGCCTCAGCAGCCAGGAAGGAAAAGAGAGCTAGGCAGAAAACCCCCTGGGCACATCCTTAAACCCGTGAAAATTCAGGGACTTGTATTCGGATTGGGAGAGTTTGTATTAGTTGACATAATATATCTTATGCGACACACCATCACATATTCCCATAATCCGTTATCAAATAATAACATAGCGAGATTTACGGTCTCTGGATAACTCACTGCCCTGTTTTTGGGCAGATGTGGAAAACCTATTGCACTTCGATTATCTTGCAGCCCGCTTGTATCTTATGACCAGGAAGGTAATAATCATCTTTTTAACCGGAGTGGCTGGCCTGGAAGTTCCCTCATATCGGGCGTTCGGGATTACGACATATTCCGTACTCTCAGATTGTTTTAATAAAACGAGAGCGTTTGCCCCAACGTTAATGGCCCTCTACTTCAAAGTCGATTTCAGTTGCTCGACATCCGGCACGCTAAGGTTGTCAGCTGTACGCAGGTATCTAGTAAGCCTTTCCAATCATGTGATAGCGAAGGAGGGGCTTTGGCAGCAAAGCCCTTTCCAAAGCCGCTTTTTTAACACAGAAAAATCGGGATAGGGGGCGGCCTCACGACCGCCGCCCTCCCACACCACCGGACATACGGGTCCGTATCCGGCGGTTCGAACCGACTTGACTATTCAACGTCCGTGTCCAGAGAGGGTCAAGAGTCC
>Ga0315282_10012953_pt1 | contig 12660 bp, 8 predicted proteins | sample YL17G07_20_MG_FD_203693 | JGI IMG/M metagenome (GOLD analysis project Ga0315282, IMG submission 203693) | Sediment microbial communities from Yellowstone Lake, YNP, Wyoming, USA - YL17G07_20 | ecosystem: Environmental > Aquatic > Freshwater > Lake > Sediment | place: USA: Wyoming | collected... | reverse complement strand
TTTTCTGACCTCCGCTGGTAACGTCATTTGACCCTTCGAAGTGATTTTTACAACATCGCTCGTGGCCAATGATATCGCCGCAGGGGAAAATGTAAGAATTCCTTACTTATACGTCTTGCCCGCGTGATGAAACTGGCGTGGCAAGACAACTAGTTACTGCGAACTTGCAACCCCCTAGTTTGCTGTGGCGAGGGCTAGGTTGTGCTGATTTTGCGCTCAAGCATGTTGAGGAGGCGTGTCGCATATGCGAAGATGAGATTGGTCGCGGGTCTGAGGATTCTGATCTGGCCGAGTAAGGAAGCTAGGATCTCTAGGTCGCTCCGTTTGATGGCCTTGAACACGGGGGCGAGTGTTATGTAGGCAGCTAGGTAGATGGACGCGCCTATGAGTGCATTTGCGAGACTCGGCAATAGTGAATAGTATGCAATAGGGAGGATTGGGAGAGCTGACGCGAGGGAGGCCGCGAGCGTTCTAAAGATGCCCACTAGGTCGACTTGCATCCCATATTTCCGAACCGCGAGCCTCAGGCCGAAGACTGTTGAGACTAGCGCGGAGAGAATCACAGCAATGATCGAGCCTGGCACGCGGCAAAGCGACGCCATGACTGGTGTGACAGGTAAGAAGATAACGAGCTGGACAAGAGCGACTTTGAGAGCTTCTCTGGTTCTTCCGATGCCGCCGAAGAAATTCGTAATCAGCAGGTTGCCTAGACCCGTACCCCCCCAGAGAAGCAGCCACGCAAGCATGTAAAGCGTCAAGTATGTAGACGCGTAGGCGTAACTGGCTCCATACACCGCCCTCGTTAAGTCCTTCGAGAGTGTCGCTATGGCGATCGCCAGGGGAAAAATGAGAAACGTCACGTATCTCACTGAGAGCCTAAACATTCTCTTCAAATCTTCCTTGCGTGTTTCGAAGTCCAGCTTCGAGAAAGCGGGGAAGAGCGCCGTCGCAACAGGGGTTGCGACGATTGAGACCAACGCGCCAAAGTTGAAGGCCGCACTGAAGTTGCCGATCTCCGCGTCTGAAACATAGAAGGCCAGGACGATTCTCAGGTACTGCATAAGCATCACCGTCAGGAGACTTCCAACGTAGAGTGGCAGCCCATAGCCTATCATAACCTCCAAGTCAGCTCGCCCCCCCTTCTTCAGCTCTATCTCACCCGGCATTTTTCGATAGGCTTGACGCTGTGTGAGAAGTAACCATACGCCAAGGAGACTTCCAATTATCCATCCCCCGACTTGCCCGAGTATCGCTCCGGCCGTTCCAAAGCCTACGACGATCAAGACCAACGACAAAATCATTCTTGTCGTATCGCGTATGACCATCACCAGAGCGCCTTGCTCCATTCTATCGAGGCCGACAAACGCGTTATACGCGAGATTGAAGAATCCCTGAAAGATTATCGATATAGATGCGAGCACCAGCAGCTGTCCCATGTCCTGCCTATGCAGCATTGTGGTGACAAGCTGAGCTGAGAGCCCCAGAATCAATAGGGAGGTCGCCGCACCCACGACGAGCTTGAAGCGCAGCCCTGAACCAATCATGCTTGCCAGCCTGCTGTACTTCCGTTGGGCTCTGAGGCTGGCTCCATACATGGTCAGCGCAGGGCATAGCCCAAAGTCTGCGATAGCTACAAAGAGTGATGGCAGAACGAAGGCAAGCGTGTACAGGCCATAGCCCGCTGGGCCAAGAAGACGAGCTATCACTATTGCCCCTACCGCCGTGATAATGGTGGAGACAGAAGCGCCAGCTATGAGGGAGAAACTGCCTCTAGCCGACTCCGCTCCAATCTCAGTGAGCTCCATCGAAGACCGAACCCCCGCGAACCAAGTAGCGGAAAGTCAGACTAAGAATACTTCAACTTAAAGAGTAGTCGGCAAAGGTCAGCTCTGTTGCATAGGTTCAGAAAGGTCGAGCGGCACGCGATAGCCGTGGACAAACTCCGTACGGCATGAGCCTTGTTCGAGAAAAGAGATCCGTCTTCTGGTCTGAGTTCTCGCTCATTGTCGAACATGTCCAGCCGAGTCTGCCCCGCTACTTTCGGGAAAGATTCTGCCAAAGGCCTGACTTTCTTGACGTGTAAGGTTGCGTCGGAGTGTTTAGACGGTTGGCGCGTCAACTCCGATCATAGAAGATACGTCTGCATTATCATACGATCGATTGGAATGCAACGTATCTGGGCGAAATCGACACGCGTGTCCAAAACCCAATGCGCACAGATAAATAGGCACACGTAGGAGCTCTACAGAGACTCTGGTATGAAGTCAATCTTGTTCTCAGCTGCGCTTGGGGTACTAATAATGAGGCATGGGGTGTAGTGATTCTGTGACGACGCGCGCGCTGAAAGATGCGGTAGATGAGGAGACCATCGAACCGGTGGTCGAAGCCGGTCTTTGCACGGGTTGCGGAACCTGTGCGGGCATATGCCCAAGAGACGCAATAGAGCTGGAAGTCAGCGCCCGTTTCGGGATCTATGTGCCACAGGTGGATGAGAAGAGGTGCAGCCAATGCGGTATCTGCTTGAGGGCATGCCCTGGTCACTCCGTGGACTTCATGTCGCTGAACTTGACCATCTTTGGCAAGGAGCCTGACGATCCATTACTAGGAAACTATGCTAACTGCTATATCGGGCATGCCACTGATTATGAGATTAGATACAACTCTGCGTCCGGTGGCCTGGTCACTGCATTACTCATCCACGCTCTGGAACAACGGTTGATAGACGGCGCACTGGTCACTAGAATGAGCCACAGGAACCCCATGGAGCCTCAGCCCTTCATTGCCAAAACCCGGGACGAGATAATTTCAGCTGCAAAATCCAAGTATTGCCCTGTGCCAGCGAATATCGCCCTAAAAGAAATTCTCAAAGGAGACGGGAAGTTTGCTGTTGTCGGGCTTCCATGCCACCTCCAAGGGATAAGAAAAGCTGAAGCCGTAAGTAGAAAGCTAAGAGAACGAATAGTCCTCCACCTTGGGCTATTCTGTTCGCATGCAGACACATTTTCCGGAACCGAGTTCATAATGCAGAAATACGCTATCAAAGAAGAATGCGTTGTACAACTGGATTATCGTGGTCTGGGGTGGCCCGGATCCATGGCTGTTCATATGAGAAATGGGCAAGTGAAGGCCATTCCCTTTGCAGATCATATCCCCGCACACGCGCTTCGCTTTTTCATGCCTAGACGGTGCTTCTTATGTTCCGACGCGATTTCCAGTTTGGCTGATATCACATTCATGGATGCCTGGTTGCCGGAAATATTGACTCAGGATAGCATAGGTAGATCCATTATTGTCTCTCGTACTAGAACAGGCGAGGCACTTTGCCAGAGCGCGAAATTGAAGCGAGTCGTGCAGCTAGACGAGATAACTAGTAACAAGGTAGCTCAGTCACAGGGAAAGATGCGGCTCTCTAACAAAGACTTGAGAGCGTGCTTCTGCCTTTCAAGGTTGTTTGGGCACTCCATACCGAGTTATAACGCGGAATTCCCACGCTCAGGTCCTACGAATTATCTCCGTGCATTGCTAACCTGTTTCAATATGTGGATCTCGTCTGGACGTAATATGCGGAAATTCATTGACCCAATACTTCGGTTGGAATGGAGCGTACGCAGGCATACCAACAGAGATCTATGACACAGGGAGACTACTTATTGCAGCCCATCAATCAGATTCCTAATCAAGCCGCCATTATGCAATGCCAGTTCCTTCGCTAGTTCCGCTCTTTCGGTTAACTTCTCTCGCACTGAATCCCGATTCCTCCATGCATGACAAACCTTTGATATCAGCAAGGCTTGAAGAGCATCGTAGTCATCAAACTCGTCCATGTTGATGAGATATTCTTGTTGTTCCATCATCTCGCCGATGACTCCGTTCCATTTGTAGCTGTGATATCCAACTAGACCGACACTTGGGATAGCCATGGATGTTGAGGCAACAAGTGGGTGAAACCTAGTCGAAACAAAGAGATCACACCTGCTGATTATTCCCTTAAGTTCCTCGGCCGTGTATTCGCCACGAATAAGCTTTACCTTGCGCTTGGCCTTTACTCTTTGATATATTTCCTGAATTGTTGAAATGTCATTACGGGCTCCTGCTTGAAAGCTATTCGAGATGTAGACTAACGTGGCGTCTAGCTGCCGAACTAAGCCATCACTTGCTTGGGCTATGAGGCGAACATAGTTTTCCGGTCTAGCAAAGAGCGATTTATGAGCTACGGCAACGCCTATCAAGGGTCTTTCGCACCCGAGGATATCTTCACATTTCATTATCACGTCTACTCGCTCGGTTGAGCATGGTTCCAGCAGAAAGGCCAGATCTGCAGTGAGATGCATCCTCGGCTTGACGACACCCGAAGCCTGAAGATGTTCAAGACTAAACTTCTCCCTCACAGTTATCAGCTGTGTTCTGTTAAGCACGGTTCTCAACAGGAATCTCAGGATTCTTCTCCTGAAAGGCGCTATCGAGGCGGCGCACACTACTATCGGCTTACCGGCGACTGCACCGTGTAACATAGTAAGTAGGACAAAAATCGGAGCAAAAGCTCCCTGATAATACTCATTAAGGGAATCGACGTTCAAGTCTATGATTAGATCACACTCCTGGAACACATTTCTAGGTTTCAGGCCGAATTTGGGTGCGATTCTACACAAAGCGCAATAAGGCAAGGAGAATGAGCACCGGATTCCTGAGCAGATAGCGGTCAAGGGTTTCGAACTGAATTCTCTGTACCACGGGTGTCTCTTCACTCGGAATCTCAGGCTACTAACGTCAGCTATTCTTGAGAACGCTTCCTTATCGGCCTCGTAGTGGTGGCATAGGAAGGTTACATCCGCCTGGGGAATGCTTTTCTCAATGCAGCTTATGGCACCAATTACCACTGCCTCGCTGCCTTTGTTGGCCAAGCCGGGGGTGTTTATTACAAGTACTTTGGAGATGTGGTTCCTGCTCCCACTCCCTGTTTCTGACCCTACATCGTTCACTTTCATGTGCATCACGCTTGCTGCTGGGACACGTACATCTGGACATGCCCGCCATCATAGAACATATTCGTGGTTGAGTCTCCGTCAAACATCTCGATGGCGCCTAGGAAGGCGGCTCCTACCAGCAGAGTCGCGCAAACAAGCTAACATACGCTCTAGGAGTCGAGAACGGGAAGTATACGGGGGGATTGACCGAATTGCCCAAATACTGCGTGAACTGGCACTCTTGCTGCACACGCCAGTTCTCAAGACATCCTAGCCCTCCATGATGCAGATCTAGACAATGTTTCCTGTCGCGATGCTCCCTCAACAATTTGCACCACCATGTTCAGAACCCTTGTGCTAGTCTCGCAGAAGCCCGACTATACTTGTCATGTGCGCGTGGCGTACGACACAAAGGACCGCTAGCGCGAGTTGTCGACCACACGCAAAGCCGCATCCTTGCCGAATAGTGGTGCGGGCATCCAGAAAAGAGCCAATACTGCGAATAGCCACAAGTTGAGGATCGTGACGCCTAGAGCAATTATGGCCATCAAAATCCTTCTTACCTTTGCCAGTAGCGCAGCAGCCTCGGGACCTCAGACAAAATGCTTAGCAATGGATGATCCGTATGTAAGAGAGACTTGAAGCGGCTTTATTGGCGTGCGCTCCCATGAACAAAATGTGTTATGGCTGCACGCAGCTTTCTTCGCAGATCTTCCTGTAGGATAGGGACTCTCTGGTCCAATTGCTTCCTGACTTTGTCCTTCTGACAAAGGAGCAGACTGACTTTGTTCATGAGCTGCGCTTTCGTAATCTGCTTGATGTTTACGGCGTAGTCACTCAAGTCCAATTGATCGAAAAATCCTGCCTGTTTATGGTCGTATACCACCATAACAGCTGGAACACGATTTGCACATGCCAACACGGCCGGATGCATCCTCGAGGTTATGAGAAAATCTAGCTGGGATATGCACCGATTGAACTCCTCTATGCTCTGAATCTCAACGATCTCTGCTCTATCGTGATGTTTCATTTTGTCCATTATTGCTCGGGATAGACCCAGGTCATCATCGAGCTTCACACTCGATATCTCATGAGGCAAGAAAACAACCTGGTAGCTTTGTTCTCTCACGAGCCAGTCCAAGGTCATCGAATGAGCCAATACGTACCTGCGACGCTCCTCTTTGGAGAAACTCGAAGTATAGAGCGCCGGGCACACTCCCACGACGCACCCCGGCGCAGTCAGATCGCGTCGCCGTTCAGGATATTCGAGAAGCAACACCACGTCGGTGGTAAGTACGTGTGGTGTTTGGATGCTCAACTGCTTGAATAACCTATATGAATAGAGCTCTCTCAGCATGACAAGATCTACATTCTGTAGTATGACCTTGGCAAACAAACGGCCAACAGGCGTCCGAAAAGGCCCGATCGAATTTGGGAAAACCACAACCGGTTTTTCGAGGATCTTCGCACAAAACGTCTCTGTCATTCTCGAAAAAAGGACGGTCCACCAGGTCAGCATCCAATAAACGTTGATTGGAATGTAGAGGCTCCCCTCTTTGAAGTTCTCATCGGCTGTAGATATTACAGCGTCGGCCCTTCGAATTTGTTGGATAGTCTCTGCTCGATATGGGATTTCGACCCCTCTTCTTATCAGGACTGCCGAAGTCATAGCTAGGAATGCCTGAAACGGCATCAGCATAGTGTAGAAAACTATGGACAACTTGTAGCTGAGACCTGACCTCTGCTGCCCCCTCCTTCTCAGGGCAATGTCTGCACGCACGTACGGAATGTCGACAAGGGAGGGATGTACTCCAAACTGGGGCTCCAAACGCTTGAGAGTCTCAACGTCATCCGTGGACACGCTTATTTCTACAGTATCTCCACATATTTTCTTGATCTCACAGATCTCGCTTTTGAGAAGAGCATACGTACCCTTGTTTCCCACGCTACCCACATGAACTATGTGAATTCGAGTTGATCTACCCATTATCATTTCATCTTGTCACGACTGGGAATCAGAATTGACGCGGCTCCGGATAATGATCCAGCTCTTAAGACGAGAGATTGAAAGAAATCCTTCTGCGACATCCAAATCACCGAGCAGTAGAACATTGCATTGAGCAAGTCCAACAAACTAGGTCGGGGGAGCTCTATCAGCTGAACGGGAACATCTCTTCTGAACTGTCTATTCCAGACATGACTCCTGGCTACGAACTTCTTCATTCGGTTCGACAAACCTTGGGATGTGACAACATCGGCTCGACTTACCGGTCGCAGGGCCACCCTTCCTTCGAGCTGGGCGTCCCGTAGGACCTTCTCCCCAATTTGAGATCTCGATATGACGAGCGACATACCACTGCGGTCGCCACTTAGCCTCCAAGCATCTCCAAATGAAACATCTGCCAACCTGTTCGTAATATCATAGCACAGCATGCAACGGATCGGTTTGAAGAATGGGAGTAGCCCCGTGCGCTGCCATTCCAGAAAACGGAATCTTTTCACTTCACCAGTCCTCAGTGTCAGTGATCCATATCCGGGCCATCCATCGCCGCGATACGTTATCTGTGCAACATCACTGGCCTTGACACCATACTTGGAAAGGAGGTACTTTGTCCCCAGGATATTCGGGGTTTGTGCGCAAAATAGGCCTAAATGAAGCACTAGCTTTCTTCCAAGCTCCTTATCTCTCTTCTCAGCATTTCTAATAGCTTCAATGTGACAAGGAAGACCGACGACCGCGAACCTTTCCTTGAGACGAAGCAAATCCTTCAGCTTGATGTCGATTGGTACCGGACAATACTTTGATCCCATTGCTGCGAGAACTTCTTTCTTGGTGCGTGCTATGAAGGGTTCAGGCTCCAAAGGTGAATTCTCGTTTGCCCTTGTCACCAAAGCCCCGTCAATGATCCCTCTGTCTAGCATGAAAAGCAGTAAGCCGGTTACGAGCCCTCCTGAGGAGGCCTCCCAGCGCATTCTCTCATCTGTGCAGCAGCCCATGTAGCAGTTCAGGTGATTGCCAACCAGAGCATCTGCATCAAACTTGAGAGCACCCCCCGGACACGCGGTTATGCATAGCCCACAATTAGTACATCTTAGGTGGTCGACAATTGGAACATGTATCCCTCCTGAAGTAGCAGACATAGTCACGGCGCCAGGATAGCATACTCCGAAGCATGCTCCACATCCTGTACAGAGATCTGAGTCTCTGATTCTCTCAAGCATTAGCGATTTCGGATGATAGGCTGACTTCGCGAAGCCTTCGATCTCGTGCTCGCTCAATTGACCACTTCGGGCGATCCATGACAGGGAAAGCCAAGCACTTGCCAAGCTACGTACGCCTTATACATCTTCAGGCCCCACGAGTCAATTCCTCAGCAACACGACCATGCCGTTGTCATATACTCGTGCGGTTCGATCCAGAAGACCGCTAGCGGAGCCGACGACGCGCAAAGCCCCATCGGTGCCGAACAACTGCTGCAGGTGTGCTTCATAACTCGGATCTATCCAGAAGAATGAATCTGAGGACGAGGAGACGAAGCGTGAGGCAAGCTGCCTGTATCTACTAGCTGCATAGCTTTCCAAGTCCTGGCTGCCTGACACATCTAGCAGGAGGCCGGGTTGCTTGTCGGCGAGTGGAAGGTAGAACGAACCAACGCTGACACCAGGTCCGGCACCGTGGAGCTCAACCTGAGTAGAATTACCGGTGGAATTCTGCAAGAAGTGTCCTGCGCTCTGATCTTCTTTGTAATAGCTAGACGTGGAAACAAGATTGCTGGTAGAAAGGAACAAAGGCACTATGCTGACCAAGAGAAGGATCGACAAAAATACCTGCGCGCTACGGCGATTCAACCTGCGAAAGAACCAGTAAACCAGGACCGGACTGGTCAGAAGGCTCCCGTAGAATATGAAACGACGAATCTCCTCTCCACCTGAGATAAGCAAAGTTAACAGTCCGGTTAGCGCGGCCGCCGCTGCAACCCAAGAGGAAGTGATTTTCATTTGGAGTGAAGCGTGGCTACGCCAGTGAATGACCCAGAGCGCATAGACCGTCCCCAACAGATACACTACAAGAACGACGCCCCATCGTGTCACGTTGGCCCAGACAGGATAGCCAACAGCATTCTCGCTGGCGAGCATACTCGCATAGGAGAGAGATGATAGTTCACCCTGAAGAGCATTCTGAAGAGCGAGCGAAATCCGATTCACACTCGACTGAAAGATTGGGAACGCCCAGAACAGTTGCCACGCCACAATTAGCACTGCCGTTGTTACTACCAAGCTGAGCCTCCTCCTTTGGGACAAATCGGGAACACCGAACTTCCTCAAGATAACCATCGTCAATAGCATTATCATTGCAAGTACCGACGTTACTAAATGGGTAATGACAAGACTACCTATCGTGACAAGTAAGGTCACAAGGAACGACGTGTGATCCCGCTTCCCTGTCAGGTTCAGGGCATTTAGCAACAAGAAAGTGAATAGCAACACCAATGCGAAATCGTGAGGGTGAAAGTGAAAACGGAGGAGATACAAGTTCCCAGCGATCGCTGCAATCACCGCGACGATCGCCAGCCTCAAATCTCCAAGAACTCTCCTATAGAATGCGAAGAGAAGAAGACACAGTAGGACCTCTGCTATCGGGATGAGCACAGATAGAACCGAGGGAAGTTGTAGACCGGTTACATTGGAATAGAAAGCACCCAAGAAAGCGAGTCCCGGCCAATTCTGGTAGTGCTCTACCGCGGGCTGTACATGTCCGGTCAGAATGACGACCTGTGCACTTTGAAGATTGAGCCAGTCTTCAAAAGCCCCATATGGCCAATGGAAGGTCCAGAAACCAAAGTAGACGGCACCAAAACAAGCGACCAGAAAAGCTGCAGATCGCGGGCTCGTGATCCGCCACAACAGCCACAAAAGTGCAGCCATCCAGAAAAACAACAATACCACAAACAGCCACAAGTTTGAGATTGCGTCCAACGACTGGACAGGCACATACTGAAGTCGATATTGGGTCGGATACAGGACGATAGCCAGGCTCAATGCAACAAAGAATACCGACACATAAGTTCCATAGCCGCGATTTGACGTTGAAAGTTCAGAGGAGCGTAACTTCAGTCTTACGGATTTCGTCAAGGCTTCTCACCGAAGACCAGCTTACTCATCCGCGAGGTACCCCATCAAGACAAAATATCCCGACGAGAGCAACGATGGAGATTTTGGAATCGATAGATCCGCTTCAGCATCAGGAAGTGCGTGTAATTGGACTTGATTAAGGAAACGTAGGTCATCGATAGCTCAATTCCCAGTAACATCGCGATTCTTGGTAGTGAATCCTGTGAGACCGCTCATCATTCCGGCTGGACTCGAAAAAACTATTTCCCAACCTATTGTTTCGCGTTCGATTCAGTTCGCGGAGAGAAATGATTCTCGTCAATGGTAGGTTTACCCAAACGAGTCTGTGTGCAATATCCATAGCAATATCCTGCGAACACTGCCATGGTTGAAAGAAGGATAGAACTGAGCTGCAGAATGCTCGTGAGGTGGTTAATTCGCCTTAGGCGTTCAGGAATCGATACGACCAGAAGATCTCTGAGGTAGTACCGCTCGACCGAGAGCGGGGTGTTGAAAGAGCTGCTACGCTGAAGAATACTTTTCGAGACGCCCTCATAGAATGATCTGAGAAGAACATGACTCAGGGTAGTCCGGCTCCCAGGAACTCTATGGTGCACGACCAGTGATGGATCATGCAAGATTCTTGACTTAGGGCTTAGTGAAAGCAGCCTTCTTGCGAATTCCGCTTCTTCGCTCCCAAGCAGGACTTTTCCCAGCCTGCCAACTCTGGTGTCAAATTGGCCAGCTCGTTCAAAAGCGCTCCTTCTAAACGCCATGTTGCAGCCAAGAGGATTTTGTACCATCGCTTTGACGGAAGGAAGCCCCTTGTACGTGCATCCGACAGTCCAGTCTAACTCTTCGGGAAACCATTTGGGTCTATTCCCCTCCCACATGGGAATGATAGCCCCACCGACACCAATCACAGTTGGATCATCAAAGTCCCGCATAAGGTTCTCAAGCCATTCTTCCTCAGCAATTGCATCGTCGTCGATGAAAGCAATGATGGCTCCGTTGGAATTCGCCACTCCAGCATTGCGGGCACTAGAGAGTCCCCGTTCACCGCTAATGACTATCTTGACGCCTTTCGCATCTTCACTTTGGTAATGTGGCAGGAGCTTCTCGTCAGGTTCAAGCACGAGAAGTATTTCGTGAGCTGGTAGGGTTTGTTCCTTCAGAGATGCTATACACTTGGAGACAAGACCATGTCTATCGATGGCGTAGGTCGAGATTACGACAGAAACTGTGTTGTTAACATTAAGTTGATTCGTGACCAGAGACGTAGCTTCTATAGTCACAATCATTTTTCTCTCAAAGTTCGCGCGCGAAACTCGCTTCGTGTACGGGAGGTAATCGGGCAGGGTGTCAACGGTTCAGTGTGTTCCTGACAGAGGCTCTAGTTCGTTGCTCGGATCGCTTGATAAGAATAGATATGGTTGCGACAGAGAATGCTTGTGAAGCTAGAAGGAATAGCATTACTCCGAAGAGGGCATAGCCTGAATGCCAAATGCTGAGAACAAGCCGTTCATAGATGACCCACGCAAGGATGACGGTAGCTGGAGCAATGGCTAGAGCCATGACTGCTGAAAAGAGCAGGACAGGATTATAAAGCCCAGTCAATCGGAAGGTGCTCGTGGCTATGCGTATTCCATCCCGCAGGGAAGAAAGCTTCTGCCTCCCTACCCTCGCTCTGTAGCTGATTGGAACCTCTGCGACTCTTCCGCTCGCAGCAAGCTGAGCAGTTATCTCAACTTCAGCATCAAAACCGCCAGTCGAAAGCTGCAGCGACCTCGCTGAGTCCGATCGCAAGAGGTACATGCCTGAGCACACATCTCCTATTCGCACCGAGAAGAGGAGTCTGAAGAACCAGCTCAAGAACCAGTTTCCCAGACGGTTAATTCGCGGTATGTGTTGAACGCCATTCGTCCTCGCTCCGATGATTTCGTCATAGCTATTCGCATGAGCCAGCAACTGTTCTATGTTTCTCGGATCATAAGTGCAGTCGGCGTCCATAACGAGCAAGAAAGGAGTATTGACGTAACGGATAGCGGTGGCGAGTGCTCCCGTCTTGCCTGTCCCTATCTGACTGATTACGACCGCCCCTCGTTCTCTGGCCAACTCTGGGGTGCCATCCGTTGAATACCCATCCACGATCAGAATCTTGTTGTAGCCCTGTTTGCGCAGCTCATCGATCACCACTTCAATCGCATCGGCTTCGTTCAGCGTTGGAAGAACCACTGTGACCTCGTCTTTGGAAATTGCTCGACGAGCAACCAGACTAGCTGCCTGCGTATCTGGAACGGTTCGCAGTTGATTCTCGAGCATAGCCTGATCTCGGTACTCCTCGAGGAAACGAAATCCTGCGTCGGTAATTTCGTATGACCTTTCTTCAAGGAGCCGCTCTTGCCGCTTCCATTCGTGCCGCTAGTCTCTTCTCGACATGTTTCATCAATATTGAGAAGCTTGTTAGAGTGAATGCTTGGGCTGCCACAAGAAGCATCATTATGCCGACCAGCACCAACCCGTAATGCCAAACATGTCTTGTCAGCTGCTCCAGAGCTACCCAGCCTAGGATGACCCCAGCCGG
>Ga0315282_10012952_pt1 | contig 12662 bp, 16 predicted proteins | sample YL17G07_20_MG_FD_203693 | JGI IMG/M metagenome (GOLD analysis project Ga0315282, IMG submission 203693) | Sediment microbial communities from Yellowstone Lake, YNP, Wyoming, USA - YL17G07_20 | ecosystem: Environmental > Aquatic > Freshwater > Lake > Sediment | place: USA: Wyoming | collected... | reverse complement strand
CGCCGACATCTGCGGTTCGGAACTTTGCTTCGATGCTGACGTTCTTGATCTTACCCAACTCGTAGAGGCGATTGGTTTCCTCGTCCTCCACATAGGTGATGGCTTCGACGCTGTTGCCTTCAAACTCGGCGTCCATGGTCCTGTTCTGGGGAAATGGCAGTTCTCTCACGTGATTGATGCCGAGCGGTCTTTCTGCGAGAGATCTTGCCCCCCACTTGAGTTCTTCATCCGTGTACTTGACCCTGTTACCCGTTGTCGTGACGTGGATAGCGTGGACCTTGTAGAACTTGCCTTGGCCGCCTTCAACCGCCTTGTAGAATTCGATCGGAGGAGTCCAGCGGAAGGATTCTGCCAGACTTGCGATTCTAAACTTAAGCTTCCCGAATAGATTCACTTTCACTCACCTGTAGATCCGGATGGTCTTTGATCCAATCCTGGGCCTTGTCCAGGGTCCAGTCTTTCTCCTTTGAGAAGAGAATTGACTGGATCGAAGTCTTCTCTTCGCCTTTCAGTCGCCCCACAACCGCACGGATCCCTTCATCCTGGCTCAACCAGATCGTGCGCAGGCTGCCCTCTTGGAAACCTGCGGGGTTTCGGACTCGATAGCGAACGTTGTTCTCGTTCTCATCCCAGACCTCGCGGAGAATCGCTTCATGGACAGGCGCTGCTGCCGGGGCCTTGCTTTCCTCGGGTTTCTGTTGCAGTTCGAAGCCTGCATACTTCGACAGCATGCTGCGCACCTCGTCTCGAGTGAGGTATTCGATGCCGGATGCGGCGCTGATCTGCGCCAGTTGGACGATATGTTCCATTTTGACTTCAGGTTTGTCAGGCATGCCCCAGCGGATTCGAACCCCCGCCTCAACAGGATCCGTCTCATTCTGTCGGAGAAGGACCTCGAACACTTCTTTCTCTACGATGCGGGCGATGAACCGTTGCAGGTACATGATCTTGCGTTGAGAGGCGTCATCAGCGACGGTGCTGCTGGCCTCCGTGAACCCTGGCGTCGTTAGAAGCCTCGTCATTGGAGTCTGAAGGCCTTGGACCACCTGCGAGTCAATCTTCTCTATCATGCCATCGAAACGCGCAGCCGGATTAATGTCCAACGACTTGACATCAACATCCTTGTTCGTGGCGAAGTCTACATCTGCAGCTGCATTCTGAATTGTTGGGGTGTACTCGTCTCGTAGCTTCTCATCGCTGACTCCTAGAAAACTCCAGAGTCGTTTTGGCGCAGCGTATCGATGCACGATTTTCCAGATGTCATCCATTAGCCGGGCTTTGATGTCGAGCATTGCCGGTCTAGCGGTTGTCTCGTCTATGACTTGTGTGGAGGCGAGGCTGTGCAGGATTCCTGTTCCCCAAGCCGAACCGTCCAGGGGATTTAGGCAGAAGTGAATGATCTCTCCAGGAAGGAACGTGACCGTCTCGGTGCCTATTTGCTGAATGATCTGTTGGAGGCGACCGTATTTGTCGCGATCAATTTGCTTGATTGATGAAAGAGGAAGAAGCTTCAAGTTGACGAGTTTCTTTTCGATGTCGAGAATGTTCTCCCAGAAAGTGTTACCGGCGAAGATAATTTCCTTCGAAGACTGCATGATCAGGTTGTCCATGTTCACCTTCGCGCAGAAATCATCAACGAGTTTCTTTGCATCCTCAAACCCGGAGGCGCAGATCGTGTAGAATCCCGCACCCGCCACCTGTTCACCCATGTAATCAACTGAGGCCATTACCTGGGGATCCTTAGCGTAGTAGTCTACGAGCTTACCAAGAGCGAGTGGCGGTTGCTCTCCTAGCCGCGTCTTGAAAGCAGGGACGAAGAGACCTTTCTCAGAAGTGGCCTCCTTCACTGCTTCCGCAAGTTTTCCTGGTAGCTTCTGAAATCGCTTGAAAACAGGGACGGGTTGCCCTCGCAGTATGCTTTCGAAGATTCCTCCGGAAGGAGTCCGGGGTATGCCTGCGATGCGAAACCTCAGCCTGCTGAACCAGCTTGTTTTCTCGCTCAAAGACTACTTACCTACTTGTCTACCTACCTAGTTACCTGCGCATTGCCTCAGGCGATAGTTGCGAATCACGAGGTTGACCAGTGCGCCTTTCCCTGCGCGTAATCCTTGTCCGGCTTTCCGGGATGCCATCTGGCTGGACATCTTCCTGACCAGGAATCCTCGGTTGCGGTATAGCTTGCGGATTAGGGGATGGTTGCCGTATGTCAGAAGCCATTTTCCCTCAACAGACACCAAGAGGTCGGCCAGATCCACATGGTCCTGTTCAGTCATTGCAAGCTTGTTGGCTTGCTTAACGTCGAGGTAGGGCGGGTCGAGGAAAAAGAACACATCGGGAGCATCTCGGTTCTTTATGCATTGCCTGAAATCTAGGTGGTCGATGTCGAGCTTCCGTATTCTCTCCGCGATCGAAGCTAGAGATTCTGGAAGGTTGGCCCAGCGACTGGCTCGACTGCGACCCTTTCTGGTGAAGGCCCATCCGGACCCAAATCGTCCAGCGAAGCAGGACCTCATGCAATAGAAGAATGCTACGGCCCGTTCGAGAGGATCTACTATTTTGCCTTCGTCTAGGTCTTTCGTGAATTGCGCGTATAGTTCTCTGGCGTATGGAAGCCACTCGAGACGCTTCAGGAATTCATGCTCTCGATCTCTCACAACCATGAACAGGTTGACAAGGTTTGAGTCGATGTCGTTGTAGACCTCTTGCTGGCTGGGTTGCTTGGCGAAGAGTAGAGCCGCTGCGCCTCCGAACACCTCCACATACACGCGGTGCGGAGGGATCAAAGACAGCAGTTTCTTGACTAGGAAATGTTTGCCTCCCGTGTACGGGAAGAAGCGTGAAGCTATTCTGAACATCATTCTTTCCTGTTTTTCCGTTTCAACCACTTCTCCAATTCGACTCGACAGTCATGACACAGGATCAGAGTGATCTCGTAGAGTTCTCGCGTCTCTTTGCAGCGTTCGCATCTGGTCACTTCTTCTTCCTCAGCTGTTGCTGAATGTAGAAACGGGTCTTGTTCGGGTCGACGATGCAGAGCTTGCAGACCTCCGCCTGAAACATCTGGCCGGTCGGAAGCCTGGTCTTTAGGTGCCGAATCTCCGTGGATAGAACTAGGCGGTGACACATCATGCACTCGACGTATTCATCGTTCTTCTTTTTTCGGGGCGGCATACAGTGTTCTCTCTCCTGTTGTTGGACTCATGGTTTCACTAGGTCCGCAAGCCGAAAACGAAGCATGGTGATTGCCTCTCGGATGCGATAGGAAGCATAGCGCTTTTGTTTGGATCGGCCAGCGCAACGTGGACAAACACATTCAACTATGTCAGGGGCAACTGGAATCCCGAAGTAAGGTTCCCCTTCACGCATGAACAAGTAGCCGCAACGTCCGCACCGCATGCCATGTGGGGCCTCTTTAGACCTGAAGTAACCCAGTTCTTGAACGGCCATTGTTGCTTTCTATCGTCTCCTTATCGGAATGAAAGCTGGCGCCTCGCTTTCTCGAGATGCGTAGACGGCTAGGGCGATTGACCAGAAGCGGTCGTCGTGGGTCCCCTCGTCGTGATTGAACTTCACGTTGCCGTCTTTGGTGAGCTCGTATTTCTCAACGTTCAGTTCAGCGATGACGTCAGGGTCGTATGGCAGGGCGAAGTTTTTGAGTTGCATCTGCTCTTTGAAGTATTTTGCCATCTCCATCTTTGACTGCATGCTGAAGATAACCGGCTTGACCTGCGTCACTCCAGCTGCCTGCATGTCCTTGACAACGTAGCTCTCTCGAGTGGCGTCGACGAGGACCGTCTCAACTTCTTGGAAGCGGTCGCAGAGCGCCTTCGTGTAGCCGATCACAGTGGCGTATGGCGTCTTCAGCGGGAACTGGTGGCAGTGGACCAGGCCGACGCGACTGTTCCATCTCTCCACAACGGAAAGAACGGAATAGTCGTGCATCTCTCCGAGGTCGATGCCAGCGCTGAATCGGCCTTTCGGTGTAGACTCGAAGGGATAGTAGATTTGGCGTGGGTTCAGGTCGTGCCATGTGTCAGTCCAGATGCAGGCGACGATGAAGTCTCGAGGCAGATATGCGTCAACGTCTTCGCTGAACTCGGCTTCAAACTCTCGGATGAATCGTTCCGGTGGGCTGACGGTGCGCATCTCATCAATGAATTCCTGAGTCATGAGACCTGCAGCAACAACATCACGCCAAGTCACATGGTGCCTGGACCAGATCTTCTCGAGTTTCTGGTCCTTGCACATCTGATAGAAGACGGACTTCGTCGCCCAGGGCGTTGAGGATGCGATCAATGTGCCATCTGTCGTGGCCAGCATCGGATACAAGATGTTGTAGAAGATGATTTCATCGTCTCGAAAGAATGCGGCCTCGTCGGCCAGCACCTGGTGAGCCGTGTATCCCCGCAGCAGGTTCGGTGAACATGGAAGTGCGACCATTTGGCTGGCGTTTCTGAACCAGATCGTAGTTCTCTGCATCTTGCCAACGATGGCTTTGCGATCCTTGAGATTCATGCCATAGAGGAAGCTTTGGATCCGGTCCATCATGATCATTGACTGGCGAAGCGAGGGAGCCACGATCAGTGAGAGTGTTCGGGGATGCGTGGCGGCGTACCAGATCCCGCGAACCGCGATAGTTGTGGTTTTTCCTGCTTGACGACTCATGCGGACAGCGATTCGTTTCGATTTGTCTGCGAGAACTTTCTCCTGGTACGGTAAGGCGGTGAAGTTCAGAAAGCGTTTTCCAAAGTAGACAGGGTCCTCGAGAGATTTTCTGATGCCTGCGAGTGTGTCATTGCTTGCTGGTGTTGTCTTTTCCTCTGCGCTTCTTAGTCGCTTTTCTAAGGCTTTCCATTCCGACATCGAGTCTTTCCTCGACAGCTGTCAGCCGCTTTAGAAGTTCGCCTTTCGTGACATTGTTCAATAGACCGTCCTGAACCATGATGAGGAAGCCTAGCAGCTGGTAGAATCTTACGCGGTCGTTTGGTTCAGCGGATTTCGCTAGAACCGCTATATCCACTATAGCGGTCGAGAGGTCCTCTACACGTTTCTCTCGGATCCCCGCCACGTCAACCGTGGCTATTTCGAAGCGTAGCTGTCCCAGCAATCCCCTTAATTTCGCCAACAACGCCTTCCTCAAGGTTGATTCACTTAGCCCCCCAGGGGGGGTGTTAACACCCCCTACCCCCCTCAGATATGCTTCGATGATGGCCCGCACAAGAGTAGGGAGATCTGTACGATGCCTTCTTGCTTCAATCCTCAGCAGTACGATGAATTCCTTGTCGAGACGAACTCCTAGTACCGGTCTGCCTCTACCAGGCAAGGAGGCTCAGAACCCAACCGCCAACCCACAGGCAAGCTGCCAGTACCACCAGCAGGAGTAGAACCCTTATGGCGATGTGGATGGCGATGCTTATCACAAGCGAGAACAGGGTGCCGCCTATGATGGCGATTCCAACGATCATGAGAACTACGATCAATAGTGGAAGCATCAGGTTTCACCTCCGCGCGTTCTTCTCGGCAGTCTTTCTCCAACTTCTCGCAAGGCGTCTTTCAGCAGGAACAAGGCGCCAAAGGTGAACAGGGATACGGAGATGTTGAAGATGCAGATGATCAGCAGCAGGAGTAGAACTGCGGCGCTGACCGGGACAGGTTTTGACTGCAGGAGGACTTCAACAACATGGCCTAGGGGCTCTCGAAGCAATGAGAGCAGAAGAACTGCAGCTATCACTGAACCCACAAACAGGACAGTGGCGTATTTGCGCACATTCTCCAGTCCGCCGTGGTGCGGTTGGAGGCTTGCTGGCCAAAATCTACGTTTTCCCATCATTCATCAACTCTTTGAGTTTGAGATAGGCTCGGTACGCGTTCACACGTCCGTAGCCAACGGAATGTTTCTCGTCAAACTTCTTGCGGGAGAAGAACCGTTTCAAAGCGGCGTGGATACGATACCAGGACCCGCCTGGCAGTGATGAGATTCTCGAGACAATAGGCATGTACGCGGGATCACAGGATCCCAGGATTGCTTGTTTGACTTGCAGTGGAGTGGCTTTTGGAAAGGCCTGTCTGAGTAGCGCATAGATCCCGGCCACGTGCGGCGTGGCGATGCTAGTGAGATCGAAGAATCCGTAGAGGTCATTGTGAACATCGCAGGAACGGGTGCTGTGAGCTCTCGGGCAGAGAATTCGTTCACCTGGTGCCACAGTGTCAGGCTTCACGCGGCCATCCAACGTGGGACCACGCGAACTGGCCAGCCTCAAAACGTCTTGGTTGTTGACGCACCCAACTGTGATAGCTTGTTCAGCTGCCCCTGGGCTGCCAATGCTATAATGAGCCGGTCCATAGTTCCCTGCTGCGCAGACAACTGCGATGCCTCGTTTCTCTACGAGATGATTGACCTCTCGAGAGACGGGATCTCGGCCATCCGTGACGCAGTCGCTAGTAATGCTGAAATTGATGACTTGAACGCCTTGGCTTGCCAGCCACTCGAGAGCATCGATCAGCACATCTTCTTCGGCTGATCCGTCAAACTGTGTGACCTTGGCGATGACGAGTTGCGTTTCGTACGCTACTCCTCTCAGCCGCCAGTTCTTCGCGCCTTTCGCTGCGATTATTCCTGCGATAGCGGTGTCGTGTCCAATATTGTCTGAGATCCCTTGGCCGCTGAGGTCTTTCGTCGCAACGACCCTGCCCTCGAGATCTGGATGAGAGAGATCTATTCCAGTCCCTACGATGCCGACCAGGATCCCTTTTCCGGTGAAGCCTAGGCTCCAGAGGCGGGTGACCTGGAGACGTCTGCAGATTCCATGAGTCAAACTATCTCACACTGTGGAACGGGAGTGCCTTAGCGAATATGACTAGCTTGTCTTCGTTCTCCATCTTCATCTCCACGATGTCCTCCTCGGTCGCCGTGGCATAGATAGTCTCGATCTGAGGAACTGACTTCACGACTTCGAGACGCGGATCCTTGGCCAGGGTTGCCAGGACCCGTTCAGATCCCTGGATTGAGAACTTGAGTCGGCCTTTCATGGCCGGTTTGAATTCTGCGGAGCCACTCAACACAGTTGAGGCGCGTGGACATGTACCGCACGGCGAGATACTCGGTGCACTGAGGCAGATGTTTTTGCCTCGATACTGGAAATGGTAGATGCAGTCAGGCATTCTCCAAAGCCTTCTTGACGAGTAGTCGTCTGCGGATCTCTTCCTGCGTTTCCGGTTCAGTAGGTGCAGGCTGTGTGGGCGGTGTGACCTGCACACTCAGTGTAGTTTCTACATCTTGAGGTTCAGGTGAAGGGGGAGCTGGCTCCTGGATGGTTGGCGATGGTTCAGGAGCCAACTCTTCTCTGGCTGGTTCTGGCTGTTCCGGTTCTTCTGTTGCGAGTTTGCGTTCCACTTCTCGTTCGAGAAGCAGATTGTAGAGTGCGGAGCGGTAAGCGAGAAAGAACAGTGAGAAGGAGAGGATGATGGTGAGGATCCACCATGTTGGAATCCACAAGCGGCCAGCTGTGAAGCCTCCGAAGGCCCAGTTGGTCCAACTTTCAGCGGATAAATGGTCAAGGGTGGGGCTGACAAAAACAAAGTAGCTGATGTCTTCAATCATCCAGCTGAAAGGGAAAGCGCCGAGGGCGGTGAACGTGAAGTACCTCTTTTTGTGGCGCCACATTCGATGCACCTTGAGAAGACAAAAGCTGAAGGTGATGGTGCTCGACATGACGAAGAAAATTAGTTGATAGAAGCCTAGATGATTCAACCAGACGAGGTTCAGCCACCAGGGCGTATGGCCGTATTTGTCGAAGTAGAGGGTCTGGAAGGGGCCGATGGCGTTGGCTTCAATCCATCCATAGCAGATGGACCAGATAATTGTGCAAACGACAACTGAGAGCAGCTCGAGATGCGCGTCGAGAACCTCGTCTACCTTTTCTCTCGCAAAGCTGGCTATACGGTAGACTAAGCTCATTGCTACACCGCGAAATCTGCGAAACTCCGGGGGTTTTCGGGAAGGTTTTAGGGTGCGACTTCTTCGCGTCCCTTCTTGCCAAAGTAGAAGCCCACGATCATCGTGACGATTGGCACGAGGATCTGAATGATTCCCGTTGCGGCTTCTGTGCTTGTAGCTTTGACAAGAGTGTATATGATGGCGCCGGTTAGAGCTACGCTGAACACTAGTGCTAGAATTCCCTGCATGTCACTGACGTGGCTGAGGTCTTGCGCGATCTTGTAGAGAAGCTCTTGCTTGGACTGTTGATGAGGCTCACTGGCCACATGATACTTTGGTTTCTTACCCAAATTCTTCACCATGAGTATGGACGGAAAACCGAGTATGATTGACAGCCCGGTATGAGGTGAGCGACAGCAGAGGAGTATGGCGGCTGCTACTAAGACTAGCCAAATCCCCAGCAGCCCTAGCATAGCCGCACGTTTCTCGTCTTCGTTCAAAATTCGTCACCGCAATAGTCGCAGTACTTGCTGTCCGGTCTCGCTGCTTTCACTCCGCAGGACGGGCACCGCTTCTCCTTCGGCTTCTCAGGTTCCACATGAATCATTACACTCTCGAGAGGAATCACGGTAGCTGGTGCTGCTTTGATGCATCCTTCGATAAACTTCAGCAACGTGTCTTTCTTGACGTAGATCTTGCAGGATAGATCGCATTTGACGCCGACTGCGTCGCAGATCTGCTTTTCTCGCACCTTGCCGCATGCTGAGTCCAGAGATGCGAATGTTTCAACCGCGTCGGTTAGCTTCTGCACGAATTCTCCGTTAGTCTTTTCTTCTTCGCTCATTTCAAAATCACTCTAAGTGGAGTCCGACTTGCGTCGAGACTCTTTCACTTCAACGCCGAGCTATTGAAAAGGATCTTAGGGTCGCGGATAACTTCGCCTTCGCCTATTTTCAGCGCGGGATAGGAAAGGCCTTTGGGAATGTCTTTCTCGCCTATGCTGTCTATGACGTCTGTGACGGCTTCAGGGGGATGATAAGTTAGAGCCTCTTTGTCTACTGGGTCGGTCGGCACCTCGCCTTTCCTGACTTGCGTCACAAACCTGTCGATCTGAGCGTTTGTGTAGGTTCTGCCGGTTTTCTTGTCTTCATAGTAGCCGAAGATCCGTTTCCGTTCCTGTCGTTTCGCAGGCGCTTCAAATCTGCGTCTGGTCTTGAAGTCTCTCAAGTCATTGTGCTGCTCCCGGGATTGCTGGCCGCGTTGATTCTCCTCCATGGGAACAGTCATCAGAATTCCAATTAGGGGGATAGGACGATCTCTGACTCCGCTGCGCCACAAAGGATGATTTGTCATAATCACACCCACGTTAGGGACAGCGCCAAGGCGCCGGAAGAACAGTAACGATATCCGCCAGAACAATTGCATGAATGCCTGTGCAGAAGAATTAAATGTGTGTTGCACAAGAGTACTCTGATGTGCACTCTTGTATGGCCACAGTTGACAACGGCCGCACCGAAATCGTAGCTGTCAGGCTGACCAAGAAGATTGGGGACCTTCTGAGTCAGGTGGCGCAGGCGAGAGGGTTAGACGAGAGCTCAGTGGTACGTGAAGCTCTTCACCGCTACCTTGCCACGTTGAACCTTCTCTCAGACGACGAGAAGAAAATGCTAGGGGTCACAGTCTAGGCCGGCCGTTGAAGAATGAGAAGGCTTCACTAAGGAACCGACCACAATCCCGCACAACGCGCAAACCAGATCCTTTCTCGTGTCGCTTATTCTCTTTCGTATGAGGCCGCCCCCGCACGCTGGGCATTGTTTCGGGGGGCGTCTGCTATGGCCGTTGTAAATGGGAGGCATGAGTCCCTTGCTCTCTTTGAAGAACGTCACTTCATCTGCGCCTCCGCTTTGGCTGGAAGAAAGGTTCCTTTCGAGATTCGTTCTACGCAGTTGAATAGAATTTCGCAGTCGCAGAATCCGCCGTTCCCCTCAAGCAGAGCCTTCACGTGTGCAAAGTCCAGGTTATTCTTCTCGCAGAACTTTTTCGTGAAGGCGAGACTGTTGTCGCAGGTCCACGTCACGCCAAAACCGGAATCATCTTTGTGGAAATTACATCGCTCCTCAAGATATCGCACCAGTTTCAGGAAGGTCACGCGAGTCATTTCAGATCCCCCTTCGTGACGGATTCCACCTGTTTGATGAGCTCCTGCAACTCCGGATCCCGTGTCCCCTCGAGAAGAGTGAAAGCCGAGGGCAGGATCCTCTGCAGGTCCTTCAGGAAATCCATTCTTACGGCCGGCACGGCCGTAGAGGATCCCAAAACCCGCAGGAGTCGTTGAAGCTCACTCTTGATGATGGTGACCTGGATCTTTTGCAGAGTCACGTTCTGAAAGATCACAGGCTTAGCAGGGCCTTGGTTCAGGTAGCTCTCGAGAGAAGCCTGGTCCTTGTTCTTGAGTAGCCAGTCTTCGAAGGCTTGTCGAGCTGCTTCTTGTTCGGTTATGCCCATTAGAGTGCAGGCTCTCTCGAGGTCCGCAGCTAGGATCAGGGGCAGTCTGAAGGCTTTCTGCTTCATGGTACTTTCCCTGACCTGTTAGCAGAATGGTAACTAGCTAACAATTTGTTAGCAGGTTCTGGTAGTAGTAGTGTAGTAGTGTGTAGTGGGGTAGGAGTAGGGTAGGGTAGGCCTAGGTCGTGTCTCATCGTGATCCCTCTTTTGCCAGGATTCGTTCGATCGCCTGGCGTTGCAGAGCGCTCATCGTGGTCTTGTTCTTCCTTGCCAAGTCGCGTAGCGCCTGCTTCTCAGCTGAACTAAGCCTGGCGGCTGTCACTGCGTACAGGTTGCCGTGATCCCGTTTCCGGATCTGTCTTGAGAGAGCCGGAATTCTCCTTGCTACGTGCCATGGTTCGGTTAGGATTCTGCGAAGGCCAGCATCGTCAAAGGGACGCAGACACTCAATCCCAACATCGATTAGTCGAAGGATCACCTTGTTCTCGCTGATCTTTGCGAGGTCGAATGCGCGGTAAATCATGTTGGTCGCCTCTCAGGCAAACACCCTGTTTCTCAGGCTTCATGACGGGTGCACCTTTTCATGAGTAACCAGGGGGAATTGCTGAGAGATCGTGATGTTGCAAGGCTAGTCACGCTTCCTGATTCTCTCCTGGAACTCAGGTGTGGCAAAGTACGTCCATTGTCCGCCCTCTTGCTTCCGGTCCAGGATGCCCTTACTAACAAGCATTGCAAGCCGATCGTTGACTGCGGTCCTGTTGCTACCACCATCGGCGACATTGTAGCGTCGAACGAGTTCAGCCATGATCTTGCCGATGCCTTTGAGTTCCTGGAAGAATCCTTCTTGGCCCCGGGCGAGGATCTTTCCCTCCCAGCTTGACTCGTCGATGTCGAGAACCTCCTTGTTCCAGGCCACGTTGAACTCGGTCAAGGTTCGTCGTAGCGTGACCTCGACAGGGATGTTGCCTTGTGGCGTCGTTTCGCCTGCAGTTTTGTCGGAAGACGGAGTTGTCGGACTTGGGTGCATTGTAGAGCCTTCAGGCTTGGATCTCAAGAGTTCATCTCTTTCTTTCCTGAGCTGTGTGATCTCGAGAGCAAGCCGTGTCTTCTCGCGCTTCTCATTCTCTAGCTGATCTCGCAGTTTGACATTGTTGTCTTGGAGAATGATCATCTCTTTTCGAAGTTGGTCTATCTCTTTGGCTTCTGCCTTGGCCTCTTCAGTGACCGGGAACAGTTTTGCGAGACGACTCGCGTAGCGGCCTTGAAGATTCTCGATTAGCTTGGGAATTCTCGAGTTGATCTTGTACACGAAGTCTGGAACGTTCTTAGGTCCGATTTCCAGGAAGAGGCTGCAGTGTTCAGGATCCTGCGGCCCTTTCGCCTCCAGGAGTTCTATGAGGGACCGCTGCTTTGCATTCAGCTTCTCCAAGTTCTTCTGGACCAGAGGGTGAGTCAGCAGATCAGCCACCGGGCCTTTCACAGCTGCTTGCCTGGCGGCTTCCTCAAGTCTTCGTTTCAGGTCCGCGATCTCTGTCTCATACTTCGACTCGAGACGGTTCTTGATGCCGGAGAGCTCTTTCTCTTTCCTGCCGAGACGGGCCTGCCATTGTGCTTCGAACTTATCTTTCAGCCGGGCCTCGATCTCAGCGAGTTTGGGAACAGCGGGTGCAATCTTCTCCTGGATGATGCTGGGTAGCTTCTCGCTGAGTTGCTGGAGGATCTGTTTCAGTTCCTTCGGTGCGGGTGGAACAATTTCAGGCGTGGATCCTAGGTGCGTTGTTTGGACGGGGCCGACCTTGACGATCTGGTCTTTCTCAAGAAAGTCTCCGGCCACGTAGAACTGGCCCTTCTCGAGATTCTTCAAGGCGTGGCGGTCCTTGGACTCCGGATCTGCCAGTTTGCCAGGTATCCTTCCGAACTTGCGGAGGACCGCTAGGTCATCCGGCCATTCCGTCCGGCCAATCATCTTGTTGGGGCACTGTGAAATCACAAATTTCGAGACGAAGGCTGGGCGTTGCGTGAGAACCATGGTGCCGAGGCCACGCTTCCCTCCTTTCTTTACGAGCTTGCGAATCTGGCCGAGACAGATCGACCGCGCTATGCCAGTTTCCGGCGCGAGCTCATCAGCCTCCTCAAGGATCCACAAAAATGGCTTTCGTGCTTTGGTTTCAACAGCGATGAATCGATCGATAAACCGGGCGAGAAACTCTTGGAAAGCTGC
>Ga0315282_10012951_pt1 | contig 12662 bp, 10 predicted proteins | sample YL17G07_20_MG_FD_203693 | JGI IMG/M metagenome (GOLD analysis project Ga0315282, IMG submission 203693) | Sediment microbial communities from Yellowstone Lake, YNP, Wyoming, USA - YL17G07_20 | ecosystem: Environmental > Aquatic > Freshwater > Lake > Sediment | place: USA: Wyoming | collected... | reverse complement strand
ATTTACGGCGAAATCGAAAGCCATTGGACGGTCGAGAACGGCAAGTTCACCCTCAACCTCGCCATCCCGCCCAATACGACGGCGGTCGTGTATGTCCCCGCCCGAGCCGGAGCACAGGTCACGGAGAGCGGCAAGCCTGCCGAGCATTCCCTCGGCGTGAAATCCCTGCGATGGGAAAACGGGGCGGCGGTGTACGAGGTCGCCTCCGGCCGGTACAGTTTTTCCGTGGATTGAGACTTGCGGTGCTCATGCCACCTCTTGCGGCAAGGCCGTCCTGACCGTCACCGCCACGGTCTGGAAGCGATGCCGCTCCCGCGTTTTGACGTCCTCTCGCCAAACGCATTTCTCCTTATTTTTCAATAACTTATCAGGTAAATAGGGATAAGTTGCTTATTTTTCTTGAAGTTGTCAGGTTCGGGCAAGCAACCGCACACTCTCCGCCGTCACTTTCAGCCCCATCCTGCGCGTGCAGGCGATTCTCGCGGCCTTGCGTCACTTCCTGGGCTTGCCGCACGGCGTAGCCTTCCTGCATCCGGTCCGCGCGCTCCATCCGCCAGATCGCCTCCACCAAACGCATCTTCAGACGCTCTTGGAAACGGTTGGCCGGTGGTCTTAGGTCTTGCCCCAGCAGGCGCTGGGCTTACATGGCACTGTACTGCATATTTTTCGAGGAGATAATGCAGATGCTTCACTGCGTTCAGAATGGCAGGCGGCCCTTTTCAGCACCCTGCTGGACCAATAATCAGGATCAGGTTATCTGGACCTGTCCGGCGTTGGCTCCCCCTCACCGGTTATCACCACCGCTTCCGGGCTCTTAAATGTACGAACCACCAGCGACCCCTCCCTCCCTTCCACGGTGGTGGCGCCATCGGTGTCGGTGCGGAAAATTCTGGCGCTGGCGTTTTCGAGAGCCTCAAGCGTTTCCGGATTCGGCAAGTCTCCCCCTCCGCCCCCGGCCTCGGAGCTGACCATCGCTACGCGAGGAGCAACACGCGCGAGGAATCCCTTACTCACAAGTGACCTCGAGCCGTGATGCGCCACTTTGAGCACTTGGCTTTCCAGCGGTTCACGGGAGGCGAGCATTTCCTTTTCCGCGTTCCTGCCCGCGTCCCCCAGCAGCAGAAAGCTTGCCCCGCCCACGCTGATTCGCATCACCAGCGAGCCGTCGTTGCCGGATGAGGCTGAGGTAGCGCCGGCAACTGTGGCGTCGATCTCCGATCGACGACGGCGGTCGGAGACCGCCGCTACAACAGGGAGTCCTTGTGTAGCGCCGACCTTCAGGTCGGCATGTGCCGGACTGAAGTCCGGCGCTACATTATCCGGTGGATCGCTCCCCGGCCAGAGCACGCGAACTGACGTATCGCCAAAGGAAAGCGCATCACCCGCCATCAGGGTTCGAGTGGGAATTCCGCGCTCCGCCACCGTCTCCAACAGCGCGGCGTACTCGGGAGTCTCCGGTTGAGGAGCGTGCCAGAACTCACCCACGCGAAAGTTTTCGAGGACGGCGTAAAGCCCCCCGAGTTGGTTCGCGTGCGCGTGGGTAAGCGCCACCACATCGATCTTCTTAATGCCGCGCGACCACAAGTAGGGGGAAACAATATCCTCGCCCGAATCCCAGCGCCGGCCCTGGAAGCCACCCTCCCGCGCGCCCCGCGTGCGACTGCCCCCCGTATCCAGCAACATCGTGGTCCCATCGGGAAGCACCAGGAAGAGCACGTCACCCGGGCCGCAATCCAGCGCGGTCAGTTGCAGCACACCGCGCGGCAAACGGGGCGCAAAGGGATGAACAGCCACCAGCACCACAAAAACCGCACAGGCCGCCAGCGCCGCACCCACAGCCCGCCGTGCAAACCGGAGAGCGAAGGCCGCCAACACAAAGGCTCCACAAAATCCCCAAGCCACCCACACCGGCGGCACCGGCATGCGGTAGGAAAGCCACGCCGCGAGTCCGGGCAGATGCGTCATGTCAAAGAGGACGGCCATGACCAGGCTCAGCACCTTGGCCGGTCCGGCCGCCACTGCCGGTGACACAACACTCAGCAAATTGACCGGCAAGGCCAGCGCCAGAAGCAGAGTCATGACCGGAATCGCCAGGGCGTTCAGTCCCACGCCCGCAAACGTCACGCGATGAAAAATCTCGACCATGGGCAGGAGCAAGCCCAGTTGCAGGACGGCGGAGAAAATCAGGATATTGGCGACCCACACCAAAAGCTTCAGGGGCGCGACGATGATGTTGCGCGCCAGGGCAGGATAACGATCGAAGAAACCTACGCGCCGGCGCAAGGCATAAATCAGTGCGCGCAGATCCAGACGAGCCTGCGCGATGCGCGGTGAAAAGTGATCGTCAAGTAGCACATCGTCCAGCCGCCGCAGCGCCCGGCGGTACGGCTCGGTGGTGCGCTCCAGGAGCGGAACGGCGACGCCGACAATCAGCAGCGCCGCGGCGAAGGAAAGCTGAAAGCCTGACTCGAACAGCCACGCCGGGCGGAGATAAAGAAGAAGCAACGCCACGCCGCCAATGGCATTTAGCGGGGAATGGTCACGGTCAAGAATGCGCGCCACAAGGTAAAGCCCGATCATCAGCGTGGCGCGCAACGTGGGCGCGCGTTGCTCCACCAGGAAAGCGTAAACCACCAGGAAACCCAGCACCATAAACGAGCGGGTCACCCGCCGGCATCCCAACCCGCGCAGCAGGAATTCCACCAGCAGCGTGAGCAAGCCCACGTGCAGCCCGGCGATGACGAGCAAGTGATAAAGGCCCGTCTTGCGAAAATCATCGATCGTGGTGGAATCGAGCGCTGTCCTATCTCCCCACAAGACCGCCTTCAGCACCGCGCCGTAACGCCCTTGGGCCGACCAGGGCGGATAGAGGTCATCGATGCCGCGCAGCAAGCGCTGTCGCGCGCGTTCCACGAATTCCGCGAAAGGGAAGCCTGCGGCGTGACCCACCTTCTCCACCAGCCGGGGATTCTTGACCGTTCCCACCCAGTAAAGGTCCTCGATATCCTCCATCCAACGGCGAAAATCGAAGCTGCCGGGGTTTTGATAGATATGCGGCCGGCGGAGGCGAACGAGGGTTTGAATCACGTCACCGAATTGGGTTTCGAGCGAGGTGCTCTCGCCGGAAGCGTCACGATCTTCCAAGCCCTGCACGCGCAGGCGGACCTTACCGGTGACGGGGTAAACGCGCGCGAGTGACTCGATCCGCCGGGCCTCCACGTCAAACTGCCACCCGTATCCGGTGCGATAGGGGGTCGAGATCACCCGTCCCTCCAATCGCACGGGGTCATTCAGGTCCACACCACGCGATTCCAGATAACGAACATGGTTCAGCGGGAAGCGCTGCTCCCAGCGGCGCGCCGCCGCTACGCCGGTGAACATCAGGCTGGCCAGCGCAAACCACACTGCCGTGCGGCCCCAGCCCGCGCGCAGGAGGAGCAGTCCAACCAGAATGCAGACCGCCGCACCTATAAGGAACCAATGAACGCCGGCGGTTGCGCGGAAGCAATGCGCCCACACAATCCCCAGAGCAAAACTCGCTGCCAGCGCCGCCAAGGGAGACTTGAAGGCGGGCTGAGGTTTGTTGCTGGATAGAGGGTCGGGCAAAGGGTCACTTCTTCCTGGGAGGGCAGAACCTCGGCGTCGCTCTACTTCGTTCCGAAATGGAACCCTGGTTTCCCAAGGATTCCCGATTTGGCTCCCGAGATCAGGTTGTCAGTTTCACAGGTATCCTACGTGACTCATTTAAGGTGTGTTGCGAGGTGGGTGAGCCTTCTCTTCGCGAGCACACCCGCCGTCGAACTTGCGGTAATTCTCAAGCACGCTCGCGGCCAATTGGCAAGAGCCGCGCGAGGGATTCTATGTGGTAGGTCTGGGGGAAGCAATCGAACAGTTCTAAACTGTCGAGGCTGTAACCGTGTTGGAGCAAAAAACCTAAGTCGCGGGCCAGGGTAGGAGGGCTACAGGAAACGTAGTGCAGGCGCTTGGGCCGCAAGGCCAAGAGAAGCTTTAAGGTGGGCGCGCCCACGCCGGCGCGGGGAGGGTCCATGACTACCAAGTCGGGTTCCATCTGCGCGCAGCGCCGCAGAAAATCAAACGCCGTCGCGGCGGCGGCTCGAATTTTCTTGCCGGGCACGGCGCGCGCGTTTGCCGCGAGATCAGCGGCCGCTTGTGGATGCGCCTCGACCGCGATCACTTGGTCAAACCGCCCCGCCAGGGGCAGCGTGAAGAGGCCCACGCCTGCGTAAAAGTCAATCGCCACCACGCCGGATGCTTCTCCCCTCACCGCCGTCACCAACTCGGAGAGCAGAAAGCGCGAGCTTTGGAAGAAGGCCGTCGGACTGACGCGATAGGCAAATTCTGCCACGCGGTAGGTGAGATGCGGCTCCCCGAAGACTTTCACACCTGAATCCTGCGCGATAGCGACGGTCGTTACCCCGTCAAGTTCCGCCAGGCATTTCTGGGCCAGCGATTCCGCTTCCTGCGCATTCCAGCTCCCCGCGAGCGTGAGCATGACGTTTTCGTCGCGATCATCGGCCAGAAGTCCCACCTCTCGACTAATCGCCACCTCGCTGATCCAAGGCTCGCTGCGCAACACCGCCAGCAGCGCGTTCAGCCGGGGGGAAAGAATCGGACAGGCATCGATGGAAATCAGGCGGTTCGACTCCGCCTCGAAGAATCCCAGCGCCGCGTTGCCGTCCGGCGGCTTTCCGACTTTCAATTGCGCCTGGTTGCGATAATTCCACGCGGGGCCGGAATGGGCGGGAATGGGCGATTCCCACTTCACCTGGCCCAAGCGGCGCAGCGTTTCGCGCAGGATTTCAGTTTTTGCCACGACCTGCGCGGCGTGCGGAAGATGCTGGTACTGGCAGCCGCCGCACCGGCCGAAGTATCCACACAACGGTTCGATGCGCTCGCGCGACGGCTCCAAAATCCGCAGCGGGCGCGCATGCACCACACCCTTTTGCCGGCGAACTTCCTCCACTTCGGCGCGCTCGCCGGGCAGAACGCGCGGCGCGAGAACCGTGCGTCCGCCCTGGAAGCCCAGCGCCTCGCCGCCGTAAACCAACTTGACCGGTAAGAACTCAAAAGGTTGAGACACTCGTAAATCGCCCCGCTATGGAAACTCCTTCTCTGTCACACTCTGTCATATGGCCAACACGCAGGGAGTCCTTTTTGTAATGATTGTCAATTATTGACAACTGTTGATAATCGTCCTAAACTGCGAAGTATGAATGCCAATCTGGGACGCGTCCTCGAACAGTTCGTAACAGAGCTTCTCGACTCTGGCCTTTACCAGTCGCAAAGCGAAGTTATCCGCGAGGGCCTCCGGCTGCTGAAAGAACGTGAGGATTTGAAGAAACTTCGCTTGGATGAGTTCCGCAAGGAAGTTGATCTGGGAGTTCAGCAGGCCGACCGGGGCGAATTTGTGGATGGTCCCAAAGCTTTTCGCCAAATCCGCCGGCGCCGCATCGTTCGACACACTTCATGATGCCCTTCGTCCTTACCCGGCTCGCTCGCCAGGATCTCGAAGAGATTTGGGATTATCTGACATCGGAAAATCGCAATGCAGCAGAACGCGTATTGAACAAAATTGAAGCAGCCATTGCGAAGCTCGCTCAAACGCCCGGCCTTGGCCATTTCCGTGAAGACCTAGCAGACCGCCGACATCGCTTTTTTCTCGTCTACTCCTATCTAATCGTGTACCGGCCGGGTACCCAGCCACTCGAAATCATTCGCATTTTACACACATCACGGGACGTCCGCGATCTCCTGGGTTTCGGCACGCGAGAATGAGGTTGTTGGTCGTTATAAATAAAACAAACTCAGGCGCGGAATCTTGTAATGCTCGAGCAGCCGGTTCTTGAGGAAACGCCGCTCCAGCAATTCCACCTCGGCGGCCGCCATCTTGCGGCGATACGGAATGAGGCCGCGATCCACTTCCGCGCGCAATTGCGCCAGGACTTCCAACGCCGTCCCGCGCTGAAGCGAAGCGTTCAGCTTTTCTTCCAGCGCCGTCAGGTTCCTTTCCATCTCTTCCAAATCACCCGTGGGCTGAGCCGGGGCGCGCCCCGCGAGGATTTGCAGCGCGGCGGCGGCCTCCGCCAGTTCCTCCGCCAACACTTGCTTCCCTTCTTTCCGTGCCTGCTGGCCCGCGCTATCCAGGGCCGCGGCGCAGCGCGCGAGAAAACGCGAAATTTCTTCCGCCGAAAACGGAGCTGGTGTCTCCGCCTTCGCGGGGCGGGGAGTTCCTCCCTGCGCCGCCATGGCGCGCGCTTCTTCCACCGCGCGGAACACCTCCTGCGAACAATAAGCCAGGGCATTCACCTTGCGATAGCTGCGTTTTCCCGCCTTGAATTTCTCAAAAGCGCGCTCGATCCCCAGCAACACCGCTTCCAGCGGGAAGCTCTGCTCTTTCCACGATTCGATCAAAGCCCAATCGAGCGGCGAAAGCAGGACGGGTTCCGAACGGCACTTGCGGAACTGTTCCTCGATTTCGGTGAAGTAGTTGAAGTAATTTTCCACGGTCTCCGACCTACTTGCGCCGGGTTGCGGAGTGATTAATATAGTAGATAATGCGCAATCCATCGAGCGTTAAGGAAGAGTCAATGGAGGGCTTGTACTTGGACGAGCCCGCCACCAACGGCGCTTGGCCGCCCGTCGCGATGACCTTGGTCTGCTTTCCTAACACTGCGCAGAGGCGGTCCAGCATGCCGTCCACCGCGTCCACCGCGCCGTAGAACAAACCGGATTGAATGCTGTTGATGGTATTGGTGCCGATCACGCGGTCCGGCTCGCGGATTTCCACGTGCGGCAGCTTGGCCGTGCGCTGAAACAGAGCCTCCGCGCCGATGCCGATTCCGGGCATGATGACCCCGCCCAGGTATTCACCCTTTTGTGAAATGGCGTCAAAGGTGATGGCCGTTCCAAAATCCACCACGATGCACGGGCCGCCATATTTCTCATAGGCCGCGACGGCGTCCGCGATGCGGTCCGCCCCTACTTCATGGGGATTTTCGACCAGAATCGCCATACCCGTGCGCGTTCCCGGCCCCAGAAACAGGGGCTCCATTTTGAAATACTTCCTGGCCATCTCCGCCAGCACAGCATTCATGGGCGGCACGACACTGGCAATCATAATTCCGCAAATGGCGGAGGCGGGGAGTCTCTCCAAAGCGAAAAGGTTATGGATCAAGATCCCGTATTCGTCAGCCGTCTGCTCGCGCCTCGTCGCCAGGCGCCAGAGCGCCCGCAAGGAAGCCCCTTGGTACAAGCCCAAAACGGTATTGGTGTTTCCTGCGTCGATCACAAGAATTGTGGTGTTAGAGTTGTCCATAATGTTCCCCAAGGCGGTTCCTCGCGCCGGGCCTTTCCCATTTTAACGCCCTGGAATACTTTCCAATGCACTTCGTACCTCGGGAGAAGAACCCACGGTCAGGCCCGCCAGGGCCGACAGATTGTGGCCCACGGCGACAGCCGTGGGAACGCGGTAGTAGTGAATGCTTCAAGCCCGCGTCAGTGGGCGACAGAGTTGTTTACAGAGGTTTCTGTCGCCCCTGCTGGGGCTCGTTCTTCCTCTAGCTTCTTCCCCCCCCTGGCTTACGCCATGGGCCACATTCTGCCGCCGCTACGCGGCTTCGAGTGCTTGAGCAATTCGCGGCCCACTACGACATTCGCAGGGGACGCAATTTACGGCGGCGACAATTCTACTTCACTTCCACCACTTCACCGGCCACCAGAGACTCCTGGCGGCCGTCGTCGTACTGGATCTTCAGCGCGCCGCTGGGATCGACTCCGGTGGTGGTGGCCAGCGCTTCGCCTGCCGCGGTGACCACGCGCACGCGCTTGCCGTGAGCAAAGGTGGAAGCCGCTTCCCAGCGTTCGGTGATGGCCCTGTTCCCTTTCTCCAGCAGCAATTGATAATGCCGCTCAAGTTCCCGGAGCAAAGTGACCAAAACCTGGACGCGCGAAATACCCCGGTGCGCCTCCATGCGGAGCGAGGTAGCAGTGTTTTCAAGTTCAGCAGGCATCAAGCTGTGATTCACATTCATTCCGATGCCGAGCACCACGGCGTGCAAGCGGTCGAGTTCTGCGCTCATTTCCGTCAGAATCCCGCAAACCTTTTTCCCGTTAAGCAGCAGATCGTTCGGCCAGCGAATGTCCACCGCGAGTCCGGTGGCGGAGCTTACCGCTTTCTGCGCCGCCAAGCCCGCCATCAGCGTCAGCACGGGAGCGGCGGCGGGAGAAAGAGGCGGCCGCAGGATGATGGAGGTGTAAATGCCGCTGGATTTTTCCGAGTACCAAGCGCGGCCCATGCGGCCCCGCCCGGCAGTCTGCTCCTCCGCCACCACCACGGTCCCATGCTCGGCGCCTTCCGCCGCGAGCTTGAGCGCCACAGCATTGGTGGAGTCGGTGCGGAAGTAATGAACGATATTGTGACCGATGGGGTGATCGCCCAGTTCCGCCCGCAGCAGGCTGGGCGCGAGAATGTCGGGGATGGTCACCAGTTGATAACCTGCCGCCGGCACTCCCCGGATCTCCACCCCCAACAGGCGCAGGCTTTCAATCCACCTCCAAACCTTGAAGCGCGTAACGCCGATCTCCGCAGCAATCTTCGGGCCCGGCACCACCACGGTGGCGTTCTTCACCAGGAGATGAATCAGCTTGTCAATTCTGCGATCGGTGCTTCCGGTGGCCATGTGCATACTCGCGATCGGGAGATCAGATGATCCGGTGATCGGGTGAACAAAAAACACACACCCCCACATTGGCTTCTGTTCACCCGATCACCCGATTACCCGATCACCCGATTCTGAGAGCGGCGCAATCCGGAAGTTTATATCCACCGCCGCGGCTGAGTGGGTGACGGCGCCGACGGAAATATAATCAACGCCCGCCTCCGCGTAAGCGCGAATATTACTTGCGTCGATGCCCCCCGAAACCTCCAGGCGTACGCGCCCGGCCGCGCGCTGGACGCACTCCTGGACTTCCGCCGGTGACATGTTATCCAGCAATACGCCGTCGGCGCCGGCCAAGATGGCGTCGTCCAATTCCGCCAGGGAGGTGATTTCCACTTCCACGTGGTAACCCGCCGGGCGCTGCTGGAGCGCGCGTTCAACGGCGGTGCGAATCCCCCCTACCAGGCGCAGGTGGTTCCCCTTGATCAGGATGCCATCATCCAGGCGCAGGCGATGATTTCTTCCGCCGCCCACGCGCACCGCGTATTTTTGCAGGCTGCGCAGACCGGGCGTGGTCTTGCGGGTGTCAAGAAATTCCGCGCGCGTTCCCGCCAACTCTTCTTTCAACCGGCGGGCGAAGGTGGCAATGCCGCTGAGGTGTTGCAGAAAATTCAGCGCCACGCGCTCGCCGGCCAGCAGCGGACCCGCTGCTCCGCTGATCGAGGCAAGCGGCATGCCCGGCACAACTTCCGTCCCCTCTTCTACTCCACCTTGCCACTCCAGGGAGGGGTCGAGAATTTCAAAGACCATTCGCGCGATGGGCAATCCCGCCACCACCAACCGCTGCTTGCTGTTAAAAGTGCCTTGCGCCTTCATCGCCCCGGGAAGCGTGACGCGCGTCGTCAAGTCGCCCTGACCCAAGTCTTCCGCCAGCGCGTGAAAAACCAAGTCGCGGAGTTCCTCGGAAGAAAAATCCAAAGGCTCGGAGGAATCATCAGCAGCCAGAGGACTGAGGTAGCCGCCCACGTTTCAACCCAACCTTTCGAGTGATTCCAGAACTTTGCGGAGATACTCTTCGAGTTCCTTAAGCCGGCGCTCGGCGCCGCGCACAATTTCCCGTGGCGCGCGCGCCAGGAATTCCTGGTTGCCCAATTGCGCGCCCACTTGCGCGAGTTGCTGCTCGAGCTTCTGCTTTTCCTTGCGCAAGCGGACGCGTTCGGCCTCGTGGTCCACTTTCTCCTCGTGCAGTATGCGCAAATCGAAGGAGGCGCCTGAGCGGACGTCCGCCAGCTCCGCCGCCAAACGGCCTCGCGTCAGGTGCATCGCTTGCAAGGCGGCCAGACGCAAAATGGCATCCTGATGGGTGCGGAAGATGTCCAGCAGCCGTAAATCCTCCGAGGCCACTTGCAGGCTGGGCTTCTGCTTTTGCAGGCCCATTTCGGCCTTGGCGTTGCGCGCCGTGACCACCAGTTCCTGAACCTTTTCAAATTGCTTTTCCGAAATCGGATCGGCCACGCGCTCGGTAACCAAACGGAAATCCGTCAAAGAAATAGAAGCCCCCGCGCTGCGCTGGGGAAGCAAATGCCACAACTCCTCGGTGATAAACGGCATGAAGGGGTGGAGCAGGTGCAACGACGCTTCAAAAACGCGCGCCAGGTTGATCCACGCGGGCGGCGCCTTCTCTCCTTCCACCGGGCGGGTGATTTCCGGCTTGACCCATTCCACGTACCAGTCGCAGAGCTCGTGCCAGAAGAAGTGATAAATGTTGAACGCCGCCTCGTGGAAGCGGTAATCCTTGAGGGCTTCTTCCATTTCCCGGGTCACGGTGGCGAGCCGCGAAAACATCCAGCGGTCCGCGAGGGCCAGATGCTCGGCCGCGGCCACGGGCTCGAACCCCAGGCCGGGAATCGGTTCCAGCGCCTGCGCCAGTTGGGCGCGAAGCGTCTCGGGCATCTTCTGGAGATTCATCAGGATGAAGCGACCGGCATTCCAGATTTTGTTGGCGAAGGCGCGATAGGACTCGACCTTATCCTCCGAAAAAGCGATGTCCGTACCCGGAGCGGCGCTGATGGCCAGCGCGAAGCGCACCGCGTCAGTCCCGTATTTCTCGGTGACTTCCAGCGGATCCAGTACGTTGCCCTTGGTCTTCGACATCTTTTGCCGCTCCGCATCCCGCACCAGCGCGTGGATATAAAGCTCGCGGAACGGCACATCCTTCATGAATTTCAGACCCAGCATGATCATGCGCGCGCCCCAGAAAAACAGGATATCGAAGCCCATGATCATCAGATTGTTGGGATAAAACCGGCGCAGGTCAGCGGTCTCCTCCGGCCAACCCAGGGTGGCGAAGGGCCAGAGGCCGGAGCTGAACCACGTATCGAGCGTGTCCGCGTCCGCGCGCAAGGAGGCGTTGGCGCACTTCCGGCAGCGCGCAGGCGTCTGGCGCGCCACGATGACTTCGCCGCAGGCGTCGCAATACCAGGCGGGAATGCGGTGCCCCCACCAGAGTTGCCGCGAAATGCACCAGTCGTGAATTTTGTACATCCAATCGAGATAAATCTTCTTGTAGTTGTCGGGAGTGACGTGCACCCGCCCGTCTTCCACCAAGCGAATGGCGGGCTCCGCCAGCGGCTGCGCTTTCAGAAACCATTGCGTGGAGAGCAGGGGTTCGATCACGCTCTTGCAGCGCTGGCACGTCCCCACGCTGAGCGGATAGTCTTCGATTTTTTCGAGCAGCCCTTGCTCACGCAGGTCCTGCACCACAGCCTCGCGCGCCTCGTAGCGATCGAGTCCCTGGTAGGCTTGCCCGGCGTCGGCGGTCATGCGCGCGTGCTCATCAATCACCACTATGCGCGGCAGGTTGTGCCGCTGAGAAATGGCGTAGTCATTGGGATCGTGTGCGGGCGTCACCTTCACCGCGCCCGTGCCGAACTTCGGGTCCACAAACTCATCGGCGACAACCGGAATATATCGCCCCAGCAAAGGCAAAGCGATTTTGCGGCCCCGTGCGGACTGGTAACGCTGGTCGGTGGGATTCACGGCCACCGCCGTGTCACCCAACATCGTTTCCGGCCGGGTGGTGGCCACGGTCAAGTGGCCCTGGCCATCCTCAAAAGGATAGCGGATGTACCACAGGTGGCTGGGACGGTCTTCGTGCACGACCTCCAAATCCGACACTGCCGTGCCGCAGCGCGGGCACCAGTTGACGATGTACTGCCCGCGATAGATCAAACCTTCCTCGTAAAGCCGGATGAAAACTTCCTGCACGGAGCGCGTGTACGCCGGATCCATCGTGAAGCGGTCGCGCGTCCAATCCACCGAGGCGCCCAGGCGCTCCATCTGCCGGCGGATGGTCCCGCCATTTTCTTCTTTCCACTTCCAGCAATGCTCTAGAAATTTCTCCCGACCCATTTCGGTGCGGAGGCGCTGCCCCTCGCGCTGCCAGGCGCTCTTCGCCTGCGCCCCCTCCAAGTCGGGCAGCGCCTCGCGCCCCAGTTCGCGCTCCACGATCATTTGCGTGGCGATAGCAGCGTGATCCGTGCCCGGCAGCCAGAGCACGTTTTCGCCGCGCATGCGATGCCAGCGCATCAGGATGTCGATTTCCGTGTGCTCCAACATGTGTCCCATGTGGAGCGACCCCGTGATATTCGGCGGAGGAATCACCAGGCAGAAATGCGGGCGGGCGCTTTCATCCGCGGGCCGATAAAGGTTTTGCCCAACCCAAAAACGGGCCCAGCGGGGTTCGATATCTTCCGGCGAATAAACTTTAGGGATCTCGGTTTCCAAAGGGACCTTCTCCTGAATAAGTCCGGCAAGAGATTGAAATCAAATTAATATACCGGCTGCGTGGGGGTGAGTCAAACCTCCGCGGGCCCCCCCCGGCTTTCCCGCCGCTCCGAAGCTCGATTCCGCATTAAAGTCCGGTTTGCGCCTTGCCGATTCAAAAAGGGGGATCTGTGCGTGCTATCGCCAGGAGTTGCCCTG
>Ga0315282_10012950_pt1 | contig 12663 bp, 11 predicted proteins | sample YL17G07_20_MG_FD_203693 | JGI IMG/M metagenome (GOLD analysis project Ga0315282, IMG submission 203693) | Sediment microbial communities from Yellowstone Lake, YNP, Wyoming, USA - YL17G07_20 | ecosystem: Environmental > Aquatic > Freshwater > Lake > Sediment | place: USA: Wyoming | collected... | reverse complement strand
GCCTTCCTCAAAGACGTCGAGCTCGAAGACGGCATTATCGAATGTGATGTTGCTATGAAAGGCGGAGTCCGCTCCTATCCCGGCATTCTTTTCAGAGTTCAATCTCCGGAGGAATATGAACGAGTTTACCTCCGACCTCACCGCTCCCCTCTTTATGATGACGCCGTCCAGTATGTCGCCGCTTTCCACGGCGTCGACAGTTGGCAATTTTATAACGGACCCGGGTCTACTTCCAGGGCCGTGATTCCGACGGATCGCTGGGTTCATGTCAAGATCGAGGTGCTTGGGACGCAAGCCCGCGTTTTTTTGGAAAATGCGCCGCAGCCTGTTCTGGTGATCGGAGACCTCAAACGCGGAAAGAGCCGCGGCGGTCTTGGCCTGACGACGACGGCCGACGGAACGGCGTTCTTTTCTAATTTCTCTTTCCGGCAGGACAGCTCCATGCCGTTTCCCCCGGCATCGAAGGTCCATGTGCCGCCCGGCTGCGTCCTGGATTGGGAGATTTCCCAACCTTTCAAAAAACGCCTTCTCGATCTCGACCGTTATCCGGACTTGAAGGCGCTGGGTATGTCCCAATGGATGAAAGTCGCCGCCCAGCCCAACGGTGTCTTGGATATTTCCCGAACATACAGAAGGCTGGGGATCGAGCCCGACGGGATCCTGGCCCGGACCGCCATCCGCGCAGACCAAGAGGGTCCGAAGAAATTCTGGTTCGGCTACAGCGATGAAGTCAGCATCTTCCTCAACGGCCGGCTCGTTTTCTATGGAAACAGCGCCTACCGCTACCGCGACACGTCTTTCCTGGGGATCGTCGGACTCTACGATGCCGTCAGCCTACCTCTAAAGAAAGGCGATAACGAGCTTCTCTTTATCATCGGAGAAGCGAGCAGCGGCTGGGGGCTCATTCTTCAGGACGCGACGGCTGTCCACAAGGCGCCCGGTATCGAAGAACTCTGGACGACCAGGAGAGATTTTCTCGTTCCCGAGTCCGCCGCCTATGACCCGGAGACGGACGCGTTCTATGTCTCCAACTACGACGCCTACAATCCGAGTCAGGGCGCCGGTCGCCAGCACATATCGAAGCTGACGTCTGACGGGAAGGTCGCGGCGCTTCAATGGGTTTCAGGCCTCAATAATCCGACGGGCTTAGCCGTCCGGAACCGGCGACTCTACGCGGTCGAGCGGACCGGATTTGCCGAAATCGACATCTCTTCGGCCAAGATCGTCAACCGTATCGCCCTGCCGGGAGCCGGGTTTCCCAATGATATCGCCGTTTCCGACAACGGAGACATCTTCATCTCCGATTCCAGAAAAAATAGTATCTACAAAGTATCCGGCGGTCGAGCCGAAGAATGGCTGAACAGCCCGTCCATCCAAGCTCCTAACGGAGTCCACGTCCTCAAGGGGAAGCTCATTGTCGGAACGAATGGCGACGGCTGCCTTAAGGCCGTGGACCTGGCCACGAAGGCCGTCTCGGTCATTGCTAACCTCGGATTAGGCACAATCGACGGCCTTGAGGCGGACCGGGAGGGCAATCTCCTCGTGTCCCACAACGAAGGTCGTCTCTTTCGCGTATCGCCCGACGGACGGGTGGCGACCATCCTCGACACCACCGCGCTCCGGATGAATATCGCCGATTTCACCTACGCCCCGGGCAGGAACATGGTGGTTTTCCCAACATTCACCGACAGCCGCGTCGCGGCCTTCAGACTGGGACAATAAAACTGTTTGCAGATTTTGCCTTCTTTTTTTTCAATCGGATCGACGGACCCGCGAGCCTGACTCTCCAGAATCAGGCTCCCAGGCCCCATTCCTTAAGACATCTCAAAAAGGCAAGCCCGCCGCGCGTCCTCTGGAATCTTCCGCAGATCCGGAGGTCGGTGATCCCGTCACCGAGGTCCGCCGTCCGGCAAGGAGCAGACCGCCCACGGCGTTCTCGCCACTCAATACTTTCTCATCACCCCGATCACCCGCCCCAAGTCGCGAATGTTGCCCCCGACCTTTATCGGCGCGCAGGCCGGATTCTCAGGCATGAGGAACGTCTCTGCCGGCCGAAAAAAAAGATTGATAAAATATTTACTATAAGTAAACTATTTGTACGTATAGTACGTATTATATATTAGAGGTTCAATTTATTGACATTTGGTAATTATGTCTTTGAATCGGAGGCCGTCATGAAACGACAGAATAATCGGATGATCTCAGGGTGGGAACCTATCGCCGCTATCTGGGCAATCATGAGTCTGACTCTCGTCGCCTTTTCGCCGGCTATATCGTCCGATCGGGCCCAAACGACGGCCACGGCCGATGTCCAAACGATCCTCAAGAGAATCGACGACCTCTACCGCAGCCGGTCGAGCACCACCGAGATCACGATGACCATCATCACGCCGAACTGGCAGCGGACGCTTGTCCTCCGGGGCTGGACCCGCGGACAGGACCGGATGTTCATCCGGATCCTCTTCCCCCTCAAAGAGCAGGGCGTGGGGACGCTGAAGATCGGCAACGAGATGTGGAACTACTTCCCCAAGACCGACAAAGTGATGAAGCTTCCCCCGTCGATGATGATGAGCTCCTGGATGGGCTCGGACTTCACCAACGACGACCTGGTTAAGGAATACAAGCTGGCCGACGACTTCACGTCCCGCCTCATCAGGCCCGAGAAGGTTGAGCCCGGCGTCATCTACATCGAATCCCGGCCAAAGGAAGGACTGCCGATCATCTGGGATAAGACCATCGCCGCCATCCGCGAATCCGACCTCATCCCGCTCTGGCAGGAATTCTTCGACGAGCGCGGGACGCTGGTTCGCTCCCTCCACTTCGGCGATGTCAAGAAGTTCGGGGCACGGAGCGTGCCTTCGGTTATGGAAATGATCCCCCGGACCAAGGAGGGGTACAAGACCGTCATCCGCTACGACAAGCTCGAGTTCGATGTTCCTTTGAGCGACGAGATTTTTTCGCTCCGCAATCTCCAATCCCAAAAATAGGCGGCCGCAGGAGAAACGCCCATGAGCAAAATGGCTCTTCGCAACATCTTCCGGCAAAAGCGCCGTTCCCTATTGACCTCTCTGACCATGTTCGGCGGCTTCGTCCTGGTCATGATCGCGGTCGGGCTCACCGACGGCAGCTTCAACGGCATGATCGATATGTTCACCCGCAACAGCATGGGGCACATCCAGGTCCACGCCCAGGGCTATCTCGACAAGCCCTCTCTCCACAAGATCATCCCGGACTATCTCAAGGTCGGCGAGACGATCGATGGAACGGAAGGTGTGGAAGCCTGGGCGCCGCGCGTCTTCTCGGCTGGCCTGGCCTCGGTCGGAGAAAAGACCGCGGCCGCCGTCCTCACCGGGATCGACCCGAACCTCGAGAACAAGGCCGTCAACTTCAATAAAAAGATCTATGAAGGCCGGCCGCTCGCCGCCGGCCCCGCTAAGGAAACCGCCATCGGCCGCGGCCTGGCCAAGACGCTCAAGGCCAAGCTGGGCGAGGAGCTCGTCTTCGTCACCCAGGGAGCCGACGGCTCGCTGGCCAACGAGAAATATCGCATCGTCGGCCTGGTCGACAGCGGCAATGAGGTCACCGACCGGACTTCGCTCTTCCTCCACATCGCCGACGCCCAGGAGCTTCTCGTCCTGAACGGCCAGGCCCACGAGATCGCCATCGTCGCGCCGAAGCTCAACAAGGTGGCCAAGGTCGAGCGGGCCGTCGAAAGCGCCCTGGCCGACCCGCGCCTATCGGTCGAGCCCTGGCAGGAATTCGCCCGCGGCTTCTATAAGGCCATGCAAGCCGAGAATAAAGAGCACCAGGTCTCGCTCATCATCTTCTTCATCATCGTCGCCGTCGGCGTCTTGAACACGACGCTGATGTCGGTCCTGGAGCGGCGGCGGGAACACGGCTTGCTCAAGGCCCTGGGCACGCGGCCGGGCCGGCTCTTCCGGATGATCCTGAACGAAGTGCTCCTCATGGCCCTGGGCAGCATCGCCGTCGGCAGCGTCGTCGGGACGGCCGCCAATCTCTACCTATCCCGGCACGGGTTCAAATTTTCCCAGGGCTTCACCTTTGGCGGAATGGTTTACGACACTCTCAGGGTCGAGATCTCGGCACGATGCTACATCATTCCGTCCCTGCTCGTCCTCGTCGCTGCCCTCGTCGTCTCCGTCTATCCGGCCCTCAAGGCCGCCAGGACCGATGCGGCCCGATCCATCCGCTTCACATGAGGAAACGAGGAGACGCCCCATGAACATCCATCTTAAAGCCGCCTGGCGCAACCTTTTTCGGAACAAACGGCGAACCTTCATCACCGGCACAGCCATCGCCCTCGGGCTGGCCGCGCTGATCTTCACCGACGCCCTGGTCAAGGGCACGACCGACAGCTTGATCAACACCGCAACCGGTTCTTTCAGCGGCGAAGGCCAGATCAACAGCGCTGGATTCCGAGAGACGCAAGAAACCGGCCGGGTGATCGCCGGCGCGGACAACGTCCTCGCCCGGCTGGCCCATGATTCCCGGGTGAAAGCCTTCGCCCCGAGGACGTTGAATTTCGCCATGGCCAGCTCGGCCAGCGAAGTCAGTCCGGTCTTGATGGTTGGAATCGCGCCGGACTCTGAACGAAAGTTCTCCAAGATTGCCGAAGCCATCGTCGAAGGCCGCTTCTTCGAGAACATCGCGGCCGCCGGAAAGCGCGGAGGAAGCTCCCAGGACATCGTCCTCGGAGTGAAGCTAGCCGAAACGCTCCAGGCCAGGCTGGGCGACCGGCTCGTCCTGACCGCAGCCCAGGCCGGATCGGATAACCTGGCCCAGGAGATGTTCCGCATCTCCGGGATCTACCGCTTCGCCATCGACGAAATGGATAAAGGGATAGTCTTCGTCCGGCTGTCCAAAGCTCAGGACATGCTCGACCTGAAAAAGGGCGTCCACCAGATCGCCCTCACCCTCAAAGATCCCAAAATGGCCTCGAACGAGACCGACCCTCTCTGGAAGGATTACTCCAACGACGGCAATGAAGCCGTCGGCTGGCCCGTTCTTTTCCCCCAGCTCAAGGCGGTCTCGGCCCTGGCCGGATTCGCCACGGCCATCATCGGGGTCCTGCTGTTCGGCATTATCGCCCTGGGGATCATCAACACCCTGTTCATGTCCGTTTACGAGCGGATGTTCGAGTTCGGCGTGCTAAGGGCCGTCGGCACTCGGCCGGGCGGCATCCGCAAGCTGGTGGTCTATGAAGCGGGGGCGTTGGGCCTGCTCAGCAGCGTATTGGGGATCATCCTCGGATTCGTCGTGACATTCATCATCTGCAAAACCGGGCTCGACTATCGGGGTATAGAATACATGGGCGTCTCTTTCAAGGACCTCCTCTACCCGGTCATGACCGTCGAGCAGTTCATCGTCTACCCGATCATCGTTTTTCTTTTCACCATGCTTGTCGGCCTCTATCCGGCCGGCTACGCTTCGAAAATGAGCATCACCAAGGCCATGCGAAGGACTTTGTGAAGGAGTGAAGCTATGGAAAACGCGAACGTGAAATTGATCGTCACCGAGAACCTCCGGAAGACCTACACCGACAACGGGGTGTCCGTGGAGGCCTTGCGCGGCATCGACCTGACCATCCACGGCGGGGAATTCACGGCCATCGTCGGGCCGTCGGGTTCGGGGAAGACAACCCTCCTCAACCTGATCTCGGGCCTCGACCGGCCGACCGAAGGAAAGGTCTGGCTCAAGGACAAGCTCCTATCGGAAATGAGCGGCCGGGAGTTGTCCGACTTCCGGCGCGACCACATCGGCTTCATCTTCCAGGCCTACAACCTCGTCCCGGTCCTGACCGTCGTCGAAAACGTCGAATACATCATGGTCCTGCAGAAGCTCGTCCGCGAGGAGCGGCGGCAGCGGGTGACCGACATCCTGGAACAACTGGGCATGGCGGGCTACGGCGACCGGTTCCCGACCCGGCTTTCGGGAGGCCAGCAGCAGCGGGTGGCCATCGCCCGGGCTATGGTCTCCCAGCCCCTCATGATCCTGGCCGACGAACCGACCGCCAACCTCGACTCCAAGACCGGCGCAGACCTCTTGACCATGATGAAGCAGCTCAATGACCGGACGGGCATGACCTTTATCTTTAGCACCCATGATCCGATGATCACGGAACGAGCGCGGCGAGTCATCGTCATCAAGGACGGCATCATCCACAGCGACGAGGACAGGGAAAGCGGGAGAATTTTTCATGCGACATCGGCCTGAGCGGGGCGGGCCGCATAAGCTGAAGAGGCGGCCGAAGGCGATCACTGCGGTCTTAGCCGCATTGTTCGCCGTAGCGCTCGCCCTACCGCCCGTCGCGTCCGGCCAGGACCAGGCTCAAGCGCAAGATGAAACCAATATAGAATCGCCCTTCCGCGTCCGCGGATACGTCAAGAGCTTCTCCGTCGCCTTCCAGCCCGCCCGCACGGACGGAGCGCCCGCGCCGGCCCTTATGGGAGCGGTGAACAACCGCCTCCGCCTGAAGCTCGATTGGACACCGGCAAAAAATATCTCCATCCAGGCAGCCTATGACGTTTCACCGCGCATCCAGGACCCGGCCCTTTTCGCCGGCTCGGCCTTCGGCTTCCAGCTCGATGCGACCGCCTACCGCCTGGTCGACCTTCGCGACCGGATTCTCCCCCGGCCCGGCGCGCCGATCAGAAGCTTCGGCGTCTATCAAAACCTCGACCGGCTCTTCCTGACCCTGAAAACAAAGGTCGGCGACATTTCTATCGGCCGCCAGCCGGTCGCCTGGGGAAGCGCCCGCGTCGTCAATCCGACCGACGTCATCGCGCCGTTCTCCTTCAACGAGCTCGACAAGGAGGAGCGCTACGGCGTCGACGCTGTCCGCTGGCGCGTGCCGCTCGGGACCATGAGCGAGATCGACGCCGGCTATGTCTTCGGCCGCGATTTCGCCTTCGATAAGAGCGCGCTCTATCTCAAGGCGCGGGCCCCGATCCTGGGGATGGACGTGACCGCCCTCGGCCTTGTCTTTCAGGAGAACGCCCTTTTCGGACTGGACATTGCCGGTTCGATCGGCCCGGCCGGCGCCTGGATTGAAGCGGCCGCCGTCATCCCGGACGCCGTGGCCGCGTCCGATCCCGCGCGGCCCGAAGAAAAGGCCTATTATCGCCTGTCGGCCGGGATCGACGGCAGCCCGAGCAACCGCCTCTACGGCTTTCTCGAGTATCATTACAATTCGGCGGGAGCGGGCAAGCCAGAATCCTATTTGGAGCGTTTCTCGACCGTCGCCTATACGCGCGGCTCGGCATATTTAATGGGCCGCCATTACGCGGCCGTCGGCTTGAGCTATCAGCTCCATCCGCTCCTTCCGGTGACGGGGCTTGTCCTCTGGAACATCGGCGATGCCTCGGCGGCCTTTTTCCCACAGGCGGAGTACAACGTCGCCGAAAATATCTATCTGGCCGCTGGGGCCCTGCTGAGGCTCGGCCGTAGCCCCGCGATCGTCGCCTTTCCGGGCGAATTCGCCGCGACCACCCGGCTCAGGTCGGAGTTCGGCGCTTATCCGAACTTCGCCTTTTTCGCCTTCCGATATTATTTTTAGCATGGAGACGTCGAGGTAAAAGGAGGAGAGCAGATCAAAATGAAAGACACGAAAATTACCAAGGAAGACGTCATTCGGGATTTCATCCTCGGTAAAAGCGAGGAACTTTTCGTCCGGCACGGCTTCGAAAAGACGAGCATGGACATGATCGCCCGGGAGTGCGACCTGTCCAAGCCGACGCTCTACAACTACTTCCAGGGCAAGAACGACCTGTTCATGGACGTCCACGTCCGCCTCCACGAGCGGATCAACGACATCATCCTGGAGGTCCTGAAACAGGACAAGGATCGCCTCGCCGTCCTCAAAGAGATCGTGGACGCTACGGTCCGGCTGGTCGGCGAGCACCGCGAATTCCTCCGGGTCTTCAACCGCGAATATCACCATCTTACGCACGAGAACCTCTCCGAGCACATCGACTGGTCTATCACGAACCGGAAGACGATGTCCGGCGTCCTGACGCGATTCCTGGACAGGATCGTTCAAGCCGAGGTCAAGAAGCGTTTCGACATCGAAAGCGTCTCTTGCTTCATTTTGAGCGTGTTTGATGTGCTGTTCTTCGACCTGGCCGTGAACGAAAGCGACCAGGTCGCGATTTATAAAGAACTGCTTTTTTACATCCTCAAACGCAGCGTCCTGAAATAAGAGCCCGCCCTATCCGCTTAGGGTGAACCGATCATGAACCGGGGCACCCCCCGTTGTTCGGCAATCTCAGCCTTGACCATTTCATCTATAGCCGTTTCCGTGGATACTGCTGAGGGCCTTATCGCCCCGCAATTGGATATCAAGATTTGCGTTCTCGAAGACGCACGATGACTGCCGGCCCACTTTCTCTCCCCCTTAAGCTTGGAATCGTTAATCCCCATCCTGAAATGACGACATTCCAGGCCGGCGTGCCCGTCAGCCCGCCTTACGACTGGCGCCGCTCATGGCCCGGACGACCAGAAACCCGCCCAGGGCCAGGATCCCGGCCAGGGCGAGAAGATACGATGGCCGCTTGAAGATTTCGAACAGCCCGATCTCGAAGAAGGCCAGAGCGGCGAAGACGATCCCGATCAAGGCCTCGCCGGCAATCAGGCCGGAGGCCAGAAGCGTGCCGGTATTGGCGACGCGTTCCTTATCCTCGCCGACGATCTTCTTCTTCTCCAACCTGCGCTCGAGAATCGATTTGAAGATCCCTCCCAGGAAGATGGCAAACGAGGTGTCGATCGGCAGGTACATGCCGACCGCGATCAACATCGGGCTGCGGACCTGCATCAGTATAAAGGCCAACCCCATGAACACTCCGACCAGGATCAGGATCCATTCCGTCTTTCGCTCGAAAATGCCCTTGGCTACGACCGCCATCAGGCTGGCCTGGGGAGCAGCGATCTTCTCGCCGCCGAAGCCAGCGTTGGCCTTCAGGATCTCGTTCTGCTTTTCCGGGATCATAGCCTTGATATCGTTGAGCCTGTAGGTCCCGGCCGGGATCGCCGCGTGGCGCCCATCGTAGACCACCTCGGTGATCCCGGCGGCTTCCATCTCGGCCAGCTTCGTCCCGACGACCTGCTTGATGTTCCCCAGGTGGAGGATGGACAGGACGAAGAACATGACCAGGGCGGCGGAGACGATCCCGAACACGTCGCCGACCTGCATGCGCCGAGGCGTACCGCCCAAGATGTGGCCGGCTTTGAGGTCCTGCATCATCTCCCCGGCCACCGAGACTGAAACGCAGGTGAAGGCGGCCACGATGAGCACGGCCGAGATTCCGGTCCCGCCCTGCAGGCCCATCAGGACCATGATGAAGGCGACGATGATCAGCACCGACACCGTCAGGCCGCTCGTCGGATTGCTGCTGACGCCGATGATCCCGACAAGATAGCCGGAGACCGCGGCGAAGACAAAACCCAAGAAGATCATCAGCAGGACAGCGACAAGGGAGGCGGGAAGGCTGCCGGCGTAGCGGTTGAAGATGAAGAAGACGAGGACGGCGACAGAGAGGGCCGTGGCCAAGGCCCATTTTATGTCGAGGTCGCGGTCGGTCCGAGGCAGGGCTTCGGCCGGACCGGTCTTGCCACGTCCGAAGGTGGACAGGGATCGGGCGATGCCCTGTATCAAGTTCTTCCTCATCTTGAACAGAGTGGAGAAGGCTCCGACAAGCATGCCGCCGATAGCGATATAGCGGACGTAATCCTTCCAGACCCGGCTGATCTCGGCCGCCCAGTCGGACACTCCGGCCAGGTCGTTGTAGTTCAGGAAAAATGTCAGGGCCGGCGCTAACAAGCCCCAGGCGATCACGCCGCCGCTGAAATTGATGGCGGCCAGCTTGGGGCCGATGATGTAGCCGACGCCGAGGAAGGCCGGGCTCATCTCCGGCCCGCGCAGGAGGAGGGATCCCTTTCCGGCTGAGACGACCTTCTGCCATTTAAGGGCCACGATTTTGAATTCGGTCAGAGCGGTGAAGACGGCCCCGAGGCCCATCCCGAACAGGAGATGGCCGGTGCCGCGGGCGCTTCCCTGTCCGGCCTTGTGGATCTCGGCGGCAGCGATGGACTCAGGAAAGGGAAGGTCCTTGTCGGCGATGAGGACGCGCCGGGTGATGGTGACGAACATGATGCCCAGGATGCCGCCCGCGGCCAGGATGGCCGTCGCCACCAGATAATGGCTGAATTCGTAGAAAGGCAACCAGATGCCGGCGATGAAGAAGGCCGGCAGAGTGAAGATCGCTCCCGAGGCGACATTGCCGCCGATCGAGCCAACGGTCCGCGCCAGGTTCTCCTCGAGGATCGTCCCGCCGAAGGCCTTGATCACGGCCATCCCGACGACGGCGGTGGTGTAGGTAGCGGCGATCGTCATCCCCGCCTTGAGGCCCAGGTAGGCGTTGGCAGCGCCCATGAAGGCGGCCATGATCACCCCGAGCAGGATCGCCCGAAGCGTGAATTCCTTGATCCGGCTTTCGGGGGGAACAAGCGGCAGGGATTTCTTTTCGTCCATTCCGATCCTCCTTGTTCGATTTGCGGCCGCCAGTTTGGTCTTAGCCCGCACTCGGCTATGAACCGAAAAACCTTTGACCCGCGCTACTTCTTCGCTCTTTGCCCTTTTATGGTCTGGTGCTGGTGAGCGCCCTTCAAGGTGTGCACCAGAAACCCGTCTTCCCCGGGCAGCCACACTTCTGCCAATAAGTAGTCCGTAACGTATTCCGTATACGACGGCTCAAAGTTCCCAACCACGTCGAAGACAAGCTGGGGCTCCTCGATGGCCGGCTTCAGCTGCTCCAACCTTTGTTTGAAGGGTATCAAGACTTCCTCGCCGTTCGGTTCTATCCGGAGAGAGATCTGATCCTCTCCCTTCTGGCTGACTCGGTATTCGCCCGCCGCGAACTTCTTGCCAGCTCCTTCGAACTTAAACGGGACCTTAAAAGTGCCCTGGGCATAGGCCCCGATGCTGCCCTCCATGAGGCAAAAGGCAAGTGCTACAATAGCCAAAACGACCCGACGCTTCATCGGCATTTTCCTTATTACCAGATACTCGCCCATTGTACGCCCTCCACCGGGCCCTCGCTGGCCGCGGTCTTGCCGCTCGGAACGCTACCCTTAAGCGCATCTTCCATGCCCATCACAAATGTATCGATCTCTTCGAGCGTCGTGTAGACGTTCGGCGACACCCGGAGGGCCTGATAATCGAAGACCTGGTTGGGCGGGGCTCCGCCGACGAGCGGAACTACGATAATTCGGTATTTGTCCATCAGAAACTTGGCCAGCGCCCTGACGTCGATTCCCTCGATATTAACCGCTGCTACCCCCCATGTCTCGGGCGGCTCCCCCAGGTTAGACAATATTTTGACGCGCGGATGGCTCTTGAGCGCGTTGGCCCAGCGCAGCGTTAGGTAGCGCAGCCGCGCCGCCTTGCGCTCGGCCCCGATGGCCTGATGGAAGGCCAGCGCTTCGCCGAGCGCGGCCCGAATGGCCCACGGGTGCGTGCCGATCGCCTCAAATTTACGAATATCGTTGTCCTGCTGTTCAGGCGCCGCCTGGAGCGGCCAGAATTTCGGGATCATCTCCCGGCGCACGTACAAGCAGCCGTTGCCGATCGGCGCCAGCAGCCACTTGTGGAGGCTGACGCCGTACGCGTCGCACTCGAGGTCCCGCAGCTTGAACGGGAAATGCCCCAGGGCATGCGCACCGTCAACGATCGTGACGATCCCCTTCGAGCGGGCCAGGCGGGAAATCCGCTGGACCGGGAACAGCTGGGCCGTAAGGTTCGTGATGTGACAGAAATGGAAGATTTTCGTCCGCGGCGTGATGGCTTTCTCGAACCGCCCATAGAGATCATCCTGTGTCGCCGGCACCGGGAACTGGAGGCGTGTCACCTTGATTCCCTCGCGCCGCATGCGCTGGTCCCACGTCGTCAGCATGCGGGGGTAGTCCTGCTCGGTCGTGATCACCTCGTCGCCGGCCTTGAGGTCGATCCCGTTTTGGGCGATCTGCAGAGACTCGCTGGCGCCGCGGGTCAGGGCCATCTCTTCGGAGTCGCAGCCGAACTCCGCCGCCATCCGGAGGCGAACCGTCTCCACGTTCCTGGCGATCATGCCCTGGTAATGGACGGGCAACATGTTGATCATGTCCATGTAGCGCCAGACTGATTCGAGCGCCACCCGGGGAGTTGGGCAGGTAAATCCGTTATTGAGGTTGATAAGCGTGCGGTCGAGCTTGAAGGCTAATTGGATTTCCCTCCAATAAAACTCGTCTTTCGCAACTTCCCCGGGCGGTCGGTCCGCAACCGACTGCGAAGCGGCCTCAATGCCCTCGAGGCCGCTAGCCTTGGCCGCATATGCGGCCGTCCCAAGGGCACCGCACAAACGCAGAAACGCTCGTCGATTCAACATTTCAGACCTCCTCGAAAAAAATTTATAGGAATTTATTTTCGGCTCCGCCGGCCGAGCGATCATCCTTATCCCCGCTCTCCCATCTCAAAGAAACTCCTTATCCGCTGCCATGGCTGAGAGATCATTCGTGCCCAGGAATTGCGTAGAATATTCCTCCTCCGAGCGTCATGGATAATAAGACGTGACGTCGAGGGAAGTCAAGTCAAGCTGAAAATTGCCTGAGGAC
>Ga0315282_10012949_pt1 | contig 12664 bp, 10 predicted proteins | sample YL17G07_20_MG_FD_203693 | JGI IMG/M metagenome (GOLD analysis project Ga0315282, IMG submission 203693) | Sediment microbial communities from Yellowstone Lake, YNP, Wyoming, USA - YL17G07_20 | ecosystem: Environmental > Aquatic > Freshwater > Lake > Sediment | place: USA: Wyoming | collected... | reverse complement strand
GCCTCGCGCCGATGCCTTCACCCATCCGGTGTGGCTGTTGCCTCCGCCGTGATTCGCGCCCCGGCCAGCCGGGGCGCGGGAAAGCGGCAGCAAGCTGCCGCACTCCAAAAAATTAGCCGGAGATTTAAGAGGAGCCGGATTCCCCCGAACCTCGGGTTGTGCTACCATGACCCAAAATCTGGGCGCTGGGCCCCGAACAATGATGGACTCCATTCCGAAAAAGCTGAACCTCGGGTGCGGCGAGTTCAAGAAGGCGGGTTACCTGAACCTGGACTCGAACCCGGCCTGCCGGCCCGACCAGGTGCATGACCTGAATCAGTGCCCTTATCCATTTGCGAATAACCAGTTCGAGCTGATCGAGGCCGATCACGCGCTCGAGCACCTGGAAAACCCCTTCGCGGTCATGAAAGAACTGCATCGAATCCTGGCTCCGGCCGGCCGGCTCGTTCTCCGGGTGCCCCATTTCAGCCGGGGCTTTACCCATGCCGACCACCGCCGCGGCTTCGACGTCTCCTTCCCTTACTATTTCCAACCCTCCTTCAAGGGCGGCTACTCGGGCATCGCCTTCGAGCTTTTGCGCTGCCGCCTGGCGTGGTTTGCCCAGCCCTACCTGAAAAAGTCGGTCCTGCCCCGGCCCGCTTACTTCATCGGCTTGGCGGTGGGGGAGGCGCTGGATTTCCTGGCCAATCTGTCCCCCGGGCTCTGCTCGAGGTTATGGTGCTTCTGGGTCGGCGGGTTTGAGGAAATCGAATTCCAGTTCATCTGTCGCAAGTGAGGCGCAACGGTGGGGGCGGGTTTCAAACCCGCGGGGTAGGGGCGGGTTTCAAACCCGCCCCTACCAGCCGTCATGTTGGAGATGACCGAGCGCTCATTCCGGGCTTGACGAATCCAAGGTTCTAGGCTAGTTTGAATTCGTGCTCGACGCGGAACTACCCATTCAATCCACGAAGTCCATGCCGCGCGTTTCTTTTGCGCTGATGCTCGGCTGGCTGAGTTTGCTTGTCTTCGGCCTGGCCCTGCCCTGGCTGGAATTATTCAGGGGCGGCTTGGGACCGGCTTCAGCCTTTGCCTATCTGGCCGGCCGGCCTTTTTGCCACCAGCTCCCGGCGCGGAGCTTCACCCTGGCCGGGGTTCCGCTCGCGCTGTGCGCCCGCTGCACCGGCCTGGTCCTGGGCTTGTGGCTGGGCTGGCTGGGGGCCGGGATTTCCAAGGGAACTTCCACCCTGCAGGCGTCGAGCCGTTTCACCCTGGTCGCGGCTCTTCTGCCCCTGGCCATGGACGGCATGTTGAACTATTTGGGGCTGGTCCATTCGCCCAACTGGCTCCGGGGCGCGACCGGCCTTTTGGCCGGCGGGGCTTTAGGCTCGGGATTGCTTCCGGCCTTAAACCAGATGCTTCTGCTGCTGCGCTCAGGCCGGTTCGCGGGGAACCCCCGTGCCGAATAGGGAACACTACGCCAAGTGCTTCCTGATCGGAGGCCTCTCCATCGGCATCCTGAGCGGCCTGCCGGGCGTGCAATTCGGCAACTGCTGCTGCTGCATGTGGGTGATCTTGGGAGGGTTCCTCGCCGGCTACCTGCTTTGCCGCTGGGCTGCCTACCCGGTCTCCGAAGGCGAAGGCGCTCTGGTCGGGTTGCTCAGCGGGGCGATTGGGGCCGTGGTCTGCGATCTCTTGTTCGCCTTGGACTGGGCGGTGAGGGGAACCGCTCGGTTCCAGGAGGCCATGGAAGAAATCCGGCGTCGCCAAGACTTTCCGCTGCCGCCGGGCAGCGAGCAGGTCATCGAAAAAGTCAAGGAACTCGTCACCAATCCAGTAGTTCTGGGCACTTTGATCCTGATCCTTTTACTGATGACTTTTTGCACCCTGGCTCCGGCCGGGGGCTTTTTGGCGGTAACGATCTGGGGCCGGCGGCCGCGGCCGCTCTCGCCCGGGCTGGGACCGATGGTTAATATTGCGCCGCCGATGGCGCCCCCGTCCGGGCCTGGCGGTCCGCCGATTCAGCCTCCGCCGGCCCCGGGCCATGACGACCAAGGCTTTTTCTTTCCGCGGTGATTTGAAAAGTTAGTGTAACCTGATTCAATCTGGCGTCGCCGGATTCAATCCGATGACACCAAGAGAAAAGGAGAAGAAGATGGCGGGCAAAGGATACATGGGCATGGTGATGTGGGTGGACCTGACCCGGGGCGCGATCACGCGGGAGGCGGTGCCGGACGAAGTTTACCGGAAGTTCCTCTCCGGCTACGGGCTGGGCGCCAAGCTCCTGTTCGATCGCATCCACCCGGGCATAGATCCGCTCGGGCCGGAAAACATCCTCGGCTTCTGCTCGGGGCTGCTTACCGGGGTCGGCTCCGTGTTCACCGGGAGGTTCGAGGTGGTGGCCAAGTCGCCGCTGACCGGCGGCTGGGGCGACGCCAACTGCGGGGGCGATTTGTCCCCGGCGATCAAGAAGGCCGGGGTGGACGCCATTTTTTTTACCGGCATTTCGCCCAAGCCGGTTTATCTGATGGTGGACGGCGAGAAAGCCGAACTCAAGGACGCCGCGAAGGTCTGGGGCAAAGATGCGGTCGAGACCGAGGACGCGATCCGGAAAGAGCTGGGCGATGACAAAGCCAGGTTCAAGCTGGCCACCATCGGCCCGGCCGGCGAGAAGCTGGTGCGCTTCGCCGGGATCAGCAACGACCGGGGCCGCTACGCCGCGCGGAGCGGCCTGGGCGCGGTGATGGGCTCGAAGAAGCTGAAAGCGCTCGCCATCCGGGGCGAAGCCAAACTCGAGGGCGCGAACCCGGAGGCGATCAAGGCGCTGACCAAGGAATTCCAGCAAAGCCTGAAGAAAGCCGATTTCCTGCAAAAGGTGCTCAGTTCGCGGATCGTCAAGATCGCGGGGATCATGACCCGGATCTCGCCCATGGCCACGGCCCAGCCCGGCGACCTCTGGTGCCAAATCCTGAAAAAGTACGGCACCCTCGGCATCACCGCCATGTCGGCCGAGTCCGGCGATAGCCCGGTCAAGAACTGGGGCGGGTCCGGCCACCATGACTTTCCGCTCTCCCGCTCTTCCAAGATCGGCGATGACGCGGCCATCAAGCACCAGGTCAAGAAATACGGCTGCTACTCCTGCCCGATCAGTTGCGGCGGAATCTGCGAGGTCAAGGAAGGGCCTTACCCGCTCCGCGAAACCCATAAGCCCGAATACGAGACCCTCTCCGCTTTCGGCACGATGTGCCTGGTGGACGACCTTTATGCACTTTACAAACTGAATGACCTCTGCAACCGCGGCGGGGTGGACACCATCTCCGCCGGCGGGGTCACGGCGTTTGCCATCGAGTGCGCGGAAAACGGGATCCTGACCAAGCAGGAGCTCTCCGGCCTGGACCTGGGCTGGGGCAAAGCCGAGCCCATGCTCAAGCTGCTGGAGATGATCATCCATCGCCAGGGCATCGGCGACGTGCTGGCCGAGGGCGTGAAGCGGGCCGCGGCCAAAATCGGAAAGGGCGCGGAGAAGTTCGCCATCCACGCCGGCGGCCAGGAATTGCCCCAGCACGATCCCAAGCTCGATCCGGGTTACGGCCTGGCCTATGAGGTCGAGCCTACGCCGGGCCGGCATACCATCGCCTCCGGCACCTGGCAGGAGCTGATGCTGGTCCACCGCTACAGCAAGGACGCGGACAAGGTGAAGCAGATGAAAAGCCACAAGGAGCGCCTGAGCCCGCACGGCAAAGCCAAGAACCAGGCGGTCAACAGCAAGGTGCTCCAGTTGGCGAACGGCTCCGGGGTGTGCCTGTTCGGGCTGGGGTGCGGACCCAAGTTCCCGCTCTACGAATACCTGAACGCGGCCACCGGCTGGAAGCTGACCGAGGAAGATTACCTGCTGATCGGCGAGCGGATCGAGACCATCCGCCACGCCTTCAACGTGCGCGAGGGCATCACCCACAAGGAAACCAAGATGGCCGGCCGCAGCCGGGGCATCCCGCCCCTCCCACGCGGCCCCCACAAGGGCGTCACCCTGGACATGGACACCATGGCCAAAGAATTTTATTCTCAGTTCGGCTGGGATTACGAGACCGGAAAGCCCAGCAAGGAACGGTTGGAGAAGCTGGGGCTGAATGAGGTGCTCAAGGAGTTTTACGGATGACGCTTGCATCGGGGCACCAAAGGTAGGGGCACGGCATGCCGTGCCCCTACCATGAATGAATAATCAGAAATGAAAGTCTCAGTCAAGCTGATGGTCTTGCTCGGCGCCAAGATGGTGAACGAGTCGTTTGAGGAAGAAGTCGCCGAAGGCACCAGCGTCGAGCAGTTGTTCCGGCAGGTGGACGGCTCCAGGCGGCTCCAGCGCAAGTATTTCCAGGAAGCCCTGTCGGCCGGCCGGCCGCCGGTGGTGTTGCTGAACGGCAGCCGGGTCGAGGTGCCGGAGGAGTTGGGCGAGCAGCTCAAGGACGGGGACGAGGTCTCGGTGGTGTCGCCGATAGCCGGAGGGTGAATTATTCTCATTTGGATACGATCGGCCCGGATCGGGGCACGTTTCAAACCCGCCCCGACGGCGGTTCGGACCATCCTCGGCGTCGCCGCGCTGGAAAATCCTGATCCAGCCAAGAAGGAATTTGCCATGAAGCACGAAGCAGGCCAATTGCAGGGAACCGGCGGACTCTCCATTTACTGGCAGGCGTGGCTGCCCGAGCCGGCCCACACCGTGCTCCTGATCGCGCACGGCCTGGGCGAGCACTCGGGCCGCTATGCTCACGTGGCCGGGCATTTCAGCGGCCTGGGCTACGCGGTGTTCGCCCTCGACCATCGCGGCCACGGCCAGTCGGCCGGCAAGCGCGGCCACGTGGACCGCTTCACCGATTACCTGGCCGACCTCGACATCCTCCGCCATCGCGCCGCGGACCGATGCCCCGGCAAAAAGATCTTCCTCCTCGGCCACAGCCTGGGCGGATTGATCGCGGCTCATTTCGCGCTCGCCCACCCGAACGAGCTTTCCGGCCTGATCACCTCCTCGGCCGCCTACAAGGTTGTGATCGTCGCCAACCCGGTCAAGCTCGCGCTCGGCCGCTTTTTCTCCAAGTATGTCCCCACCCTCACCATGGGCAACGAGCTGGACCCGAATGGCGTGAGCCGCGATCCCGCGGTGGTCAAAGCCTATCTCGAAGACCCCCTGGTCCACGACCGGGTCAGCGCGCGGTGGTTTACCGAGTTTGTGGCCGCGATTGAGCGGGTCCAGGCTCAAGCGCCGACCCTGAAGCTGCCGCTCCTGGTTATGCAGTCCGGCGACGACCGGCTGGTCGCGCCCGAGGGAGCGAAGGAATTTTATGACCGGGTCGGCTCCGCGGACAAGACCCTCAAGCTCTGGCCCGGTTTCTATCACGAGATGTTCAATGAACCGGAACAAGCCCAGGTTCTGAAATTCACCGCCGAGTGGTTGGATGGGCATCGTCAATAATTGTAGGGGCATGGCATGCCATGCCCCTACGTTTTTCATTTTGGCCGGGCTCGGGCTGATCCTGGCCTGCAGCCGCCACCCGGCCGAGTCTCCGGCCGCGCCGCCGGTCAAGCCCGCCTCGGAACCCCAAGTCATCATCGCCGCTCGCTCCGGCCCGGAGGTCGCCGTGCGCGTCGAGCTGGCCCGAACCCCGGCCCAGCGCGAGCAGGGCCTCATGTACCGCCGGGAGCTCGCTCCCGACGCGGGGATGCTCTTCATTTTCCCGGAAGAGGGCTTCCCCGTTTTCTGGATGAAGAACACCCTCATCCCCCTGGACCTGATCTTCATCAACGCCGCCTCGGAGGTGGCCGGGATCGTGGCGCGGGCCAGGCCCGAGAGCCTGGACCGCCTGGGCGTGGCTCGGCCCGCCAAGTACGTGCTGGAAGTGAACGCAGGTTTTTGTGATTTGTATCACATTACGGTCGGAGCCCGGGTGAAGTTGGCCGGCACCGGGGAATAGTTGATGAAAGAGACGGACCTGAACGGCGCCTGGGAGCTGAAGCCGGTCGAGCGCTTCGACGGCGAGTACGATCGGGCCGGGACCTGGCTCGCCCAGGAGCTGCCCGCCCACTGGCAGGAGCTGCCCGAGCTCGAGTCCTACACCGGCAAGGTGGTCTATCGCAAACGCTTCAAGTTCAAGCCCGAGTCGGACAAGCGCTTCTGGCTGAAGCTCCACGGCGTCTTCTACTGGCACACCGCCTACCTCAACGGCTGCCGGCTGGGCGCCAACGAGGGCTATTTCTTTCCCAGCGTGTACGAGATCACCGGGCTGCTCGAAAAAGAGAACGAGCTCCTGGTCGAGGCGGACTGCCCGGCCGAAGCAGACAAAGCCAACAAGCGCATGCTTACCGGCGTGTTCCACCACTGGGACTGCCTGGACCCTTTGGCCAACCCCGGCGGGATCTGGCTGGCGGTGGAAATCCATTCCACCCGCGGCACCCGCATCGTCGAGGCCCGCTTCGCCACGCAGTATTTCACCTCGGACTATGCACGACTGGAAGGAAAAGTGACCCTGGATGCGGATACGAGTCGGAAGCTCCGGGTCAGGATCAGCCTCACTCCCAGGAACTTCGACGGACCCGCCTTCGTGCACGAGCGCGAGGTCATGAAGCCCGAAGGTTCCACCACCTATGTGCTCAGCTTCGACGTCCGCCCGTTCGCGCTCTGGTGGACCTGGGACCGGGGGCCGCAAAACCTGTATCGGCTCCAGGTGGAAGTGATCGAAGCCGAGAGCGGCCGCAGCTCCGACGTGTTCGAGGAGGACTTCGGCATCCGCACCGTCGAGTTCCGCCAATACCTTTGCCATCTGAACGGCCGGCGCCTCTACCTGCGCGGCAACAACTATCCGCCCGGCGACGTCCGCCTGGCCCGGATGACGCGGGAGCGGATCGAGCGGGACCTGGACCTGGCCCGGGAGGCCCATCTCAATCTGCTGCGGGTGCACGCGCACGTGGATCATCCGGAACTGTATAAAGCGGCGGACGCGAAGGGCATCCTGCTCTGGCAGGACTTTCCCCTCCAGTGGTATTACCGGAAGGAAATCGAGCCCCAGGCGTTGCGCCAGGTGGAAAAGATGATCCAGCTCCTCGGCAACCACCCCAGCGTCGCCCTCTGGTGCATGCACAACGAGCCTATCCGCCAGTTCGACACCCATCAGCCGGTGCGCGCGCTCGCCGTGCTCCGCTGGCTCTATTCCATCCTGTTCTGCAACTGGGACCGCGACGTGCTCGACTTCAAGCTCGAGGCCCGGGCCCGCTTCCTCGACCCCTCCCGCTACGCGCACCGGTCCTCGGGCGAGCGCGGCCTCTTCGCCGACGACCCCGGCGACGGGCACTGGTATTTCGGCTGGTACTTCGGCCCGCTCCCCTGGCTCAACTACCTGGTCCGGAAAAAACCGCGCCGGCTCCAGTTCGTGACCGAGTTCGGCTCCCAGTCTTTCCCCAACTACCCGAACAGCCTCAAGTTCATGGACGACAACTTCCCGGCCCTGGATTACCGGCACCTGGAGGAACGCCATCACCTGCAGCCGGGCTTCCTGAAAACCTGGGTCAATCCAAAACTGTATAAGACGCTGGCCGAATACATCCAGGCCACCCAGGACTACCAGAGCGAGCTCAACCGCTACTACATTGACCGGCTGCGCTTCCTCAAGTACCGGCCCAACGGCGGCTGCGTGGCCTTCCTGCTGCTCGACAGCAACCCGGCCATCTCGTGGTCCCTGGCCGATTACTGGCGCGAGCCCAAATCATCCTATTCCGCTTTCCAGCAGGCCATGAGCCCGATCTACGCCTTCGCCCGGTTCGACCAGCCGCGCTACCGCCGGGGCAAAATCATCCGTCTGCCGATCTACCTGGTCAACGACACCGACCGGGAAGTGGCCGCGGCGCGCGTGGAAATCCAGGTGACGGACCCGGTCGGAAACTCGGCCCTGGCCGAGGCCGCGACCGTCTCCCTCCCGGCCGATTGCGAGGCGCGGGCGGTGATGAACCCCGAGCTGCTGCTGCAGTGGGAGGGCCGCTACCGCCTGGAAATCAAGCTGGTCGCCGGCGAACAAAAACTGGAAAACGTCTATCGCTTCCAGGTATCGTAGGGGCATGGCATGCCATGCCCCTACCGAAACCCAGCGTGAACCCGGCATTGTATGCAGAATTGATTTAAGGACGGGAGAACCCATGGCCGACCGCAGTATCGCCCGGAAATTCTTCGACCGCGTGGCCGAGCACCCGGACCGGCTCCTCTTCCAGAACAAGGAGTCCGGCGCCTGGCGGAAGTATAGCTGGGCGATGGCCGGCGAGATCATCCGCGAGATCGGCCAGGGCCTGCTCGCGCTGGGGGTGGAGCCCGGCGAGCGGGTCGCGATCCTGAGCGAGAACCGGCTGGAGTGGGTCTTCACCGACCTGGCCATCCTCGCCGCGGGCGGGGTTAGCGTGGGCATTTACCCGAGCGTGCTGGCCGCGGAGGTGGAATATATCGTCGGCAACTCGGAAGCCCGGGTGATCTTCGTCAGCAACGCCGGCCAGCTGCAGAAGCTCGCCGACCGGGCCGAGACCATGCCCACGCTCGAGCAGATCATCACCTACGCCCGGATCCCGGGAGCGCCGGCCGCCGCCATCACCCTGGAGGAGCTGCGGGCCCGGGGCCGCGCTGACGCGGAGGCTCATCCGGATGCCTTGGCGGAGCGCACCGCTTCCCTCGACCGCGAGGACCTCGCGCTCCTGATCTACACCTCCGGCACCACCGGGCCGCCCAAGGGCGTGATGCTGAGTCACGGCAACATCCTCTGGGTGTATGAGGCCATGGCCCGGGCGCTGGACATCAACGACACCGACCAGAACCTCTCTTACCTCCCTTATGCGCATGTGTATGAGCGGATCGGCGGGATTTACTTCAGCATCTTCCGGGGGCTCCCCATCGCCATCGCCGAGGGCCTGGACAAGCTCACCCAGAACATCGCCGAGATCCGGCCCACCATCCTGCTCGGCGCGCCCCGGGTCTACGAAAAAATTCACGCCGGCCTCATGCGGAACGTGGAGGCCATGCCGGCCTGGCAAAAATTTCTTTTCCATTGGGCCATGAAGGTGGGCGAGGCGGCCAGCCCCTACAAGCTCAGCGGCGAGCCGATGCCGCTCGGGCTGAAGCTCAAGAACGCCCTGGCCGGAGCGCTGATCTTCAACAAGATCAAGGACCGCTTCGGCGGCCGGATCCGCTTCATGGTCTCGGCCGCGGCCCCGATCGCGCCGGAGTTGATCCGCTTCTTCCACGCCCTGGATATCCTGATCCTGGAAGGCTACGGCCTCTCCGAAAGCTCGGCGCCCTCGCACGTGAACCGGCCGGGCGAGATCAAGTTCGGAACCGTCGGCCGGCCCCTGCCCGGGGTGGAGCAGAAGATCGCCGAGGACGGCGAGATCCTGCTCCGCGGCGGCAATATCTTCAAGGGCTATTTCAAGCGGGAGGAAGACACGCGCGAAGCCTTGGACGCGGAAGGATGGTTCCACACCGGCGACATCGGCGAGATTGACGCCGACGGCTACCTCAAGATCACCGACCGCAAAAAAGACCTGATCATCACCGCGGGCGGCAAGAACATCGGGCCGCAGAACATCGAGAACCTGATGAAGACCGACCGCTTCATTTCCGAGTTCCTCTGCTACGGCGACCAGAAAAAGTTCCTGGTCGGCCTGGTGACCTTGGAGGAAGAGTCCATCCGGCAATGGGCGCAGAGCCGGGGCCTGGCCTTCCAGGATTTCGCCGAGTTGAGCCAGAAACCGGAAGTGAAACAACTGCTCGAGGGCCGCATTGCAGAACTGAATAAGCAACTGCCCAGCTACTCCACGGTCAAGCGCATCATCATCCTGCCCAAACAGTTCACCCAGGACGAGGGCGAGGTCACGCCCACCCTCAAGCTCAAGCGCAAGGTACTCAACCGCAAATACCGCGACCCGCTCGAGGCCCTCTATGCAGGAGTGGATGACGGCGCCATCTGAAAACAGTAGGCAGTAGATAGTAGGCAGTAGGCAGGGAAAGACCAGAAAATGCTGCCATTTGCCCCGGCGGTTATTTACTGCTCCTGCTTTGGCTCCTTGGCTTCAGGCTGGGCCGGCGCTTCGATCGTGAGCCACTGCCGGCCGAACTTCCTGCCCGCCCGGACCGAGGCCAGGCCCTGGAAAGCGCCGGAATAGGGGGGCGAATACTCGCCGCGCCAGACGCCCTTTTGATCCCGTTTCAGGTGCACTTCCTTTTCCCACCCGTCCTCATAAAACACGTTCACCTTGGCCTGGACCCGGCCTGACTTTTTCGGCGCCTCCAGCTCGAAAGCGATCTTGCCCTCCGGCGTGACCCGGGCGGCGAAGCTGAAGTTCAGATGCTCCGGCACCGGGCGCGAGAGGGGCTCGCGGCAAAGCTTCTCCACCAACCCGGCCACGGTTTGGGCGAAAGCCTCCAGATCGCCGGCGTCCATGTATTCCAAGGTATCCTTTTCGGTGTGGTAGTACTTGCTCGGGGTCCAGACAAAGACCCCCGGAGTGCCGCCGGCGTAAAACCACTCCAGGTCCATGGGCAGGCTGCCGAAGATGCCGCGCCACCAGGAAAGGACGATCACGTGATTTTTGCCCGGCGCGGTCGCCAGGGCCTGCTTCACCAGGGGCTTCATCACCGACACCGGGACCACGAAGCGCGGCAGGATCTTGGCCCGGGCCGGGCCTTTCTTCGAGTAGTCGTTCTTGCGGCTGACCATGTCCAACTCCACCATGGCCTTGATCTTTTCGAGCCCGAACTGCCGCGCGAACGCCGCGGAGCCATACAGCCCGATCTCCTCGCCGTCGGCCAAAAGCAGGATCACGCCGGTCTTTTCCGGCGCTTTCGGCGCGAGCAAGCGGCTGAGCTCGAGCACCACCGCGGAGCCGGAGCCGTCATCGAGCGCGCCCTGGAACCACGAATCGAGATGGCCGGAAACCAGCACGTAGTCCTGATAATCGCCCGGGCTTTTCGCGATCACGTCCCAGCCCTGGCCCGGCACAATCCGGGCATGGTTCGTGATCGCAACCTCTTGTCCGATCAACTCCCCGGCGTTCGCCGCCACCAGGCCGGGAATCGGGTTGTAGTGCCAGCTCACCGGGTGCGCCTCCACGGCGTAAGGCAGGCCCTTGGAATAAAGCGGGCTCAGATCCGCGTCCACGATAAACCCGACCGCGCCCCGCTTGGCGAGTCTCTTCACCGTCTGCTTGAGGTCGGAGAAGAAGAGGCCTTCTTTGAGATAGACGATGCGGCCCTTGACCGCCTGGTCTTGGGTCACGACGCGGGCCGTGAGCCGGCCGCCGGGCAGATCCGTGGTCGGGAGAGAATACATGACCGGGAAAGAGGGGAAAGTTTTGCCGTCCGCGACCCGGATCACGCTGAAGCCGTCGGCCGGAATCGGGTAGTAGGGGAAAAGGTAGTTCAGGAACTCGGTGTCCCAGCCCCGGGCCGCGAAGGCGTTGCGCGCCGCTTCCGCGGCGCAGCGATAGGCCTGGCTCCCGGTGCGGCGGTTGCCGGCCGCGACCAGCACCTCCAGGGCCTGATACGCATCGCCCTGGATCGGGCCGAGCTTGCCGCAGGCCGAGGCATCATGCACCACCAGGTCCGCAGGGGGGTGGGGCTCGGTCAGGAAGGCCGCCTTGGGCATTCCGGCCATGTTATATTTTTCCTTCTTCCGGCCGGCGCAGGCGCTGAGCGCGAGGCAAGCCGCCAGCATGACCGCGAGGACGCGAACCAGGTTCTTCATCCGAAATCCTCCCGCCGCCACTTTAGAATGGTTCCCCCCTCGCAAGCAAGGCTTGCCCACCCCCATTTTTTCAGGGACCGGGGCAGGGGCGCGATTTATCGCGCCCTTGCGGAGATGGGGCGCAATGAATTGCGCCCCTACACAGGCCGAAAATACGCGGTGCAGGCAAAAAATGGGGGTGGGCAAGGCAAGCAAGCGCCTTGCCTCTGTCTCGCTGCTGTGCTATTTACCAGAAGATCAGCAGATGAGAGGAAGCAGATGGAGAAACTTCTGATCTTGGGCATGGTCGCCATTTTGGGCGCCGGTGTTTTTGGCAAGCGGCCGGCGCGGACGGTCGAGCCGATCCCGCCGCTCTTGGCGCTGAACCGCGCGCCCCTGGCCAAGGTGACCGCGTCTTCCATGCGGGTCAGGCGGTTGGAAGAAATTCCGGGCAGCGCCCAGGGCCTCTTCGGCAGGATTTCGCTGTATGCGCCCCAGATCCAGCCGCAATGCAAAGCTGCATACGCCGCGGACGGCAGCCCCCTGACCCAGTGGGCCACGGACCAGGAAGGGCCGCAATACTTGCAGTACGATTTTGGCAACCGCCGGCAAGACCGGGTGAAGCTCAAGGGTTTCGTGATTCGCTGGGGCGATGATTTTGCGCGGGCCTGGGCGATCCAGGTTTCCGACGACGGTCGTGAATGGCGGACGGTGCGGGAAGAAACTTCCGGCCAGGGCAAGCTCGAAAAGGTCGAGTTGCCCGAGCCGGTGCCGGCGCGGTTCGCGCGGCTGGAATGCCGGAAGAGCGCGCGGGGCAAGGGCTTTGCGGTCAATGAATGGGTGGTGTATGGCGCGAAGGAGGAAGCGCCGGCGGGGGTGATGAAACTTTCGGCCCTGGGCCGCGGCCCGGACCGGATCGAGCTGACCTGGGAAACTTTGCCAGGCTC